>Ga0167615_1000005_pt1 | contig 90856 bp, 92 predicted proteins | sample BED_Mat_host_9_1_FD_111800 | JGI IMG/M metagenome (GOLD analysis project Ga0167615, IMG submission 111800) | Extremophilic microbial mat communities from Yellowstone National Park, USA - BED_Mat_host_9_15 (v2) (version 2) | ecosystem: Environmental > Aquatic > Thermal springs > Hot (42-90C) >... | reverse complement strand
GGAGAGCAGCCCTTCCCCGTCGTTGCGGGTGATCTGGAGTTTGAGGGCCGTTTCCTTGCCGGCCTGGGTGGAGGAGAGGGAGACCGTCTTGGCCGGTGCAAACGGCTGGGTGGCGGGGCAGGGAGATGGAGTAAAGGAGGAGGAGGGGGTTGCCGGAGGGTTACCGGAGTAGGGGTAGAGCTGGGTGGTGAGCGTTGCGGTCGAGCAACCAAGCGGGTTTGCAAACAGCGGGTGGGGGCTCTTGTTGAAGCGGAGGGTCAGGGTCGAGAAGGGAAGCTGGGGCAGTTCGGTGAAGGTGGTGGTGATCCGGCCGGTTTCGGGGTTGGGTGCGACGTGGCCGATCTCGCGGATCCCCACCCCAAAGTTGTTTTGGACGAACATCAGCAGCCGGTACATTTCCCCGGACTGGGGTTCGTTGCTCCGCTGTTCGCCGAGGTAGAGGAAGCCCTTCAGCTGTTCTTCTAGGACCGGGCTGACGATTTCAGCTTCGCCAATCACCGACTTGGCGGGACAGCCGACCGACTTCCCACCTTCAGCGTTGAACTGGCTTTCGCTACAGGTTTCAAGGCCTAGCGCTGCCGGCGGGTTGAGGGTGAGTTCATTCGGCAGGGTGACGACGGCTTCCTTGAGGTTGGCCGTTGCCCGCTTTTCGTCTTCTAGGTTCTGGGGGACTTCGAGCTTGACCGTCGGTTGGTCGGTTTCATCGGGGGCTGTCGTCGAGGGCAGGAGCGTGATGTTCGGGTTGAACGGGACCGATTCGCAGCCGGTGGCTCCGACCGGTGTGGTGAATTCTGCTTCTTCGCTTTGGTGGGTTTCGTAGGTGCGGAGGTAGAGTTTGGTGGTCTGCCTCCCTTCGCAGGAGGTCGGGAGGGTAACGAAGGCCTGCTCCCCGGTTGCCCCGTTGTGCTTTGCCGGTTCGCCCCAGAAGGAGAGCTTTGAGATCCGCAGCTTGCTGCCCAAGGCGTCGGAGACCCCTTCGATAGTGAAGTACTCGCCGTAGTTGCCGGGGCGGCTGACCGGGCTGGTGATCGGGTAGTAGCGGAGGCCGCCGATCAGGTTGGTGCGGACCGTTTCGTTGATGATCAGCAGGGCGCTAATCGTCACTTCGAAGGAGAACTCCGAGGGCGCCCCGGTGGGAGGCTTCATGTTGTAGACGTAGCCACGCGCTGAAAGTTCGCCGAGGAGCGGCACGCTGACCGTAACTTCGGCTTCGCCAACCCGGCTGGCGGCTGGGCACTGGGATTCAAGGGTTTTCCCTTCTGCCGTGCACTTTGGGGTCGCCTGGGGGTTGATCGAGAGGCCGGGCGGCAGGTCGACGCGGACGTATTCGGTGGCGGGGTAGGAGCCGGTGTTGACCTTGAAGTAGGTAAAGGCGATGTTCGGGTGGGAGGCGGCAACGGTGTCGTATTCCGATTCGGGGGGGTTCGGGATCTGCCCGCTGCCGTTAAGGACGCCCGCCTGGAATTCTTCGATTAGCCCAGCCTTTGCGGAGCCGGCTAGAGGGCCAAAGGCACAGGTTAGGGCGATCGCCCAAGGAACGATCCTCGCTGCCCAAGTTCTTCCTGTCGGGCGGGACACCATCCGTGGTCCTCCTTGCTGGTTCGGAACAGGTTCTTTGCGGGCAGCTGGGCGATCTGGCTGGCAGACCCCTAGCTTTGCGCCCCCGCCTCGCGGCAGGTTTGCCCTTTTCCGCTATGTAGTGCTCTTTACTTCTATCGGCCTGTGTCAAGCGTTATCTTAGGGGCTCTCCCGGTCCCCTGGGGCCGGTTGGACGGATTGCTGAGCGATCCGACCTCCCCCTTGCCAGCCCCTAAACGGTTAGGTTTTGGGGGTGGACGAGCAAGCGGGTAATGGAGGGAGGCTGAAGCTGGCGGCGGTCGAGTGGTCTGCTCCAGGCCAGGTCGGCTGGCAACGCCTCCGGGCGCTTGCAGCACATCCCTGGGCGCCACGGATCGCCCTTGCGGTGATCCTGATCCTCTCCCTGGGGGCGCGGCTGATCGATCTCAACGAGCCTTGTGCAAGCCCGTGCAAAACGCCCAACTCCCACACCCTGATCTTCGATGAGGCCTACTACGTCAACGCCGCGCGGGTGATCGACCATATCAACCCGCCCCTTGGGGCTCCGTACCACAACGCCCCCTTTGGCAAGGACCCCAACGCCGAGCACCCCCAGCTTGCAAAGCTGATCATCGCTGGGGCGATCAAGCTCTTCGGTGACGGCCCGTTCGCCTGGCGGATCGGCTCGATCCTGTTCTCGCTGATCGCGCTTGCCGGCCTCTACTGGCTGGTGCGCAGCGCCGGCGGGTCCCCATGGCTGGCGGTTGGCACGACAGGGGTTGCTTCGCTCGACAACCTCTTTCTGGTCTCTAGCCGGATCGGCACGCTGGATATCTATGCCCTCGCGTTGATGATCGTCGCGATGGCCCTCTACCTGCGCCGTCGCTACCTGCTGGCGGGCATCGCCTTGGGGGTTGGGATGTGCATGAAGGAAGAGGCGATCTACCTGCTTGCTGTGTTTGCCCTCTATGAGTTGTTGGCTGCGGGGCGGGAGTGGTGGCTCCAGCGGACGGTAAAGGGCTGGGCGGGCCGGTACCTGAAGCCCTTTCTAACGGCCTTCGCGGCAACCGCGGTCAGCTTTTTCGGGTTGCTGTGGGTCCTCGATCTGCTCGTCCCCGCTTACGACACCGGCACCCACATCGAATACGCCGGCAACCCCTTTGCGCACTTCTGGCACATGGTCCACTACGCCACCCTCCTCAAGGCCCAGCCGAACAAGCCGGGGATCGCCTCGACCCCCTGGGAGTGGCTTCTCAACGAGAAGGTAATCCCCTACGCCAAGACCGTCGTCAACACCACCGTTGGCGGCAAGATCATCGCCAGCAAGCCGATCTACCTCTTCCTCGGCGAGCTCAACCCGTTCGTGATCTTCTTCGCGATCCCTGCGCTGTTCTGGTGCGCGGGCTGTTGGTGGCGGACCGGGGAGCGGATCTGCCTGGTTGGCGTCGCCTGGTTTCTAGGGACCTTCCTCCCAGCGGTCTTCGAGAGCGAAGTGTTCGATCGCGTCGCCTACATCTACTACATGCTGGTTGTCGCCCCCGCCCTTTACCTGATGCTGGCGCGGGTCTTCGGCAGTCGGCAGATGCCGAAGCTGGCGCTGCTTGGCTGGGTAGTGATGCTGATCTACGGCTTCGTCGACCTCTACCCGATCCGCAACCTCCTTTAGCGGGGCTGCGGAGCCTCAGTTAAACTTCTCGGCGACGGCAGAAGCCGGGTGCGCCCGTAGCTCAGCTGGATAGAGCGTCGGTCTACGGAACCGAAGGTCGGGAGTTCGAATCTCTCCGGGCGCGTGTAGGCGTTAGCTGCCCCGCAACGGCAGTCGTGCTCTAGCCTCCCCTACCGCCCCCGCCGGATCCTTGCCCGGCGGGTTGTGGCAGGACCGAAGCGAGGCCGGTAGCGGATCAGGAGGTGGAGCACAGCCCGCCTGGTTGCAAAGGCGCGGTTGATCCTCCAAACGACCATCTGGTTGCCTGCCCGGCGAAGGGCTTTCCGCAGGGTTTGGCCGCCGGCAATCCGAACCGTGAGCTGGCCTGGCTGGGGGGCGTAGACGCGCAGCCGCAGCCTTCCCCGGCGCAGGCCAATGCCGGCCACCCGGAACGGCCTCGGCCGCCGCACTAGGGAGTGGTGGTAGGCAGTCGGGCAACCTTCCACGGTGATCGGGACCTGCTCTTCGAGCCGGCGACCGTTCTGGGCGACCGCCACCACCCCTAGCTTCAGCTGCCGCGGTGACCTCACCGCAACCCGGATCCGCTTGCGCCGGCGCACCAGCCGGTGGACGATCCTCCCGTGGTGGCGGACCCGGACCCGCTTGCGGACCACGCGGACCTCGGTCCGGTAGGTGGTCTGGTAGCAGAGGTTGCCGTTCGCCGCAAGGAGGGAGTCCCGGCCCATCGGGAAGGTCGAGGTGAAGGTTGTAAAGGGGGCGTCGGGAAGAGCTGGGAAGGTAGAGGAGGTGATCCCGTCGTGGATCCTGGTGTGGCCATCCACGTCGAGGTTGAGCCGGTCCCCTTCCAGCAGGAAGACCAGGTCGGGGAATTCGTCTCCCCTTGCAACCAGGTAGGCGGTGCCGTGCAGGGGTTCGGACAAAAGGGGCGTAGAGACCGTGGCGCTGCCCACCCGGGAGGCGGGATCACAGTGTTGGGGTCCCGAGGAGAACACCTGTTGCGGGCAGGCTTGGTTGAGCGTTGAGAGCCGCGAGGGGAGGGCGAGCGGCAGGGTCACCATCAGTTCCTTGAGGTTGGCGTTGCCCAGCTTGGGGGCGACGGTCACCGACAGTTCCGCTCCGTTCAGGCGGCTGGTGTGGGCTGAGGTGCGGGCGGTGATCAGCGGTTCAAAGGGCAGGTTCTGGCAGCCGGAGAGGGAAAGCGGCGAGGAGACCGCGCTGCTGAGCGGTTCGGTTGGCGGCAGGGAAAGGACGCCGTCAACCAAGGTGGCTGTGGAGAGGGGAGTACAGCTGGTGGGGTTGATCATGAAGCCGGGCCGATTGACGGTGACGTCGATCTGGCGGATCCGGACCGGCACCCCTTCGATGATCGTTGGCAGTGCCCCGGGCATCCCTTGGGGGACGGTGGTAACCGTCACCTGGGTCGTTTCGGGGTTGACGTTGAGCGTCGCTAGGGTGGTGATCTTGCCGAAGCTGTAGGGGCCGATGTGTTCAGCCGGCAGCACGAAGGCAAGGCCGTAAGGGGCGCCGTCGAGCGGGCCGGTCAGGTAGACCGCCCCCGGCCCTTCGCTTGGGGTTGGGACGGTCAACGGCTGGGAGCCCGATCCGACCTGGACAGAGACCGTTCCGATCTGGCTCTGCGGTGGGCAGCTGTCGGTCAGGGCCTGGGCTTCGCTGCACTGGGCAGGGGCGCCAAGGTGGGCAAGCAACCCCTCGGGGAGGTGGACGGTGAGCTGGGAGGGGAACGGTTCTTGGTCGGTTCTGTTCAGGCGGAAGGTGAAGGATGTGTTGGCGCCGGCTTGGTTTGGTTCAACGACGGTTTCCTGCGCTGGGGAAAACGGCGGCTGGGGCGGACAGCCGCTTGCCGCAAAGGGTCTGCTGGAGGTAGCGATCGGCGGCTTGATCGCCGGCGGGCTACCTTCGCCGTAGGGGATGAAGGTGCCTTCGGTCGCCGCCCGGGCGCAGGTGAGTGGGTTGGCAAGGACCGCCTTCGCCTTCGGTTCGATCCGCAACGTCGCTTCGCTAAACGGTTGTTGGGGGGCTTCGACGTAGGCTGTAAGGCGGCCGGTTTGGGGGTTGGGGACGACCTTGGCGATCAGCCGCACGGTGACGGCGTAGCGGGGCGATTCAGCGTCCAAAAACAGCCGGAACTTGTTGCCGGAGGCGGCTTCCTGGGAGAGCGGGACGCCAATGAAAGCAGGCCCCTTCAAAGAGCCTGGGGGCAGAAGCGGCGTTTCAATCACAAAGGTGCCGATCTCGGAGGCGGGAGGGCAGCTGACGGGGGCTGAGCCGCTAACCCCTTCGCCGGGTTCGGTGATCGGCAGCGTCCCTTGGGGGTCGGGGGCGATTCCAAACTCCTTTTCCGTGCAGGCAACCAAGCCGTTGGCTGCCGATGGGTTGATCGTCAGCCCTTCCGGCAAATGGATTTCAAGGCGGTGGACGTCGGCGGAGTCGATTTCGCTTGCCTTTTCGTTTTGATGGAGCTTGACCGCCAACGAAGCCCCATCCGGTTCCCCAGGGCCGGGGCCGCTTTCAGCGTTGTGGGGCCCAGGAAGCAGTTCGGCAAGGGGGGCAAAGGGCTGGTTTGCGCAGAAGGAGACCGGGAGTGGTGGTTCGGTGAAGGCGTTTACAACCTGGCCTTTGTACGATTCCAGCTGGAGGTGGGAGATCGCTGGACCACATTCGCTGGGGTCAGCGATCAGGCCCGGTCCGACGCGGTTGCCGAAGAAGATCAGCTTCGATGTGATCGGTTCGGCAGTCGATGGTTCCTTGGACCGTTCGGGGGAAGGGAGTTCGGTCAGTTCAAACCACTCGTGGTAGTCCCCGGTCGGCAAGCCGGTGGCTTCAAGCTGGGGTTCCCGGTGGTCGCTGATGTGGCCGTAGAGGAGGATGTGTTCGTTGATGATTCCAGCCACGTCGACGTGAACCCCGAACAGCAGCGCGACCCCTTCCGTTTGCACGAGGTTGTAGACGGTGCCGACAACCTGAAGGTCCGTTAGACCGGCTGCAGCGGCCTTGATCTGGACTTCCCCGGCCTCGGTGTCTTCAGGGCATTCGTCCTTAAAGAACGCTTCGACGGGACATTTCGGGCCGGTGAAGGAGTCGGTGGCAAGGCCCTTCGCGACATCGACCCTTGCCCGCCGGGCAGTCCCGATCGGCTTTTCGCCCAGGAGGCTAGGTTCGGTGTTCAGTTCGAAGCCGGTGATCCCGTAGTTGGGGTGGCCTCCTGCCTGGATGAATGGTTCTTCGGGATGTTCCTTGACGCTTTTGTAGGTGCAGGTGCTTGTGTTGCAGGTGCCGGCTTCAAAGGACTTGATCCCAAACTGCCCCGCCGCTTGGGCGCTGGAAGCGGCAAAAAGGGCGGCAAAAGCAAGCAGGCTGAGGAACCCACTGGCCGCTATCCCTAGACGACCCCTCAGAAAGCATCCGTGCTCGTGGCTGGTTCTCACAGCAGCCTCCCTTGTAAACGTCACCCGTGACACTAAAACCTGGATAGCAAACGCTATCTAGCTTTTGCGTACGCAATCCGTCCAGGTCTGGATCACTGGGCTACAGCCTCGAGCGGGACGTCCCGGGCAAGGAGGGCGGCGTAGCGGCCTGCCCGGGCCACAAGGTCGTCGTGGGTCCCCACCTCGGCGATCCTGCCCCGGTCCAAGACCACGATCAGATCGGCGTCCCTAATCGTGGAGAGGCGGTGGGCGATCACGATCGTTGTTCTTCCCCGCGCAAGCCGGTCTAGCTCCCGCTGGAGGGCTGCCTCGGTCCGGGTATCTAGGGAGCTGGTCGCCTCGTCGAGGATCAGGATCGGCGGGTTGCGCAGGATCGTTCGGGCGATTGCGATCCGCTGCTTCTCGCCTCCGGAGAAGCGGTAGCCCCGCTCCCCGACGATGGTGTCGTAGCGGTCGGGAAGGCGGTCGATCAAGGCATGGATCCGGGCGGCCTTGGCAGCGGCTTCCAGCTCGCGATCGCTTGCCTCGGGCTTCGCGAAGCGGAGGTTCTCCTTGACGGTGGCGTGGAGGAGGTAGGTCTCCTGGGAGACGACCCCGACGCATTCGGCGAGGTTTCGCAGCTCCAGCTCCCGGATGTCGACCCCGTCGATCGTGATCCTCCCCCGCTGGGGGTCGTAGAGGCGGGCGAGGAGGTAGCCGAGGGTGGTCTTCCCGGAACCGGTCTCCCCTACCACCGCCAGCTTCCATCCCGGCTGGATCTCGAGATCGATTCCTTGGAGGGTCCACCCCTGGGCGGCTGGGTAGCGGAACCAGACCCCTTCAAACCGCACTAATCCAGAGACCTGGCGGGGGTTTAGCCGCTTGGGGCGGGGTGGCTCTTCGATTTCAACCGGCAGGTCGAGGTACTCGAAGATCCGATCGAAGATCGCAAGGGAGGCGGTCACTTCCGGACCGACGCCAAGCAGCTGTTGGATCGGGAAGAGGAGCCTGGTCTGGAGGGTGGTGAAGGCGACCACCGTGCCGACCGAAACCGCGCCGCCTAGAAACCGCTCGCCGGCTAGCCAGTAGATGATCGCCGGTTGGACCGCGAAGGTGAGCTGGATCGACGCCATCAGCCACCGTCCGGCCATCCGGGAGCGGACCTCCAGGTCGGCGATCCGATCCGATTCCTGGGAAAACCTTTCGGCTAGCTCCTCCCCTCGCCCCATCGTCTTCCCGAGCAGGATTCCGGAGACCGAGAGGGACTCCGAGACCAGCGCCGAGAGATCGGCCAGTGCCCGCTGCTGCTGGGCGGTGATCCGCCGTCGGAGGTTGCCGACCTTGCGGGTGAGGAGGACGAACAACGGCAGCAGGAACAGGGAGATAGCCGCCAGCCGCCAGTTCAGGAGGCACATTGCGACCACGCTGGCGATCGCCGTCGTGGCGTTCTGGGCGATCGTCGTCGCCGTCTGGGTGACGACGTTGTCCAGGCCGCCGATGTCGTTGGCGATCCGCGACTGGATCTCGCCGGTTCTGGTGCGGGTGAAGAACGCAAGCGACATCCGCTGGAGGTGGCGGTAGACGGCGGCGCGTAGGTCGTGCATCACCCGTTGGCCGACGCTGGTTGAGAGGTACGTCTGCCAGACCGAGAAGACCGACGTGATCGCCGCGACCCCGATCATCGCCCCGACGAGCTCTGTAAGGAGGGTGGTGTGGTGGTGGAGGATCCCTGCGTCGAGGGTTTCGCGCAGCAGGAACGGGTTTGCCATCGAGAGGATCGAGGAGCAGACGATCAACCCCACCACGAAGGCGAGCCGCCAGCGATAGGGACGGAAGAGGGCTAGGATCCGCCGCCATTCCCGCTTGCGGCTTGGATCTAAAAGGGGCGGCTGCTCCTTGGCAGGTTTGGTCAGCGCCCGCCAACCGCCGCTGCCGCCGGCCCCGTGGGCTGCGGCGATGCCGCTGCCCCGCATCAACGCCGACGGTCCCTCTCTTCCCGAGGGGTGTGGTGAGGAGCTGCGGTCACATCCGCCAGGTTAGCGGTGGCGCGGCGGCTCGCCGGTCCCCTCCGCTGGCCGCTGTGCCTCCTCATCCCCGTCCCACAGGGCAGCGTAAAGCCGCCCCATGAACTGGGCGCGGGTGAGGGTAGCGGCGTCGAGGACAGCGTCGAAGGCTGGGCCGTAATGGTCGGCAACGCCGGCTAGCAGGTCAGCCGTGGTCACCACCCTGCCGGCCCGCTGCACGGCGTGCCGTTGGGCCAAGGCGCAGACCACCTCAACGGTCTGGGTAGCGGCGGCGCTGGAGGGAGGGGCGCCTGGCCCGCCGCTTCGGGTGGGGGGTGCGGTCGAGGTCGCGGTTAGCCCCTGCTCGGCGAGGAGCCGCGCCGACCGTCCGTGGTCGCCAAGGAGCCGGAGCCACCGTTCGACCTCGCCGCGCCGATCCGGTGCAAACGGCAGCGCCGTTGCAGCAAGGGCGACCACAAGCGCCGCCTCTTCGGAGAGCGGCAGGCTTCGGCTCATCCTGCTGCGGTTGGGTTGCGGCCGCTGAGCTTGAAGGAGAGCTCAACCTCGGTCGCTCCGTTGGGATCCGATCGCACCCGCATTCGCCTTGTCAAAGCTTCCATCAGCCGCAGCCCGGCCCCTAGTCCTGCCCTCGCGCTCCTCCCACCTAGACCCTGGCCACGATCGCTCACCAAAACCCTTAGCTGGACGCTATGCAAGCTCCGGCGGGCACGGACCCTAAGCACAACGGGACCAAAGCTATGGGGGTAGGCGTGGGCGATCACGTTGGCGCAAGCCTCGTGGACTGCGAGCGCAACGTCCTCCCCCTCCTCCTCGGTCGCGCCCAGGAGGTTGGCTAGCGACCGCAGCCAGGCCCGGATCTGGCCAAGCAGCTCTGGGGTCGCTGTAACCGTAAGGGAGAGGTCGGCCAGCTCCCGGCCAGGCAGCCAGCGGCGGGGTCGCGAACCAAAAGCCTTGTGCCGCTGGGAGCCGATCTCGACAGCGGTCATACGTGGTGCTCCTGACCGATGAGGAGCGCGGAGGGAGCCGGCGGCTGCGGCTCCGCCGTTACCCGCGGCTCCCCCTCGCCTAGGCCGGTTACCCGCAGCAGGGAGACCGCGCCGTTTTCGCGCAGCGCTCTCAGCCGCCGCAGGGCCTCAGCGGCCTTCTCGCAGTCCAAGCCCAGCGCGGTGAGGAAGATCGCCGGCCGCAGGGATCCCGCCACCTCCTCGTCGGCGGCCAGCTCTTGGGCGAGGACCTTGGCCGGGGGCTGGCAGTGGTCCCGCTTGCCGGGGAGTGTAAGCAGGCAAAGCGCCATATCGTCCCGCCTCGCTCGCCCCTCTCTTGCCAGCCGATCAAGCAGGGAGGTGGCGTCGGCCTGGCCCTCATCCAGCTGGGAGAGGGCGGTCGCCAGGGTGCTCCCGCTATCCTTGCCGTCCCGCTGGGAGCAGTCGATCACGCCGTCGGTGAAGAAGCAGACCGTTGCGCCGGGTTGCAGTTCAAGCTCGGTCTGGCGCAGCCCTGTCCGCAAGCCGCTCCCGAGCGGAGGCGACGCTGCAATCGGCTCCCGCCAGTCCGCCTCTCCGGCGACAACCGGCTCTGGATGGCCTGCCGCGGCATAGAGGAGGGTCCGCCGTTGTGGGTCGAGCACCGCCAACAGGGCGGTTGCAAGGTTTCCATCGAGCTGGGGTTCGAGGGTTGTGGCAGCGGCGGCAAGGGCTGCCCGGGGACAGAGGCCTGCGCTTAGGTAGGTGCGCAGGGCGAAGTGGAGGAGGGCGGTCTTAGGGAGTGCGGTCTCGCCATGGCCGTTCACGTCCCCGACGACCACCCCGACCTTCCCCTGCGGCAACGGAAAGACATCGCAGAAGTCCCCTCCACCGGCGGGACCCTCAGCCGGCTTGTACGCCGTTGAGACCGCTACCCCGTTCAGCTCACCGCCGGTATGGGGCAGGAGCGCAGCCTGGAGGGCGCTTACCGCCCGGGCGAGCTCCTCCATCTGCCGCTCGGCCCTCTTGGCCTCGAGGCGAGCGAGCGCTGAGCGGATCAAGAGCAGAAGCGCCAAAGCGCAAAGCAGGGCGATCAGCCAGCGCGCAGGGGTTGGAACCGCCTCGACGATCCGCTCGAGCGGCGGCAGCGCCCCGCCCCCGGACGCGGGCGAATTGCTAGCCCCCCTTGCCGGTCTAAAGGGGGTTTGGGGACTGAGGGCTGTCGAGGGGAAGAGGCTGTTTAGGGGTAGCGCCTGCCCGTTGGCAGCGGTCGGTTTTAGGCCTGAGCCAACGGGCCGTGGCCGGCCCGCGGCGGCAGGCTGTTTCGCAGGGGCGGCTTGTGGGGCAAGAACTGGGGGATTGGTTGGTGTGGAGGTGGGTTGACCGGAGCTGCCCGGTTGCCGCGGCGCTGGCTGGTGCACCGCTTGTTGGGGTTGGGGGCTGGGAGTTGGGGAAGGGGGGGCGGACTGGGTTGGGTGCGGGGCTTGCTGTGGCGGTGAGGAAGGAGGTGGTTCCTGGGGCTGTGGTGGTGGGGTACGGGAGGGGGTGGGCGCAGGGACCGACTGCACGGTCGTGGAGGCGGAGGCAGTCGTCGAAACGAGGTTCGAAGAGCCTCCCACCGAGACGTTCGCCTGGACCACCGGTGGCAGTTCAGCGTGGACAGAGACCAACGCCGGCTGTTCCTGGCTGGCGGCGGTAGAGGTGGTGGTAGTTGTCGTCTGCTGGGCAGTGCCGAGGCCGAGGCCTACGGTGATGCCGATTCCCAGGACCTTAGCTCCGACCAGCAGCCCCATCTCCCATTACCTCCGTGTTTCGTCCTCCAAAGCCAGACGGGCGGCAGCAGTTGTTGGAAAGATCATAAAGGCGCCGTCAAGGCCGGCGATCGAGAGCGTTCGCAGCACCCGGGGGCAGCGGCAGACGAGGGCAAAGGAGTTGCTCTCCCCCAGCCCACGCTGGAAGCCGACGAGGACGCTTAGCGCTGTGGAGTCGATGAAGGTAACCCCTTCGAGGTTGAGGATCACCCGGCGGTAGCCGCCTCCAAGGGCGTTGTTGAGCTCCCACTTCAGCTGTGGTGCGGTGGCGAGGTCAAGTTCGCCGGCAACGGCAACTTCAACGGTTGCCTGCGTAAGCTCGCGGTTGGCGATCCACACCGCGCCCGGCGGGAGAGGCGGCCCCTCTCCTGGGGCGTCATCCATGGCAGCCTCCTTTGGGGACGAATCTAGGGACAAAGGGGTGGCTCCAGCTCCGCCAAAGCGGTTCGCTACCAACTCTCTTGGTCGGCTGGGAAAAGCGTTGCAGTGAGTGGGTTCCCCGGCGGTCGTATATCTGTCGAGGGCAGCCGGTGCGTTCTAACGGACCAGCGCTGGACGGGCTGTTTGTTTGGTTATCGCCGGCGTCGGCTTGATCAGCTGGTACGCGGTGGGGTCAAACCTCCGGGAGCGGACCCTGAAAGCAAGGGTCGAGTGGGGCCAGATCGATGAGTTGTGGCCGTTGGCGTCGATGTACCAGCTTGAACAGCTGCCCTCCTCCCAGACCGTCCCCTTGAAGTCGGCTTGAAGGCGACGATTGTAGGCGTCGTAGACAGCTGGGGAGACCTCGAAGCCGACCGCCCCCTGCTCCTCCACGTAGTCAAGGAGGGAAAGGAGTTGGTTGATCTGGGCCTCGACCATCACCAGGATCGAGTTGTGGCCAAGGTTGGTGTTGGGACCGTAGAGGAAGTAGAGGGATGGGAAGCCGGGCACCGTGGCGCCGAGGTAGGCCGCTGGACTGCCGCCCCAGAACTGGGCGAGGTTAAGCCCCCCTTTACCGAAGATCTGGCGGGAGATAGGGATCTCGGTGGCCCGAAATCCGGTTGCCATGATCACGACATCGACCGGGAAGGCCTCCTCCCCCCGCTCGCCGGCGGCGACGATCCGGTCCTCCTCAAGGCGCTTGATTGGCTGCGTGACAAGCGTTACGTTCGGCTTGGTAAGGGCGGGGTAGTAGGTGTCGGAAAGGAGTACGCGCTTGCAGCCGATCGGAAAGGAAGGGGTAAGCGCGGCCCGGAGCTGGGGGTCCCTGACCTGGCGCTCGAGGTGCTTTCGCGCCACCCACTCCACCGCTTTTGCAAGGCGACGGTCGAGGAGGGCGAGCACAAGCAGCTCCAAGGTCAGGTAGACGGCCTCCCGCAGCGCGGTGCGGGCCGGCGGGAAGAGGGCAAGCAGCCCACGGAGCCACGGTGGGATCGGCCCATTGTGGAGCGGGAGGACCCAGCCCGGGGTGCGTTGGAAGACGTAGAGGTGGTCGACGATCGGCTGGATCTTGGGGATCAGTTGGATTGCGGAGGCGCCGGTTCCCACCACCGCCACCCGACGACCGGCAAGCGGGACGTCCTCGCGCCAGCGGGCGGAGTGAAAGAGGGCTCCTTGGAACCGGTCGATCCCCTCGATGTCGGGGAGGCGGGGGTCGCTGAGCGGACCGGGTGCGGCGATGAAGTAGCGGGCGAGGAACTCCCTACCCCCGGCGCGGATCTGCCAGCGGTGCTCGTCCTCGAGGTAGCGCGCCTCTTCCAAAGGGCAGCGAAAGCGGATCTTTCCAAGCAGTCCCTCCCGCTCCACTAGGCCCCGCAGGTAGCGGTAGATCTCCGGCTGAGGGGCGTATTGGCGGGTCCAGGAGGCGGTTGGCGCAAAGGAAAGGGAGTAGAGGTGGGACGGCACGTCGCAGGCGCAGCCGGGATAGCGGTTGTCCCGCCAGGTCCCGCCGACGTCCTCGGCCCGCTCGATGATCACGAGGTCATCGCGACCGCTGCGGGCAAGCTTGATCGCCGCGCCGATCCCGGAGAACCCCGCTCCAAGGATCGCAAAGGTGTGTTCCTCGCGTCCAGCTTGCATAACGACTGCTATCTGCAGGATAGCCGTTTGGCCGCTACCCTCGCCGCCGTGAAGGCTGTGATCCTTGCCGGCGGCGCCGGCTCCCGACTTGCCGAGGAGACCGCCCTGCGACCGAAGCCGATGGTAGAGATCGGCGGGCGGCCGATCCTCTGGCACATCATGAAGATCTACGCCGCCCAGGGGGTCACCGACTTCATCGTCTGCGCCGGCTACAAGGGCTACGTGATCAAGGAGTACTTCGCCAACTACTACCTCCACGCAAGCGACGTGACCTTCGATCTGGCGACCGGCGCCGTCGAGGTTCACCGCAACGGCAGCGAGCGGTGGCGGGTAACCGTGGTCGACACCGGTGAGCAGACGGCTACGGGCGGGAGGCTGCGGAGGGTGCTGCCGTACCTGCGCGATGAGGAGTTCTGCTTCACCTACGGCGACGGTGTGGCCGACATCGACCTTGCCGCCCTCCTTCGTTTCCACCGCCAGCAAGGCCGGGTGGCAACCGTGACGGCCGTTCAGCCGCGGGGCCGCTACGGCGCGATGGAGCTGGCTGGGGACCTTGTCCGCTCCTTTGAGGAGAAGCCGCGCGGAGACGGGGGATGGGTGAACGGCGGGTTTTTCGTCCTCTCGCCAGAGGTAGGCCGCTACCTCGAGGACGATCGGACCGTTTTCGAGCAGGAGCCGCTCCGCCGCCTTGCAGCGGAGGGGGAGCTCGCCTGCTACCGCCACCGCGGCTTCTGGGCGGCGATGGATACCGTGCGGGACCGCAACTACCTGGAGGAGCTCTGGCGGCAAGGCAATCCCCCCTGGAAGGTGTGGCAGGAGTGAACAGCAGCCCGCTGCCGGATCGGCGGTTCTGGGAGGGGCGGTCCGTTCTCGTTACCGGTCACACCGGGTTCAAGGGGGGATGGCTAACGACCTGGCTCAAGCTGCTGGGGGCAAAGGTCGTTGGCTACGGGCTGCCGCCTGCAGGGGAACGGTCCTTCTACCGGGCGGCGGCTGTCGGCGAGGGGATCGAGGAGCGGTTTGGCGACATCTGCGACCTTCAAGCGGTTGCGGCCGTGATTGGGGAGACCAAGCCCCAGACCGTCTTCCACCTCGCCGCCCAACCCCTGGTGCTTGCCGGCTACCAGCGGCCCCACCAGACCTTTGCCGTCAACGTCCTCGGTACCGCCAACGTCCTCGAGGCTGCCGGAGAGTGGGGGACGGCTGAGGTGGTTGTGGTGACCTCGGACAAGTGCTACCTGCCGAAGGCCGATCGGCCCCACCGCGAGGGGGATCCGCTTGGCGGCCACGACCCTTACTCCGCTTCCAAGGCGGGGGCGGAGCTTGTCGTGGAGGGGTACAGGGGCGTCTTCCGACAGCGGAACGGAGGCCCCCGCCTGGCAACGGCAAGGGCGGGTAACGTGATCGGCGGTGGTGACTTTACAGCCAGCCGCCTGTTGCCCGATTTAGTCCTTGCTGCGCGGCAGGGAAGGCCGGTGACCTTGCGCCGGCCGGAGGCTGTCAGGCCTTGGCAGCATGTCCTCTCGCCGCTGCTCGGTTACCTGCTCCTTGCAGAGCGGTTGGCTGGATCGGAGCGGTTCGAAGGTGGGTGGAACTTCGGTCCGCTCGACGGCGAGGTGGCGACCGTTGGCGAGGTAGTTGAGCGTGTGGCGGCGCTGTTGCCTTGGCCGCTTCAGGTCGAGGTGGGGTCGGCGCAGAGCGGTGAGGACGGCTACCTCGCCCTCGATTCCGCGAAGGCCCAGCGGGAGTTGGGGTGGCAGCCGCCGCTTGGCCTTGGCGACGCGCTGCGCCTTACCGTCGACTGGTACCGGGAGTTCTTTGCAGGGGGGGAGATGGCGACCGTTTGCCGCCAACAGATCGAGACCTTCTGCAGCCTGACCGCAGGTGCGTAGTTGGGCCCCGGACCGAAGCGGCGGTTTGGAACCCCTTGCTGCTCTTCACGGTCAATTACCGGCGCCGTTGGCAGCTGCCCGGCGATCCTCCCTGGGCTCACATTGGGCCTTAGGAGGTTCGGTTCTTTTCGTAGGCAAAGGGGTAGGCCGCTAACCGGGGCTGGAGGGACCCAAAACCGGGCGCCTAGGCGGGGGCCGGGCCGCGGCGGCCAAGCAGGTGGAGCGGACCGGGGAGCCGTTCGGCGACCGGGGGCGGGACCGGTCGCAAGGCGAGGAGGGCCAGCAGGGTGGCGATAAGGCCGGCGGCTAGCCGGGAGAGGGGTCCGGCGAGGCTGCCGCACTGGGCTAAACCACCGCCGATGGCTACCACGAGCAACACCTTGCCAACCAAAGCGAGGCGGGGAAGCGGTCGGGGGAGCTGTTTTCTAAGCATCAACAACGCAGCCCCCGCAACAAAGAACTCACAGCAGGCCAGCGCTGCAGCCGACCCGATGGAGCCGGCGTAGCTGGCAAGGAAGGCTGTCAGGACCAGGTTCAGGACCAGCGCCGAACCGTTTATCAGCAGGATCTCCCGGTGGGCGCGGATCGCCAGCAACTGGTACTGGGCAGCGGCGCCGATGAACGACGCGCTCAGCGCAGCGCCAAGGATCTCGAGGCTGTCCTGGGGGATCGCAAGGAACTTGCCGCTGATCACAAGCACCGCCAGTTCGGCTCCAGCGAACACAAGCACCGCCGCCACCCCGCCGCCGACCATAGCCGTCTCCAACAGCAACGCTGCGACCGGGCCCACCTGCTCCTTGCTCTGGCCGGAGGCGGTGCGGGCAACCAAGGGGAACACCGCGCTTACCGCCAGCACCGGGATGCCGAGCAGCACTTCCATCACTCGAAAGGCGGTGCCGAAATAACCGGTTTGCAGTGGTGTCGTGACCAGGGAGGTGACGATCTGGGTTGCGCGGAGGTAGAGGACGTAGATCGCCGACGCTGCAGCAAAGGGGGCGCTTGCAACAAGCAGTTGCAGCCAGCTGCGGTCTGCCCAGCGGGGCCTGAGTAACCCTTGCTTGGAAGCGGCCGCAGCAACCGCTATTGCCGCGATGCTGGAGGGGATCGCAGCCGCGAAGAAGGGAAGTAGGCCGGCACCTGCCGCTACCAAGGCTGCAACGGCGGCCAGCTGGAGCGCCTGGCGAACCAGTTCAGCGGCAGCAACGGAGCCCTGGCGGAGCTCCGCTTGGAGCGGGACGCAAAGGGTTTCGTAGTAAGCAAGGAGGAGCAGACCGATGCCAAGCAGGCCCATCCCCATAAAGCGCGTTGGGCCGTAGCCTGCTGCAACGCCAAAGAGGCATGCCGCTGCAGTTCCTACGACCGCTGCCGCGATCCTGATACCCAAGAGCTGGCTCTGAAGGAGAGGCCGCCGGCTAGCCGGCTGGGTTGCCCATTCCCTGATGCCTATCGAGGTGATGCCGAGCTCTGCAACACCGCCTGCAACCGTGATTAGGGAGTAGAGCGTGACGTAAATCCCGTACTGTCGAGCGCCAAGGTGACGGAACATCAGGGGGGCGGTGACAGCGCCAAGCAATGTCACGATCAGGTAACTGGTCGCCCGAAGTAGTCCTGCTCGAACCGCTGCGCGACCGGCCTCCGGGGAGTCAAGCGCTGACTTTGCGCCCTCGACCTTGCCCGCGTCGACCCGTTCCCAAGCTCTCATATCTTCGATCTCACCGGTTGCGAAGCGAACCCCGTTGCTCCCTCGCAGTTGGCTCTACGCCGCAGGCTCGCCCCCTGCGATCTTTGCAGGATCGTCGGCCGCCGGCCGCTGCCCGCCCCCGCCAGGCGGGAGGGGTCGTAGTCGCGAAGACGTTGTTGCGGGGATGGCCGCGCAGCCGATCGCGGGTTGCGGTGCAACCGCGAGCACCCTGAGCCTCCCAAGGTGGTCCTCGATCGATCTAAAGGAACGGTTTTCCGACCGACAGCAAAGCGCTGCCAGCTAGATCCTTACGCGAGCAGTGCCTCCTGAGGCCGGCTAAAGGAAGCTAGGCAGCGTAACTTTGGGCACCCTCGATTAGGCTTTGACCGCCTGCCGACGGCAGCACCTGTAGAAACGGCAGCGACCTTTGGATTGGAGGGCCTGAAAGACTGTGGGAACGGTTTCGCAGGAGGCAAATGCCGTCCGTTGCCAGCCCTTTGGCGATCGAGAGCACGTCACGGTCGGCGTCGATGCCCTGGCGGCGGCCGAGGTTCCTGCCGGAATTGGGCGGGTGACAAGGGAGCTGCTTCACGCACTGCAAGGGCTTGTCGGGGAGGGGTCGGCGGTCCGGTTCCGCCTCTACGCCAGGGAGCGGTACGACGGGCTCCCCGACCATCCGCAGTTCGAGTGGCGGCTGCTAAAGGGCGTGAGGGCTGGGGTGAGGATGCGGATCGGCCTGCTTGCCAACAGCGAGTGCGATCTTTTCCTGAGCACCGGCTCGTACATACCGGTCATCTTCACCTCAGTGCCTTCTGTCTTGGTTGTGCACGACACGGTTACCTTCCAGTACCCGCGGCTTGCGGAACCGGAAGCGCTGATCACCGAGCGCCTCTTTGCCCCGCGCGCCTTACGGAATGTGACGAGGGTTGTTTGCGTCAGCAACGCCACCGCCAGCAGCGTCCAGCAGCTCTTTCCATTTGCTGCCGGCAAGACCCTCGTCGCCCACCTTGGGCCGCTGCGGCCACCGTCAACCCCGCTGACCGCTGAGGAGCAGCGCAGGTTGCCCGCGCCAGGCTTTGTGCTGAGCGTCGGCACCCGTGAGCCAAGAAAGAACCTCGTTCGCCTTCTAGAGGCCTACGCCGCGCTCGACCGGTCGTTGGTGGAGCGCCATCCGCTGGTGGTGGTGGGACCGCCCGGTTGGCGGCAAGGGCGGATCGAGAAGGCGTTGGCGGGCACGGGGGATCGGGTGATCGAGCTGGGGAGGGTAAGTGACCGAATGCTTGCTGAGCTCTACAGGCGATGCGCGGTCTTTTGCTACCCGTCGCTTGCGGAGGGGTTCGGCCTGCCGGTACTGGAGGCGATGTCTTACGGAGCAGCGGTTCTAACCTCGAACACCACCGCACTGCCGGAGGTTGGCGGGGATGCTGTCCTCTACGTCGATCCCTACAGCACCGCCCAGATCAAAGAGCAGCTTGGTCGGCTGCTAGCGGACGAGCGGTTGCGAGTCGAGCTTGGAGAGCGGGCCCGCCGGCGGGCGAGCCTTTTCAGCTGGGAGCGGTTTGCAAGTACCGTCCTGAAGGCGCTTGGCGAAGCCCTTGCTGGATCGCCGAGCAGCCGTAAATAGTGGAGGGTCATACAGCCGAGGGCTCCGTCGGCCAACGACCGCTGCTTCCAGCGAGGTTACCCTCCGACGGCGCTCGGCTACGATAGCCGCACGGTGACGGTCGGCCTGAACCTGATCTACTTGGTGCCTGGCGAGATCGGCGGGATGGAGACCGTTGCAAGGGAGCTGCTCCCTCACCTACCCTCCCAGGCCCCCGGGTTGGAGTGGGTTGCCTTTTTCTCGAGGGAGGGGTTTGCAGCCGTGCGTGAGGGGGACCTCGAACTCCCTGAGCCGATCAGAACGGTGGAGGTTCCGGTGCGGTCTGCGAACAGGACCAACCGTGTGCTCGCGGAACAGGGCGCCTTGCCGTATCTAGCTGCACGGAACGGCGTCTCCCTCCTCCACAGCTTGGCCTCTACCGCCCCCAGGATCGCCCCCTGCAAGCAGGTGGTTACCGTGCACGACCTGATCTACCTCCATTACCCAGAGGCACATCAGGGCGTGCGCAGCGTTGGGGTGAGGCTGCTGGTCCCTGTGGCGGTGCGGGCGGCGCAGTTGGTGTTGGTCCCCTCGCTGGCAACAAAGCGTGACCTCGAGCGCCTTTTAGGCGTTGCTGCAAGCAGGATCGAGGTGGTCCCCTGGGGCGTGCGTAAGCCCACCGATCCCGCGCCGGAGGAGGTGGAAAGGGTACGGCTTACCCACCGGCTAGGCGAGGCGCCGGTCGTGCTCGCGCTCTCTGCGCGGCGGCCCCACAAGAACATCAGCGGGCTGCTGCGGGGGCTAGCTGCGATCCCAGAGGAGGAACGGCCGATCTTGGTTTTGCCCGGCTACCACACCTGGCACGAGCGGGAGCTGGTAGGGGAGGCCACCGCGCTTGGCATCTCCTCGTCGGTGCGGTTCTTGGGGTGGGTTGACCAGGAGGAGCTCGAGGCGCTGTGGCGCTCCGCCACCTGCTTTGTTCACCCCGCCTTTTACGAGGGGTTTGGCCTCCCGGTGCTGGAGGCGATGGCGCGGGGAGTGCCGGTGGCTTGCGCTAACGCCTCCTCCCTCCCGGAGGTGGCAGGGGACGCGGCCTTGCTTTTCGACCCCCACGATCCAAAGGCGATTGCAGCCGCTATTCAGCGCCTGATCTCAGACGAGCAGCTGCGGGAGGAGCTGCGGCGGCGGGGGCTTGAGCGGGCAAGCCAGTTCAGTTGGGAGGCCGCTGCCCGCAAGACGGTGCGCGCCTACGCCAAGGCGCTTGGCTTCGCCGCGCCACCTGCCAGCTGGGGCGTGGCAGAGGAGGGGGCAGTAGCGGCGCGGGACGGAGTTGGGCGTACCGCTGTTTGATACAAGGACGCCTCTCGAGCCGCTCCAGGCGGAGCTCTTGCAGGCGTTGACGGAGGCGGCCCAAAGCGGCCGTTACATCCTTGGCCCTTGCGTGGAGGCCTTCGAGCGGGAGTTCGCCGCCTACCTCGGTGTCCGGCATGCGGTTGGGGTGGCAAGCGGCACCGACGCGCTGACGATTGCGCTGCGGGCGCTTGGAGTTGGCGATGGAGACGAGGTGATCGTTCCCTCCTTCACCTTTTATGCAACCGCTGAGGCGGTTGCCCCCACCGGCGCTCGGCCGGTCTTCTGCGACATCGAGCCGGAGACCTTCTGCGTCAGCGCCGACACCGTTCGCGCTGCGCTCACGGCACGGACCAAGGCCGTTATAGCTGTCCATCTGTTTGGGAACATCGCTCCGGTAAAGGAGATCGAAGCCCTTGGCTTACCGGTCGTGGAGGACGCGGCCCAGGCGGCCGGTAGCGTTGGGGTGGATGGGAAGGCTGGCGCCCTCGGACAGCTCGCCGCTTTCAGTTTTTTCCCCTCAAAGAACCTCCCCTGCTTTGGCGATGGGGGAGCGGTGACAACAAACGATCCGGTCCTTGCCGAACGGGTGCAGATCCTCCGCTACCACGGCTCCCGGGACAAGAAGCTCCACGTCGAGCTCGGCTACAACTCCCGCCTTGATGAGCTGCAAGCCGCTGTGCTGCGGGTGATGCTGCCCCACCTCGAGGAGTGGGCGCAGCGCCGTTGGCAGGTTGGGCAGTGGTACGCCGACTCTGGGATCGGAAGGTTCGTGGAGTTGCCGGTTGCGCCGCCAGGCGCTCGGGCTGCCTGGCATCTGTTCGTGATCCGCTCAAGCCGCGCCGAACAGCTTGCCCGGTTCTTAACCGAGCAGGGTCACGGTTGCCGCGGGTACTACCGGACACCGATCCACCGCCAGCCCGGAATGGCCCGCTACGCCCCCTTTCCCCCGCTGCCAGCTACAGAAGCGGTGGCGCAGAGCAACCTCGCCCTGCCGATCGGACCGACCCTTTCCCGGGAGGAGGTGGAGCGGGTGGCGACAGCGGTGAGCCGATTCTTCTCTAGCTAGGCCAGCAGCGGTCCTTCTTCGGTCGTTGCGCCTTCCCTCACGGTCCCCAGCGTCGGCTACCCTACAGACGTGCGCAGCATGCCCGAGGTCCGAGATCGATCCCCCGGCGGCGGGAACACAGGCGATGAGCTTCTTGTCTCCGTCGTCATACCCTGCCTCAACGAGGCCGAGAACATTTCCTGGTGTGTGGAGCGGGCTTGGCAGGCGCTCTCGGCGATGGGCCTGAAGAGGGCCGAACAACGGGAGGACGACGGCCCCAAGGGGGAGGTCGTGGTTGTCGATAACGGCTCCGAAGACGGTTCCGGGGAGCTTGCAGCCGCGGCGGGGGCGAGGGTGATATACGAGCCCCGTCGCGGGTACGGTCGCGCCTACCGGACGGGGTTTGCTCACGCTCGTGGTCGATATCTCGTGATGGCTGATGCCGATCGCACCTACGACTTCGGGGAAATCCCGAGGTTCGTCGCGAGGTTGGAGTCAGGCGCTGACATGGTGATCGGCGATCGGATGAAGAACATCAAGCCAGGGGCGATGCCGTGGCTCCATCGCTATGTAGGCAACCCCTTGCTGACCGGCCTTCTGAACCTGTTTTTCGATGCAGGCGTGAGCGACGCACACTGTGGGATGAGGGCGCTGCGGGCAAGCGTGCTACCCCGGCTTGGGCTTAGCGCTGACGGGATGGAGTTCGCCTCCGAGATGGTGGTGAGAGCGGCGAAGGAGCGGCTTCGGATCGACGAGCTGCCGATCACCTACCACGCCCGCGGTGGGGAGTCAAAGCTGTCGACGTTCCGCGATGGCTGGCGCCATCTCCGGTACCTACTAGTTCACAGCCCAACCCACCTTTTCATTGTCCCCGGTGTGGTGATGGCGGCGATCGGCGCCGCGGTGATCGGAATCGTCGGTGCGGGGGTGGACGTGCTCGGCCGGGCGTGGGAGATCCACGCGTTGATCGCAGGCTGTCTGCTGGTTGTAGTTGGATCTCAGGTCACTGCTCTAGGGGTATGTGCACACGCCTACGGGAGCTACTTCCTTGGTGAGCGGGAGCGGTGGTTCGACTGGGCCCGCTCCCGGTTTCGGCTCGAGCACGGTCTTGCAGCTGGGGGCGTGATGGTTGGCGCTGGCCTAGGCTTGATTGCCTACATTCTCTTCGAATGGTTCGAATCAGGGTTCGGCTCTTTGGCCAAAGAAAAGCTGGCGCTTGTCGCTGCGACCGCGATCATCGTTGGCGTTCAGGTGATCTTCTCTTCGTTCCTAATTAGCGTGATCGGGTTGGCACGGGCCGAGCAAACAGCGACGGTTGAAGAGCCATCGATAGGGCGCAGCGAAGTGAGCCGGCTGACCGGCTAGAGGCATCAGCTGGCAACTAGGCGAGGGGAGCGAAGCTCTAGAGCCGAGACGGGGACCGAGGACCAGCCGGGCTGTCGGTCGGTGCGGGTAATCGTAGTGATTGTGTAGGCGCCTGACCGGGTCCTCAAGTTCATGGTGGCCCTTAGCAGGCACGGAGGCGTGGCTTCGCCTTGCCTGAGAGTTACCGTGATCGCAGCGGGGGTTCCACCACCCTCTATGCCTGATCAGAGCTTGACCTGGCCACCGATCAGGTGCTCACGGCAGCTGCGGAGCACGGCCAAGCTCAGCTCAGATTTCAGACAGGAACCGTTCGACGACCGAGACGACTGCGTCCCAACGGTGCGTGCTTGCAACCTCGAGGCAGCGGCTACGTAGGTGAGCGTAGGCGGAGGGGTCGAGAAGCAGCGACTGGAGCTGGGCCGCGATCTCTGAGGCGCTTGGCCGGCACAAGAGCGGCGCCCCACGTCCACCAAAGGTGGTACGCATCGACTCGCTGGCAAGGTCAATGCAGGGCAAGCCGCAGGCCATCATCTCCAGCGTGACCAGCGAAGGGTTGGTCAAGGAAAAGCACAGTCCTAGGTCGCTGCGGCGGTATCGGTCTGCCAGCTCGGTTGGCGTGAGGACACCAACGCTTCGCGCAGGAAACCCAACGGGGAGGGGCTGCTCGGTGCCGAACAGCACGATCTCCACATCCGGCATCAACGCTGAGAGCCTTTCCAATGCCGCAAGCCCAAGCGGAACCGCGCGACGGGGCGTGGCTGCACGAGCGTAAAAGAGAACCGTTGGCCTCCTACCTCGATCTGCCAAGGCCTCTTTGGGAGGGAAATAGATATCGTGGTCAACCGGTAGTTCGAACCCGATAGCTTTGGTGCCGTAACGAGTTGAGAGCAGATCGGCTAACCAGCGGCTAGCGGCGATGCACGGGAGGCCAAACCGGTAAGTTGATTCTGCTAGCTGGGATTGAATCGAAGCGGGGTAAAACTCGGGCTCGTGGTCCTGAACTAGGTAGGCACGCCGGCTGACCCCGCGAAGCAGCAGCGCCCTGGGCACGGTCTGCCAACCGGTGGCCAGCACAGTTTCTGCTCCATCCCACTCGTCGAAGCCCAGGTGAACGGGTAGCTCGTCGCAGTCGAAGGCGCTGGCGAATTCGGCTACAACCGCCTCGGGCTTACCCGTATGCCATCGCTCGCTGTCCTCGATCCAGATCGATACATGATGGCCGCGCCCGGCGAGGCGCTTCAGGAGGGAACAGACGGTTTGGTGGCCACCGCTCCCCTTCCGGAACGAGGGCACGATCGCGGCAATCTGAAGCGACCTGCCCTGCCTGCGCCCCTGCCGCAGCGGTGCCGGCCCCTGCGCAAACAGCTGTTCGAACGGCTCGAGCACCGCGGGAGGAGAAAAGGGTGATCGTCTTAGCCTGGGAAGTAGACCACGCAAAGAACGGGACACGACGATCTACCCAGCGACGTTGCGCAGCCGTCGGCGCAGCGCCTTCACAAACGGGCGGGCGAGCCGACGCGCCGCTTGCTTGCCGGCAAGCTGGGCAGCGATCTTGCCGGTCCGGGTCTGGCGCATGTAAAGCACCAAGCGCTCGTATCTGATCGCACGGCGGTGGAAATCAGCCCGCTCGACCAGGTGCTGCTGATGGAACGCTGCGTTCGCCCTGATGTCCTCGGTTAAACGTTTGCCAAGGAGCGGGCTACCGACACGAGGGAGGCGCGCGATCGACAGCAGCGCCGCCTGCATGAACTGACTCTGCTGGTCCCAGCTTGGCCAGGAGGCAGCGGTTCGCAGGGCGTTGTAGCGAAGGTAGGTTAGATAGCGGCGGTTGCGCGCGAGGAGGTCCAACGTACGGCCAACGCCGGTAAGGTCGTCCCAGTCGCAGATCAAGGCGTTGTAACCGTGGTCGATGTATTCGTCGTGGCCGGTCACCGGCGTCGTCACGGCGGTTGCCCCGCAATGGAACGCCTCAAGTGGCGGGCCGAAGACGCCCTCGACCCTGGAAAGCTTGACTAGCACGTCATGACTGGCGTAAAGCTGCGCCAACTCCCGCTGGGTAAGCGGCCCTACCGCGCGATCCCCTTCCGCTAAAAGGGGTGAAACGGCTCCTGGGTCACCCGTTACCACAGTCAGCTGGTGCCGCTCCACCATCCGATGAATAGCCTCGATCGTCTCGGCCACTCCCTTGAACCATACGGCTAACGGGCCCTCGACAAGGATCCTCAAAGGCCCCTCGGAGACCGGTGGAGCGGAAGGTATCTTAAAAACCTCCTTGTCGATCCCGTTTCTGACCCAAAAACACGGTGCATCAGGACGGAGCCTTGCGAGCAGGCGCTTGATCCAGGCCGCCTCGGTGATAAAGGCAACTGGGAGGTCAAAGGTCAGCTTGGCAGCGAGGCGCCCGGCCTGGTCAGCGAGGTAGAAGCGGTCCTCGAGGCTCTGTATGAAAAAGGCATAGCGGCGGGCGCGGAGCTGAAAAAGGGTGTAAGTGGTCTCCCACCAGGTGGCGACGGCGACGTCAAAGCTGAGGTCGAGTGCCTGATCGCGGTCAATCACCTGGATACGGTCGAGCTCTGGGTAACCGATCCAGTCCCGTTCGTCCCGCTCCCTGGCGAGAACTAAAAACACCTCCCAGCCTGGCAAACGGGCAAGCCGCCGGCAGTGTTCGACCACTACCGTCACTCCTCCTGAAAGCTGGAGGTCGTTAACTAGAAAGGCGACCCTCACGCCCCTTCAGAAACCTTTTTCTGCCCCTCCGACCTGGCCTGCTCTCCTCCGGCGACCTCAGCCTCCAGCTCCTTCACACGCTGAAGGAGGTATCTCCTGTCGGCAAGCAGCTGCTGGAAACGGTCGTGCAGCTCTTCGTAGGCGCTTTCGGTCTCTTTTTTTTGGGCAACTAGCTCTTCATAGGCTCGCTCGGTTCGCTGCAGCTGCCGCTGAAGCTCCTGTGCTTGGCGTTCGGCGTAGAGGAGGTTTGCCTCCCGTTCGTTCTCCCACCGCCGCTGTTCAATCAGATCAGCAACCGCTACCGCCGCGCCCGGACGGAGAAGGTCGGTACGGGGTCCAAACGCAGCGAGCAGGTGGGTTGACACCGTCTGCTGTCCTGGGTCAACCTCGGCTCGGCAGGCGAAAGCAGAGGGTTCTTCTCTGGATCGGGGGAAGACCGCGCTTCCAACCAGTTGAAGTTGGTGCAGGACAACGTGGTCGTCGGGGAGGCTGTCGCGCAGCTCGGCGAAGGACGCTTCACCCCAAACCGCTTTGTGGAATGGGTTGGCGACGGGCCAAAAAGCATCGTTGGGGACGCTGAACACGACGGTTGCACCGCCCCGTTCGCTGAGGTCCCGCAAAAGCTCAACCAAGGGAACGAAGTTGTCGAGATGCTCAATTAGCTCAAAGGCTGTGATCACGGTGCCCTGACCGGCCGCGGTAGCCAACTCGCGGAGGCTGGAGAGAAAGTCGGGGTCGTTTAGATCTCCCCTAAGCGGTGTGATCTGGGCCGGCTGGAGCAGGTCGGCCGCCAGCTTTAGCGCCTCTTCGTTGTTGTCCACCAGAACGATCCGGGAGGCGCGCTTGCCGGCAAGCCCCTGGCTGGCCGGCACGCCGGTGCCACAACCGAGGTCGATCCAGGTCGCGCTGGCAGCTACGAGGTCAGCTACCAGGCGGTAACGGAGGACATGCTCGAGCAGGATCGCAGGTGGGCTCTCCAGGGTCACCCGCTCTTGCCATTTGTCAGGTTCGATCCTTTCCACGTTCGGCACTTAAAGTACCCTAGCTCTGTGCAGGGCCTTGGAAAGCAGTCGCGGCCGCGAACTCTCCTGTTCGTCGGCACCCGGGTGCTGCTCGACTGCATGGTCGGCGAACTGAGCTTGCCTGGCTACCTCACTTCGACCCTTCCGGCATACAACGACGCGGAGCTGGAAGGCGCGCTGGAGTCCATCCCCTGGTCGCCCCCTGACCTAACCTTGGTCATCGACCCAAGCCGGTACAGCCCGGCTGTGGTCGATCGCCTGCCGGGCCCGCGGCTTGGCGTGGTGGCTGACAGCGATTTGGCGATAAGTCAAGCAGGCGGCGCTACCCGTTGCCAGCTTTTGGTAAGCCTTGATCCTCGCTTGGAGTGGGCTGGCGGGCATCGCATATGGCGGGCGATCGCGCCGCCGGTAAGCGACCATTTCTATACCTCAGCACCTGCGGTCGGTCTGCGGCCGGAGGCGGTTACCCTCGGTCGCTTCACTCCGTACCGGGAGGAGGTCCTGATCGATGCCAAGCACCACTACGACCTGCTTCAGATTATCGAGGGCGTCGACGCTATCGAGCTCAGCCGGTTCTTCCGCGACTACCCGGTTGCCGTCTACATCCCGCGCCAGCCTGGTGGCGGACCAGGGTGGCAAATCGCTGCCCACCTCGCAGCTGGCCAGCTTTTGCTAAGCGAGCGAGCGCCCGTGATGTTTGGGCTGGAGGAGGACATCGATTACGTCGCCTTCAAGGGATCAGCCCATCTGCTTGAACTGCTGGGCAACCTCCACCGCTTTCCGACGATGTTCTTCACGGTTGTAACCAGGGGTCGCCAAAAGGCCGAGCTCTTTCGCGCGACACGGGTTTGGGGGCGGCTCATTAACGACGCCCTGATCTGGCTTGCAACGATCCAGCAGCCGCTAGCACATGCCGGCGGCAGGGGAGGGAGCTAAGGGGGTTGCCGGCGGCAAGGCTTGGTTTAACGCTCAGCAAGCGCTTCCGCCACCAACCGCGCGAACACAACGGAGGCTCGCAGTCGCTCCGCCGCTGACCGCCCAGCCCGGGCTACGGCTTCGAAATGCTGGGGCTCGATGCGGATCTGTTCTGAGATCGCGCGAAGCTCGGCCGGGTTGTTAGCGATTAAGAGCTCGCTGCCGTCCTTGAGACCGTGGTCCGGAGAAAGCGGCTCGCTGATCACGAGCTCTCCGGCGGCAAGGGCAATCGAGACGCGGTTCTCGAAGGTTGGGTAGGGGTTGTTGTGGAGGTTTAGGTGGATCGGATGGCGCTTGAGTATGGCCGCCAGCCGCTCACCGTGGAGACCATGGCCGATATGGACGATTGCCCGATCCGGTCGGAGCTCGGCAAGCCACGCCTCACGGGCGGGGGTCGGTCGACCGATCAGCAAGGCAGGCTCGTTCCCTTCGATCGACTGCGCCTCCCCAAACAGGAAATCGGCCACCGGGAGGGGCTGACACCGCCAAACCGGAACGATGCGGGAGGCGGTATCGGCGATCAGGGGATCGAAGCAGACAACAAGGTCGAAGTTGCGGCGGTCGATCGCCTCAAGCCAACGGAGCCGTTGGAGCAGGTCCGGGTGTGGTGCGGCAGCACCTGGACGGGGAAGGGGCTCGGTTAGGTACCCGATCCGGACAGCGTCCAGCCCCTCGAAGGCCCCGGACGGAACGATCTCCGGCCTGAACATCACGATCACATCCGGCGACAGCTGTTCAAGCCATTGCCGCAGCGGTCCGGGGTCGGCACCAGAGCGGAAGTCCCGAAAGAAAAAGGCATACCCTGGAACCTCGACGGTTGGGATGCACTGGGCAAAGAAAACCGCCTGGCCGACAAAGGCAACCGTGGTGGTTCGCCGTTGTTGCCCTTGGACTGGCGCGAAGGTGGTCTTAGGCGCTGCGCCAGTCACAGTTGCTCGGCGACGTAGGGGGCTTGTCGGTCAAAAACAAGGTAACCGACAACCAACAGGATGGCGATGATCCCGAGCGGGACGGCGAGCAGGGGGCCGCCGAGGGCGGTCATTGCGCTTGGGTAAGCGGCGCTGATCATCGCGTGCCTGGCCTGCTGGATGACCGTAGCGAAGGGGTTGAAGAGGAGCAGGTGGCTGAAGTTTATGTTCACTCCAAGCACGGAGCGGTTGCCGAAGCTGGTGACGGCGAAAAAGATCCCGGATGCGTAGAAGGTTGCCTGTAGGACTACTTCCCAGATCGGCTTGACGTCCCGAAACCAGACGTATGCGACCGAGAGCAGCATTGCCAAGCCAAGACTGAATCCTGCCAGGGCTGCGATCAACAGGGGCAGCTCGAGCCAGCGGATGCTTGGGGTTACCCCTTCGGCGAGCAGGAAGATCACAACCGGAACGAGGTTTAGGATTAGGTTTAACAACGCTGTTGTCACAGTTGCAAGCGGGACCGCTAACCGCGGAAGCTCGACCTTCCGGATCAGGTTCTCCCGATCGACAAGGCAAGTGACCGCGCCGCCAGTGGCTTCGCTGAAAAAGGTGAACATCACGATTCCGAGCAGGAGTGCTGGCGCGTAGTGAGGGCCGGAAAGGGAGAGGTGGACTTTGTGGGATAGCTTGCCAGAAAGAACGAGGTAAATGACGCCGAACAACAGCAGTGGCCGCATCAACTGCCAGAGGTAGCCAAGGACGGAGCCGAAGAAGGCGAGCTTGAACTCAGCGGCGGCGATCGTCCAGGTTAGGTGGAGCAGACGGCGAGGGCTGGAGCCGAGCGCCGATGGCCCCTTGATCGGGCTGCCGTAACGGGGGTTGTAGCGGCTTCTTCGAAGTACGTCCGTGCGTGCAATCACCGCGCAACCTCCCTAGCCCCCAACCGCTCAAGGGCGAAATCGTAAGGTAGGTCTACCAGGCCATCTGTCCGGGAGGCCCCGCTTGCCGGCAGCGAGAGAAGGCGCTCGCGGCGGTCGATCCAGGCCCCTCCCTGGTGGGCGACCGCAGGGGTGAAATGGTAGCGGTCAGGCGCGAGGAAGGCGGAAAACCCGATTCTTACCACAACCTCCTCGCCGGGCTCGAACTGCCCCAACCTTGGATCGGTGAATACGTTTGAAGCGGAGAAGATGTGATCGCCGCGGTCGTTATGGACGTTGATGCCAAAGAGGGGGTTTAGCAGCGGCTCGATCACCGCTACCCGCATGGCAAAAACGCACCGTCTGCCGATCGGGATGTAGTCCAGCTCGCTGCCACGCTCGTCCTCGAGCCAGACCTCCCTGATCTCTGCCCTCCCGTCCCCGTAGCGCCGGCCGGGGCTCGGCTCTGGCTCCGGTACCTCTTCGACCGCGGCCTCCTCCTCCATCCCCACAACGGCGTCCTCCGTAGAAGCGGAATCGGTCGCGTCGGCATCGGTTTCCTCCGCAGCAGCTGCCGCTGCTGCCTGGGCAGCGCGGGCTGCCTCTGAGAAGTTGAGCTCCAAGTAACGGTTGGCGACCGTTTCGGGCTCACCGACCTCAACGATTCGCCCGTGCTCCAGCAGCAAAACTCGGTCACAAAAGCGCTGCACAGCGCCCATATCATGGGTAACGAAGAGAACGGTAACGCCCGCCCGCCGAAGCCTCTCAAACTCTTCGTAGCACTTCTGCTGGAAGGCAGCATCCCCGACGGCGAGAATCTCGTCGATTAGGAGGATCTCGGCGTCGACCTGGATCATCACCGAGAAAGCAAGCCTGACCAGCATCCCCGACGAGTAGTTCTTAAGCTTCAGGTCGACGAAGTCGTGGAGCTCGGCGAAGTCGATGATCCGCTCAAACCGCTTGCGGGCCTCTTTCGGCGAGAGGCCAAGCATGGTTCCATTGAGGATCACATTGTCTCGCGCTGGCAGGTCGGGGTTGAAACCGACGCCGAGCTCGATGAAGGTTGACACCCTGCCGTTGAGGTAGATCGCACCCCGGTCTACCGCGTATATGCCGGCTATACACTTCAGCAGCGTCGATTTGCCGGAGCCGTTGCGGCCGACAATGCCGAAGAACTCCCCCCGCTCGACCACGAAGGAGACGTCGCGCAGCGCGACGAGCTGATCTACAGCAGTTCTCTTGAACGGGTGGAGAACCCGCTCCTTGAGCGTGCTGATCCGCTCCCGCGGTACGCGGAAGACCTTGTGGACCTGGTCGACGACTATCGGAGGGGGCAGAACCTCTGCCATGCCGCGAGCTTAGGGTAGCGTGAGCCGCTGGCCGGGAACGGGGGCTGCCGCAGGCTGTCCTTTACGGCCCGCGCAGGATCGGCGGTGTCGATCTTTCTCAGCAAACCTAGCCATCTTGCGGATGTGACCATCCCTTTAGCTTTGCCTAGCTGGCGTCGCTACTCGCGTAGGCGCTCGTCCGTACGCTTCTCGGCGGGGTCGGCGCAGCAGGGGCTACGCTCGGAGGGCGGGGGCCGGCAGCCGTGGGCGGGAAAGGGAGGACCGCGCACCGCCTGAGCTCGGCGTGCGGCGCACTCGTTCAGCCCTAGCGCGTCGCGGTCACCCGATGCTGGCTACTGTATTGGCGTTGCAGATGGCCGATGCCCCCGCAAGCCCTGGTCACAAGCGGCTCGTGATCAGTCCAAAGCTCTACGCGAGGATCGCGTGGCTTGCGCTTGGAGGATTCACGCTGATTGTGTGGACTGGGGCTGCCGTCAGGCTCACCGGCTCTGGACTCGGTTGTCCGGAATGGCCCAAGTGCTACGGCAAGCTCTACCCGCCTCTCTCTACCCACGCCCTGATCGAGTACTCGAACCGGACGATCACCGTCCCGCTCTCGATCCTCGCCGTGTTGGCGTGGCTTGCGGCGCTGCGCCGCCGACCCTACCGCCGCGATCTGGCCCGCTGGTCGTTTCTGCTTCCGCTTGGCGTTGTCGCACAGGCTGTGCTCGGTGGGCTGACCGTCTTGGGCCACCTCGCTTACGGGTGGGTGATGGCCCACTTCTGCCTCTCGATGCTGATCTTGGTTGCAGCGTGGGAGCTGGTGTGGCGGGCCCGCCAGGAAGCCCCTGTCGGGAAGCCTTCAGAGCGCGACCGGAGGCTGGTGTGGGGAGCGAGGGTGCTTGTGTTCTTGGGCGGTCTGACGATCTTCGCCGGCACCGCTGCAACCGCAGCCGGCCCGCACTCGGGGGGCGGTGAAGGGGAAAAGATCAGCCGGATGACCTTCGACGGGGCACACACCTTGGAATTTGTCGTGCACCGCCATGCCGAGGTGGCGATCGCCTTTGGCCTTGCTGCGGTCGGCTTCTGGTGGCTTTGCCGGACGCTGAGGGTGGAGCGCGGTCTGCAGCGGGCTGCAACCGCCCTGTGCCTGCTGATCGCCGCCCAGGGCGCTGTTGGGGCGGTGCAGTACGAGACCCATCTCCCCGTTGGCCTGGTTTGGGTGCACGTGGCCCTAGCAACGGTCACCTGGGTTGCGACGCTGTGGACGCGGTCCTCGACGATGGCTCCAGCCCAAGGTCGGGTGCCGCTGGAGGGCGCGTACGGGACGGCCCAGCCAACGGTCCAACAGGCGGTCTCCCCCTAAAAGACAACCGCCGCCTGGAGGCGGCGGTTGGCCAGGATCGACTTCCGTTCGGTGTTTAGCCGCACCCCGTGTTGTTGCCGCAGCTTGGGCAGGTGTAGCAGCTGCCGGTCCGCTGCATCATCTCCCCACACTGCGTGCAGGCCGGACCTAGTTCCAGGCCGCGGAGTTTGGCTGGAATTACCGGCGGGAGCTGTTGCTCGCCGTTGCCGTTGGCGCCCTTGAGGCGCTCGGGTGGAATTACGTCGGACCGGGCCGAGCTGGCCGTCTCTTCCCGTTCCCGACGCTCCCGAACGGCGGGGGTGAGGATCCCCAGCTCCTCCTGGATCTCCGGGCCAAGGAACCGGGAGGCCAGCCAGCGCATGATGTAGTCCGGCATCGAGCGGGCGAAGGGGATCTCGGGGTTGGTTGTGATCCCCTCGGGGTCGAACCGCATGTAGCTGAACTTGCGCACGAGGGTCTCCAGCGGTACGCCGTACTGGAGCGCGATCGAGATCGCCGTCGCAAAGGCGTTCATCATCCCCCGTAAGGCCGACCCCTCCTTGCCGATGCCGGTAAGGAAGATCTCCCCGACGGTCCCGTCCTCGTACATCCCGGCGGTGATGTACCCCTCGTGGCCGCCGATCGAGAACTTGTGGGTGATCGAGCGGCGTTCGGCCGGCATCCGGCGCCGTTTTGGCGGGGCTTTCTCGAGGGCCTCAGCGACGGCCCGCTCAATCCGCTGCTCGATCGTCAGGCGCTCCCCCTGGCCGTCTTTGGCGGCGGTGTAGAGGGCCTGGGCGGTCTTCGAGCCGTCGCGGTAGATCGCCAACGCCTTGAGGCCAAGCCGCCACCCTTCGATGTAGGTCTGCTCGATTTCCTCAACCGTTGCGCAGGAAGGGAGGTTGACGGTCTTGGAGATCGCCCCGGAGATAAAGGGCTGGACCGCGGCCATCATCAGCAGGTGGCCGCGGGGGGAGATCGCCCGCTCGCCGACGGCGACGTCGAAGACCGGTAGGTGCTCCTCCCCCAGGCCGGGAGCCCCGACAACGGTCCCGTGGTCCCGCAGGTAGGCTTCGATCTGGTCGATTTGGTGGGGGGTGTAGCCAAGGGTTTGGAGGGCAAGGCCAACGGTCCGGTTGACGATCGTCATCCGGCCCCCGCCGACCAATTCCTTGTGCTTCACCAGCGCGAAGTCCGGCTCGATCCCGGTTGTATCGCAGTCCATCAGGAAGGAGATCGTTCCGGTTGGGGCAAGGACCGTCGCCTGGGCGTTGCGGTAGCCGTAGCGCTCGCCGGCCGCTACGGTCTCGTTCCAGGTCCGCTTGGCCTCCTCCAGCAAAGCGGGGTCGCTTAGCGCCCTAGCGTCGATCCCCGCCACCGCCTCCCTGTGCATCGCCATCACCCGGTTATGGGCCTCCCGGTTCTCTGCGTACCGCTCGTAGGGACCGAGGGCCGCTGCAATCCGGGCCGAGGCGAGGTAGGCACGGCCGGTCATCAGGGCGGTGATAGCAGCGGCCGTCGCCCTTCCGGCCTCGGAGTCGTAAGGCATGCCCCCAGCCATCAAAAGGGCGCCAAGGTTGGCGTAGCCAAGGCCGATCTGGCGGAAGGCCCGGGCGTTGCGGCCGATCTCCTCGGTCGGGTAGGCGCTTGGGGAGACGATGATCTCCTGGGCTAGGAAGATCACGTCGACCACGTGCTTGAAGGCCTCCACATCGAAGGTGCCGTCCTCGCGGCGGAACCGCATCAGGTTCAGGGAGGCGAGGTTGCAGGCGGAGTCGTCGACGTGCATGTACTCCGAGCAAGGGTTGGAGGCGTTGATCCGGCCGGAGTTCGGGCAGGTGTGCCAGCGGTTGATCGTCGTGTCGTACTGGATCCCTGGGTCGGCGCACTGCCAGGCCGCTTCGGCGATTTCCCGCATCAGCTGCCGAGCGGGGATCGGCTCGCCGATTGGCTGGCCGGTGGTGCGGGCGATCAGGTGCCAAGGCCGGTCCTCCTCGACCGCCCGCATGAACTCGTCGGTAACCCGCACCGAGTTGTTGGCGTTCTGGTACTGGATCGAGATGAACCCCTCGCCGTCGATCGACATGTCAAAGCCCGCTTCCCGCAGCACGCGGGCCTTCTCCTCCTCCTTGGCCTTGCACCAGATGAACTCCTGGATGTCGGGGTGGTCGATGTCAAGGACCACCATCTTCGCCGCCCGCCTGGTCTTGCCACCGGACTTGATCGTTCCTGCCCAGGCGTCTGCGCCCCGCATAAAGGAGACGGGGCCGGAGGCGGTCCCTCCCTTTGAGAGGGGCTCCATCGAGCCGCGGATCTTCGAGAGGTTGACCCCAGAGCCGGAGCCGCCCCTAAAGATCATCCCCTCCTTGGTGTTCCACTCCAGGATCGACTCCATCGTGTCCTCGACGGAGAGGATGAAGCAGGCCGAGCACTGGGGTTGCTCCTCGAAGCCGACGTTGAACCAGACCGGGGAGTTGAAGGCGGCGATCTGGTGCAGGAGGATGTAGGTCAGCTCCGCTTCAAAGGCCTCCGCGTCGGCCTCAGTTGCGAAGTAGCCGCCCTCCTTTCCCCACCTTGTGATCGTCCCTGCCACCCGGCCGATCATCTGCTTCACCGACCGCTCCCGCTCCGGGCTGCCGAGCTGGCCCCGGAAGTACTTTTGGGCGACGATGTTCGTCGCGTTCTGGGACCAGCTCGCTGGAAACTCCACTTCCCGCTGTTCAAATGCAACGCGGTCTCCGCTGCCTATCCGGGCGTCCCGAAGCTCCCACTCCACTTCGTCAAAGGGGTGGACGCCCGCCTTCGTGAAGTAGCGGGCGACCCGCAGTCCCTCGCCCAAGCCACCGCTTGGGGCGATCCCGATACCTGCCTCCTGCGCCGGTGGGTAACCGTGCTCTGGCGTTTGCGCGCCGGTCGACTCGATTGCCATCGTTCTTTCCTCCGTCTGCCTACTCATTGTTGGGCCGAGTATCCTGCCGCGCCCCGAAGACGGAAAGAAACTTGCATTGCAGGAGCAGGCAAAAAGGTGTCCTGTTAGAGATTGTAACAGCGGCTAACGACCAAGCCGCAGAAGGTCCAGCAGTTCCCTTACCACGGCGGAGATATGGAGGCTGGCTTCTTCGAGCAGGACCCGCAGCGCGGCAACCCGCTCTCCTGGTGCCTTGGGCCTTCGTCTCCGCTTGGACAGCCTCACCGCGGCGTAGGCTAGGGGAGGATCGCGGTCACCACGCCTAACGCCTCAGCGAGCAGCTCGGCCGGGGTTTTGGTCCCGTCCAAGACAACGATCCGCTCCGGCTCCTCTGCTGCAAGGGCGCGGTAAGCCGCTGCAACCCGCTCGAAGAACCGCTCGCCACCCCGCTCCAGCCGGTCCCGGCGGGAGGCGGTGATCCGCGCCAGCGCCAGGGCCGGCGGGAGCTCGATCAGCACCGTTCGGTCTGGCTTCAGCCCGCCCGTCGCGAAGTCGTTGATCCGCCGCACCGGCTCGATCCCAAGCTCCCTCCCTCCCCCTTGGTAGGCAAGGGAGGAGTCGGTAAAGCGGTCAAGCAGCACCACCTTTCCCTCCTTGAGCAAGGGCAGCAGCCGCCGGGAGGTGAGCTGGGCCCGGGCAGCGGCGTAGAGCAACGTCTCAGCCCGGGGATCGATCTGGATCCCAACCTCGCTTACAACCTCCCGCAACCGCTCGCCAAGGGGGTCGGAGCCCGGTTCCCGCAACAGCTCGACCGCGATCCCTTGCTGGCGAAGCTCTTCGGCTAGTCCTTGGAGGAGCGTGGTCTTACCGGCTCCGTCGATCCCCTCCACGGTGATTAGGCGGCCCCGCATGGCAACCAACCTACCGTGGCCCGGTTACGATCGCTGCGTGGCAGCGCGATTACCCGGGATCGAGCACCAGCCCCAGGCTGAGACCGTGCTCCGGGCCGCCCTCCGTGGCCGCCCCGCTCACGCCTACCTCTTCCACGGGCCGCGGGGGAGCGGGAAGAGGGCAGCGGCAAGGGCCTTCGCCGCCGCCCTTGTATCGGCTTCGGCCGCCGACCCAGACGGGGCCTTTGCGCGGGTGGTGCGAGGGAGCCACCCGGACGTAACTTGGGTGATGCCTAGCGGTGCGGCGGGGATGCTGGTGGAGGACATCGACCTCGCGGTAGTTCAAGGGGCAGCGCTCTCGCCGCTCGAGTCAGACCGCCGGGTGTTTGTGCTCGACGGCGCCGATCTCCTCAACGAGGCCGCTGCAAACAAGCTCCTGAAGACGGTTGAGGAGCCGCCCCCTGGGGTTCACCTGATCCTGATCTGCGACCAGGAGCAGCGCGTCTTACCAACCTTGCGCTCCCGCTGCCAGCCGGTCCGGTTCCAGCCTCTGGGCGAGCAGCGGCTGGTGGAGGCGCTGGTTGCGCAGGGGGCGGAGCCTGGCCAGGCCGCTACCGCAGCCCGTCTCGCTGAAGGGGATCGGGAGTTTGCGGAGTGGCTTCTCAGCGGGAGGGGGGTTGAAGCCCTTGCCGCGGTCGAGGACCTGCTCCACTGTGCGCAGGCCGGCCGTGTCGAGGAGGGGGTTTGGCAAAAGCTCTTGGAGCAGGCCCGGGGTGGTGGCGTGCAGGCAGCTGAGGCCGTTCTCACCCGCTACGCGGAGCGGCTTGAAACGGCGGCTCCGAAGGAGCGGTCGGCGGTCGAGCGGGAGCGGGACGAGCTCGCCCATCGGGCGGAACGGCGTGGCCGGTTGGAGGGGTTGGACCGCGCGCTGCGGGTCTTCGAAGGCAGGCTTCGGGAACGGTGGTTGGAGGCGGTGGCCGGGGGCCAGGTCGGGCCGGGTGGGCCCGCTTGGGAGGAGGCGCTGGTGGCAACGGCTGAGCTCCGGCTTCGCCTCGCCCAAAACGTCAACGAACAGCTCGCGCTCGAGGGGTTCTTCAACCGTCTTTGCCGCCTACTTGCTCGTCGTTAGCCGACGAGGTCCCCTAGGACCGGCGCAAAGCCAAAGGTTTGAAAGCCGAGGAAACGGTTGAACAGGCTGTTGTTTGGGCCGTGGAAATCGGTTGACCCCGTAGCCAACAAGGAGTGCTGCTTACACCGTTCAACGATCAACGCCGTCTGGTCTTGGTCGTGGGTTAGGTAGAAGGCCTCCACGCCGTCGATCCCAACCGCCTTGAAGCGGTCGATCGTCGAGGTGACCTCTGCGGGGTCCTTGAAGTCCCAGAACGGATGGGCCCAAACCGCGATCCCGCCGGCCTTGTGGATCATCTCCACCGCCTCGGCAACCGTTGGCTTTTCCCTGATCCGAAAGGCCGGCTTGCCCTCGACAAGGTAGGCCCGGATCAGATCGCCCATCTCCCCGATCCCCTCTTCCTCAAGCCGCTTCCGATTCGCTGGGTGGGCGATCGCTGCCTGGGCTACGTGCACCCGCCCGATCGAGCGGCCAGCCGCGATCCTTTCCTCAAGCAGCCGCTCTTCAAGGGCAAACCCAAGGTCTTTAAGCGCCTCTGCCATCCGCAGGGTCCGCAGCTTACGGTCTTCGACGTAGCGGTTCAGCTCCTCCCTTACCCAAGGCTGGTCGTGGTCGATCTTGTAGCCAAGGATGTGGAGTTCGCAAGGGGGCTGGTGGTCGAGGTCGATCGCCGAGATCTCGACAGCGGGCAGGACGGTCACGCCGTTCAGTGCCCCTGCCGCCAGGGCAGCGCCAACGCCAGCGACCGTGTCGTGGTCGGTGAGCGCAAGCAGTTCGACGCCAGCGGCAGCGGCCGCCTCGACGACAGCGGCCGGCTCCAGTTCACCATCTGAGAAGGTTGAGTGGGCTTGAAGATCGAAACGGGGTAGAGAGGGATGGTCAGCCATCGGGCTGCATAGCCTATCCCGGCTTGGTTCAGCTAGCGTGGCACCTCGGCTAGCGGCTCTGGGCCGCTTCCAGTTCCCGGCGGGCCCGATCCCTCAAGTTGCGAACGGCCCGGTAGTAGCGCCAGGCCCGCTGGGCAAGCGGCGAGGGTTGTGAGACAGCCCGCAGCGCGTCGAAGCAGCTGTCCGTCGCTAAGGCTTGGAGCTGGGCCTGTGACCAGCGGCCTTCCAGGTAGGCAAGCGCCCCTAGCCGGTCCTCCCGGTTACGGGCCTCGCGGAGGGCAACGATCGCTGGAAGGACCTCTGCGGCCAGGAAGCAACCCTCAGCATGGCAACGCAAAAGGAGCGTTATGTCTGTGGGCAAGGCCGTCCGGGCGCTCAGAGCGGCGGGCTTTTCCTCGAACTTGACGTGGTCCATCTACTTCTAAGATGGGGTTCGACCGCCTGCCAAGACTTCTTTAGTCGAATCCCCGAAGTCCGGCCATTTCTAGGCGGATTGCTGAGAAGCCGCCCGTAGCGTCGCCGCTAAACGGCTCGGTAAGTTGAGCCGATCCACTATCCGAGTTGAAGCGCCTGGTCTGGACTTTCTCCCCGATCAATGCGCGACCGCCAAGCCGAGCTCGTGAGGTCGCAGAGCGGATCCGGCTGCGCACCTTGATCCTGCTCGGGGGCCTTGCCGTCGGCACCGCCTACCTGGGCCGCACCTTTGGTCTGCGCGACCCGATCTACCTCACCTCGGAGGTCACCCTCCTTTTAGCGATCCTGATCGTTACCCACTCAGTCCTGCCGTTCATCCACCGCCAGGAACAAGGGGCCGCCGGCGAGGAGTTGGTAGGCCGCCTGTTAGAGGATCTGAAGCGGTCCGGCTACCTGGTCTTCCACGACGTCGACCTCGGGCGGGGCAACGTCGACCACGTCCTGATCGGTCCTGGAGGCGTGTTCTCGGTCGAGACCAAAAGCCACCCTGGCCCAATCGCGGTCAGGCGAATCCACGGTGCCGTTTTCGAACAGGTCCGCGGCCAACAACAGCTGTTGGAACGGGCAGTTGGGGAGAGGGTCCAGACCCTCCTTGTCTACAGCCAGGCCTGGGTGGACAGGCCGTTTGCAAGACGGCGCGGCGTGGTGGTCCTGCCCGCCCGCCTGCTCCCCCAGTACGTCGCCTCCCGTCAGCCGGTGCTTGGCGAGGCTGAGGTCCGTCGGTTTGCCCAGCGCCTGCGCCGCGCTGCAGGCCAGCCGAGAAGGCGGCGCTGGCGGCTCCGCGACCGCTCCCTCTTCTTCCCCCCAGGCCTGCACCCGCGGGCCCGCTAGCGTGATAGCAGGATGGCAATTGGCCCCTTCCTTCCCCCGCCGTTGCCGGTCAAGGCGCGGCGGCGCCGCAACCGCTATGCCTTAGCAGCGCTGTTCGTCGCATTGGCTGCTGCGGTCGCTGCCTACGGGATCTCACCGGGCCTGCGGCATGCGGTCAACCACGCTGTCCGCCACACTGTAGGCGAGCTTTTCGACCACGACCGCTCCCGGCGTAAGGAGCAGCCGAAACCGCCCCTAAGGAGCGGCCGATCTGGCGGTAGGATTGTGCCGCAGGGCCGACGTAGCTCAGCTGGTAGAGCACTTCACTCGTAATGAAGGGGTCCCGGGTTCGAGTCCCGGCGTCGGCTTGCGTGGACGTCCGCTGCGTTCTGGTTCCCAGCGCGATCACCCCAGTGGGACCCAGCCGTCGCCGAGTTACAGGGAGCGACACCTGCCGGTGACCCGCGATCACGCCGCAGACGGGCCATCGGTGCGGGAGCTTGCAGCCGGCACCTACGCCTGGCTTTGGCCGCAGGGGGGATGGGGGGAGACCAACTGCGGCCTAGTCCTTGGGAAAGGGGAGGCGCTGCTGATCGATACCCCCTGGGACCTTCGGCTTGCCGAGCAGCTGCTGTTTGAGTTCGCGCCGCTCCTCGCTGGACGGCGGCTGCGGTTAGCGGTAAACACCCATAGCGACGGAGACCATTGGTGGGGGAACTGGGCGCTGCCCCTTGCAACTGAGATCGTCACAGCCGAACCGGTGTTGGCGGCGATGCGGAAGGAGCCTGCGCCGGTCCTGCTCTGGGCGCTGCGTGGCGCAAGCGGTGTTGCTGGCCGGCTCCCCGGACGGCTTGGCAGCTGCAGCCGCTACCTCCGCGGGGTGTTCGGCCCCTTCCGGTTCAAGGAGGTGGTTTTGCGCTACCCCGACACGGCCTTCCGGGGCCGCTGGGAGGTCACGGTTGGCGGTCGGCCGGTGGAGCTGTTGGAGCTTGGCGCTGCCCACACCGCCTGTGATCTGGCCGTCTACCTGCCCGACGCGCAGGTCGTCTTCGCCGGCGACCTCCTCTTCGGCGCCTCGACGCCGGTGATGTGGCATGGGCCGATCGAGCGGTGGGTGAAGGTGCTGGATGGGCTGCTTGAGCTACCGGCCTCCCTGTATGTCCCCGGCCACGGGGCTGTGCTGGAAAGACCTGGGGTTGTCCAGCTACGGGATTACCTCAGCGCCTTGGGCGAGCTGCTCGAACGGGAGCCGACCCTTCCCGCCGAGGAGGTCGCACGGCGGCTGGTTGGCGCAGGGGCGGCGTGGCGACGGTGGCTCTACCCGGAGCGGGCAACGATCACTGCGATCGCCCAACGGCAGCAGCGGCGGGGAGGGCCCCCCTTCTCAGGCCCACTGGGCAGGTTGCCGGGCCTCTGCCGGGCTGCCTTGGCGCAGGCACGGCTGGAAGCCAGCTGCCGTTAGCGCTTCCGCTGCCTCGCGGCGATGATCAGGAGGTGGGGCTTCCCGTGCAACGCGGTGGAGAAGAAGGTCTGGCGGTGGCGGCGACAGGCAACCACCTTCGCGGTGAAGGAGACGTCCCAGTAAAGGCGACCTGGTTTTGCGGTCAGGCGGCGGGGAAGGCGGAGCAGGTAACGGGTCGCGTGCTGGCCCTTTCTGCTGTCCCCCCGCCTGCGCAGGAGGTCGCGGCGGCCCAGCAGGTTCGGTCGCCCGGCGACGTGAAAGGTAAGCGGCCACTGGGATTCCGCCGCCAGCCGAACCGCCGTTACGGGCCGTACCACCTTTGACGATGGTGGTGTGGAATCCTTGCCGATCGCGAACGCCGCTACTTCGTAGAGGAGCCGTTCCTCAGCGCAACGGTTGGGCACAACCGTCCGGGCGGCGCAGGCGCTACCGGCCCACAGCAGGAGCGTGCAGGCTGCTGCCAGCGGTCCTCCCCAGATCGTCCTCACGACTTACGACTTTACCGCCCTACCGGGTTGCCTTGCCGACGACCGGTAGCGGTACCACTTCCCCCGCGGGGCTGACCGCGATCGCGTAGTGGTTGCGGAGCGCGGCTTCGTCGAGGTGTTCGGCAGCGGCCAGCACACCGGCTTCGTCTGTTCCGGTTACAAGCCAAAGCGGCGCCTCGGTAGGGTAGCTGACCGTTGCGATCAGACCGGCCCCTGGGCCGAAGCTGCGCGCGATCCGGCCATCTGGGGCTAGCGCCAGCAGGAGGTCGCCGGCACCGCTGAGGATCGCAGCCACCCCGCTTGACGACGGTCCGGCTTCGAGGTAGGAGGCGGCAACGAGGTGGCGGAGGCTGGGCCAAGGTCCTACCGCCAGCCGTAGGGTGTAGGGCGTTTCGCCGGCCGCGCTGACCTGGGAGAGGCCTGCAGGAACACCCAGCCGCTCGATCCGGTGCAGGACCAGCCGGCAGGGCTTGCTGGTTACGGAGGTACATTCCACCCGCACCGGATAGCGTTTTCCTTCGATGCCGCTGAGGAACGGCTCCGGGAAGGCGCCGACGACCCCAATCACCTTCCCGGGCAGCTGGGGATGGAGGTCCCACCAGTAGGCCTCGCCGGGGCGGACGATCAGGCGGGCGGGGTTCTTTTCGGCGGTCACGCCGTCGACAAAGAGGGTCCACACTTCGCCCGCCCCGGCGCGGATGCCGTCGATCCCTTCCACCTTCCCGGTAGGGGAGAGCGAGACCGGGTAGTTAGCTTCGAGGAGGGAGAGCGCGGTTTGAGCGGTGCCCGCGGAGGGATGGGGTGGGGGAGGGAGCTGGTGGCTCCCGAAACCGGTGGTTACGGTCAAAGAGAGGGAGCTGGAGGAGGCGGAGCGCTGGAGCCCGCACCCAACCACTCCCGCTGCTGCACAGAGGAGCAAAAGGGCAGCGGTTGGTGGCCAGCCTTTCATCACTTCGCTTAGACCATGACACAGGTCGATTTCGTTTTGCGTCGCTGGCGGGCTCTAGCGATGCGTCAAAATGGGAGCGATGGACGGGGCAGGCGCAGGTGGGGAGGCTAGGGCCCGCCAGGCGCGGGGGGTCGGTAAGCGGCTGCGGTTGGTGCTGCTGGCAGCTGCAGGGGCCGTGCTGGCCGTGAACATTTGGACGGGGGCGCCGCTGCTTGCCCTCTGGGTCGGTTCCCAGGTCGCGCCTGCAAGCGGGACCTCGATGTCGGCGATCTTGGTGGTGCTGGGCGTTCTAGCCGCTACTGTGGCTGCCCTTGCCTGGTTGCTCGCCCACGTCAACGCCGCCTACAACGCGCTGCTCGGCAGGCGCGAGGAGCGGCGGGTGGCCCCGTGGCTGCGGTCGATGCGGGCGGAGCGGCGCCAATATGAACGGAGCCGCCGGCAGCTGACTGCGGTGGAGCGGGTCGCGATCCTTTCGGTGGTGGCGGCGGTGCTGGCGTTGGAGGTTTGGTTCTTTCTCTTCGCCCACTACCACCTCTCCAGCGGCTGAGCTGCGGTGGCAGGCGGCATCGTCCAGGACCTCAAACGGCTGACAGGGGGTGCGGTTGCCCTGGCCGGCCGGGAAGCCGCCCCTTACCGCTACGACTCGACCGTCCAGCGCGGCCTGCTCGGCGATCCAGCGGCGGTAGTGTTGCCTACCGACGCAGGCCAGCTTGCCGCCGTCGTCTCCTACTGTCAGCGCCAAGGCCTGGCGGTCGTGCCCCGTGGCGGTGGGACGGGGCTGGTAGGGGGAGCGACCCCGGTCGATGGCGGGGTTGTCCTCTCCTGCGAGCTGCTGGGAACGGTGGCTTGGGAGGACGAACGCCTTGGCCTGCTGCGGCTTGGCGCCGGGGTCCCAACCGCCCACGCGGCCCGGATCGCCCGGGAGAGGGGTTGGTACTTCGGACCGGACCCTGGAGGGGCGGACCGCTCGCGGATCGGCGGCAACGTCGCAACAAACGCCGGAGGCCCGCACGCTCTGAAGTACGGCAGGACCGGTGCCTACGTGATCGGGATGGAGGTGGTGGTTGGGGAAGGGGCGGTGGTGAGGCTTGGCGAGTGGGGCCGGAGGGATAGCGGTGGGTACGACCTGATCGGCCTCTTTGTCGGCAGCGAGGGCACGCTCGGGGTGATCGCTGAAGTGGTGCTGAAGCTGAGGCCGGCACCGGGTGGGGCTGCCGCCGGCGTGCTGGTCTGCGAAGGCCCAGAGGACCTCGCTGCAGCGGTGGGGGTGATCCTAGAGAGCGGCTTGGAGCCGGCTGTCCTCGACTTCATCGACGGCCAGGCGGTTGGGATGGCGCAGGGGGGTTGGCCGGTTCCCCAAGCGGCCGTTCCCAAGGACGGGGCTGTGCTCCTGGTAGAGACGGACGGCCGCGATCCCCAGGAGGCGCAGCGGCGGTTGGCGGAGCTGGCTGGGGTGGTGGCGGAGGCGGGTGCACTCCCCCTCTTTCCCGCGAAGGGCGCGGCCCTTTGGAGCTGGCGGGACGGCCTTGGACCGCTTGCTGCAACCGAGCTTGGCGGGCGGATCGCCGACGACCTCTACTGTCCCCCACCCCGTCTTGGGGAGGCGTTGGCAGCGCTGCGGCGGCTGGCCGGCGAACAGGGGGTGGAGTGCCGGGTCTGGGGCCACGCCGGCGAGGGGGTTGTCCACGCCAGCTTTCTCTTCGACCCCGAGCGGCCCCAGCAACGGGGCGCGGCCGAGCGGGCGGGGGAGGCGGCTCTCGACCTAGCCCTCGCGTTGGGCGGGGGTATCTGCGGAGAGCACGGGATCGGGTTGGTGAAGGCGGCGCGTTACGCCGCTACCGCCGACCCAGAGCGCCTTGCCAGCGAACGGGCGGTGAAGGCCGCCTTTGACCCGCGCTGGCTCTTCAACCCGGGCAAGAAGCTGGTTGGCCCGCAACTTTCAGCCACCGGCTAGGTTGTTGGGCAGGGTGAGCGTTACCGTCCCGACGGCATAAGCGGCACGTGGTGGCGATGGACCGGGCCGCTTGGTTGCTCAACCGTGGGTTCCGTTCGCTGCTTGCGGCGCTGTGCGCCGTGGCAGCGCTGGCTGTGGCTGCGCCAGCGCCAGCGCTGGCGGTAGCGAAACCGCGACGGGAGCGGTGCAAGTTCCAGTTCCGCCGGCACCGTGGGGGGACCCCCGTCTGTGGTCGTAAGAACCCGGCAAGGGAACGGAGGCTGCTTGACGCCACGCGGGCCGAGCTGCTGTTTAGGGCGCTTCAAGAAAACTTCTACCTGCCCCGTCTCGGCCTTTACAAGGAAACGCTGAGCGCGACAAAGCCCTCTTACCTTTGGCCGTTCTCCCAGGGCTTTGGGGCGACGGTAGCTGTCTCAGCCCTCCCTGGCGAGCGGGCAAAGCTGAAGTCGACCCTAGAGACGGAGCTAGGCGGGTTGCAAGGCTACCTCACCAACAAGGTGCCGGCTGCGGTTGCCTCCCGGCTCGCCCTTCAAAGCCTCCCTCACTTCGAGGCTACCGTCGCCGCCCTTGGAGAAGGGGAAGCGGCCTACTACGACGACAACGACTGGGTTGGCCTTGAACTGGTCCGGCTCTACAAGATCACCCACGACGAAACGGCCCTAGCCCTTGCGGAGCAGGTGATGCAGTTCGAGATCAGCGGTTGGGACCCCTCGCCAACCCTCCCCTGCCCCGGCGGCATCCCCCACTCGACCGCTTCGGAACGGATCAACCGCTCGACGATCTCAACCGCCCCTGCCGCCGAGCTTGGGGTGTTGCTGTACCGGATCACGGGGAACGGCGCCTACCTCTCCTTTGCCCAGCAGGCCTACGCCTGGGTGCGGAGCTGCCTGCTGACGCCGGAAGGCCTTTACTCCGACCAAATCGAAGAAGACGGCGAAATCGACCCCGAAATCTGGAGCTACGCCCAAGGGGTGATGATTGGGGCTGGCACCCTCCTTTACGAAGTGACCGGCAACGGAAGCTACCTCCAGCAGGCCGAGGAAACCTCGGCTGCCAGCTTCCGTCGCTTCCCGCTCGAACAGCTAGCCGTGGAAAACCCTTTCTTCGTCTGGATCTACCTCCGCAACCAGCTCTACCTGGACGGCCTCCTCCACAGTCGGCAGGCCAGGGAAGCGACCGAAAACTACCTTTCCTGGGCCTGGGAAAACCTCCAGGAACCCAACCACCTGATCCTTTCCGCCGACGGCTCCCCAACGGTTCTCCTTGGCCAGGCAGCCTACGTCCAGCTCTACGCCCTGCTCGCGCTGCCTAGGGGGCTGAACCTCTAAACCGCGCCAAAATGGCGGTATGAGCCCCGACCGTGGTCAGGGGGAGGGCAGCAGAGGCCAAGAACACCCCCGGTGGTGGGCGATCCGTCCCGCCTTCAACCGCAAGCCGGTCAGCTACCGGTGCCCGATCTGCGGCGAACGGTTGCCGAGCTTCAGCCACCACATGCTGCTTTTGCCGGAAGGGGATCCGACCCGGCGCCGCCACGCCCATACCGCCTGCGTTCTCGCTGCCCGGCGGCGCGGCGCGCTACCGCTGCGGGAGGAGGTTGAACCGGCCGCCGCCGGCAGCCTCCGCCGGATCGCCCTTTTCCTGCGGCGGCTGCTGCTCAGCCGCCGTTATGGAAGACGTGTTCTGGCGTGACCCGGATCTTCACCCGCCGTTCGCCGGGTTGGCGGAACGGGTAGGTGTCTTTGTCGAGGTACTTCTTCGCCATCCGGTCGATGTGCTCGTCGGCACCCTCATAGGTCCGTTCCGCGACCCTACCCCTGATCGTCACGTACTCGTAGGGGTTGTCGTGGTTTTGAACGGTGAGCGTCACCCGCGGGTCCCGTTCGAGGTTGCGGGGCCAGGAGCGGCCATCCGCGGTGTTGAGGACCGGCATCCCGTCCTCGACGTCCACCCAGACCGGGGCGGCGTGGATCGACCCGTCCGGCCTCAGCGTGGAGACGACGCAGAAGTTGGGCGCTTCCAACAGCTCCCTGGCACGACCCTCGAGGTTCGGCATCGCTGGCTCCTTTCCGCTTTTTGCCTCGAGCCTACCGCTACCAACCGCCTTTTAGAAGAACCACCCCCGCTACCGCCGGGCGGAGAGCGGGGGAAGCGGTTGCTGGGGGGTGAGGGAGCCGTTGTTCAGAGCAAAGGTGACCGTTTGGCGAGAGGCTGGGCAGCAGGGAGGGTCGGATGGTTGGTAGATGCCGTACGAGAGGGTGACCGTGCTCTCCGTTGCGGAGACGAAGGAGAGGGATTGGGATGGCTGGCTGGCATCGGTGCCCAAGAACCGCCGATCGAGAAAGAAAAAGGCCTGCTCCTGGGGGATGGAGCCGACCATCCTGCGGCCGATGATCACCCGCAGCGCGTCTTCGGTCCGGTACCCGGCCGTTTCAGCGGGGACGTAGCCGGCCCCTTCGACAGCCCGCTCTGCTTGCGCAAGGCTGCTGCTAGCGCTCTGCTGGGCGAATGCGGGGGCTTCTTCTGTGCGGGTGGTGGCAGGTGGCTGTTCTGCTGGGGCTGTCCCTTCCGCGGCGCTCTGGCTGGTTACAACGGTCTGGGGGACAGCGGCGGTGGTGGTTGTGGCGGCGGTCCGAGCCGTGTGGCTGGAGCCGCAGCCGGCAACGAAGGTTGCCCCTACCACTGCCAGAGCCCCAACCACTGCCTTCCTTGTCATCGCTTTTCCTTTCGCGGCGGTTCGGCCCAGCCCTCCCCTGCGATCCGCAACCGGCTTGCCTTGAAACTGTTGTGGGGGTAAGGAGATGTCTGCAAAGGTAGCGAGGCAGCGCTCCCAGCTGTGGAAGTCGATCGGGGCGATGGTCCTTTGGCTGGGGCTTGCAGGGGGCAACGCCCTTGCAGCGAAGGTGACCGCCGGCCGCTGGACCTTCCCCTCCGCCCCCCAACTCCAGCCGCCGGCGCTAAGGGTGACGACGGGGAACAAGGCGGTGCGCTCGCCGGCGCCAAACGGCGACCTGATCTTCCTTGCCCCGATCCGCGCTTACTCCCGCAAGCTCCCCTTCTCCGGGCTTCCAGGCCCGGAGATTGTCGAACCGGACGGTCAGCCGGTCTGGGAGCTTCCCCTCGGCGCCCGGGACCCGAAGACCGGGCAGGTGGAGGTGGCGATGGACCTCTTCCCAGCCCGCTACAAAGGCCAGCCGGTCCTCGTCTGGTGGCAAGGCTATATCACTCCGCAGGGGTTTGGTGAAGGGGAATGGGTGTTTGTGAACTCCCACTATGAACCGATCCTCCACGTCCGCGCCCCTGCCGGGCTGGCGACCGACTTCCACGCCCTCCACATCCTTCCCAACGGCAACGTCCTGCTCCTTGCCAGCAAGCTCGTGAAGGTCAACCTGAAGCCGTTTGGGGGGCCCCGCAAAGGGGAGATCGAGGACGAGCTGGTCGTTGAAGTCAACCCGGCAACCGGGAAGGCGGTCTGGACCTGGAACCCCTACGGCAAGATCCCGCTCTCCGCCTCTTACGAGCCGATGCCCAAGCCGGGTTATCCATGGGATCCGTTCCACCTGAACTCCCTCGACATCGGCCCGGGCGGCAACCTGATCGTCTCGGCCCGGAACACCTGGGCTGTCTACTGGGTCTCCAGGAAGACCGGCAAGGTCTTTGCCGTCTTAGGGGGTAAGCAGTCGACCTTCAAAGAGCAGCCGGGGAGCCACTTCGCCTGGCAGCACGACGTCCATTACGTCCCCAGGCGGGGGCAGCTGATCACCGTTTTCGACGACGAGGCTGCACCTCCCGAGGCAAGCCAGTCCCGTGGGCTCCTGCTGGCCTTAAACTGGAAGAACCACACCGTCTCGCTGGTTCACGCCTACCTCCTACCCCACCCAGCCCTTGCCGGTAGCCAGGGGTCTGTCCAGGTGCTGCCGAACGGCAACGTCTTCGTCGGCTGGGGCCAGCTCCCCTACCTGAGCGAATACAGCGCCGCTGGAAAGCTGCTCTACCTCGCCTCCTTCCCAGGGTCGGACGAGAGCTACCGTGCCTTCAAGGGGAGCTGGCGCGGCGAACCGAAGGCCCCGCCGGCTGTGGTCCAGCTGCCGACAAAGGCCGGGGTAGCGGTTGGTGTGAGCTGGAACGGTGCGACCGGTGTGGTGGCCTGGCAGCTGCTCGGCGGGGAAAGTCCCACCAAGCTCCTCCCCCTTACCGGCGCGGTAAGGAGGAGCGGCTTTGAAACGGTGTTGAGGTCCCCGCGGTCGGTCGCTTACGTCGCGGTGCGGGCGCTCGGCAAGGGCAACCGCCAGCTGGCGGTCTCGCCGCCGCTCGCCGTCAGCAAAGCGGCAGCTGGGTGATCGGGTACAGTAACGGTATGGCGGAGCCTGAGGAGCGGCAGGATCCCGATATCTCGCTCCAGACCGAGCAGGTTGTAGTCGAACACCGAGGGCTCACGTGGCGGGAGCGGGGGCGGGTTGGCATCGCCCTCGTCCTCGCCGTGCTGGTGACGATCTTCGCGGTGCTGAACACAAAGGAAGTGAAGGTGAACTGGATCTTCGGATCCAGCCGCGCACCGTTGATCCTCGTGATCGTGATCTCCCTCTTCGTTGGGGTCGTGCTCACCTACGTCGCCGAACGGCGGGCGGCGCGGCGGCGTGGCTGAGCAGCGCGCAAAGCCTTTTGCCGTCTCCGACTCCGTCTACTGCCTTGGCGCCGATTGGGTGAACTGGTATCTGGTCGACACCGGAGAAGGGGTTGTTGCCGTCGATGCAGGGCTGCCCGGCTTTGCCGCCGACCTCGACCGCGACCTGGAGCGGCTTGGCCTTCAGGGTGGCGATCCGGAGGCGGTCCTGCTCACCCACAGCGACGCCGACCACGTCGGGCTGGTGGCGACCTTTAGCGAACGGGGCGCAACCGTCTACATCCACCCAGACGATCTAGCGACCCTTGCGCGGCCGAGGCCAAAGGGCGGGGACGCCGCACCGTTGAAGCAGCTGGGGTTGGTTGTAAACCCCGGGTTCTGGCGACTGGCCGGCGCGCTGGTGCGCGCTGGGGGGCTGCGGCCAAAGCCGTTTGGCGCTGCCAAGCCCTTTCCGCAGGAGGGGGAGCTGCCGGTGGCCGGCCGACCCGTTGCGATACCCACCCCAGGCCATACTCCAGGCCACTGCGCCCTGCTGTTCCCAGCCCAGCGGGCGCTCTTCGTTGGGGACCTGTTCTGCACGCGCAGCCCCCTTGGCGGACCGGAGGGGCCACAGCCGTTGCCCCGCCAGTTGAACGAAGACACCGCCCGTTCCTTGGCCTCCTTGGCGGCGGTCGAGGACCTGGAAGCAGACCTCGTCCTACCCGGCCATGGACCTCCCTTCAGCGGCAGCCCAAAGGAGGCGGTGGCAGCGGTGCGGGCCCGCAGCGGCTAAGAAAGCCCAGCTCCGGACTCGAACCGGAGACCCCCTCCTTACCATGGAGGTGCTCTACCAACTGAGCTAGCTGGGCGGTTGCAAAGGAGAGGGTAGCGCCACCGCGCAGATCCAGCCTTGCGCTGCCACCGCCGAGCTCTTATCCTGGCTGCAGCGGCTTCGGGGGGAGGGGAAGCCGGACCGTTCGACAAGGGGTGGAGATGCCGATGTTGCGCTTAGCGATCGCCGTGGGAGCAGCCCTTGCAACCGCTGCCGTTGGTGCACCGCTTGCCGGCGCCGAATACCAGGTCTACCTCTGCAGTGGGCCGGGGGCAGCCGAACCGCTAGGGCCCCCAGGCCTTGGGGAGTACGGGCCCGGCCCCAACCAGACCGCCCTCTTCAACCAGCGGTGCGCAAAGCCAGGGGAACCCCTTTCCGTCGTCCTCGGGGGACCGGTTGGCTCTGGTGAAGGGGCGGGGTTTCGCCTTGCCGGGCAGGCCGGCCTTGAAATCTCCTCCTTGGTCCTGCAGTTGACCGACACCCTCAACGGCTGCGGGGCGGGGTGTGGCGCCGAAGCCTACCTGCTCCTCACCGGCTCCTTCGGCAGCAAGCGGGTTTGGTCGGCTCGGCGGGAACGGTGGGGAGGGGCGATCTCGCTGGCGGGGCTAACCGGGGTGCGGGGCTTTGAAGTCGGGGTCGGCTGCGCGCCGGAAGGGCTGCCGTGCAGCGGGCAAGGGGAGGTGGGGGAGCTTGAACTGCCCTTTGGCGTCCTGAACGTCGTTGAAACCGCCCAGCCAACGGCCTCCCTTGCCCCCCTTCCGCAAGAACCCCTTGCCGGCACCGCCACCTTCAGGCTTAAGGCCGAAGACTTTGGGGGGAGCGGCCTGCTCCGCTACCGGGTTGCCATCGACGGCGCCCCGGCTGGGGAGGAAGGGCCGGTAGGGTCGCCCTCCTCCTCCTGCCGGCCCCTTCCCTACGCCAGCGGGCTTGCTTACCCGGTTCTCGTCCCCTGCCCCCAGGCCGGGGAAGCGGCGATCCCGCTCGACACCAACCGGCTCGCCGACGGCACCCACACCCTTCAGGTGACGGTGGAAACGGCTGCGGAAAGGACGGCTTTAGCCTTCTCGGGGCGGTTTGTGGTCGAAAACAAGCCACAGCTCCTCGCACCGGTCAAGCTGCCGGCACAGCGGCCGGTGGTCGGCCAGCCGTTTGTGGCCGGGGAACCCTCCTTTGCGGCTCGGCCGGGGGACCTGCTGGGAACGGTCCACAGGCAGTGGGAACTTTGCGCCGCCGGCAGCTGCACGCCGATTCCAGGGGCTGAAGGGCAGACCTACCTCCCGTTGGCAAGCCAGGTGGGCAAGGCGCTGCGCTACGCCGTCACCGCCGAGGCGACGGCTGCCGCGCCGGCAAGCGGTGACCGGGCAGACCCGCTGGTCGTCTACTCCCCCGAAACGCTGCCGATAGCACCACCGCCGCCGTGCAGCGGCTGCAAGCCGGTGGTCGCCGGCAGCAACCGGCCCTGGCGGGTGGTCCTCAAGGTTGTGCCCCGCCTCGTCCACCGCCACAGCTGGATCACCCTCAAAGGGAGGGTGATCACCCGGCCCCTCCCGCCCCGCGGCAAGCTCCTCCTTCTCGAGGCAAGGGCGGTGGTCGGGAGGGTGAAGGGGCCTTGGATCACCTTCATGGCCCTCCGCTCCAACCGCTTGGGCCGGTTCCGGGCCCGCTACCGGTTCAAGCTTGGCGGCCGCCACACCTATCAGTTCCGGGTGGTTGCGCCGGCGGAAGGGCTGTACCGCAACCCTGCGGGAAGCTCCCGGGCCGTCACCGTCAAAGAGCGCTAACCGGCAGCAGCCCGCCTGCCGCTGCGACGGTGCCGCTAGCCCCAGTGCCAACAACCCCACGCCGGCTTACGAGCCAACCGCAGCGCCGGCTCTAACGGCGGTGGAGTGGCGGGGGCAGGATTCGAACCTGCGAAGGCTTACGCCGCCAGATTTACAGTCTGGTCCCTTTGACCGCTCGGGAACCCCGCCGTTTCCAGGAACGGCAGGATAGCGCCGTTTCGCCGCCGCTGACCCTAGGCGGTCTCGGCAAGGGCTGCTGCCTCGGGGAGGCTGCGCATCTGCTCCAGGGCCCGGCACTCGATCTGGCGGACCCGCTCCCTGGTGATGTTTAGAACCTCCCCGATCTGGGCGAGGGTCCACCGCTCGCCGCGCAGGCCGTAGCGGAGTTCAAGGACCAGCCGTTCCCGGGGGCCGAGCCTAGCCAACAGGGCCCGCACCGGCCGGGCCCTGTCCCGACGGAGGATCGGCTCCCAAGGCGCCTCTTCGGAGTCGGCGAGGAGGTCGCCTAACGCCGGCTGCTCGCCGTCGCCACCTTGGTTCAGCGAGAGGGGCTCCCGGGCCAGGCAGCGCAGCTGCTCCACCTGGGGCAAGGCCCAACCGAGGGCGTCGGCAAGCTCTGCAGCGGCCGGTTCCCGGCCAAGCCGTTGGGTGAGCTCCCGCTCGCACCGTTGAAGCCGGCCGAGGAGCTCTGCGGTGTGGGAGGAGAGCCGAACTAGCCGACCCTGTTCCCCAACGGCCCTGCTTACAGCCTGCTTGATCCACCACGTGGCGTAGGTGGAGAACCGGCAGCCACGCCGCCAATCGAACTTCTCGACCGCCCGGATCAGCCCGACCGAGCCCTCCTGGATAAGGTCGAGCAGGGAGAGGCCGCGGCCGAGGTAGAGGCGGGCGATCGAGACCACCAGCCGGAGGTTTGCTTCCACCATCCGCTGCTTTGCCGCCATATCCCCCCGCTCAACCCGTCGGGCGAGCTCCACCTCCTGGCGAGGGGTGAGCAGCTCGACGCGGCCGATCGCGTTCAGGTAGAGGGTCAACGGGTCTTCTGGGAGCTGGTCGGTTGCAAGGGCAGGGGGCCAGAGGGTTCCCCCCTCGCTGCCCGGCGGTCCGCTCCAGTTTTCCTCTTCCTCAGCGAAGGTTTCGGGCTCGCAGCCGACCGCTTCGGCCTCTGCTTCGATCGCTTCAAGGTTCTCCAGCATCGCCCTCCCCGTTTCCATCGCTTGAACCGGTTGATACGACTAATACCAGAGTTCCAAACCGCTAGGCTTCCCCGTGCGATGACCTTCCACCCCGGCCCGGAAGTCGCCCCCGACCTGGCCGACCACTACCGGGCGGTCGACGACGTCCAGGAACGGTCGCCGCGGTTGCAGATCGCCCTCTCCAGGGTGGGCGTGACCGGGGTGGAAAAGGTGATCCGGATCGGCGACGACCTCTACACCGCGCGGATCGACTGCTACGTCGACCTCGGGGCCAACCAGAAGGGCGCCCACATGTCCCGGTTCGAGGAGGTCGTCAACGAGGCGGTGGGGGAGGTGGTGCTGGGTGAGTCCCCGCTGCGGGCGGAGACCCTCGCCCGCCATATCGCCGAACGGGTTCGGCTTCGCCAGCGGGCGGAACGGGCGGAGGTCCGCCTAGAAGCCCGCTATCCGGAGTACAAGCCGGCGCCGGTCTCCTCCGTTCAGACCCAGGAGCTTTACACCCTGCTGGGCATCGCCAGCGCAAGTGAGGCGGGGACGCGGCGGGTCGTCGGGGTACGGGCGGTCGGCATGACCGCCTGCCCGTGCGCCCAGGAGCTGGTAAGCGGGAGGGCGCGGATCGCCCTCCACGAAGAGGGGTTCTCCCCGGCTGAGATCGAGCGGATCCTCGCCTGCGTGCCGGTCGCTACCCACAACCAGCGGGGGATCGGCACCCTCTTGATCGGCTGTCCCGAGGCATGCACAAGCTGCGAGAAGCTGCTTGACGCCCAAACCCTGCTCGAGGTCGTGGAGGAGGCGATGTCCTCCGAGATCTACGAGCTGATGAAGCGGTCCGACGAGGCGGAGGTAGTCGCAAAGGCCCATGCAAGGCCGCGGTTCGTCGAGGACTGCGTCCGGGAGATGGTGGGCGGCCTCTTCGAGCGGTTGCCGACGCTGCCCGACCACTGCTTTCTGCTGGCCCGCCAGGAAAACCTCGAGACGATCCACCAGCACAACGTCGTCGCCGAACGGCATGGCCTGGTTGGGCCGCTCCGGGAGGAGCTGGCAGGCAGGGCCGCCCCGGTCAACCACCCGACCCTCGAGGAGTGGCTGGCGGAACCCTAGCCCCGCGGCGGCCCGGCAGCGGCTCGGGCACCGGCGAGGTGGCGGCGGATCCCGAAGAAGTAGTCGAGGCCGGAGAGGACCGTCACCGCCACCATCGCGTAGATCAGCGCTGCAACCGCTGGAGAAGGTCCACGGACCGTGATCGCGGCGATGATCGCCCCGATCTGGACGGCGGTTTTCAACTTGCCTAACCGGCTTGCGCCGATCACGGTGCCGGTTGCACCGGCGGTGGCGCGCAACACCGTCACCGCAACCTCCCGGGCGATGATCACCATCGCCACCCAGGCCGCAAGCCGGTGAAGGGTGACGAGGGCAAGGAGGGAGGCGATCACCAGCAGCTTGTCGGCCAGGGGGTCGAGGATCCGCCCGAAGGCGGTCTCGTCGTGGCGGGCGCGGGCGAGGCGGCCATCGAAAAAGTCCGTTAGGGAGGCGAGGGCGAAGACAACGGCAGCAAGGAGGTCCCCCGCAGCGGTGTTAGCCAGCAGCGCCGCAACCACCGCCGGCACCAGGAGGATCCGGGCGACGGTAAGGAGGTTGGGCAGGTTGAGGGGGAACATCGCTACCGCCGTTCGATCACCGCATCGATCAGACCAAACTCCCGTGCTTCTTGCGCGGTGAAAAACCGGTCCCGCTCCATCTCCCGGTGGATCTCCTCTTGGGAACGGCCGGTGTGGGCGGCAAAGGTTCGCTCCAGCCGCTCCCGCAGCTCGATGATCTCGCGGGCGTGGATCTCGATGTCGGTTGCTTGGCCGCGGAGCCCTCCAGAGGGCTGGTGGATCAGGATCCGGCTGTTGGGCAGCGCCGCCCGCTTCCCCTTCGCCCCCCCGGCGAGGAGGAGGGCAGCCATCGACATCGCGACGCCAACGCACATCGTCCGCACGTCCGGCTTGACGAACTGCATCGTGTCGTAGATCGCAAGGCCGGCGTAGACGGAGCCACCGGGGGAGTTGATGTAGAGGGAGATGTCCTTCTCCGGGTCCTCCGCCTCGAGGTGGAGGAGCTGGGCGACGATCACGTTTGCGATCTGGTCGTCGATCGGCGTGCCGAGGAAGACAATCCGCTCCGCCAACAGCCGGGAGTAGATGTCATATTCCCGCTCGCCGCGGGCGGTGCGCTCGATCACAATTGGGACGTAAGCCATCGCCTCAACACTACCCCGGCTCGATCCGAAGGGGCTCTTTCCCTATCGTGGCAGCGATGGCAAGGGTTGACCGCGGTAGGGAGGTTGCAAGCAGCGCTGCCGCGGCGGCTGCCGCAGGCCTTGCTCACTACCTCGGTTGGCCGGCTGCGGTGCGCCTCCTGCTCGCTGGCGTTGCCTTGGCCTGCCTTGCCCGCCTCCTCTCCGACCTTGGAGAAGGGGCAAGCGGGCCGCTTGGACAGCGCTGGACCGCCTTCCTACAGGGGCTGCTTGGGAACCTGCCGGAGCTGTTGGTGATCGCCTTCAGCCTTGGTGAGGGCAAGCCGCTCCTTGCCAAGTACGCCGTCGCCGGCTCGTTGGCCGCCAACGCCCTGTTGGTGGTTGGCCTAAGCGCGGTTGCAGCCCGCCCCCGCAGGCCGGTCCCGCTCGCGGCGCTTAAGGGTTACGGCGGCGCCGTTCTCGCTGCCGCCTGCCTTGCTGTGCTGCTCCTCTATCCACCGCTCTTAGGGCTTCCTGCCGGTGCCCAGGAAACCCTCTCTTTGGCCGCTGCCGCCGCCCTGTTGGTCGCCTTCCTCAGCTGGCAGCTCCGTTCTTTGGCTGGAGAGCCTTTCCAGCTCAAGGGCAACCTGCTGGTTCTCGGTGGCCTTGGGGCGGTTGGGACGGCAACGGCCTTTGTCAGCGAATGGTTTGTTGGAGCGGTCTACCCAGCGGCTGCCGAGCTCGGTACCTCCCGGCCGTTCATGGGGCTGGTTGTGGTTGGGATCGCTGCGAACGGGGTCGAGCACGGGAGCGCCGTTCTTCTGGCAGCTAGGGGCTCCACCTCCCTGGCTGGGGAGATCGTCTCCGCCTCGCTGCTCCAGGTGGGAGGGTTCCTGTTGCCGTGGGCGGTGCTGCTCGCTGCGCCGCTGGGCGGCCGGCCGACGTTGGCTGTGGACGGCGCCGCCCTGATCTGCCTGCTAGTTAGCGGGGTGGACCTTGCTTTCGTCAAGCAAGGGGTTGGCGTGCGGGCAGGGGCGGCCCTGCTGCTCCTCTACCTGGCCGTTGCAACCGTTGTCGAGGTGGCTTTCCGCTGAGGTGGTTGGGTCTTGTATCCTGGGTTTTTGCGGCGGCAAGCCGTTTGAAACGAACAGCAAGAAGAGGCCAAGATGGCGCGTGGTGAGGTAAGGATCGGCATCACGCTTGCTTGCGAAGAGTGCAAGCGGCGCAACTACCAGACCAAGAAGAACCGGCGCAACGATCCGGACCGGATCGTCCTGCGCAAGTACTGCCGGTGGTGTAAGCGGCACACAAACCACCGGGAGACCCGGTAGCGGCAGGGCGGTGGCCACCCAGCCAAACGGAGCAGAGGAGGGCAGGGGCCGGATCGCGACCCGGGTTGGTACGACCGTTGCCCAGAAGCCTGCGCCAACGGCCGGGAGGCGAGGGGTTGGGGAGGCGAAGCCAGCGGCTGGCCAGCGCCGCTCCCTTGGCGGCCGTGCCGTTGCCTTCCTGCGCGCCTGCTGGGCAGAGCTGCAGCGGATGCAGTGGCCCGACCGGGAACACACCGCCCAGGCAACGGCGATCGTCCTTGGGTTTGTGATCGTCGCCGGGATCTACCTTGCGATCGCCGACCTGATCTCCCAAAAGATCGTGAACCTAATATTCTAAGGACGCGAGGACGGCGGTTTCCTGCGGCCTGGCGCCTGGCTTCGGCGGTAAGCCGCTATCTTGGCAAGCCTTTAGATCGATGTATCGCTGGTACGTAATCAACACCTACTCCGGACACGAGAACAAGGTCAAGCAGAACCTTGAACACCGCCTGGTCTCGCTCGGCCAGCAGCGGGCGGTGCGCCAGATCGTCGTCCCTACGGAGTCCGTTTCCGAAGTCAAGGACAACCAGCGGGTGACGGTGGAGAAGCGGACGATGCCTGGGTACATCCTCGTCAACATGGAGCTGGACGACGACGCTTGGAACGTGGTGCGGGGGACCCCCGGGGTGACAGGGTTCGTTGGCGCCGAGCACAAGCCGGTGCCGCTTTCCCAGGCTGAGGTCGACCGGTTGCTGCACCGCAGCGAAACGACCACCGCACCCCGGACCAAGGCCCAGTTCCAGGTTGGCGAAACGGTCAAGGTAATCTCTGGACCGCTCTCCGACTTCTCGGGCGAGATCGCCGAGATCAACGAGGACGCCGGCAAGCTGAAGGTGCTGGTCTCGATCTTTGGCCGGGAGACGCCTGTTGAGGTCGGGTTTGACCAGGTGAAGAAGATCTAATGGCTAAGAAGGTCCTTACAACGATCAAGCTCCAGGCGATCGCCGGCCAGGCCTCTCCAGCACCCCCTGTCGGCCCTGCCCTTGGCCAGCACGGCATCAACATCATGGAGTTCTGCAAGGCGTTCAACGCCCAAACCGTGAGCGAAACGGGCACGGTGATCCCTGTTGTGATCACCGTCTACGAGGACCGCTCCTTCACCTTCGTAACCAAGACGCCACCGGCTGCTGTGCTGATCCGCAAGGCCTTGAAGCTGGACAAGGGCTCCGGGGAGCCGAACCGGGTCAAGGTAGGCAAGCTCTCCCGCCAGCAGCTTCAGGAGATCGCGGAAAAGAAGCTCCCCGACCTAAACGCCAACGACCTCGAGCAGGCGATGAGGATCATCGCCGGTACCGCCCGCTCGATGGGGGTGGAGGTAGAGGAGGCTCCAGCCTGATGGCCCGTCACGGCAAGAGGCTGCTTGGCGCCCGCCAGCAGGTCGATCGAACCCGGCTTTATTCCCCGGCAGAGGCGATCCGGATGGTGAAGGAGCTGGCTAACGCCAAGTTTGACGAGTCGGTCGAGGTCCATGTCCGGACCGGCTTGAACGTCCGCCACGCCGATGAGCAGCTGCGGGGGACGGTTCGCCTCCCGCACGGCACCGGCAAAGAGGTGCGGGTTGCGGTCTTCGCTCGGGGCGAGAAGGCGGCCGAGGCGGAAGCGGCTGGGGCCGATGTGGTGGGCGCGGAGGACCTCGTAAAGCGGATCGAAGAGGGGTTTGACGAGTTTGACGTGGCGATCGCTACCCCCGACCTGATGGGGATGGTTGGCCGGCTGGGGCGGATCCTTGGCCCCGCCGGCAAGATGCCCAACCCCCGCGTCGGCACCGTGACGATGGAGGTCGGCAAGGCGGTCCAGGAAGCGAAGGCAGGCCGGCTTGAGTACCGGACCGACCGCAACGCGATCGTCCACCTCCCGATCGGCAAGGTCTCCTTCGACGACCGCCAGCTGCTGGAGAACTACGCCGCCGTGATCGAGGAGCTGCTGCGCGCCAAGCCACCGGCGGCAAAGGGCCGGTACCTGCGGACGATCACCCTCTCCTCGACGATGGGGCCGGGGATCAAGGTCGACCCTAACCGAACCCGCGATATCTTGGAGGAGCTGCCGGCGGCAGCGTAGTTCGAGAGATCGCCACCGAAGACCCCCGGCTGCCTCGGGCGTAAGACCGGGATAGGAGGCAAGGATGAACAGAGAACAGAAGCAGGCAACGATCGAGTCGATCGCCGACCAGCTCTCGGCAGCGGGGGCGGTGATCGCTGTCGACCACAGCGGCCTTGATGTCGCTGCAACGGAGGCGCTGAGGCGCAAGCTGCGGGAGGGGGAAGCCCGGCTGCGGGTCGTCAAGAACACCCTTACCGAACGGGCGGCCGATCAGGCAGGGGTGGCCGAGCTGAAGGAGGTCCTCCAGGGGCCAACCGCCCTTGCCTTTGCCTTTGGGGACCCGGTAGCGGCAGCGAAGGCGATCGCCGAGCAGCAGAAGGCAACGGGCAAGCTGCCTTTTAAAGGCGGGGTGCTTGGCGGCCGGCTGCTGCGGCCCGAGGAGCTGGACCGCCTTGCCAAGCTGCCCGGCAGGGAGGTGCTTTATGGCCAGCTGGTTGGGATCGTCGCCCACCCCTTGAGCGGGTTGGCGCGGACCCTGAACGGCTTGCTTAGCGGCTTGGCGGTTGCCCTCAACCAGGTCAAGGAGCAGAAGGCGGCAGCGGGCGGTGGCGGGTAGCAAGCAGCTTTTTAGGAACCCACGAAAAAGGAGCAGCGCAAGATGGCAGTAACCACCCAGGAATGGATCGAAGAGCTCAAGTCGATCTCCGTCCTTGAGCTGGCGGAAAGGATCAAGGCCCTTGAAGAGGAGTTTGGCGTCTCCGCCCAGGCTGTAGCGGCTCCCGTTGCCGCTCCAGCGGCCGGTGGTGGCGAAGCGGCCGGCGAGGCCGGCGAGGAAGAAGGCTCCTCGACGGTGGACGTGATCCTTGCTTCGGCTGGAGACAAGAAGATCCAGGTGATCAAGGTCGTCCGGGCAGCCACCGGCCTGGGCCTCAAGGAGGCGAAGGCGCTGGTGGACGAGGCGCCGAAGCCGGTCAAGGAGGGCGTCGAGCGCGAGGAGGCGGAGAAGCTCAAGCAGGAACTGGAGGAGGCTGGGGCAACCGTCGAACTGAAGTAGCGGCAAGCGCCCGGCGCCCTGCGCCGGGCGCCAATCCGCTACAGTGGTCTAGTCGGCTAATAGCCGTAGCCGCCCTAAAGGGACCCGACCCCACATAGGTCGGGTTGGGCGGGGTCCGTGAGGCCGACTGACCCCTCCGGGGTCCCCTCTTCGCATGCTATATTGAAGGTTCGCGTGCCTGCGCTGGCGGCCCAGGGTGGACCAACGCCGGGGCTGTCCGGTTTGGGCACGGGATGATCAGCCGACCTCACGTAAAGAAACTGTTCGCCCCGACCGAAGGAGTTTGACCGTGCCTTCAGCCGACGTCCTAAGGACGCGCCGGAGCTTTGCGCGTCTCTCCAAGCCGCTTGAGCTCCCCAACCTGATCGACATTCAGCGCAAGTCCTTTGAGTGGCTGACCGACCCCGAGCACGGCGGCCTGCGCGAAACGATCGACGACATCTCGCCGATCGAGGACTACACCGGAAACCTGGCCGTCCAGTTCGGCGAGCTCCACTTCGACGAGCCGCCGGCGACGATCGAGCAGTGCCGGGAGAAGGACATGACCTACGCCCGGCCACTGACGGTCAAGGTCGCCTTCATCAACCGGGAGACCGGGGAGATCAGGGAGCAGTCGGTCTTCATGGGCGACTTCCCCTGGATGACCGAGCGGGGGACCTTCATCATCAACGGGACCGAGCGGGTGGTCGTCACCCAGCTCGTCCGCTCCCCCGGGGCCTACCTGATGGAGCCTAAGGACCCGGAAAAGCAGGTTTTCGTCGCCAACCTGATGCCGGCCCGGGGCTCGTGGCTGGAGATGGAAATCGACAAGAAGGGCCGGGTCTACGTCCGGATCGACCGGAAGCGGAAGCTGCCGGTGACGGTCCTGCTGCGGGCAATGGGGTACGTCTCCGACCAGGAGCTGCTTGACCTCTTTGAAAACTCGGTCTACATCCGCAACACCCTTGAAGCCGACACCGAGCAGACCCGCACCGAAGAGGGTGCGCTAATCGAGCTTTTCAAGAAGCAACGGCCAGGGGAGCCGGCGAGCCTGGAGGGAGCCCGGTCCCTGCTCAACCAGCTGTTCTTCGACCCGAAGCGGTACGACCTGACGCGGGTCGGCCGTTACAAGCTCAACGCCCGGCTCGGCCTGGACATCGATCTCGACACGCGGACGCTTACCCACGACGACATCATCGCCTTGGTCCGGGAGCTGGTCCGGTTGCCAAAGCTCCTCGGGGTGCCGGAGGAGCCGGAGAGCGAGATCAAGGACTACGCCGCAGAGGCGGCAGCGCTGCCTCGGGAGCCGATCGCCAAGCACCTCGACGAGTATGAGCACTTCGGCAACCGCCGCCTGCGCACCGTTGGCGAGCTGATCCAGGAGGCGTTCCGGATCGGCTTGTACCGGATGGAGCGGGTGGTAAGGGAGCGGCTGACCACCGAAGACGCCGACACGATCACCCCCCAGTCGATCGTCAACATCCGGCCGGTGGTAGCGGCGCTGAAGGAGTTCTTTGGCTCCTCCCAGCTCTCCCAGTTCATGGACCAGACCAACTCCCTAGCCGGCCTTACCCACCGCCGTCGCCTCTCCGCCCTGGGCGCCGGCGGCCTCACCAGGGAGCGGGCGCCGATCGAGGTTAGGGACGTCCACCCCACCCACTACGGCCGGATGTGCCCGATCGAGACCCCAGAGGGTCCCAACATCGGCCTGATCGGCTCCCTCTCCTCCTACGCCCAGGTCTCCGAGCACGGCTTTGTCACCACCCCCTACCGGGTGGTAAGGGACGGCCGGGTCACCGACGAGATCGTCCACCTCGACGCAACCCAGGAGGAGGACAAGGTGATCGCCCAGGCGAACACCCCCGTCGACCCGAAGACCGGCAAGCTCCTCGGGGACGAAGTCCTCTGCCGGACACAGGCCGGCCAGTACGTGACCGTCCCACCGGAGGAGGTCGATCTGGTCGACGTCTCCCCCGAGCAGATCTGGTCGGTGGCGACGGCGATGATCCCGTTCCTCGAGCACGACGACGCCAACCGGGCGTTGATGGGCTCCAACATGCAGCGCCAGGCGGTGCCGCTGCTGCGCACCGAAGCGCCGCTGATCGGCACCGGGATGGAGCGGCGGGCAGCCCTCGACTCCGGCGACGTGTTGTTGGCGAAGCGGGACGGGACCGTGGAGTATGTGGACGCCGAGGAAATCGTCGTTGCCCACGGCCAGGAGCGGGACGTCTACCGGCTCAACAAGTTCATGCGCTCCAACCAAGGGACCCTCATCCACCACAAGCCGGTTGTGGCCCGGGGCCAGAAGGTAAAGGCAGGGGAGATCCTCGCCGATGGCTCCTCCACCGACCGGGGGGAGATGGCGCTTGGCAAGAACCTGCTGGTCGCCTTCATGTCCTGGGAGGGGTACAACTTCGAGGACGCGATCGTCATCTCCAAGCGGCTGGTCGAAGAGGACGTCCTCACCTCGATCCACATCGAGGAGTACGAGATCGACGCCCGCACAACCAAGCTTGGTGACGAGGAGATCACCCGGGACATCCCGAACCGCTCCGAGGAGTCGCTGCGCAACCTCGACGACCGGGGAATCGTCCGGGTGGGGGCCGAGGTCGGCTCCGGCGACCTGCTGGTTGGGAAGGTCACCCCAAAGGGGGAGACCGAGCTCACGGCCGAGGAGAAGCTGATCAGGGCGATCTTCAAGGAGAAGGCCCGGGAGGTGCGGGACACCTCGCTGAAGGTTCCCCACGGCGAGGGCGGGGTCGTTATCGACGTTAAAACCTTCTCCCGTGCCGCCGGCGACGACCTGCCCCCTGGGGTGAACGAGTTGGTCCGGGTGCTGGTCGCCAAGAAGCGGAAGATCTCCGAGGGGGACAAGCTTGCCGGCCGCCACGGCAACAAGGGCGTGATCTCCCGGATCGTCGACGTCGAGGACATGCCGTTCCTCGAGGACGGGACCCCGGTGGACGTGATCCTCAACCCGCTTGGGGTGCCAAGCCGGATGAACGTCGGCCAGATCCTTGAGACCCACCTCGGCTGGGCGGCGGCGATGGGGTGGTACGACGACGGCTCAGAGGCTTACAAGAAAGCCCAGGAAGAGGCAAACGGCAAGCCGGCGCGGGTCTTCATCGCTTCGCCGGTCTTCGACGGGGCGACGGTCGAGGACGTCGACGAGGCGCTGGTCCGCTGGCAGGAACAGCACCAAGGGAAGATCAAGATGGAGATCGACCCGAAGGAGCGGCCAGGCCGTCGGGCGACCGGGAAGTTCACCCTCTACAACGGCCGGACGGGGGAGCCGTTTGAGCAGAAGGTAACTGTTGGCTACATGTACATCCTCAAGCTGCTCCACCTCGTCGACGACAAGATCCACGCCCGTTCGACCGGCCCCTACTCCCTTGTCACCCAGCAGCCGCTGGGCGGAAAGGCCCAGTTCGGTGGCCAGCGGTTTGGGGAGATGGAGGTTTGGGCCCTCGAGGCCTACGGCGCAGCCCACACCCTTCAGGAGATGCTGACGATCAAGTCGGACGACACCGTTGGCCGGGTCAAGGCCTACGAGGCGATCGTCAAGGGCGAAAACATCGCCGAACCGTCGATCCCTGAGTCGTTCAAGGTCCTGCTCAAGGAGATGCAGTCTCTGGCGTTGGACGTGAACGTGATCTCCGAAGAGGGTGAGCGGGCTGAGATCGGCGAAGAGGAGGACGACCTGCTGCGGGCTGCCGAGGAGCTTGGGATCGACCTCGCTGGGGTACGGGCCGGCGAGGAGGACCAGCAGAGCAACGGCCGGGCGGTGCTCCCAGAGGAGGCTGGGGAAGGCGAGGAAGCAGGGGACGAACAGTTCGACGAGACCGTAAGCGAGGAGCAGTAGCCGATGATCGACATCAACAACTTCGACGCAATCCAGATCTCCCTCGCCTCTTCCAAGCAGATCCGCAGCTGGAGCCACGGCGAGGTGACGAAGCCGGAGACGATCAACTACCGGACGCTGAAGCCGGAGAAGGACGGCCTGTTCTGCGAGCGGATCTTCGGCCCCACCAAGGATTGGGAGTGCTACTGCGGGAAGTACAAGCGGGTCCGCTACAAGGGGATCGTCTGCGAGCGGTGCGGAGTCGAAGTAACCCGCTCGAAGGTGCGGCGGGAACGGATGGGCCACATCGACCTCGCCGCTCCGGTTAGCCACATCTGGTTCTTCAAAGGGGTCCCCTCCCGGATCGGCTACCTCCTCGACATGCCGCCGAAGGAGCTGGAAAAGGTCCTTTACTTCGCAGCCTCGATCGTCACCTACATCGACGAGGAGGCGCGGGCGCGGGACCTTGACAAGCTGCAGGAGGAAGTAAACAAGGAACTGGACCGCTACGCCAAGGAAAAGGAGGAGCGGACCCTTGAGCTTCGGGAGTCGTTGAAGCGGCGGGAAAACTACCTTCGGACCGGCCGCCAGACCGGTTTCAGCGACGAGGATCACCTCTGGGCCGACGCCCTTGGCATCAACGTCGCCAAGCTCTCCGACGAGGAGCGTGAGCGCCACCTCAAGGAGGTCCGCAAGCAGATCGAGACCGACATCGCCGACACCGAGGCGTACATCGACGACTCCGCCGACCGGCTCGTCAAGGCGTTCGAGTTCTTCCGGACCATGGAGGTCAAGCAGATCGAGCACGACGAGACCCTCTTCCGGGAGCTCAAGGAACGGTTTGGTTCCCCCTACGGCTTCGGCGAGTACTTCCGGGGCGGGATGGGGGCTGAGGCGGTGCGGGACCTCCTTGAACAGGTTGACCTTCAGAAGGAAAAGGAGGAGCTTGAAGAACAGGTCCGGACCAGCCGCGGTCAGAAGCAGCAGCGGGCGGTAAAGCGGCTGAAGGTCGTAAGCGCCTTCATCAACTCCGGGAACAAGCCCGAGCACATGATCCTGGACGCGATCCCGGTGATCCCGCCGGAGCTGCGGCCGATGGTTCAGCTGGACGGTGGCCGGTTTGCAACCTCAGATCTCAACGACCTCTACCGGCGGGTGATCAACCGCAACAACCGGTTGAAGCGGCTGATCGACCTCGGCGCACCGGAGATCATCGTCAACAACGAGAAGCGGATGTTGCAGGAGGCGGTTGACGCCCTCTTCGACAACGGCCGCCGTGGCCGGCCGGTGACCGGCCCCGGGAACCGGCCGCTGAAGTCCCTCTCCGACATGCTGAAGGGCAAGCAGGGCCGGTTCCGCCAGAACCTCCTTGGGAAGCGGGTCGACTACTCGGGCCGTTCTGTGATCGTCGCCGGCCCCTACCTCAAGCTCCACCAGTGCGGCCTGCCGAAGCTGATGGCGCTGGAGCTGTTCAAGCCGTTTATCATGGCCCGCCTTGTCCAGCGGCGCCAAGCCCAAAACATCAAGGCGGCAAAGCGGATGGTCGACGCGATGATCCCCGAGGTGTGGGACGTCCTGGAGGAGGTGATCCACGAGCACCCGGTCCTCCTCAACCGGGCACCAACCCTGCACCGGCTGGGGATCCAAGCGTTCGAACCGATCCTCGTCGAGGGGAAGGCGATCCAGGTCCACCCACTGGTCTGCCACGCCTTCAACGCCGACTTCGACGGCGACCAGATGGCGGTCCACCTGCCCCTCTCCGCCGAGGCCCAGGCGGAGGCACGGATCCTGATGCTTTCCGCAAACAACATCCTCTCGCCGGCCCACGGTGCGCCGTTGGCTACCCCAACCCAGGACATGGTGCTGGGCACCTACTACCTCACCTACGGCCCCGAGCCGGGGGAGCTCGCAAAGCTGCGGGAGCAGCTGCGGGCGGGGAACTGGCCTGCAGACCGTAAGCGGCCCCAGGTGTTTAGGACCGCCCAAGAGGCGGAGCTCTCCTATGAGGCGGGGGTCGTCAAGCTCCACGACCTTGCCGAGTACCGTCCCGAGCACCGCGCCGACGGCCACGTCCTCACCACCGTAGGCCGGATCATCTACAACGACCGGATCGAGCGGGCGTTGGAGGCCGCTTTGGAAGACGAGTTCGACCCCAACGACTTCCCGTTCGTCAACCAGACCCTGAAGAAGAGCGACACGACCCGGCTGATCGAAGACCTCGTTCAGCGGTACGGCGCCCCGGCCGTAGCCCTGGCGCTTGACGCCTTCAAGGAGGTCGGCTTCCACTACGCCACCCAGGCGGGGGTAACGATCTCCAAGAACGACGTCGTGGTGCCGGAGGAGAAGGAGGAGATCCTCGCCCGCTACGAGCAGGAGGTGGCGAAGATCACCGAACAGTACGAACTGGGCTTGATCAGCCAGGAAGAGCGGCACGAGGCGGTCGTCGACCGCTGGAACGCAGCCACCGAGGAGGTGGCCGAGCGGATGGTCGAGCGGCTTGACGAGCTCAACCCCCTCCACATGATGGCCAACTCAGGGGCCCGTGGTTCCTTCAAGCAGATCCGCCAGCTCGGTGGGATGCGGGGGCTGATGGCGAACCCGAAGGGGGAGATCATCGAGCGGCCGATCAAGTCCAACTTCATCGAGGGTCTTTCCGTCCTGGAGTACTTCATCTCCACCCACGGCGCCCGCAAGGGGTTGGCCGACACCGCCCTGCGGACCGCCGACTCCGGCTACCTGACCCGCCGTCTGGTCGATGTCGCCCAGGACGTGATCGTCCGCGAGGAGGACTGCGGCACCGAGGAGTACATCGAGCTCCCCGTCTGGGAAGCGGCTGGAGAACCGAACCAGAACGTGGTTGGCCGGATCGCCGCACGACCGATCAAGACCAAGCGGGGGAAGGTGCTGGTCGACCAGGGCGAGGAAATCGATCTCAACCGGTTCAAGGAGATCGTCGCCGCCTACGAGGAGGACCACGACAAGGGCAAGGCGGTGACGGTGCCGGTCCGCTCGGTCCTGAAGTGCGCCGCCGGCTCCGGCGTCTGCCGGGCCTGCTACGGCCGTTCGCTGGCGACCGGTCAGCTCGCTCAGATCGGGGACGCCGTGGGGATCATCGCTGCCCAGTCGATCGGCGAGCCCGGTACCCAGCTGACGATGCGGACCTTCCACACCGGCGGCGTCGCCGGCGCCGACATCACCCACGGTCTGCCGCGGGTGGTGGAGCTGTTCGAGGCCCGCAAGCCGAAGGGGCTGGCAAAGATCGCCGAGCAGGCAGGGACGGTCTCGATCGAAGAGTCGGAGAAGGCGCTGACGGTTGTGATCACCGACGACGAAGGGGTCGAGCACCGGTACTCCTTCCCCCGCCGCACCCGCCTGTTCGTCCGCGAGGGGGAGCGGGTTGAGGCCGGACAGCAGCTGAACGAGGGTTCCCTCGACCCGAAGGAGCTGTTGGCGGTTCGGGGGCGGACCGAGACCGAGCTCTACTTGGTCCGGGAGGTCCAGGAGGTCTACAAGTCCCAGGGCGTGGACATCAACGACAAGCACATCGAGCTGATCGTCCGTCAGATGATGAAGCGGGTCCAGATCGACCAGAAGGGGGATACCGAATTCCTCCCCGGACAGCTGGTCGACCGCCAGCAGGTGCTTGCCGTGAACGCCGAGATCGAAAAGGCAGGTGGTGAGCCGGCAACCTACGAAGACGTGATCCTTGGAATCACCAAAGCCTCCTTGAACACCGACTCCTTCCTCTCCGCCGCCTCCTTCCAGGAGACAACCAAGGTCCTTACCGATGCGGCGCTGGAGGGCAAGGTCGACCGCCTGAACGGGCTCAAGGAGAACGTGATCATCGGCAAGCTGATCCCTGCCGCGACCGGCTTGAAGCGGTACCGGCGGATCGAGATCGAACCGGCCGAGCCGCTCCCGAAGGCCGAGGAGCCGGAGGAGCTCTTCGATCGGGACGAGCTTGCCGCTGAACTTGAACTTGCCGACCCTGGGTTCAGCCACCACCATGAGGAGCTCAGCAAGGAACTGGCTGACCTGGAAAAGATCGGGGCCGGTGAAGCCGAAGAGCTGCTCCCGCCGCCTCCCGACCAAGACCTCCACGAGGACGAAAACGGCTAGGGGCAATCCGTCCAACTCTTTGGGCCGCGTTTAGCTGCCGCTAAGCGCGGCCCGATTTGATCTTCCGAACCCTTTCGACGATGGCAACCGGTGTTCTCCTAGGAGGTTTTTGCGCCTTTGCCTGCGCCGCCCTCTCGAGCCTCTCCGGGCTCCTAAAGTTCAAGGGGGCGCGGGGGGCGCCGACGGTCCGGGCCCGCCACCCCTTGCAGACCGCCCGCCAGCTTTTCGCCCAGCCGGCTTTTGCCGGTGGCTTTGCGGTCGCCTTCCTCGCCTGGGCGCTCCACGTCGCTGCGCTTAGCCTCGCGCCGCTTTCGATCGTCCAGGTTGCGCTTGCCAGCGGGATGGTGATGCTTGCTGCCTTTGGCGAGCGGTGGTTTGGGGTGAAGGTAGGGGGTCGGCGGTGGGGAGGTCTTTTTGCCCTTGCCCTCGCCCTCGCCCTGCTTGGGATAAGCGAGCCGGCGATCAACGGTCCTCACTCCCGGTTCTCCCCTCCGGCTTTGATCGCCTTCGAGAGCTGCCTCTTTGCCGTCGGGGGCTCGCTGCTGTTGCGCCCCCGGCTCCGCCCCTCCCACCGGCAGCTCCACGGCATTTGGCTTGGCGGCGCAGCCGGAATTCTGTTCAGCGTCTCCGACACAGCGATCAAGGCCCTCTCCGGGATCTCCCTCGCCCACGGCCCCTTGGCGCTGCTTGCAAGCCCTTGGCTGGCGGTTGCCGCCGCAGCCTCGGTCTGCTCGTTCTACGCCTCAGCGGCCTCCCTCCAGCAAGGGGAAGCGATCCCGGTGCTTGCGATCAGCGGCGTCGCCTTGAACGTGGGGGGGATCGTCTCCGGCCTCCTTGTCTTTGGAGATCCGTTGCCCGGTTCAGCCCTTGGCATCCTCTGCCAGGGGTGTGGTTACCTGCTTTTAGTGGTAGCCTCCCTGCTCCTGCCGGCGCCCGCCGGCGTCGCGGCCGACGCAGCCGTTGGCTAGCGGCTATGATCGTTTTCGGATGCCCACTACAAACCAGTTAGTCACGAAGGGCCGGACCAAGCCCACCAAGAAGGTCAAGACCCCAGGGTTGAAGTACGGCAAGGGCCGTCGCCTTGCAGCGCCGCAGCGGCGCGGGGTCTGCACAAGGGTCTACACGACAACCCCAAAGAAGCCGAACTCGGCGTTGCGGAAGGTGGCGCGGGTAAGGATCTCGGGAGCAACCGAGGTCACCGCCTACATCCCCGGCGAGGGCCACAACCTCCAGGAGCACTCGGTGGTCCTGGTCAGGGGCGGCCGGGTAAAGGACCTGCCGGGCGTCCGCTACAAGATCGTCCGCGGTGCCCTTGACGCCGCTGGGGTTGAGGGTCGCAAGAAGGCCCGCTCCCGTTACGGGACCAAGAAGAAGTAAGAGCGGTTGTAGGGACCGATGCCGCGCCGCGCTAGAGCCCAGGTCCGTGTCGTCGAGCCGGATGGAGTCTACCGCTCCCGGGCGGTCCAGCAGCTGATCAACAAGGTGATGCGGGAAGGGAAGAAGTCCCTTGCCGAGAAGATCGTTTACCAAGCCCTGTCCTTGGTCGAGGAGCGGACCGGCCGTCCTCCGGTGGAGGTGCTCGAGGAAGCGCTCAAGGCCCTTACCCCACAGCTCGAGGTGAGGTCCCGGCGGGTCGGCGGGGCAACCTACCAGGTCCCGGTCGAGGTGCCGGCGCGGCGGGGGCGAACCCTAGCCGTGCGGTGGCTGGTCCAGGCGGCAAGGGTGAGGCGGGAGCGCTCGATGGTTGACCGGCTGGCAGCGGAGATCCTTGACGCCTTGAGCGAACAGGGCGGTGCGTTCAGGCGCAAGGAGGAAATCTTCCGGATGGCGCAGGCGAACAAGGCGTTTGCCCACTACCGGTGGTAGGGCTAGCCCACCGCCCTAGGAAGCGCGGGTTGTAGTGCGGGGGGGACTGGAACGGCGGGTCTGGATCGTCGCCTCCGTCGTCGTGTTGGGGTTTGTGATGTCGATCCTCGACACGACGATCGTCAACGTCGCCCTGCGCACCCTAGCCGTCGACCTGAAGAGCCCTCTTTCCAAGGTGCAGTGGGTGATCACCGGGTACATGCTTGCCCTGGGGGCGACGATCCCCCTCACCGGCTGGGCGGCGCGGCGGTTTGGCGCCAAGCCGACCTACCTCCTCTCCCTGGTGCTCTTTACAGCCGGTTCGGCGGCGTGCGGGATGTCGACCTCGATCGACCAGCTGATCGGCTTCCGCGTGCTGCAAGGGGTGGGCGGTGGGATGTTGATGCCGGTAGCGATGATCATCATGGCCCAGGTCGCTGGACCGAAGCAGATGGGCCGGGTGATGGCGGCGATCTCGATGCCGGTGATGGTCGCCCCGATCCTTGGGCCGGTGGTTGGGGGGCTGATCGTCGGCAACCTCCACTGGTCGTGGATCTTTTTCGTAAACGTGCCGATCGGGGTGGTTGCCCTCCTGCTTGGGATCCGGCTCCTTCCCCATACCGACTCCGGGGAGGCAGGGCCGCTTGACTGGCTAGGGCTCCTCCTTTTGCCTGGAGGGGTTGTTGGGGTTACCTACGGCTTGAGCGAACTGGGGAGCGGGCGGGGGGTGTCCGACCCACGGGTGGTCTGGCCGTTCTTAGCTGGCGCAGTGTTGGTCGTCCTGTTCTGCCTCCACGCGCCCCGCGCAAAGCGGCCCCTGCTCGACCTCAGCCTCTACCGCAACCGGATCTTCGCCGCCGCTGCCACCTCGACCCTCGCCAGCTCGGCAGCGCTGTTTGGGGCGATGATCCTGATCCCTCTTTACTACCAGGTGGTGCGCCACCAAGGGGTGGTAGCGGCCGGCCTCCTCACAGCCCCCCAGGGCATCGGGGCGATGGTCGCGATGCCGCTAGCAGTGAGGCTATCGGAGCGAATAGGCGCGGGGAAGGTAGCGGTCCTTGGCACCGCCCTCCTTTGCGCCTCCACCGTTCCCCTTGCCCTGATCGGCGTCCGCACCTCCATTGTCGCGATCTCCCTGGTCTTAGTCGTGCGCGGCCTCTCGATCGGGATGTGTTTCATGCCGGCGATGACCGCCGCCTTCGCCTCCCTGGAGCGCCACCAGCTCTCCGATGCAAGCCCGCAGCTGAACGTCCTCCAGCGGCTGGGCGGGGCGGTCGGCACCGCCGCGATCGCTGCCGTCCTATCCCGCAGCTACCTCCACGCCCGGACCCCGTTGGCCGTTGTCCACGGCTTCGACACCGCCTACTGGTGGGCCCTTGGCATCGCTGCCCTCGCCTTCGTCCCCTCGTTGTTTCTCGTCCGTGCGGAGGGCGGGGCGCCAACGGCGGAGGCGTTCGAGGCGGTGGGGGCCTGAGGGGTTGGCTTTGCTATATTGCCTGGCGAGTGGAGTTCGGAGGCCCCGGCTCCGCGCTTAGCCGCTCAGATGGAGACCTCGGCCACATAGACGGATAGGCGGTCCTACAAGACCGAGTGCTGTGTGGGCCCGAGGGGCCCTTTTTTTAGCGGTTTGTGCGAGCTCTGAAAGCAAAGCGAGACACAGAGGAAGATGGCGCGTAAGTTCCCCCTAGAGAAAACCCGCAATATCGGGATCATGGCCCACATCGACGCGGGCAAAACCACCACCACGGAGCGGATCCTCTACTACACCGGCCGCACCTACAAGATCGGCGAGGTGCACGAGGGCTCCGCGACGATGGACTGGATGGAGCAGGAGCAGGAACGGGGGATCACGATCACCTCTGCGGCAACGACCTGTCAGTGGCGGGGCCACCGCATCAACATCATCGACACCCCCGGCCACGTCGACTTCACGGTCGAGGTAGAGCGGTCGCTGCGGGTCCTTGACGGGGCGGTTGCGATCTTCGACGCTGTCGCCGGCGTCGAGCCCCAGTCGGAGACCGTCTGGCGTCAGGCCGACAAGTACGGGGTCCCAAGGATCGCTTACATCAACAAGATGGACCGGGTCGGCGCCAACTTCGAGCAGGCGGTCCAGACGATGGTCGACCGGCTTGGCGCCCACCCCGTCCCGGTCCAGCTCCCGCTTGGGGTCGAGGCGACCTTTGAAGGGATGATCGACCTGGTCGCCTTCAAGGCGATCCGCTACCGCGACGAGCTGGGCAAGGAGATGGTGGCGGAGGAGGTGCCGGCGGAGCTGCTTGAGGAGGCGACCGCAGCCCGGGAGCGGATGCTGGAGGAGATCTCCCACTACGACGACGAGCTTCTGGAAATGATCCTCGAGGAGGCGGAGATCCCGGAGGAGCGGATCCGCCAGGCGATCCGCAAGGCGACCCTGGAAGCGAAGCTGACGCCGGTTCTTTGCGGCTCCTCCTTCAAGAACAAGGGGGTCCAGCCGCTCCTCGACGCGGTCGTCGACTACCTCCCCTCCCCGGTCGACATCCCGCCGGTGAAGGGGATCGAACGGGTGAAAGGTGAGGAGCGGGAGGCGATCCGCCGCGCCGACGACAACGAACCGTTTGCCGCCCTTGCCTTCAAGATCATGGCCGACCCTTACGTCGGCAAGCTCACCTACTTCCGCGTCTACTCGGGGACGCTCAAAGCCGGCTCCCAGGTCCTCAACGTCAACACCGGCCGGACCGAGCGGATCGGCCGGATCCTGATGATGCACGCCAACGAGCGGGAGCAGGTGGACGAGGTTTACGCCGGCGACATTGCCGCTGCCGTTGGGATCAAGCAGGTGATGACCGGCGACACCCTTGCCGATCCCGCCCACCCGATCCAGCTGGAGCGGATGACCTTCCCGGAGCCGGTGATCAAGGTTGCGGTCGAGCCGAAGACAAAGGCCGACCAGGAGAAGATGTCGACAGCCCTCTCCCGCCTCGCCGAAGAGGACCCGACCTTCCAGGTCCGAACCAACGAGGAGACCGGCCAGACCGAGATCTCCGGGATGGGGGAGCTCCACCTGGAAGTGATCGTCGACCGGATGCGGCGGGAGTTCGGCGTTGAGGCAACGGTCGGTCGGCCCCAGGTCTCCTACCGAGAGACCGTCAAGGGCAAGGCCCAAAACGTCGAAGGCCGGTTCGTGCGCCAGACCGGCGGCGCCGGCCAGTTCGGGATCGTCTTCATCGACCTTGAACCGGCCCCCGGGGAAGGGTTCGACTTCGTCAACAAGATCAAGGGCGGTGCGATCCCAGCGGAGTTCATCCCTGCCGTCCAGAAGGGGATCGAAGAGGCGATGGAGACCGGCGTCAAGGCCGGCTATCCGATGGTCGACCTGAGGGTAACCCTTGTCGACGGCCGTTACCACGAGGTCGACTCCTCCGAGCTTGCCTTCAAGGTCGCTGGCTCCCTTGCCTTGAAGGAGGCAGCAAAGCGGGCGAACCCCGTTTTGCTGGAGCCGATCTTCGCCGTCGAGGTCGTCACCCCAGAGGAGTTCCTCGGGGATGTGATCGGCGACCTCTCCCGACGGCGGGGCCGGATCGAGGGTCAGGAACGGCGCGGTAACGCGTTGGTTGTCGCTGCTCGGGTCCCGCTTGCGGAAATGTTTGGTTACGCGACCGACCTGCGGTCGATGACCCAGGGTCGGGCCACCTACACGATGCAGTTCGACACCTACGAGGAGGTGCCGCCAAACATCGCCGAGGGGATCGTCGAGGCGCGCAGCGGGGAGCCGGTGGCGGCATGACCGAACCACTGCGCAAGCGCTATCCTGCCCAAGCGCACAAGGTGGGGTTTCCCCTCTAGAGTTAGCAATCTGTCCCTGATACGGGCAAGTAGTCGATATAGGAGCGAGAAGAAGTGGCAAAGGAAAAGTTCGAGCGCGGAAAGCCGCACGTAAACGTGGGAACCATCGGTCACATCGACCACGGCAAGACCACCCTGACTGCAGCGATCACCCATGTCCTCGCAGAGAAGGTCGGTGGTCAGGCAAGGTCCTTTGAGGAAATCGACAACGCTCCGGAGGAGCGGGAACGGGGTATCACGATCGCTACCTCCCACGTCGAGTACGAAACGGAGAAGCGCCACTACGCTCACGTCGACTGCCCAGGCCACGCCGACTACGTGAAGAACATGATCACCGGCGCGGCCCAGATGGACGGGGCGATCCTGGTCGTCTCCGCAGCCGACGGGCCGATGCCCCAGACCCGGGAGCACATCCTGCTCGCCCGCCAGGTAGGCGTCCCCTACATCGTTGTCTTCCTCAACAAGGTGGACATGGTGGACGACCCAGAGCTTTTGGAACTGGTCGAGGTTGAGGTTCGGGACCTGCTCAACGAATACGAATTCCCGGGCGACGAGGTGCCGGTGATCGCCGGCTCGGCGCTGAAGGCGTTGGAAGGGGACCCGGAGGCAAAGGAGAAGATCCTCGAGCTCGCCAACGCCCTCGACACCTACATCCCAGAGCCGGTTCGGGAGCTGGACAAGCCGTTCCTGATGCCGATCGAGGACGTCTTCTCGATCACCGGCCGGGGTACGGTCGTCACCGGGAGGATCGAGCAGGGCGTGATCAGGACCGGGGACGAAGTGGAGATCGTCGGCATCCGGCCGACCCAGAAGACCGTCGTCACCGGCGTGGAGATGTTCCGCAAGATCCTCGACGAGGGGCGGGCCGGGGACAACGTCGGCTGCCTGCTGCGCGGGATCAAGCGGGAGGACGTCGAGCGAGGCCAGGTCCTCTGCGCGCCGGGCTCGATCACCCCGCACACCAAGTTCAACGCCGAGGTCTACGTCCTCAAGGAGGACGAGGGTGGTCGGCGGACCCCCTTCTTCTCCGGGTATCGGCCCCAGTTCTACTTCCGGACCACCGACGTCACCGGCGTGATCAAGCTGCCGGAGGGCGTCGAGATGGTGATGCCTGGAGACAACGTCCAGATGGAAATCGAGCTGATCCAGCCGATCGCGATGGACCAGGGTCTGCGGTTCGCGATCCGGGAGGGCGGTCGGACCGTCGGCTCCGGCGTCGTAACGAAGATCATCGAGTAGAGCGGCTTCATGCGGCCCGGCGCAGCTGCGTCGGGCCGCAGTACGTACCAAGGGATGGCAGCACAGAGCAAGATAAGGATCAGGCTGAAGGCCTACGACACCGCCGCGATCGAGACCGCGGCGCGGGAAATCGTGGACACAGCCACCCGGACCGGCGCCCGGGTCGCCGGGCCGGTGCCGCTGCCGACCGAGAAGCACGTCTACTGCGTGATCCGCTCCCCGTTCAAGGACAAGGACTCTCGGGAGCACTTCGAGATCCGGACCCACAAGCGGCTGATCGACATCTACCAGCCGACGCCAAAAACCGTCGACTCCCTCCAGCGGCTTGACAACCTGCCTGCCGGTGTCGACATCGAGATCAGGCTTTCCTCCTAGGAACGATGGCGGTGATCCTGGCCAAGAAAGTGGGGATGACCCAGCGGTTTGAGGAGGACGGGACGGTGACAAGGGTTACCGTCCTCCAGGCCGGCCCTTGTTACGTCACCGCGCTAAAGCGCCCGGAGCGGGACGGCTACGAAGCCGTTCAGTTGGGCTTCGAAGAGGTCCCGGAGCGGAAGCTGACCAAGCCCCAGCTCGGCCACCTGAAGCGGGCGGGGGTTGTACCGCTGCGCCACCTCGCCGAGTTCAGGACCTCGATCGAGGGCCTCTCGCTGGGCGACAAGGTGACGGTGGGTTCCTTCCAGGTCGGCGAAAAGGTAAAGGCTTCAGCGATCACGAAAGGGAAGGGGTTTCAGGGAACGATCGCCCGGCACAACTTCAAACGCGGTCCTAAGACCCACGGCTCCCACAACGTCCGGGCGCCGGGTTCGATCGGTTCCGCTGCCTTCCCGTCCCGGGTCTTCAAGGGGTTGCGGATGGCAGGCCACGCCGGTGCCCGGCGGGCTACCCAGCGGGGGTTGAAGGTGGTTGCTGTCGACGAGGAGCGGAACCTGTTGTTGGTGAAGGGTTCGGTTCCAGGTCCCCGGGGAGGGCTGGTGGAGGTGAGGACCGATGGCTGAGGTGCCGGTGATCGGGGCCCAAGAGGGAACAACTCGCTCCCTGCCGGAGGAGGTCTTCGGCCAGCCGTTCCACCACGGCCTCGTCCACAACTGCGTTCGCGCCGAGTTGGCAGCCCGCCGGCAGGGGACCCACGCCACCAAGACCCGGGGGATGGTCTCCGGTGGTGGAGCTAAGCCGTGGCGCCAGAAGGGGACCGGCCGGGCCCGGGTCGGCTCGATCCGCTCGCCGCTTTGGCGGGGCGGCGGCACGGTCTTTGGCCCTCGGCCCCGCCGCTACCTCTTCAAGGTGAACCGCAAGGAGCGGCGGGCAGCGCTCCGCTCCGCCCTCTCCCTAAAGACAGGGAGCGAGAGCCTCGCGATCCTCCAGGCAGGGGCGATCGCGCAACCAAAGGTTGCGGTTGCCAGGGAGATCCTTGGTAGCTGGCTGGAGCGACGGCCGCTGCTGGTTGTCGTTGGCGAGCGGGGAGTGCCTGCCGAACTGGCCGTGCGCAACCTCCCCGGCGTGGAGGTCGTCGCCCAACCGGACCTTGGCGTCTACGAGCTGATGCGGTCCCAGGCGGTGGTGATCGCCGAGGAGGCGTTGGCGCCGCTGATCGAGCGGTGCGGTCCGGTGAAGCGGGGTAGCAAGGCGGAGGTTGAAGGTGGAGCCTGAGCAGGTCCTGATCAGCCCCGTGATCTCGGAGAAGAGCTACGCCCTCTCAGCGGTAGGGAAGTACACCTTCCGCGTCCACCCCAAGGCCCACCGGACCCTGATCCGCCAGGCGGTGGAAGCCCTTTACGGGGTAAAGGTGAAGTCGGTCCATACGATCAACGTCAAGCCCAAGCCGAAGCGGCGGGGGTACACGACCGGCCAGACGATCCGCTTCAAGAAGGCGATCGTCCAGGTCGGGGAGGGCGAATCGATCCCCGTCTTCCAGGGGCTGGAACAGCAGCTTGAGCAGGGGGCCTAACTAAGGATGGCGATCAGGAAACCAAAACCAACCAGCCCTGGGAGGCGGTTCGTCACCTACCCGGACTTCTCGGAACTGACCCGTAAGGAGCCGGAGAAGAGCCTTACCGAAGGGCTGAAGAAGAGCGGCGGTCGCAACTCCTACGGCCGCAAAACGGCCCGTCACCGGGGCGGTGGGGCAAAGCGCGCCTACCGCAAGGTCGACTTCAAGCGGCGCAAGGACGGCGTTGAGGCGGTTGTAAAGGCGATCGAGTACGACCCCAACCGCTCCGCCCGGATCGCCCTCCTCCACTACCGGGACGGGGAGAAGAGCTACATCCTTGCCCCCCAAGGGTTGACCGTTGGGATGCGGGTCTGCTCCGGCGAGGGGGCGGACATCGCCGTCGGCAACTGCCTGCCCCTCGCGCGGATCCCGGTCGGTACGGTGGTCCACAACGTTGAGCTTTACCCCGGCCGCGGCGGCCAGCTTGCCCGCTCGGCCGGCACCTCCGCGGCGCTGGTCGCAAAGGAGGGGGGGATGGCAACGCTCCGCCTCCCTTCCGGGGAGATGCGGCTTGTAAACGCCAACTGCCGGGCGACGATCGGGGTGTTGGGCAACGCCGACCACCAGAACGTCAGGATCGGCAAGGCAGGCCGCAAACGGCACCTCGGGGTCCGGCCCCAGACCCGGGGCACGGCGATGAACCCGGTCGACCACCCCCACGGCGGCGGCGAGGGTTCGACCCCGCCCGGCCGCCACCCGGTTACCCCGTGGGGCAAGCCGACCCTTGGCTACCGGACCCGCCGCAAGCACAAGCTTTCCAACCGCTACATCGTCCGCGAACGGAGACGGGGAAAGGGTAGAAGGAGATGAGCAGGTCGACGAAAAAAGGGCCTTGGGTAGAACCGAAGCTCCTCCAGCGGATCGTGGAGATGAACGAGACCGGGAACAAGCGGATCATCAAGACCTGGTCCCGGGCCTCGACGATCTTCCCCGAGATGGTCGGCCACACGATCGCCGTCCATGACGGCCGCAAGCACGTGCCGGTTTACATCACCGAGGCGATGGTCGGCCACAAGCTGGGGGAGTTCGCGCCTACCAGAACCTTCCGCGGCCACGCAGGGAGCAAGAAGAAGTGAGCCCTCAGCTTCCGCGGAGAAGAAGGAAGAACGAGGACGAAGAGCCTAAGGCGGCTGCCCAGGAGCCGGAGGAGGAGCAGGCCCAGCCGGCCGAGGAGGAGCAACCGGCTCCAAGCGAGCCGGCCGTGGAGCCGATCCCCCAGGTTGAAGCCCAGCCGGCGCCGATCCGCCGGGGCAGGGTTGCCGTTACCGCTAAGGCCCGCTACGTCCGCTCCACGCCGCGTAAGGCGCGGGTTGTAAGCGAGCTGATCCGGGGCCGGACCGTCGAGGAGGCGCGGGAACTGCTGCGGTTCTCGAACCGCGCCGTAGCGCGCGATTGGGCTAAGCTACTGGAGTCCGCGGTTGCGAACGCCCGGCACAACTACGCGCTGGAGCCAGACCAGCTAGTTGTGGACGAGGCTTACGCCGATGGCGGGCCGACGCTGAAGCGGTACCGGCCGCGGGCGATGGGTCGGGCTTACCCGATCCTGAAACGGACCGCACACCTCACGATCACCCTTACGACGGAGCGCTAACGATGGGACAAAAGGTTCACCCGGAGTCTTTGCGCGTGGGCTACATCCACGACTGGCGCTCCCATTGGTTCACCGAACGCAACGTTGCGGAGTTCCTCGCGGAGGACATCCGGGTCCGCCGCCAGATCCGCAACAAGCTCTCCCACGCCGGCATCTCCGACATCAACATCCGCAAGAACCAGGCGGAGATGCAGGTCGACATCCACACCGCCCGCCCGGGAATCGTGATCGGCAAGTCCGGTTCTGAAGTCGACGCGCTGCGCCGGGAGCTCCACGGGATGACCGGCAAGCAGGTGAAGGTGAACATCATCGAGGTGAAGCGGCCGGAGCTGGACGCAAAGCTTGTCGCCCAGTCGATCGCCGAGCAGCTGCAAAACCGGGTTGCCTTTCGGCGAGCGATGAAGCGGGCCCTCTCCTCGGCGATGCGTTCGGGGGCGAAGGGGATCAAGATCCAGGTTGCTGGCCGCCTTGGCGGAGCGGAGATGGCCCGCACCGAGAGTTACTCCGACGGCCGGGTACCCCTTCACACGTTGCGTGCCGACATCGACTACGGCTTTGCCGAGGCCCACACCACCTTCGGCCGGATCGGCGTCAAGTGCTGGCTGAACAAGGGCGAAATCATGCCCGAGGGGTACGCTGCCACCGACCTCACCGACACCGGCAACGGCGCTGGCCGCGATCCCCGTGCCGGGAGGCTGTTGCGGGAAGGCGGCCGGCAGCGGCAAGGCCAGGCCCAAGGGGAGGGGAGCTGATGCTGGCGCCAAAGCGGACCAAGCACCGCAAGCAGCACCGGGGCCGGATGACCGGCGTCTCAAGGGGCCAGGTCAAGGTCCAGTTCGGCGAATACGGGTTGAAGGCCCTTGAGCCGGGGTGGATTACAGCCCGCCAGATCGAGGCGGCCCGGGTGGCGATGACCCGCAAGATCCGCCGGGGCGGGAAGGTCTGGATCAACGTCTTCCCCGACAAGCCGATCACCAAGAAGCCGGCGGAGACCCGGATGGGCTCCGGGAAGGGCAACCCCGAGGACTGGGTTGCGGTCGTCAAGCCGGGCCGGGTGATGTTTGAGCTGGCGGGGGTTCCAGAGCCGTTAGCCCGGGAGGCGATCCGCCTTGCCGCCCACAAGCTTCCCGTGAAGGCGAAGTTCGTGCTCCGGGAGGAGTGGTGATGAAGGCCAAGGAGCTCCGTGACCTCCAAGACCACGAACTGCGCCAGCAGATCAAGGAGCTCCGCCAGGAGCTGCAACGGCTGCGGTTTGCAAACGCGACCGGGGAGCTGGAGAACACCGCCCAGCTGCGGTTGCGTAGAAAGGACCTTGCCCGCGCCCTAACGGTGCTGCGGGAACGGGAACTGGCGAAGGAACGGTAGGCGATGGCAGAGGAGCAGGAGCAGATTCCCCAGGCAGAGGGGGAGCAGCAGCCGGCGGAGCCAAAGCGCGCAAAGGTGCCGCCCCCGCCCCCCGTCGACCCTGCCCAGCGCCGGGCTGAAAAGCTCGCCCAGCGGAAGCGCAAGGCGGCGCTGCGGCGCGCCTACCGTCAGCGGCTGCGGGAGCGGCGCCGCCAACAGCGGGCCCAGGCCGGTGGGCAGGTGGCCCCGGCCACGGCCGCCGTCCCCAAGGAGCACGGTCGCAAGCGGGTTCGCCAAGGTGTGGTGCGGTCGGCAAAGGCCGCTAAGACGATCACCGTCGAGATCACGATCGCCCGCCGTCACCCCCGTTACGAAAAGATCGTCAAGCGGACGCGTAAGGTGCACGCGCACGACGAGCACGGGGAGGCACGGGAGGGGGATGTGGTGCGGGTTGTCGAGAGCCGGCCGCTTTCCCGGACCAAACGGTGGCGGCTGCTAGAGATCGTGGAGAGAGCGAAGTGATCACCAACGAGACAAGGCTGAAGGTTGCAGACAACACCGGCGCCCGGGAACTGCTGTGCATCCGCGTCAAGGGCGGATCGAACCGCCGCTACGCCTACCTTGGCGACGTGATCACCGCCACCGTGAAGCAGGCAACCCCAAACGGCTCGGTCAAGAAAGGGGATGTGGTTGACGCGGTGGTGGTGCGAACCCGCCGCCAGCAGAGCCGGCCCGACGGCACCTACATCGCCTTTGACGACAATGCGGCGGTGATCATCGACAAGCAGCGCAACCCTCGCGGCACCCGGGTCTTTGGCCCTGTCGCCCGGGAGTTGCGGGAGCGGAACTTCATGAAGATCATCTCCCTTGCCCCGGAGGTGTTGTGATGGCTGCCCGTAAGAAGCGGCTTGAGCGGGGCGGTTCCTACCCCTTCAAGATCAAGAAGGGGGATCAGGTGGTGGTGATCGCTGGCAAGGACCGCGGCAAGCGGGGCCGGGTGATCCGGGTCCAGCCGAGCCGGGAACGGCTCTTCGTCGAGGGCGTAAACATGATCAAACGCCACGTCCGACCGCGGCCGCTGCCAACGGGCGGTGAAACCCAGGGCGGGGTGATCGAACAGGAGGGTCCGATCCACGTCTCTAACGTGATGCTGGTCGACCCCAAGGACGGCAAGCCGACCCGGATCGGCATCGACCGCTCCAGCGGCCGCCGGGTGCGGGTCTCGAAGCGGACTGGGGAGGTCCTCGACTGATGGAGGCAGCGACCGTCCAAGCCGTCCCGCCACGGCTGAAGGTCCGCTACCGGGAGCAGGTGTTGCCGGCGCTTGTCCGCCACTTCGGTTACACCTCCCCGATGCAGGCGCCGCGGCTGGAAAAGATCACGTTGAACGTCGGCATCGGCGACATCAAGCAGGACCCGGCGGCGATCAGGGGGGCGCAGAACCAGATCGCTGCGATCACCGGCCAGTTCCCCTCGATCCGCCGCGCCCGCAAGTCGATCGCTGCCTTCAAGGTCCGCAAAGGGATGCCGGTGGGGATCGCGGTCACGCTCCGCGGCGACCGCGCCTACGAGTTCCTCGACCGGCTCTGCTCGATCGCGATCCCCCGGATCAGGGACTTCCGTGGCCTCAACCCGCGGGCTTTTGATGGCCGCGGCAACTACACCCTTGGGGTCCGGGAGCAGACGATCTTCCCGGAGGTCGACTTCGGCACCGGCGCCCATGTCCGGGGGATGGAGATCACGATTACAACCACCGCAAAGACCGACGAGGAGGGGTTTGCGTTGCTGGACGGGTTGGGCCTGCCCTTTGCTAGGAGCGGCCGCCCCGCCCAGTTCAAGAGCCTTTTCGATGAGCAGGAGGAAGCAGGCTGATGGCACGCAAGGCTTGGCTTGTCAAGCAGCAACGGGAACAGAAGTTCAAGACCCGGGAGTACAGCCGGTGCACGCGGTGCGGCCGCTCCCGGGCCGTCTACCGGCGGTTCGGGATCTGCCGGATCTGCTTGCGCCAGCTCGCCCATCGAGGCGAGATCCCGGGGATGACCAAGTCCAGCTGGTAGAAGATGCTGACCGATCCGATCGCTGACTTTCTAACCAGGATCCGCAACGCTGTCGCGGCCGGCCACGCGGTGGTCGAAGCGCCGGCAGCGAAGCTGAAGGTGGAGATCGCCCGGATCCTCCAGGAGGAGGGGTACATCGACTCCTACGAGCTTCGTGACCCAAAGCGGGGGGCGGGGAAGGTCCTAGTCCTCCACCTGCGCTACTCCGGAGAGCGGCAGCCCGCGATCTCCGGCATTGAAAGGGTCTCCCGGCCCGGCAAGCGGATTTACGTCCAGGCGACCAAGATCCCGAAGGTGCTGGGTGGGATGGGGACCCCGATCCTCTCCACCTCCCGCGGGGTGATGACCGGCCACCAAGCCCGGCGGGAACGGGTAGGCGGCGAGCTGTTAGCAAAGGTCTGGTAGGGATGTCTCGGATTGGCAGACAACCGATCCCGTTGCCGCAAGGGGTTGAGGTAAAGGTGGAGCCGGACCGGGTCGTTGTGAAGGGCCCGAAGGGCGAGCTGGCCGAGCCGCTCCACCCCGACATCACCGTCGAGCAGCAGGACGGCCAGATCGTCGTCAAGCGGCCAACCGACGAGGACCGCCACCGCGCCCTCCACGGCCTTACCAGGACGTTGATCGCCAACATGGTCCGCGGCGTCACCGAGGGGTACGCCAAGACCTTGGAGATCGAGGGGGTTGGCTACCGCGCCCAGATGAAGGGCAAGCAGCTTGAGCTTGCCCTTGGCTTCTCCCACCCGGTGACGGTCGACCCGCCGGAGGGGATCGAGTTCGAGGTTCCAGCACCAAACCGGGTTGTGGTGAAGGGGATCTCCAAGCAGCTGGTGGGCGAGGTGGCGGCGCGGATCCGCAAGCGCCGTCCCCCCGAGCCCTACAAGGGCAAGGGCATTCGCTACGAAGGAGAGCAGGTTGAACGGAAGGTAGGGAAGCGGGCATGAGCACGCTGACGCGCAGAGAGCGAAGGATCCGCCGCCACCGGCGGGTGCGGGCAAAGGTCTTTGGCACCGCGGAGCGGCCCCGGGTCTCGGTCTTCCGCTCCAACCGCGGGATCTCCGCCCAGTTGATCGACGACGAGCGGGGCCACACCCTTGCCGCCGTCCACTGGTTCGAGCCCGAGCTGCGGCAGCTCCCAGCGATGGAGCGAACCGTTAAAGCCGGGCAGCTCCTTGCCCAGCGGGCAAAGGAGCGGGGGATCGAACGGGCTGTCTACGACCGCGGCGGGTACCCCTACCACGGCCACGTGAAGGCTTTCGCTGAAGCGCTCCGGGAGAACGGGATCACGATCTAACCGTTAGGCTCAAGGAGCGATGGCGTTGGCAACGACAAGGAGCTCGCAAAGATGAGGTCGATCGCCCCGCCCCCCGAGCGGTTGGTGAGCCCTGTCGGGCTGGAACTGGCGGAACGGGTCGTCCACGTCAACCGGGTCGCAAAGGTAGTCAAGGGGGGTAGACGGTTCTCCTTTACCGCCTTGGTCGTTGTCGGCGACGAACGGGAAGTGGTAGGGGTCGGCTACGGCAAGGCGACCGAGGTGCCGCTGGCGATCGCTAAGGCGGTGGAAAAGGCAAAGAAGGAACTGTTCCGGGTCCCAAAGCACGGCACCACGATCACCCACGAGGTAATCGGGGAGTTCGGCTCCGGGAGGGTGGTGCTAAAGCCGGCCGCTCCAGGTACCGGCGTGATCGCCGGCGCCGGGGTCCGGGCCGTCCTCGAGCTGGCTGGGATCCACGACATCCTCGCCAAGAGCCTTGGCACGCAGAACCCGATCAACCTCGTCCAGGCGACGATCGCCGGCCTGCGGATGCTCCGCACCCCCGAGGAGGTGGCAGCGCTGCGCCGCCGCTCGATCGCCCAGGTCCTCGGCCTGACCGAGGAGCGGGTGAGCGGCGAGCGACCCTCCCAACTGCAGGACGGCGAGGCCGCTGCAGCCCAGCAGGCTGAGGCGGTCGAGACCCCGCTGACCACGGAGGCGTAAGGTGGCCAAGGAGATCGGGCTCCACAACCTCTCTCCAAACCCCGGCAGCCGCCGGCCCCGCAAGCGGGTCGGCCGCGGCGAGGGGTCCGGTCCGGGGAAGACAGCAGGCCGGGGCACCAAGGGCTACGGCCAGCGGACAGGGGCGAAGCGGCGGGCCGCCTTCGAGGGGGGCCAGATGCCGATCCACATGCGCATGCGCAAGCTCCGCGGCCCCCACATGAAGAAGTCGATGCCGTTCGAGCCGTTCCGGACCGAAAGCCAGGTGGTTTCGCTGGCCCGGCTTGCCGAGCGGTTTGGACCGGGGGCGAAGGTTGGCGTTGCCGAGCTCCGAGCAGCCGGCCTTGCCAACCGCAAGGGGGTGCCGATCAAGGTCTTAGGCGGAGCCGAACTGCCCCATCCGCTCCACGTTGAAGCCCACGCCTTCAGCGCCTCCGCCCGCGCCGAGCTGGAGCGGGTTGGGGGTAGCTGGCAGGTTGTTGAGGCTAAAATCTAGCCCCTGCTAGATATCCTTCTCAACGCTGTTCGGGTTCCTGAGCTGCGGCGGCGGCTTGCCTTTACCGCTGCGATGCTCTTGATCTACCGGATCGGCGCGTACGTGCCGGTACCGGGGGTGAACCTGCACGCCGTTGAAAGCCTCCAGAAGGAGTTCTCAGGGGCTGGGATCCTCAGCCTCCTTAACCTCCTCAACGGGGGTGGGCTCTCCCGACTGGCGGTGTTTGCGCTGGGGATCATGCCCTACATCACCTCCTCGATCGTGATGCAGTTGATGCAGTTTGTGATCCCCTCCCTAGAGAAGCTCTCCAAGGAAGGGGAGGTTGGCTACGCCCGGATCACCCAGTACACCCGCTACCTGACCGTCGGGCTGGCCTTTATCCAGTCGATCATCATCGTCTTCATCTTCCACCTCCAGCAGCAGCACGTCGGCGAAAACGTGATCAGCCCCTTCGACGCCGGCCGGGTGCTTTTGGTCGTCGTCACCCTCACCGCTGGCGCCGTCCTTTTGATGTGGATCGGCGAGCTGATCACCCAACGGGGGATCGGCAACGGGATCTCGCTGCTGATCTTCGCCTCGATCGTCTCCCGCCTGCCGCAGATCGTCGAAACCTGGTGGACCACCCCCGACCAGGCGTTCAAGGTGATGATGCCGTTCCTGGTGATTGCGGTTCTCGCCGGCGTCGTCTTCGTCCTGGAAGGGGAACGGCGGATCCCGGTCCAGTACGCGAAGCGGATGATCGGCAGGCGGATGTCGGCGGGGGGCCAGACCTACATGCCGCTGCGGCTGAACATGGCGGGGGTGATCCCGATCATCTTCGCTGCTGCGATCATGTCCTTCCCCGCAACCCTTGGCGAGTTTATCCACGCCTCCTGGGCCCGCTCGATCAGCGACTTCTTCTCCCCCGAAGGATGGTACTACCTGATCGGGGAGTCGATCTTCATCATCCTCTTCTCTTACTTCTACACCGCCGTTACCTTCAACCCGGTCGACCAGGCTGAGAACCTCCGGAAGTATGGAGGGTTCATCCCGGGGGTTCGGCCTGGCCGACCGACCGCTGAATTCCTCGATCGGATCCTCGCCCGCCTCACCTTCCCTGGGGCGATCTTCCTCGCCGTCGTCGCCGCCTTGCCGACGATCCTGATCGACCAGACCCACGAGCAGATCCCCTTGGGCGGGACCTCGATCCTGATCGTGATCGGGGTTGCCTTGGAAACGATGAAGCAGCTCGAGGCCCAGCTGATGATGCGTTCTTACGAGGGCTTCCTGAAGTAAGGCTGCGATGGCGGAGGATCAAACGGCGCTCCGTGTTGTGCTGCTGGGACCGCCGGGGGCGGGGAAGGGGACCCAGGCTAGGTTACTCGCCGAGGACTTCCACCTCCTTCACCTCTCGACCGGAGACATCCTCCGGGAGGAGGTGGCAAAGGAGACCGCCCTTGGCAAGGAGGCCAAGGGGTACATGGACAAAGGGGAGCTGGTGCCGGACTCCTTGATCGTGGCGATGATCGAGGAGCGGATCGGCGAGGGGAAGCAGGGGTTCCTGCTCGATGGATTTCCCCGCACCGTTGGCCAGGCGGAAGCGCTGGAGCGGGCGCTGCAGCGGCGCAGCCTCTCCCTGAATGCCTGCCTCCTGTTCGAGATCGACGACGAGGAGGTGGTGATGCGCCTTTCCGGACGGCGGGTCTGCTCCAAGAACCCCAGCCACATCTACCACCTCCAGTTCGATCCCCCAAAGCGGCCGGAAGTGTGCGATCAGGACGGGGCGCCGCTCCGCCAGCGGGAGGACGACCGGGAGGAGACGATCCGCCGCCGACTCGAGGTCTACCACCAACAGACCGAGCCCTTGATCTCCTTCTACGAGGAGCGGGGGATCCTGCGCCGCTACAACGCCTCCAGGTCTGTGGAGGAGCTCCATAACCTGATCCGGGCCGATCTGGCCGCCTTGCGGCTGGAGGGGGAGCTGGCGGCAGGGGCCTAATAGGCTGGTTCTGTGATCATCAAGAAAACCGCCGCTGAGATCGGGGAAATCGGCGCTGCAGGGGCGATCCTTGCCGAGGTCTTAGACCACCTGGGGAGGCTGGTCCGACCGGGGGTAAAGACCGAGGAGCTGGACCGGGAGGCGGAGCGGCTGATCCGGGCCCGGGGGGCGGTGCCGACCTTCAAGGGCTATCACGGCTTTCCGGCTTCGATCTGTGCCTCCCCTAACGGTGTGGTTGTCCATGGGATCCCCGGCCGCTACCGGCTCCAGCCCGGGGACGTGATCTCCGTCGACGTCGGCGTCACCTACAACGGTTGGGTGGCCGATGCGGCGCGGACCTTCCCGGTCGGCAGGGTGGAGCGGCGGACCGCCGCCCTCCTCGCCGCCACCGAGCGCGCCCTTTACGCCGGGATCGCCCAGGCCAAGGTCGGCAACCGCCTAGGGGCTGTCTCCGCAGCGATCCAAGGGGTGGTGGAGGGGGCGGGGTTCTCGGTGGTGCGCCAGCTGGTCGGCCACGGGGTGGGGCGGGAGATGCACGAGGAGCCTCAGGTGCCGAACTTCGGCAAGCCGGACTCTGGGCCCCTCCTCGAGGAGGGGATGGTGCTGGCGATCGAGCCGATGACCACCGCCGGCTCCCCGGCGGTCAGGGTCGGCGCCGACGGCTGGACGGTCTTTACCGCCGACGGCTCGGTGGCAGCCCACTTCGAGCACACGGTCGCGATCACCGCGGAAGGGCCGCGGATCCTTACCCCCTGGCATCTTCCCGCCCGGGAGCGGCAGGGGCTGACCGCCTCTGTGCCGACTTGCTAGGATTGTGAAGGTGCCTGACGGCGCGTCGGTGGCGTGCGCGCGTCCGCGACTGCTTTCGGGGTTGGCGGACGCGGTCTGCTGGCGGGCCGAGGAAAGGAAGAGCTTTGAAGGTAAGACCGTCTGTAAAACCGATCTGCGAGAAGTGTAAGGTGATCCGTCGGCGCGGGACGGTTCTCGTGATCTGCCAAAACAAGCGCCACAAGCAGCGTCAAGGGTAATGGCACGGATCGCAGGGGTAAATCTGCCGCTAAACAAAAGGGCTGAAATCGGCCTTACCTACATCTACGGCATCGGCCGCTCGACCGCCAAGAAGATCCTCGAACAGGCTGGGATCAGCAACGACACCTACATCCGCGACCTCACCGACGAGGAGGTCGCAAAGCTGCGCCAGATCATCGACGGGATGACCGTCGAGGGAGAAGCCCGCCGGCAGCGGGCTGAAGACATCAAGCGGCTTCAGGAAATCAACTGTTACCGCGGCATCCGCCACCGCCGGGGCCTTCCGGTCCGCGGGCAGCGGACGAAGACCAACGCCCGGACCCGGAAGGGGCCGAAGCGGATGCAGGTGGCTGGCAAGAAGAAGGCCCCGAAGAAGTAGGGTTGGCAGAGGATGGCACCGAAGCGCACCCGTACCAGACGGAAGGTCCGGAAGAACATCCCGATCGGGCAGGCCCATATCAAGACCTCCTTTAACAACACGATCGTTACGCTCACCGACCTCGAGGGCAACGTGATCGCATGGGAGTCGGCAGGGGGCGTCGGCTTCAAGGGGTCCCGGAAGTCAACCCCCTTTGCAGCCCAGGTAACGGCGGACTCCGCCGCCCGCAAAGGGATGGAACACGGCCTTCAGAAGGTCGAGGTCTTTGTGAAAGGCTCCGGCTCCGGTCGGGAGACGGCGATCCGCTCGCTGCAGGCTGCCGGCCTAGAGGTGATCGGCGTGCGGGACGTTACCCCCCAGCCCCACAACGGTTGTCGGCCGCGGAAGCGGCGGAGGGTGTAAGGGATGGCTAGGGATACCGGACCGGTTTGCAAGCAGTGCCGTCGGGAGGGGCAGAAGCTGTTCCTAAAGGGGGAGCGGTGCCTGAGCGACAAGTGCGGGTTCGAGCGCCGCTCCTATCCACCGGGCGAGCACGGCCGGACCCGCCAGAAGCAGAGCGAGTACCGGATCCAGCTGCGGGAGAAGATGAAGGCCCGTCGTTACTACGGCGTCTTAGAGCGGCAGTTCCGCCGCTACTACGAGCTCGCCTCCCGTCAGCCAGGGATCACCGGCGAGAACCTGCTGCGGCTGTTGGAGTGCCGGTTCGACAACGTCCTGGTCCGGCTCGGCTTTGCAGCCTCCCGCCGCCAGGCTCGGCAGCTGGTCCGTCATGGTCACTGGCTTGTCAACGGCCGGCGGGTCGACATCCCCTCCTACCAGCTCAAGCCAGGGGATGTGATCGCCCTCAAGGAGGGGAGCCGTGCCGAGGAGGTGGTGCGACAGGCAACGGAGCTCACCGGTCAGATCCCGGCCTGGCTGCAGGCCGACCACGACTCCTTGACCGCAAAGGTCCTCCGCTACCCAGAGCGGCGGGAGGTGACGGCGCCGGTCCAGGAGCAGCTGATCGTCGAGCTTTACTCGAAGTAGCAAGCTGGCGCCGTTGGCGCCCGAACCAAACCGACAAGCGATGACAACGACCACAACCCCTAAGACAGCGATGCTTGATTTCCAGACCCCCCGGATCACCAGCGAAACCGTGGAGGACAACCGCGGCCTCTTCACGATCGAGCCGCTTGACCGCGGCTTCGGCTACACCTTCGGGAACTCCCTGCGGCGGGTGCTGCTCTCCTCGCTGGCTGGTGCCGCCGTGACCACGGTGCGGATCGAGGGGGTTGCCCACGAGTTCTCCACGATCCGTGGCGTGAAGGAGGACGTCACCGATATCGTCCTCAACCTCAAGGGGTTGGTCTGCAGGATGCACTCCGAGGCCTCCGAGGTTGAGGCAGCGCTGAAGGTCGACAAGCCGGGGGAGGTGAAGGCCCGCCAGATCGAGCTCCCCGCAGGGGTGGAGATCCTCAACCCCGACGCCCACATCGCTACGCTCGAGCAGGGGGCGAAGCTCGAGATGTACATCACGATCGGCCGGGGCAGGGGCTACCGTCCCGCCGAGGAAAACAAGACCCCCGACCAGCCGATCGGGGTGATCCCGGTCGACTCGATCTTCTCCCCCGTGCGGCGGGTTGCCTACTCCGTTGAGCCGGCCCGGGTCGGCCAGCGGACCGACTTCGACCGCCTCCAGCTGGAGATCGAGACCGACGGCTCGGTGGAGCCGGCGGCGGCGCTGCGGGAGGCGGCCGAGATCCTGATCTCCCAGCTTGCGATCTTCACCGACGCCGACCGGCTCCAGGAGCTGCGGACCCTGCCGGCAGCGGAGGACGGTGACGGCCAGCTTCCGCCCGCGATGGAGGAGGAGCTCAGCCCCCAGCAGCGGGAGGAAATGAACATCCTGATCGAGGAGCTCGAGCTTGGCGTCCGCTCCTACAACTGCCTGAAGCGGGCAGGGGTGCAGACCGTTGGTGACCTGGTCTCCAAGTCGGAATCGGAACTGGCAGCGATCCCTAACTTCGGCCGCAAGTCGATCGAAGAGGTGGTGGAGACCTTGGCCCGGAGGGGGCTCAAGCTTCGGCCCGAGAAGGGGTAAGCGGTGCGCCACCAGAAGCTGCGGACAAAGCTTTCCCGGGACTCCGCCCACCGCAAGGCGCTTTTGATGAACCTCTCAAAGGCGCTTGTGGAACACGGCCGGATCGAAACGACCGAAGCAAAGGCAAAGGCGGTCCGGCCGGAGGTAGAGCGGCTAATCACCCTTGCCAAGCGGGGTGACCTGCACGCCCGCCGCCAGGCCCTTGCTGCCCTAGGCCACGACCGCTACGCCGTCTCCCGGCTTTTCAACGAGGTCGCCCCCCGCTACGCCCAGCGGCCCGGCGGTTACACCCGGATCGTCAAGGTTGCCAGCCGGCGGTCCGACGGTAGCCGGATGGCTCTTATCGAGCTGGTCTAAAGGCGGGCGGTTCCTCCACGACGGGTTGTGGTAACCCGGCTTACCCTTGAATACGACGGGAGCTCCTTTCACGGCTGGGCCCGTCAGCCTGGGCTAAGGACCGTCCAAGGGGAGCTTGAACTGGCCCTGAGCCGGCTCCTTGGCCGGCGGACCACCCCCCTTTGGTTGCGGGTTGCCGGCCGTACCGACGCCGGCGTCCACGCCTGGGGCCAGGTCTGCAGCTACAAAGGCCCGCCCCTTGAGGCAGCCCGCCTGAACGCCGTGCTGCCGCCCGATATCGCGGTCCGCGAGGCCAAACCGGCGCCGCCTAACTTCGATGCCCGGTTCCACGCCACCAGCAGGATCTACTGCTACCGCCTCTATACCCCCCGCGAGCGGTCTGTTTACTGGGATGGGCGGGCCCTCTGGTGGCCCTTTCCGTTGGAGCTGGAGGCGCTCCAGGCCTGCGCCCAGCTGCTCGTCGGGGAACACGACTTCCGCGCCTTCACCCCCACCAAGACGGAGCACGGCAGCTTCCAGCGGCGGGTCCTTGCTGCCCGCTGGCAGAGACGGGGGCCGCTCCTTGAGTTCTGGATCGAGGCTGACGCCTTCCTGCGGCAGATGAACCGTGTCTTGGTGGGAACGATGCTTGAGGTGGGGGAAGGGCGGCGGACCGTCGAGCAGTTCGCTGCCCTGCTCGAAGGCAGGCCCCGCCAGGAGGCCGGACGGACCGCGCCGCCCCACGGCCTTGCCTTGGCTAGGGTCATTTATCCTGGTGAGGAGCGGGTAGGGGAGGCTTATGCAGCTGTGCCCGAGGAAAGATAGAAAGGACGGTTGTGATGGCCCAACAGGAGCTTCTGTGTCAGATCGAGATCCCTAAAGGCTCTCGGAACAAGTACGAGTACGACCCCCAGCTTGGGGCGATCAAGTTCGATCGGCTGCTGATGACCGCTGCCACCTACCCAACCGACTACGGATTCCTGCGGGAGACCCTTGCCTTGGACGGCGACCCCCTTGATGCCCTGGTTTGTCTTTACGAGCCAACCTTTCCTGGATGCTTGATCCCGGTCAAGCCGTTAGGCCTTTTCAGGATGCACGACGAGAAGGGCTCCGACGACAAGGTGATCTGCGTCCCCCTCCACGATCCCTACTGGAACCACTACGAAGAGGTTCTCGAGCTCCCCGAGCTGCTGCGGCAGGAGATCGAGCAGTTTTTCTCGATCTACAAGGAGCTTGAAGCGGGCAAGGAAACGACGATCGACGGCTGGGGGAACAGAGAGGCAGCGGTTGCGGAGATCGAAGCGGCGCGGGACCGGTTTCGCCGCAGCCGGTAAAGAACAGCCGCTACGCTTACCGCAGATTGCACTAACAAGGCCGCGGTGCGACGATGGTTGGCGGTTTTTGGTCGCGCCTACTTGGCGCGGGGGCTGTTGTGGCGGTTTGCGCCCTGGTGGTAGCGCCGCCAGCGCCGGCGATCGTCGCCAGGATGGCTAACGGGAAGCTCTACTCCTACCTACCGACGCGGCAGCGGGCAGAAGCGCGGGCGCTTGCGATGCCGTTCGACGCCTTCTTTGAAAACGTCGAATACAACGGCGGGCCGGTTATGCCCCAAGCGGTCGTCCACGTCCTTTATTGGGACCCGGAAGGGGTTGCAGCAGCTGACTGTTCAAGCAGCAGTAATGAGCTGCGGTGAGCTTCAGTCAACCAGCAGATGCCACGTCCACAACAGCCATCTATAAAAACCGCCCGATGGTCAGGCACCGACCAGGGGGCAACCCCGCACCTTCACGCCCTGTGGAGCCATCCCCATGCGCGCCTAAGATGCCCACAGCGACCTTTGCCGACCACAACCTCCCGCAGATGCCCGCATGATCCTGACAATGCGAAGCGCAAAGGACGCGCCGCGTGTCGCGGAGCTGACCGGCGGTACGGTCGTTCCTAACGACAAGGGGCGGGCAACACGGCAGGTGCGAATCGAAGACTTCGCGGCGCACCAGCAGGAGGTGGAGTCGGTGAGCGTGTTGTTCTCGCTTGCGAGGGACGATGGCGATCCGCTGCCTTCGCCGTGGGT
>Ga0167615_1000004_pt1 | contig 109674 bp, 128 predicted proteins | sample BED_Mat_host_9_1_FD_111800 | JGI IMG/M metagenome (GOLD analysis project Ga0167615, IMG submission 111800) | Extremophilic microbial mat communities from Yellowstone National Park, USA - BED_Mat_host_9_15 (v2) (version 2) | ecosystem: Environmental > Aquatic > Thermal springs > Hot (42-90C) >... | reverse complement strand
GAACTGCCCCGGACCCTACGCTTAAGGCCATTGTCTCTGGGGACACCTCAGCGACTCAACCCCTGAGCTTGGCGCGTGCGTTCATGGAGAACTGGGTCTAAACCATTTCATACGAGGAGGCCACGAAAAGCGTCCCAGGCTTTTCATAAACCTCTTCCGGCGTCCCGAACTGTTCGACGTTCCCCTCGTGCAGGACGAGCACCCGGTCCGCCACTTCCAGCGCCTCCTCCTGATCGTGTGTGACAAATACGCTCGTCACGCCCATTTCATCGTGGACCTGGCGGACAAACGTCCTCAGTTCGCGCCGAATCTGTGTGTCAATGGCGGCGAAGGGTTCGTCAAAGAGGAGCACCTGCGGGCGAGGAGCCAATGCCCGCGCCAAGGCCACGCGCTGCTGCTGCCCGCCCGAGAGCTCGTGCGGAAAACGATTCGCATACGACTCCAGCCGCATGAACCGCAGGAGTTCCCTCACGCGCGCGTCCATCTCGTCCTTCGGAACCCGTTTTTCCCTGAGGCCAAAGGATACGTTGTCATAAACAGTCATGTGCTGAAACAGCGCGTAGTTCTGAAACACGAGCCCCACATTTCGCTTTTGAGGAGGCAGATCCGTGACCCGCTTGCCCCCAATCCACACATCGCCCTTGGTTGGACGTTCGAGTCCCGCGATGATGCGCAGGATGGTGGTCTTTCCGCTTCCGCTCGGACCCAGCAGTCCCACCATCTCTCCCTCGCGAATTTGGAAGGAGACCCCTCGGACGGATCGCGCGCCGCCTGGGTAGATCTTTTCAACGCCGACGAACTCAATGGTCACGCAGGTTCCTCCCCCCTGCACGCTTCAGGAATTGCAACAGCAGGATGAGTGCAAACGAGGCCAGCGCCAAAAGGGCGGACACCGCATAGGCAGCCTGCATTTCGTTGTTGACGGACGCCTGATACACGAACAGCGTCGCGGTCTCGGTCACCATGACGATGCTGCCAGACACCACGAGCACCGCCCCAAATTCACCCAACGAACGGGCCGTGGTGAGGGCCAATCCGTACAAGATGCTCCACTTCAATTGGGGCAGCCACACGCGCCACAACGTCCGCCACGGCGATGCGCCGAGCACGTACGCAGCCTGTTCTTGCGTATCACCGATGGCGCGAATGGCTGGCACGGTTTCATGCACGATGAAGGGAAGCGTCACGAAGATGGTCGCGAGCACCATACCCGGAAAGGCGAATGCAACCTTCACATGGATGTGCAACAGGAATGCCCCGATGAACGCGTTCGGCCCATACACGACGATGAGTGCCAACCCCGCGACGACCGGAGATACGGACAGCGGCAGTTCCACCAGCCACTGCACGATCCGCCAACCTGGCACGTGTCTTGCGATCCAAAACGCCATGGGAAGGCCGAGCACCAGGTTGGCGAGCAGAGTCACCCCGGTGATTTCACCCGTCATTCGAAGCGCGAAGAGCGCCTCCTGCGAGGCCACGCTCTGCCAAAATGGGCCCCAGCCTCCGGCCAAGGCGCCTACGAGGACCGCGGCGAACGGAACCCCCACCAGGAGCAACAGCCACACATACGCTATCGAAGTCCCGACAACCGTCCAAACCTTAGACATGACGGGTCCCTCCCTCAGCTGCAGCCCATCGCACGGCCCTTCGTCTCCCGAGAAGTGCCAGAACGCGGGCCTCAAGGACAAAGGCGAGGGCACACAAGAACATGAGAACCACCGCTGCGGCGGCCGCGCCACGCTGGTCGTAGTTCTCGAGGAGTCCATAAATGTACACCGACGCCACCTCGGTTTGCATGGGCTTGTTGCCCGACACGATGACCACCGACCCAAATTCAATCATGGCGCGTGTGAATGTGAGGATCAGCGCACTGCCAAGCGCGTGGCGAAGCGCCGGGACGATGACCTTCAGCCAAACGCGACGTCCAGACGCGCCGAGAACCCAAGCCGCTTCTTCCTGACGCACATCCAGCGCCTGAATGGCGGGCTGCAAAGCTCGAACGGCGTACGGCACCGTGACAAACAGGAGGGCAAAGAGGATCCCAAGCCGCGTGTAGACCACCGCAACCCTGTGTTCGGTGAGCCACCTGCCCACGGGCGATACCGGCCCGTACAGAAGGACGAGCATGAGTCCCGATACGGTGGTGGGGATGGCGAGCGGCAAGTCGATCACGGCGTCCAGCGCGCCCGAACCTACTGGCCGCCAACGTTCCAAAACGACGGCGATGAGAAGACCCATCGCCGTGTTGAGGATCGCCGTGACGAACGAGATCGCCAGGGTGAGTTCAAACGCCCGAATCGCGATTGGACTCATCACGGCCTGGACGAAGGAAGACCAGCCACCGGAAAACGCCTGTTGAATGACTGCGCCAAGCGGCAGGACGAAGATGAGGATGAGCGCGCCCGAAATGAGGGAATAAAGCGCCATTCGCCCGAAACGCATCAGCGCCCCTCCAACACTTGATTCCAAATGCCGTTTTGTCCATAGAGCGTTTTGTTGATGCTGGACCAGCCTCCCACGTCCGCCGCTGTGAAGAGGTCCGCAGGCGTCTTGAACTGCTTCTTTGCCTCAGCCTTCAAGGAAGGATTGACTGGCCGGAAGCCGTACTGCATGAATACGCGCTGCGCGTCCGGCCCCTCGAGCCAGTTGATGAAAGCCTGCGCCACCTGGCGATCCCCGTGCGCGTCCGCATTTTTATCCACCAGCGCAATGGGGTTCTCGATGAGCATGGTGGACGAAGGAATCACTTCGTCGAACGTCTTGAGATGATTGCTCTTTTCGAGAATCTCATTCTCATAGCTCACGCACGCGTCGCCGACGCCATTGACGAACGTCGTCATGGAGGCCTCTCCCGACTTATCGAGCGCCTGCACGTTCTTCACAATGGCGGCAAGCAGGGACTTTGCTTCACTGGCCGAACCATGGCGCAGGGTGGCGTAATAGATGGCGTTGATATCCCATTTGGCTCCTCCCGATGTCGCCGGATTCGGAAGGTCCACAATCACGCCAGGCTTGGCGAGGTCCGCCCACGTCTCGATGTGCTTCGGATTGCCCTTGCGCACCGCAATCGCGACGATGGATTCCGTGACCATCCCGTGCGTCGGCGTGTCCTTCCAATTGTGCGTGATGAGCCCGGCCTTTTGGATTTTGTCAATGTCGGACTCCAGCGAAAGTGCTGCCACGTCCACCGGCAGTCCGTTTGCAATCGCCGTCGCCTCGGCCCCAGAAGCATCAAAGGACGCTTGAAACCGCACCGTTTGACCCGTCTTCTGCTTCCAATACTTCTGAAACATCGGAAACAACTTTTGCTCGTAGATCTGCTGTGTGACACTGTAGGACCCGAAATAGAGCGTGACAACCTTCCCTTTGACGTCCGCGGATTTGACCGACGCGCTCGCTGCGCTCGACTCCTGCGAGGAATTGGGCGATCCGCATCCGCTGACCAAACCTCCCAGCACGGCGCCCACCATCGCGCTCACACCCAACGCCTTCTGCCAGGGCTTTCTCATGTGCTGCATCCACCTCCAAAACATGAAGGAGACCCGCCAGGCACAACTTCCCCTGTGCGAGTCTCCAGATGACTGGTCGACCCTGGACCCAGACGCGAATCCATGGTGCTTTTGTTCCGCGTCCCTCGCGGTTACGACGAGAACCTCCATTTCTCCAGGCGATTGATCTGGACCACCTGCCCTTGATGAACGACGATCTCGACGGACCCGTGCGACATGCCCTCCAGTGCCCGAAGGACGTGTTCCACCCACTGGGGCGGATGCTGAATGTCCAACTTGACAGTCGCCGACATGCGTCCACTCCCCCCTGATTGAAGTTTCATGCGTTGCATCTGGTGATGGTCTTATCTTATTAAACCAATCAAAAGTGTCAACATTATGATGACATCATGACAAGTTACGCATTGACGCTCACGTAATTTTTCAGTATATTTAGCTCAAATTCTCGTCATCTCGCGGCGAGGTGCATGCCGATGCGCCGCTATTACACCATTCGAGATCTCGCCGACATGTTCGACATCACGCCGCGCACCCTCCGCCACTACGAGGATGTCGGGCTCTTGAAACCCGCGCGCCGGGGTGCAAGGCGCCTCTACAGCGAGCGGGATCGCGTCCGGGTCCAGCTCATCCTGCGCGGGCGCCGCCTCGGATTCAGCCTCCCCGAGATTTCCGAGATGCTGGATCTGTACGATGCTGATCCGACCGAGATCACGCAGCTGCGCGAAGTCCTCCGGCGAGGCGACGAAAAACTGCGCCAGGTGGAGGCGCAAATTGCGGAACTGCAAGCCCTGCGCGACGAGCTCATCGCGACGAGAAATCGCCTTCAACGCGTGCTCGACGCCAAGCTGAAACCGCGTCAACCGAAAGGGTGTGACGATTGATGCGCGCGATTTCGTACGCCTATGGAACCAACCATTTCTCGCAGGACATCGTGCTCCAGGACGTGCTCCGCCACTTTTGGCGCGACTTCGACGCGCATGAGGCGGATCTCACCCGCTTCGGCGCCATCGCCGGCCGCGAAGTGTACGAGACGGTGTATCACGTCGATCACGACGCTCCTCCAGTGCTCGTCCAGCACAACCTCGACGGTAAGCGCATCGATCGCGCCCGCCTCTCTCCCTCCCATCTCGCCCTGTTGAAAGCGCTTTCCTTTATCAATCGCCCGCCCTACGACGGCGACTCCTGGCACCACCATTTCGCGTACGGCTACCTCATCGGCGATCCCGGCCTCTACTGCGTGCTCACCATCACCAACCAGGTCGCCTACGCCATTCACAAATACGCGCCGGAATTCGCCGAATGGAAGGAAGCGCTCCTCTCCGGCCGCGCGTTTGGCGCGACGTGGATGACCGAAGTGCAGGGGGGCAGCGATCTCGGCGCCAACCAGACCTCCGCCCGCTTGGACGGCCAGGTGTGGCGGCTGACGGGAGACAAGTACTTCGCGAGTGGCGCCGGCCTCACCGACTACGCCATCGCCACCGCGAGGCCAGAGGGCGCGCCGAGTGGCCCGAAAGGGCTCGCCCTCTTTCTGGTGCCGCGTCTGCGCAAAGACGGGAGCCTCAATTTCCACGTGCGGCGCCTAAAGGATAAAAGCGCCACGCGCGCCGTGCCGTCCGGCGAGGTGGAATTTGCCGACACGGAGGCGTTTCTCATCGGCGACTCCCACCTCGGTATCTATTACACGCTCGAGAACCTGACCGTGTCGCGGCTCGCGAACGCGGCCGGCGCCATGGGCATCGTGCAGAAGGCGCTTCTCGAGGTCATGCACCGGGTTCGCCATCGCCGCAGCTTCGGGCACGCGCTGCACGACCACGCCCTCATTCGGCGCGATCTCACCGACTTCGCCGTCCGCCACGCCGGCGGGCTCGCCCTCACGTTTCAGGCCATCGACTTGTTTGATCAGGCGTGGCACGAGCGCCCGCCGTACAGCCCGAAGTATCATCTCGCACGGTTTTTCACCCATCTTGCCAAGACGCGCACCGCGGATCACGCGGCGCACCTCACCGCGATGGCCATGGAACTGTTTGGCGGACTCGGCTTCCTGGAGGAGTACGCCATCGCCCGCTGGCACCGCGAGGCCCTCATCACGCCCATCTGGGAAGGGCCGAGCAACATCCAGGCGCTCGACTTCTTGGAGACGCTCCTCAAGCTCGGGCATGGGGACGACGTGATCGACCACATCGCGGCGCCGCTTCGAACCGCACCGAACGCCCATGAAGCGGTCCACAGGGTGCGCCAGGAGGTGGCGGCGCTGCGCGCGCTTCCCCGCCCCGAGGCGGAGTGGCACGCGAAGTCGGTCCTCCGCGCCGTGGCGGATCTCGCGCAGGCGGCGAGCCTGTACCGGCTGGCTGAAACCGCAGGAGAGCGGTACGAGAAACTGGGCCAGCTGTATCTCTCTCATTTTCTCGCCCGCGAGGAGTACCCGTCCTGGGCGTTCTATGATTCGTCCGTTTGGGGGTGGATGTGACGTGCGCCGGGGCGTCCTCCATGAAATCCTATTCGACGCAGCGTGGAAACATGGCACCACCGAACTCGTGAGCGATCAAGTTCGCATCTCGTACGCAGAAGCCTGGGAGCGCGCTGTGAAGGCGGCTCGTGCCATGCAAGCGATGGGCATAGGACGTGGCGACGTGATTGGCATCCTAGATGTTAACTCCCATCAAGCGTTTGAGTTGCATTACGCAGCAAGCATGCTGGGGGCCGTCGCGCATCCGCTCAACTTCCGCTTGCCTCTGAATCAACTTGTGCACATGGTTCGCCAAGGTCAGGACCGAATCCTGTTCGCCAACCGCGCGATGGTGTCCTTGGTGGAGGCGCTAAGTCCTCTTGTGCACCACATCGTCTGGCTCGGCGAAGGGCCTGCAGACGATGACGGTGCGGCACGAGGGCGCGCGCAGCTGGCGTACGAGGAATTTTTGTCAGGAGCAGAGGCGGGATCGACACCTGACGCTGGCGTGATCGACGCGGATCCCTATTCACTGCTTCACACCACGGGCACCACGGGCCGCCCGAAGGCCATGCGGTACCGCCACCGCGACATCGTCCAGGCGCCGCTACAGATCGCGCACCACCTTGCCTTGCATCAGACAGGAGCAAAACTCACCTCAGACGATGTGGTGATGCCGCTCATTCCTTTTTTTCACATCCACGCCTGGGGCGCACCGATTTTCGCTCCCTATCTGGGCCTGAAACTTGTCCTACCGGGCAGAGCGACGCCAACGCAGCAGATCCATCTCATCGAGGCAGAAGGTGTCACTTGGTCGAACATGGTGCCCACCCAGCTTCTGATGCTCCTCGACGCCATGCACAACGAGGGCAAAAGTGAACTGCGGTTCAAGGTGTTGACCGGCGGATCGCAATTACCCTTGGGCCTCGCCTCGCGGGCTTACGAGGCAGGCATTCGCTACTCCGTGATCTATGGCGGATCGGACCAGCTCTGCGCGGCCATGACGGTGAGCGCGCACACCGCGGGGTCGCGGGAGAATCTCGAGGCTCTCTCGAGTCGGCTCATCCCCATTCCTATGGTGCGGATGTCCATCCGCAGCGAAGAGGGCGGCGAACTGCCGGCGGACGGCCACTCGGTGGGGGAACTGTGGGTAGAAAGCCCCTGGCTTCCAAATGGATACGTCGGCGATGAGTCCGCGACAAAAAGTTCCTACGTGGACGGGTGGTTTCGCACAGGCGATCTCGCCGTCGCCCACCCAGATGGCACGTTCACAGTCGTCGATCGCGTGAAGGACGCCATCAAGAGTGGAGGAGAATGGATCATTCCTAGCGTGTTGGAGTCGCTTCTTTCGGAAATCGCCGGCGTGCGCATGGCAGCCGTGATCGGACGACCAGACGAACGGTGGGGAGAGCGCCCGATAGCCATCCTGGCTGCAGAGGATTCCGCTGACGCGTCGACGGTCAAGCTGCATCTGGAGAAGGCTGTAGAGGACGGCCGCCTTGCCCGCTTCTGGCTTCCGGACGCGATCCACCTCGTGGACGACCTACCCCTGACGAGTGCCGGCAAGGTGAATAAAGCAGAGCTGCGACTCCGATTCGCAGAAACGTGAACCGAGTCGAGCGACGGGCCCCTGTGCATCGCGCCCGTCGCTCGCACGCCCGGCCTTTCCTCCCGGCTCGGCCCACGCCGTGGCACCACGTTCAACTCCGCATCGTCACAGCGCACATTCTTCAATTTCAAAACCGAGGTCCTCGATCATCGCCCAGTCCTCGGTCGGCGCCTGCCCGGGCGTCGTGAGATAGTCCCCGACGAAAATGGAGTTGGCCGGGTACAGGCCGAGCACCTGCAGGCTGCGCAGATTTCGCTCGCGCCCGCCGGCGATGCGGATCTCCTTGGACGGATTCACGAAGCGCATCATGCAGAGCAGCTTTAGGCAGCGCCGCGGGTCCAGGGTCTCCAAGCCTTCGAGCGGCGTGCCCGGGATGGGGTTCAAGAAGTTGCACGGGATGGAGTCGGCGTCGACATCGCGCAACGCAAAGGCCATGTCCACCGCCTCTTCGTCCGATTCGCCCATACCGAAGATGACCCCCGAGCACGGCGAGATGCCCGCCTGCTTCACGTGCTCCAGCGTTCGGACGCGATCGTCGTAGCTGTGCGTGGTGCAGATGTCCGCATATCGATCTCGGCTCGTGTTGAGGTTGTGATTGTACCGGTGCACGCCGGCTTGGGCGAGCCGCTCCGCCTGGGCCGGCGTGAGGAGCCCGAGGCAGCAGCAGATCTTGAGCCGCGTTGTAGCGCGAATTTCCTCGACGGCCTCGGCAATGCGCTCCACCTCCCGATCCGACGGGCGCCTGCCGCTGATGACGATGCAGTACGTGCCGGCCTTGCGGCGCTCGGCTTCGCGCGCGCCGGCGAGAATCTCCTCCTTCGACACCAGCGGATACTTCGCCACCGGCGCTTTGGAAATGGCGGACTGGGAACAGTACGCGCAGTCCTCGGGGCACATCTTCGACTTGGCGTTGATGATCATGTTGAGCTTCACTTTCTTGCCAAAGTATCGCTTGCGGATCAAGAAGGCGGCGGCGAGGAGATCCAACAGCTCGTCGTCGCTCGACCGCAGCACGTCGAGGGCCTCTTGGCGCGTCACGGCGCGCCCGCCGAGGACGCGGTGGGCGAGGTCAGCCCAAGAGGTGTAGTCCTTTGTCATCATCATTGAAATCCTCCCCAAGAACAACAAAATGGATTGCGTCCAGCGTGTCATTGCAGCGGAAGTTAATCGCCGGAATACACAGAGCCCAAAGACTCTAGCAGTCCGCGAAGATTTATATTCTCTTCCACAAGATTTACAATATCCAGTTCAGATGTGAATGAGGAAATATGGGGAAGAGCGCCGAATACAGGAACACCGGTTGATTCACGAATATAACTGGCATTTGTCTCTTCTAAGAGAACCATGAGACGGCTATCCGTGTCATTTTCGGTGCATAGGGCGCTACTTCTATTGAACACGACACCAACAACTCGAATATCCTGATTTCTGAGATATTCAATGGTTAGGATCGAGTGATTTACCGTCCCTAAACCCGGCCTGGCAACGATGAGAACAGGCAGGTCAAGAGCCCGGATCACATCGGAAACCCAGGCGTCAGACACGTATGGAACAGCAACCCCTCCTGCACCTTCCACAAACAACCATTCATGGCGGTTAGATGCCCGTCGGCAGAAGGAAACGACATCCTCCATATAAATGTCTACATTGGAAAGCCTCATCGCTAATTGAGGCGCCACAGGCTGAGGGAGAGCACACAGACAGATGTCCGAGATACTGTCCGAAACATCGGCCAGGCGCCTTAGCGTCATCGCGTCACCCGCTGGGTCGTCCTTGAGATTTCCACTTTGGATGGGCTTGCACACGCCAACATCGTAACCCCTTCGACGCAGCGCACGAGCTAAAGCCCCCGTAACCCACGTTTTCCCTACACCTGTATCGGTACCGATGATAAATAGCCCCTTCATCCCCTTTCACCTCCTTTGGCAAGACTCGTCACAAAGAAATCGTTGTACGCGGTTTCTTTCCACTCTTCAAATATTTCTAGAACGCGTTCAATGTCAGTCATTTCGTGCGCTGCAGTCACACATAAACGCAAACGGCACCGCCCTTCAGGGACAGAGGGTGGGCGAATGGCCGGAACGTAGACCCCCTTTTTGAGAAAGAAATCAGACATTGCGATGGCATGTTGCTCGTCACCCACAATTACAGGCACGATTGTCGTCGATCCATCCAGAACCAGATAACCGAGTTCCCTGATACCCACGCGCAATGCATCGCTAAGCGAAAGTGCCCTCTCTCGTCGCCACGCCTCATGTTCTGCAATCTTCCGCGCCTTCCGCGCAGCTCCCGCGCATGACGGCGCCAGGCCGGTTGAAAAGATGAAAGAACGCGATCGATTGACGAGATAATCAATTAGAATGCGTCTTCCTATCACATATCCCCCTTGTGCCGCGAGGGCTTTTGAAAGTGTCCCAATGACAACTATGTCGTCGGCAACAGGTATTCCGAGGGCTTCGAGCGTACCGGCTCCGCGGGTCCCCAATACACCCACACCGTGTGCGTCATCGAGAACGGTCACTGCTTCGAAGCGACGTGCAACATCAAGTAGATCTCCGATAGGTGCAATATCCCCGTCCATTGAAAATACAGCGTCCGTGACCACAAAGCGCTGGCCTTGACAGCGCGTCTTACGGAGTAACCAACAAAGATGATCTACATCAGCGTGCCTATAAATCACAACCTTGGAACGTGTCATACGACACCCGTCAATGATACTCGCATGATTTAACTCGTCAGAGAAAATGACGTCCTCCGGTTGCGCGAGGGCAGAGATGACACCAACATTGGCGGCGTAGCCTGACGAGAATACCAAACTAGCTTCTGCACCGTGCCACGATGCTAGCTCCGCCTCCAGCATCACGACTTCCGGGTGATTGCCAGAGATGAGGCGTGACCCAGTAGCTCCTCCGCCATAGCGCATAGTCGCTACCTGTGCCGCCTCTCGAACCCTTGGATCGAAGCTCAGCCCTAGATAATCGTTAGAAGCGAAATGCAACGCTTCCTGACCGTTTAACCACATGCGCGTTCCATGGATGACACTTGATCTTAGGCTACGCTCTCGCTGAACCTCACGAAGACGGGCAACTTCGTGCTGAATACGTTCTTCCAATTGTTTCATTTCCCCGTGACCTCCTTCAATCCGCGTTCAACCGCGTCGCAGAGAATGGATGTCATTTCCTGAATCTCATCCACGGTGGACGCCAGCGGAGGCATAAACACAACAACGTCTCCAAGAGGTCTCAAAAGCATTCCTAGCTCCCTAGCTTTCCAGCAGACGCGCCACCCCGCCCTTGTAGTCAACGGAAACGGGCGTTTCGTCTCGCGGTCTTCCACCAGCTCAATTCCAATCATCAATCCGGCTTGCCGAATGTCACCAACGTTCGGATGATCGCGCAGCGCGTTCAAACGCATTGAGACAATGTGCGCTACTTGCCTCACATGATCGATCAGCCGATTTTTCTCTATCAGGTCTAGGTTTGCTAGTGCACAAGCACATCCAAGTTGATTGCCGGTGTAAGAATGACCGTGATAGAGTGCCTTGAACTCTTCATACTCTCCGTAAAACGCTGCGTAAATTCGTTCTGTTGTCAGCGTTGCTGCAACTGGCAAGTAACCTCCCGTCAACCCCTTGCCAATTGTCAAGATGTCGGGCGAAACTCCATCATGTTCACAAGCCCACATGCGTCCAGTTCTTGCGAATCCTGTTGCCACCTCGTCAACGATAAGCAAGACGTTATAGGCGTCGCAAAGTGCCCGCAGTCCCTTTAAGAAGCCCTTTGGCGCCGGAACAATTCCGCCTGCGCCCTGCACTGGTTCGACAATGAGCGCCGCAATTTGGTCAGCTTCCCTCTGAAACAGTTCCTCGGCAGCGTGAAGGGCTCCGAGAGCCGGATCAGAGCTTATGTACGGATTGCGATAGCTGTTAGGAAAAGGGATCTTATAAGTCTGAAACAAGAGCGGCGCGTAACGCGCATGAAAGATCTCAATATCCCCCACCGAGACAGCACCTATCGTATCTCCATGGTAGCCGTCACACATTGTTACAAATTTACTCTTTGAACACATTCCTTTATTCTGCCAAAACTGATACGCCATCTTAAGTGCGATCTCCACAGCCTCCGCGCCGGAATCCGAGAAAAAGACTTTTGTTAAACCCGTAGGCGCAATCTTAGCGAGTCGTTCTGCGAGGAGTATGGCAGGAACATTAGCTTGGCCGAGAAGTGTTGAATGAGCGATATCCTCTAATTGTCGCCGAATAGCGTCATCTAGCTCAGGAATCCTGTGTCCGTGTACGTTAAGCCATAGAGATGAAACACCGTCCCAGTACACATTGCCATCTACGTCGATAAGTCTGCGACCCTCTCCTCGTGCGATGATGACGGGGTGGTGGTCGAAATAGTCCTTCATCTGCGTAAATGGATTCCATAGATACTTTTTGTTTTTTTCCACTAAATCACCATACACGTGCATACGCCACCCTCTTGTCCGCGAATCGTCAACTCTTAAATCTTTTCGAGTTAACATATTAGTCGAATGGGCGCTCTTTGTGAAGATATGAACTATGCTCCTGTGTACGAATTGTTTTCCGGGCTGCTCATGCAGCAATTCCGTGAATGCAAGGCATCTAGCCCCTTAGGGTCCAACGACACCTCACCCGCCCATCATCCACCTCCACACGAGCCTGTCGCCAAGCGGCGCCAGCGAGCGAAACAGCGCGTCCCGCGCCTGCCCCGCCGCGTTGCCTTGCCACTGCATCACATCGCCCATGAAGCGGGTGACGTACGCCATGCGCGCCACGCGACGCCTGCGCACCGCCGCGTAGGTCTGAAGCGCCCCCGCCAGCCGCTCGGGCTCCTCTGCCACCCGGTGCAAGGCGAGCGCCTGCAGAAGCGCCGCGCCGTCCTCGAGCGCGAGCCCGCCTCCAAAACCAAGGTTCGGCGTGATGGCGTGCGCGGTGTCCCCGAGCAAGGCCATCCGGCCCACAGCGAGGGGCAGGCCAGGGGCGAGATCGAAGATGTCGTGGGTATATACCGCCTGCATCCGCGTCGCCGCCATCATCCGTGCCACCTCCGGCGGGCCCTCCGCCGCGAGCGCCCCGAGCGTGCGCCAGGTTTCGGCCGCATCGCCCGCGCGCTCCAGGAGGCTGCGATTCACGGTGGCAAACCAATACACGTCGCCCTCTCCCATCGCGGCGTAGCCGAAGCGAAAGCCGCGACCCCAGATCTCCCGCATCCTCCGCCCGACATCCACGCCGCGCGCGATGCCGCGCCAGGCCACGTAGTGGGTCGGGCGCGTGCGCGCCTCCGCGACGGATGAGCGCGCGCCCCCGCGGATGCCGTCGGCGAGGACCACCCCGTCGTATTCCATCCGGCCGCCATCCCACGCCACGACGACGCCCCGGTCGATCTCGACAACACGCCGCACCTCGCGGATCTCGATGCGCGGACTCCCCGCGGCACCGTGCATCCGCCGAAGCAGCTCTGCGCGGCGCACACACACCGGCAAAAAGCCGAAGCGCGCCTCCATCCATTGAAGCGGAAGGCGATACAACGTGCGCCCGCGCATGTCGACAATGTCACCCTCTTCCATGGGCACCCACCCCGCCTCGGCGCGGACGTCCACGCCGAGATCGCAGAGCGCGCGAAGGGCGTTCGGCCACAGGGTCAGCGCCACGCCGCCCTCGAGCGGATGTGCGGCGCGATCCATCAGGTCATACGCGATGCCCGCGCGAGCGCAGGCCAAAGCCGCGGCGAGCCCCGCGACCCCCGCACCCACGATGCCGAGTTTCACGTCAACACGTCCTCCCGCAGCTGTTGATAGCGATTGAACAAGGTTGGATACGCCAGGAACCCAATCACGATGCTCGTCACGGCCGATCCCGCCAGGATGCAGAACAAGATCATCAGCTGGTACCGCACCGCCTGCACGGGGTCCTGGCCGGCGATGATCTGACCGGTCATCATGCCGGGCAACTGCACCAACCCCGTCGTCTTGGTGGAATCGATGGTCGGAATCATGCCGGCCCGGATGGCTTGCACAAGCCGCGGATACATCGCCTGACGCGGCGTCCCGCCGAGCGCTAGGATGGCCATGATCTCGCTTCGGCCGTTCTCCACCTCGCGCCGCAGCCGATTCATCAAGAGGCCCGCCGCAACCATGGAGTTCCCGACGATCATCCCCGATGTCGTGATGACATAGCGCGCTTGAAAGGGGATCACGCCGAAGCCCACGAGCACCGCCTGGGTCAGGACTTCCGTCACCACCAGCCCACAGGCGATCCGCCAAAAAGCCCCCGGGATCCCCTTGGCGCGGCCTCGCGCGTTCCAGGCCGCGACCGTGATGATGAGGGCGACCATGAGCAGGATAAAGACCAGGCGGTGCGAGGCGAACACGAGCTTGAGGATGTATCCGATGACGATGAGTTGCACGGCGGCGCGCACTGCGGCGACCACAATGTCGCGCTCCACGCCGAGGCGCAGCCACAGCGAGAGCGCGATGGAGAGCGCGACGAACAGCACCGTGAACGAGAGCGACACATAGCTCATGACCTGACCTCCCCGCCCTCCGCCAAAAACGACCTCAGCGCCTCACTCCGCCGTTCGTTGAAGATCTCATCTGGCGTTCCGCGTTCCACAAGCCTTCCTCCTGCGACGAACCAGACCTCGTCCGCTACGCGACGCGCCTGGTCGAGATCGTGCGTGACCCAGAGCATGGTCTTGCCGAACTCCCGCTTTAGGCGAAGAAGGGTCGATTCCACCTCGCGCTTTGCGTGCACGTCGAGGGCCGCCGTCACCTCGTCGAGGAGCAGGATGTCCGGCTCCATGGCGAGCGTGCGCGCGAGGGCCACGCGGCTCTTCTGGCCGCCGGACAGATCTTCCGCCGCGTGATCCGCGAGATGCGCGGGCAGATCCACCATCTGGAGGAGTTCCGCGACATCCCGAGGCGGTCGACGATGGAGCTCGAGGCCGAACAGCACGTTGTCCCGCACGCTGCCCGGAAAGATGACGGGCGACTGGAACACCATGCCCACCCGCTGCCTGAGCTCGCGCACAGGCCACGCGCGCACCTCTTGCCCGAGCACCCAAATTTCACCCTCGGTCGGTGTGCGCATGAGGTTGATGAGCGAAATCAGGGTGCTCTTCCCTGCGCCAGACGGGCCGATGATGGCCACCGTCTGCCCGACGTCCACCTCGGCCGACACCCCGCGGAGCAGCCACAGGCCCCCTGTTTCAAATCCGACGTTCTTGAGTTCGACTGCGCGAGAAGCCACCTCGTTTCGCCTCCGCTCTCCGCATGGTGTATACTGAGGTCCGGGCATCCGTATTGTGCCCCAATCGTTGGTGTGTCGAATTGACGGAGGTGCTCCCATGACTGTCACCGCCAAGCGCATCGTCCTCGCCAAGCGGCCGCAGGGCACGCCCACACTCGACTGTTTTCGCTTTGAAACGGTCGATCTCCCGCCGCTGGTAGACGGGCAGGTGCTTGTCAAAACGCTGTACTTATCCGTGGACCCCTACATGCGCGGGCGCATGAACGACGTGAAGTCGTACGTGCCTCCGTATCGCTTGAATGAGCCCATCACCGGCGGCGCGGTGTGCGAGATCGTGGAATCCAAGGCGGAACACCTGCGCCCAGGAGACATCGTGCTCACCCAGACGGGCTGGCAAACCCATGCCGTCGTCCCCGCCGCGAAAGTTCAGAAGCTCGATCCGGCGCCCCAACCCTTGACCCTCGCGCTCGGGCTGTTGGGCATGACCGGCTTGACCGCCTATTTCGGCCTCATCGACGTGTGCGATCCCAAGCCTGGTGAAACCGTGGTCGTATCCGGAGCCGCCGGCGCGGTGGGCATGGTGGTCGGCCAGATCGCAAAGATCTTGGGATGCCGAGCCGTCGGGATCGCCGGGTCCGACGAGAAGGTCCGCTTTTTGACCGAAGAGCTCGGCTTTGACGCGGCGGTCAACTACAAGTCGCCCACGTTTGCCGAGGACCTGAAGCAGGCTTGCCCAGACGGGGTGGACGTGTATTTTGACAACGTCGGCGGCACGGTCTCGGACGAGGTGCTGAAGCGCATCAACGAATTTGCGCGCATTTCGCTGTGCGGCCAAATTGCGCTTTACAACCTCGAGAAGCCGGACGTCGGCCCTCGGCCTGGCCCGCTGCTTCTGACCAGGAAGGCGAAGATGCAGGGGTTCATTGTAGGCGACTACGCCCCTCGCTTCCCGGAAGGACTCCAAAAGCTGCAGACGTGGTTCAACGAAGGCAGGCTCAAATCGCGCGAAACCGTCATTGAGGGCTTTGACCGGACCATCGAGGCGTTCCTCGGCCTGTTCACGGGCGTGAACACTGGGAAGCTCGTGGTCAAGGTCTCGTGAAGCCACGCGAAACCATGGAAAGAGGGCAAGCCTCGCGGCTTGCCCTTGGTTATGCGCGCCAAAGATGATCATGAAAAAATTGACGGTACATCCAAGCCGCCAGAACGGCGGAGAGAAGCACGTGCAACACGAGTGCGATGTCGTGTCCCATAGCGCCGTGCGGGTTGTACAGATAGCGGAACGCCACGATGCCGACCAATTCGAAGCTGAACGCGAACAAGACCGCTGCGGTGACGACGGTCAACAGGCTTCTCGCCAACGTCGTGAGTGCGCGCAACACACTTGGCCCCCGCATTCCGCACAAACTTGGTATTCCCGATTATACCATGGAACAGAAGTGATCAACATCAAAAGCAGCTCCTTCGGCTCGGCGCACGGGCCGGGTGTCACAGGGGCGCGTTCTTCGGCGTCGATCTCGGATGAGGTGAAAGGCCGAGACGGCGCTCAGCGCGTGACGATTTCGTGAAGCGTGCGCAAAAACGCGCATGCGGCGGTTTCAACGGCATACACCAGAATTGCGGCCTCGATTGCAGCGTTCGACAGCTTGTGACGCTGGCAATCCGTAGAGTATATATGGATGGAAGAAGATTCTGTCGACGACGGTGGGTTTACCCCAGGTGTTCGCCGGAAGAAGACGGAGAGATGGTCATGCGCACACGGTGGATTCATTGGATCGCGTTGGTGTTGGCGTTTTGCGTGTGGCTCAGTCCGCTGCCTTTCTCATTCGGTGCGACGAGCGCAGAACCCGAACTCCCGTCGCCGAACGTCCCGCCGTCCGCGTGGAATTCGCTGCAGCAGGACTGGAAGAGCCTTCAGAACCTTGCTCAGACGGCGGCCCCATCCCCGGCTGGCAGCCAGAACAAAACCTCTTCCTCTGGGCGTGCCGCCAAGCCATCCAACCATGGGGCCCCCGGCGTCGTGATTGGGGTCGGCGATGTCGGCCCGGAGGCGCTGTGGCTCAACGAATCTCTCGCGGTCCTGGGTTACCTGCCCGCGACGTTCTCGCCGTCCGCACATGAATCTCCTCAGGCCGTGCGGCTCACCTTGTCCTCGGGTGCCCGCGCGCAGACCTTCAAGCCCTTGCAAGGAACCTGGAAGCTTCGGTATGATCAGCCGAACGCATGGGTCTCCCTCTGGTCGGCCAATGAAGACACGCCCATCACCGAAGGCGCCGTGATGGCGTTCGAAGCTCAACATCACCTCGCGGTCGACGGGATCGCAGGGCCTGAAGTCATTCGGGCGCTGGCCCAATCGCTCGCGGCCGACGAGAGCGCCCCCCAAGTGCCGTACAGCTATATCCTCGTGACCACGGCGCTGCCGGAGACGCTCCAACTGTGGATCAATGGGAAACTCGTTCTGACCTCGCTCTGCAACACGGGCATCCCGCAGGCGCCCACGCCGTATGGGACCTATGGCGTGTACGTGCAGTATGCGTCTCAGGAGATGAAGGGCAAAGACCCGAACGGCACGCCGTATGACGATCCCGGCGTGCCTTACGTCAGCTACTTTTACAAGGGATGTGCGGTGCACGGCTTTATTCGCCAGAAGTACGGCTTCCCGCAGAGCCTCGGCTGCGTGGAGCTTCCCTACGCGGCTGCCGCAAAAGTGTTTGCCTACACGCACATCGGCACGCTCGTCACCATCACCCCGTCGCCGCTGACCTCCTGACTGTGTCGGTTGTGCGAACATGTGCGCGCGAGCGGGATCTCCGGCGTGGAGACGAGGTAAACTGATAGGGTGGAGAAAGGTGATGTCGCCTTCAGGAGGCTTGAACGATGAAGTTCGTGTACTGGCTGATCTCCGCCGTGATCGTGCTCGGCGGATGCTATTACCTGTATCTTTACATTCGCAAGCAGGACTCGGTCGAAAGCAGGTACTATCGTCTGCTGAAGGAGTTGCCCAACCACCCGGACGACGAGGCCCTGCGCCAGGAAATCTACGCCGTGGGCCGGCGGTTTTACCGCAACCGCATGTCGGGCATCGACGATGCCATCCGGATCGATATCGAGCAGGCGCTTGCGGGCGAGTTGAAGACGCCGGAAGACTATCAACTTCGGTGACCCGTCGGTCGGCGCCACGGGCGCGTACGGCGCCGGCTGGGACGCCCGCGCCCGCGGGACGGACTAGACGCTCGCCAGAGACATCTTCGCGTGCGGCGCGATGGTGCGGATGGCGTGGTACAGCAGTTGATTGACGGGGGTCGGCACCCCGAGTTCTGCGCCCAGGCGGACCACCGTGCCCGCGAACTGCTCCACCTCGGTCGGTCGGCCGGCTTCGACGTCCTGAAGCATGGACGTCTTGCCGTTTGGCGACATGACGTTCAGGATGTCATCGAAGCCTCGCACATCGTCTTCCGAGAGCGAGATGCCGCGTTTTTGCGCGATGGCCACCACTTCCCGCATGGCCATGCGCATCACCTCGCGCGCGTCCTCCGACCGCTGAAACACCCCGTACGGCGCGCGCAGCACCGCCGACGCCTGGTTGATCCCCACGTTGATCATGAATTTCCACCAGACGACTCGCAGAATGTCCTCCGGCGTCTCATAGGCAATTCCCGCCCGATCCAAGACGTCTCGCACCGCGCGGACAGCGTCCTCGTGCCGCCCCGTGGCGTCGCCAAACGAGATGTAGCCCAAGGTGGAGTACCTGACGTCGCGTCCCTCGCGCACCGCGTCAATGGCGACGCTGATGGCGTGGAGGACGACGTTCTCGGGGAACGCCGCCTGAATCTCGTCTTCGCTCGCAATCCCGTTCAACAGAGACATGAACACCGTGTTCGGGCCCACGTGGCGGCGCACCATCTCGATGGCGGAGGCGAGATCGTCATATTTGACGCAAAACATCACCAGATCTGCCGGCTCGACCGAGGTCGCAGGGACCATCAGCGGAAAGTCGATCCGCCGGCCATTCACGCGAACCCCCGACTGCTCGTAGCGGCGCTTTCGCTCCTCGTCCACGAGTACCCGCAATTCGACGCCCGGCGCCACCAGCAGCCGCTCTCCGTAACTCGCTCCAATGGCGCCGAGCCCCACCAGCGTGACCCGATGTACGCTTGTCAACTCCCATTCCCCCTCGCAAGCCAACGCATGATGCCACCCTCATCTTGATGGAATCCCCTTCGGGCGTAAAGCCCGCGGCGCTCGCGTGTGTGATACACTCTTCCTGCAGAACGGTGTCCACGCAAGAAAGGAAGACTCGACATGAAACCATTTGTCCGTGTCACCCGCGGTGCAGTCGACGAGAGCTGGCACGCAGGCGCCATCGCCGTCGCAAATCCAGAGGGCGAGATCGTCGCCTCGTATGGCGATCTCGACTTCTTCACGTTTGCCCGCAGTTCCTGCAAACCCATTCAGGCGATCCCCGTGGTCGAGTCGGGCGCCCTCGAGGCCTTTGGACTGGACGAAAGCCACCTGGCCTTGATGTGCGCCTCGCATAGCTCGGAGCCCATGCACGTCGAGAAGGCGAACGAGATCCTCCAAAGCATCGGGCTCGGGCCCGAGCACCTCGTCTGCGGCGTGCACGTGCCGCACAGCCGAGAAGCGTACGAAGACCTGTTGCGGCGCGGAGGAACGCTCACCGCCATTCACAACAACTGCTCTGGCAAGCACGCGGGCATGCTCGCCTACTGCAGGGCGACCGGGGCCGATCCGTCCTCGTACGCCGAGCTGGACCACCCGCTGCAACAGGCCATCCTCCGCACGCTCAGTGAACTCGCGGGCGTGCCGGTGGACGACATCCGCGTAGGGGTGGACGGGTGCGGCGTGCCCGTGCATGCGATACCGCTCAGGGCGTGGGCGCGCGCGTTTGCTTCGTTCCTCCGCCCCGGCGCCCCCCACGCGGCCGCCATGAAGCGCATCCTGAGCGCCATGGGCCGCCATCCCGAGCTCGTGGGCGGAAGCCGGGATCGATTTGACACCGACCTCATGCGCGCGACTCAAGGCCGCATCGTGGCGAAGGGCGGCGCAGAGGGATTTTTGGCCGTGATGGACACGCGCCTTGGCCTGGCGATGGTGGTCAAGGTGCTCGACGGCAACGCACGCGCCATTCCGCCGGTCGCGCTGAAGGTGCTGACCGATCTCGGCGCGATCTCGGCCGGGGAACGGGATTCGCTTCACGCGTACGTCGAACCGGCCGTCCTCAACACGCAGGGGCGCGAAGTTGGCCGCATCATCGCGGAGTTCAGCCTCCACCGCGCTTGACCTGTGCAAGTTTCGCCGCGCGCGGGCGAGAAGCAGGATCTTGGAGGCGCTTGTCGAAGATGGACACTGGTGATGGCCGTGGCTTTGCCAGAAGATGTCCGCGAGTTCCGCAACGGCGCGCAGCGCGCCATTCAGATTCATCGGCTGTTCCTCGCGCTCTTCCTGGCCGGGGACTTGCTCTTTGCACCCGGTGAGTGGTGGCTGCATCGCGCCCATCTGCTCCCGTTTGCTTTGCGCGCTTGGGTGTTTGCGCCGCTCGCCATGTTCTGCATCCAGGGGATGGCGGAATGGAGCGCGCGCAAACATCCAGGCATACGAGAAAATACCCTGATTGCGTCCGGGACGCTGCTCGCACTCGTGACCATCGCCGCGTATCCTGAGGCACAGCCCTTGCGCGCCGCGCTCCTGTTGCCCATTGTGACGTCCATTCTCCATCTTCAGGTGGAGAAGGTGTGGCTCGCGGGTACCGCGGCGTTTGCGGCAGAATTGGCGCTGACGCTGATGCCGTTGTCCAACCGCGCGAGCGCTGCAGTCATTTTTCAGTCGCTGGGGCAACTGGCGCTGTGGGGCCTGGTTCTGTTGTGGATGACGGCTGCATCTCACATTGTGTTGCGATTTGGCCTCCGAATCTGGAACGAACTGCGCGTGCAGACCCGCGCACAAACCGAACTTTGGGTTCGGCAGATTTTGTCGGAGAAAGAGGCCAAGACCGACGCGTTGACCGGCCTCTACAATCGCAAATCCTTCGACGAATATCTTGACTTCGCGCTTCAAATCAGCGATGGCACGAATACGCCGCTGCACCTCGCCGTGATCGACATCGACAACTTCAAACAGATCAACGATCAGTTCGGACACCTGGTCGGCGACGAGATCCTTCGGCGCACGGCGCGGGCCATCCAACAGCACCTTGCGGCCGGCGACTTTCTCGCGCGGTACGGCGGTGAGGAGTTCGCCGTGATCATCCCGGAGATCAGCCACGAGCAGGCCGTCCAACATATGGAGAAGATCCGCGAGTACATCGCGAATGTTCATCACGTGGAACTCGACGGACACCGCGCGACCGTGAGCATTGGCCTGTCCACGCATCGCTCTGGCGAAACCCGGGATGAACTCTTCGAACGAGCGGATCAGTGCCTGTACCGTGCCAAACAGACGGGCAAAAACAAGATCGTGGCCTGGGAATCGGCGATGTCGGGGTGAATGTGTGAAGAGCAGAGGGCCGGAAGGATGGACAAATCCAGCCCTCAAGTTCCTCACAGACGGATGGAGAACGATATGCCTTCTACGCGAGCCTCCCGTATCTCATGGGACGTAAACAAGCGAACCACACTTTCCTGACTTCCACCCTCCCCTGATCCTTCGACAAGGTGGCATTCAATCCGTGTTCCGTCCGCTGTGGCGAGGACCTGCAGCACGCGGTCACAGTAGGCGCCGTCCTCATAGTTGAACGTCTCGCCGTCGTCCTCGTAGCATCGCCCCGAAGCGCGACCGTTGGCGTCCATAAAGATCTCCCATCCGAGTTGCGTCTGTCTCGGATTTTCCATGAGATTCACGGGAATCACGCTACCTGCCCGGATGTAAAGCGGGATGCGGTCGAGAGACGCGTGCGTCAAGATGTACTGGCGCCCTTGGTATCGCTCGCGTGTTTCGTAATCGATCCATTCCCCTTCCGGCAAGTACACCATTCTACGGGTCATACCCGGCTTGAGGATAGGAGCCACGAGCAGGTCCGAACCCACGAGGAACTGATCATCGATGTGATGCGTGTTGGGATCGTCAGGGTACTCCAAGACTAACGGCCGCATCATGGGCAAGCCGGTCTCGTGGGCTTCCCGCACGAGCGTGTACAGATAAGGCAGGAACCGATAACGAAGGTGTATCGCACGTCGGATGGCGGCCTCGAACTTGGGGCCGAATGACCAAGGTTCTTGTCGGTGCGTTCCCATAGCACTGTGATTTCGAAAGAACGGGAAGAACGCGCCCATTTGTGTCCAACGCGCGAGCAGCTCACCGGAAGCATGATGGGCAAAACCACCCACATCTGGACCGCTTAACGGAACACCGGACATCCCCATGTTGAGCACCATCGGTATGGCCATCGCCATATGCTCCCAAAAGCTTCGATTGTCGCCTGTCCACACCGCGGCATATCGTTGAATGCCGCTGTAGCCAGCGCGCGTGAGCACAAACGGTCGCTTGCCATCCAACTGCGCCTTCAGTCCTTGATAGGTGGCCTCGGCCATCCAGAAACCATACAGGTTGTGAACTTCGCCGTGCGTGTGCAGTCGCCCGTCTCCCCGGTGGACCACGTTCACGTCCATGGTCTTTGTCTCATTGAACACGGCCGGCTCGTTCATGTCGTTCCATATGCCTTCTATGCCCATCTGGGTATACGTGCGGTGCCAACGACCCCACCACGCCCTCACGTCCCCTGACGCGAAGTCGGGAAACGCACTCAATCCGGGCCACACCTCGCCAAGATAGACCTGACCCTCAGCGGTTCGGCAGAAGTGGTTGTGAGCAAGTCCATCCATGTAGACCGGATATTCCGGGTCCTGTTTCACCCCCGGATCCACGATGGGGACCACGCGCACCCCAAGCTTCCTCAGCTCGAGACACATCCGCGCCGGATCGGGGAATCGCCGTTCATCAAAGGTGAACACCCGATAACCGTCCATATAGTGGATGTCCAGGTAAATAGCATCCAAAGGAATGTCTCTGGCCACAAACGTTTGCGCAACAGAGAGTACCTCGCTCTGGGTCTCGTATGAGTAGCGAGACTGATGATAGCCGAGCGCCCATTTAGGTGGCATAGGCATACGCCCCGTGAGCTTCGTGTAACGCCGAATGACATCCTTTAAGGACGACCCAAAAATGAAATAGACGTCTAATCCTCCTCGATCTGTCGAGATTTCGACGTCAGGATACCTGCTTCGGAAGTCAAAGCGAGATAGTCCTGGATGATCCACAAAGACGCCAACGGCGGTTCCTCCTTGCATCCGCAAGAAGAACGGGATCGACAGATAGAGGGCCTCCATCTCGGGCACGTGCGGCGCGTAGACGTCGGAGTTCCACATGGTATACGCCTCATGCCGTTTGTCAAGAGGACCAGGTTTTTCGCCGAGGCCGTAGAACCGAGCGTCTTCGAGCGAAGCGAATGCCAATGCGCCACCTTTTTTACGCTTGTACCACGTGATGCCCTCGACGGCCGTTTCAAAGCCGGTATGGCGAATACGCCATGTTCCATCATCTTGGTCGATTTGAATTCGCCACCCAGCATCACATTCGAGCAGCACGTGCGTTTCCGCTTGAGTCATTCTCCAGGAATACCGCCGGGTGATTTCCTCTACAACGGCGGGGCTCGTCGTCGGCCACTCCCCAACGGTCTTGCAATACGCGACGCGCAAAACACTATCGTCGACTGCGGCCACACCCACTGTGACTCCCGCGTCATACACAATCGCCGCCCCGCCGTCGCGGTCCACGTCAAAACGGCGAGGTCGCCCGAGATAAACCCAGTCATCCGGCGTCGATGTCTGCGCATCCGGGCGGATCGCTTCACTGGTCGTGAGATCCGTCTGTTCGTGAATCATGTCTACACCCCTCATGTGAATCACATTCCCATATCAGGACCGTCCGGTCCTCGCCGGTTCGTGACGGCACACCCCAAGCGAAGAGTGGAGAGTCCTTCCCGATACCTAAGGCGCGACGTTTGCCGAGCGCAACATGAAGATGCGAGCCGGTGCCACCGTGGCGCACATAGTGCAACACACCAGGCTTCACATCGAGAATCTCCATCCTATCTCCTGCGAGCGCAGGATGCGTTCGCTTGAGCCATGCGAGTTGCCGGATGGCTTCGCGTAGGTCGCGCTTCCACAGGTTCGCGTCCCATGGCATACCCCTTCGGCAATCTGGATCGGCGCCACCTTCCATGCCAATTTCGTCCCCGTAGTAGACCATGGGAATGCCAGGCAGCGTGAACAGCATGGCAAAGGCCAGTACAACCGAGGGGACATGGCCGCGGGCTCGCGTGAGAACGCGTTCAGTATCGTGGCTGCCCAACAGATTCCACATTGCCCGCCACGCCGCACGTGGATATTGGAGATATAGCCGTACCCAGCCTTCTGCGAAAGCGAACTCATCCATAGACTCGTCGACCGCATATCGCAGGACAAGCTCTCGAAGCGGATAATTCATGACGCCGTCAAATGCGTTGCCCGTGAGCCAGGGAAGACTGTCATTCCATATTTCGCCTATCAGCAAGATGTCCTGTTTCAAAGCACGTAGTTCGGAACGCAACCGCGGCCAGAACTGGGGATCGATTTCATTGGCGACGTCAAAACGCCATCCGTCGATATCGCACTCGAGAACATAATGTTTGGCCACGTTCAGAAAGTACGCCTGAGCAGAAGGCTCGGCCAAATTCAGTTTGGGCATATCTCGGAGGCCCGATGCAAAGGTCTCGTAATTGACGGATTCCACATCGACGTGGTCTCCGTGCACGAAGAACCAGGACCAATAGGGAGACGCCTTGCCGCGAGCCCTCACGTCTCGAAACGGAGCGAAGCAGAACCCCGAATGATTGAACACTGCGTCGAGCACCACGCGAATCCCAAGGCGATGAGCCTCTTTGACGAGCAGCTTCAGATCGTCGAGCGTGCCAAAGGCGGGATCCACAGAAAAATAGTCCTGCGTATCGTATTTGTGGTTGGAAGGAGCTTGAAAGATGGGCGTGAGATATACGAGATTGACGCCGAGATCGCTCAGATAAGCAAGTTTCTCAACAATGCCTCGCAGGTTCCCGCCAAATACGCTCTTTGGAGCCGGGGGCGCGTCCCAAGGATCCGTCGGACGGACCAGCAGGGGTTCACCCATGGCAAACCGGTCAGGGAATATTTGATAGGCCACTGCATGCCCCACCCAATCCGGAACGGTGAGAACCTGAGACGGGTGAATATAGGGATAGTGAAATGGCTGAACCGCATCCAAAGCATGGGCGAGCCCACCCTCGCCCAGGTACACGACGCAACCGCTGGGGGACAACACTTCAAACGCGTATTTCAGCCTGCGTGTTGGAACGGCCACTTCACAGGTGAACCAGTCAAACGCCCCGTCCGATCCGTACCGGCAAGCTTCGCATGAGTCCTGAAAGTGAGGTTCATACCGATCTCCAAAGTGCACGCGCACCCTCAACACCGGCGTGCATCGCGCCACACGCAAGGCAAGCACGATGGTGGAGGAATTGAGCGGGTACGCGTCCACCGCCCAACGATGTTGCCACACAAGTTCCATGGGGACCCTCCCGGGACGACGGTTCTAGGTCGTCATGGTGCCAATTGGCTTTGCGCCGCAGGAATACCGAATGACCAGTTCATGATGGACGGTGACATGCCGTTGTAGAGGTTTGCCTTGTGCAATCTCCTCCAGCAAAAGTTCGGCCGACCGCACACCCAACTCATGCATATGAACCCGGACACTGGTCAGTGCGGGATGGGCGAGCTCTGCCAATCGAATGTCGTTAAATCCGACAATGGCGAGATCGCCGGGTACCTCGAAACCCAATTCATGAGCTGCACGCATGCCACCGAATGCCAACACGTCGTCTGCACAGAGAACCGCGCTCGGGCGGTCTGGGATGGCGAGCAAGCGCATCATGCCGAGGTAACCGCCTTGCTCGAGAAAAAAGCTGGAGACCTCAAGCCGCGGATCAGGTTCCACCCCGTGGTCCAACAAAGCCTGCCGGTAGCCTGCGACGCGATCGATGGTCACGACCAAGTCGGAAGCGCCACCCAAAAACCCAATCCGGCGATGCCCGAGGTTCAGCAAGTGGACTGTTGCATCATAAGCAGCTCGCCGGTTGTCGTTATTCACCCAACTGATAGGCGATGGGTCCGCAGGGCGGCCGAGGAGGACCGCGGGACAGTGCAACTTCGCGACCTCGTGCAGGACGGGATCGCTCTTCCGTGCGCCGATCAGGAGAACACCGTCCACACGCCTACCGCGTATCATGTGGTCCAAGGTTTCGATCTCGCCCCGGGAAGAGGTGGAGAGAACCGTGTCCACGCCACGTTGCCGGGCCACCTCTGCCACACCCGCCATCCACTCCGCGAAGAAGGGGTTCACGAAAAACTCTTGTGCTGAGGGCGGAATGAGAATGCCAATGGCCCCCGTAGAGTTCGTCACCAGGCCGCGTGCAAACGCGTTTGGATGGTAATTCAGTTGTTCAAGAGCAGCTCGAACCCTTCGCTTGGTCTCCTCAGAGATGCGAGGCGAGTTAGCAAGCACGCGAGACACCGTGGACGGCGACACGTTTGCAAGGCGTGCGACGTCTTTGATTGTGGCCACGGCGAACGCCTCCTTCCAGCAAACATCAACCTTTTACCGATCCCGCCACCAGCCCTTTCGTCAGATATCGCTGTGCGATGGCAAACACGATGGCAAGAGGCACAGCCGACAACAGCGCAGCGGCAGCAAACTCTCCCCAGTTTTTCGCGAACTGCCCGCTGATCAAATTGTACATGCCCACGCCCAGCGTGTAATTCCAAGGTGATTGGAGAATGGTACCCGCGAACATGTACTCGCTGAAGATGCCGACCAGTGTCAGAAAGAAAATCACGACCATCATCGGAGTGGACAACGGCAATGTCACGTGGATGAATCTCTGCCAGGTGGTCGCGCCATCAATGACGGCCGCCTCGTCCAACTCCCTCGGCACAGAATCCATGTACCCTTTCAAGAGCCAGATGTTAAATGCACTCGTTCCGAGCATCACGAGGATGTACGAACCCAACATGTCGATCATGTTCAACTTCGCGAGTGCCGTGTAGAAGGCCGCGATCGCCAAGATATTGGGAAACATCTGGAGGAGGAGCAAGGTCATGAGACCGTATTTCCTCCCGTAGAATCTGAGCTTGGAAAACGCAAAAGCGGACATCGCCGTGATGAACGATTGCGCTACTGCGACCACCACGCCGACCAGCAAACTGTTGCGAACCCATGTCCAGAACTGCCCGCCTTGAAACAGAGCTTTGTAGTTGGCAAGGGAAGCATTCGCAGGGAACAGCGAAAACGAAATGTACGAATTTGAAGGGTTAAACGACGCGATCACGACAAACCACATTGGGAGCAAAACCATGACGATGATACACCAAATGACGACTCGGGACGCCCAGAGAACGACTCGCTCTCCCGGTTGCATCGAGCGCCGGCGGCGTGCGCGAGATGCAGGAAGACGTTCGGATGTCAGCGATGAGATACGGCCCGTCGACGTCGCCATCACGCATCGACCTCCTTAAACGCTCCGGTGTATCGCATCTGTACCCAGCTGATGAGAGCTACGAGAATGAAGAGCAGGACCGAGATCGTCGCGCCTAAATCATAGCGATTGAAAGTCAGCGTCATCTTGTAGGCAGCCGTTGCCAAAATATCCGTCTCACCTAGGAACGGATTGTTCGAATTGGGCGGCCCTCCGCCGGTCAAGAGATACGATGCGTTGAAGTTATTAAAGTTGTACGAAAAAGAAGGTATTAAGAGCGGCAGTGAGATGCGCCAAACCGAGGGCATGGTCACGTACCGGAACACTTGCCACCAGTTGGCTCCGTCAATTTCCGCGGCCTCATATTGGTCCGTCGGGATCGATTGCAGAGCACCTAAACACACGGTCATCATGTAAGGGAAACCAGCCCAGACGTTGACCATGATCACCGCAACCCTTGCCCACAGCGCACTCGTGAGCCAGGGAATGCGCGGTAGGCCGAACACGCCGTGCAGAAGGGCATTGATTTGACCGTACTGATCATTCAAGAGGCCTTGCCATGCGAGCATGGAAATCAGGTTCGGAACCGCCCACGGCACGATGAGCAGGGTGCGATAGAGTGTGCGCTCCTTCATGTGCTTGTTGTTGAGAAGGACGGCCAAGAACAATCCGGCAAGGTACGCGAGCGCCGTCGTGCAAAGTGCGTATACCAAGGTCCAGATGAACGTCGGCAAGAACAGATTCGACAATGGATCGTGCGGATTTAAGAGTTCCTCATAATTCTTCAGACCGACAAACTGGTACGACAGAAAGTGCATTTGATTGAAATTCGTAAAGGAGATGTAGATAGTATAGAAAATCGGAAGAATGCTTAAGACGCAGATGGTGACGAGCGCGGGAGACAAATATCCATAAGCTATCCAATCCACGCGCCGCTTCCCGCGCTCCCGGCTATGAGACCTTCTCATCTCCATAACGGTGGCCATAGGCTTACCCCCCTCGTAAGGAAAGGAGCCAGCCACAGGCCGGCTCCCACCTGCGCACCGATGATATCAGGATCCTTGCGCCATGATGCCCTTTTGAATATTTTGCACAAAATCCTTTCCACCCTGCTCAGGCGACACCTTTCCTGCAATGATGTTCTGCAGGATGCTCATCGCTTGCCACACGGCCTGCATCTGCGGAATGTTGGGCATCGGCACCGCGTAGCGCAGTTGTTCGACAAACGCTTTAAAGGTTGGGCTCGACTGGACGGCGCTCGACCTTTGCACTGACAAAAGCGCAGGAATCTGTTGAGAATCTTTGAAGTACATTTGCTGTGCCTGCGCACTGGTCAATGCTTGCACGAGGCTCCAGTCGGCGGCCTGTGTTTTGGACTCCTTGTTCACAAATGCCGTGATGACCCCGAGGAACGGCGTGGCGTGTTTACCGTTTGGCAAGGTGGGCCAAGGCGTAACGCCAAAGTCAATTTTGGCCTTTTCAATATCCGCCGTGTCCCACGGCCCGCTCACATACATGCCAATTTTCCCAGCGAGAAACTCAGCCTTTGCAATCGAGCCATTCGTGCTTGGCGTCATCCAGTGGTACTTGGAAACCATGTCGCGCATGAGCGTATAGGCCTGAACCGCGCCCGGCGTGTCAAGCCCTATGTTGTTCGGATCAAGGGTGCCGTTGTTGTCCTTGAACACGTACCCGCCATAACCACCGATAATGGCGTAATCAAAGTAAAGGTTCGCCTGGTCGTACATGAAGCCATGTGCATTCGCGTCTTTCACGAATTCCGACCATGTCTGCGGTGGCTGCGGCACAAGCTTCTTGTTGTAATACATAGCCGCGACCTGAACGGACACCGGCACCGAATACATCGTGCCATTCACCTTGATTGCGTCAATGGTATTTGGCGCGTAGAGACTCGTGTTGATCACGCCAGGCGGCACCGGCGCCATGAGTCCTTCTTCCGCAAAAACGCCGTTGTTGTCGTGCGGCATTCCAAATACCACGTCAGGCCCCTTGCCCGTCCGCGCTGCGGTAGCATAAAACTGAAATCCCTTCGGGTTGGAACTTTGGTCGACGACGATGACCTTGTCACCATGCTCCTTGGCCCATTGCGCGGCGATTTTCTTGACGTCTTGCAACTCGGGCCCGGTCTGCCATGACCAAACGGTAATGGTCTGCCCTTTCGGCAGCGTGCTGGGCTCTCCGCTGGCCGTCGAAGAGCTCGCCGGAGGAGACGCGTTCTGCCCGCCATTCGACGTTCCGCAGCCAACGATGGTTCCGCCGGCCAACACCAGTGTGGCCACACTTGTCGATACAATTCCCCATCGCCTCACCGAACTAACCCCCTCTGTAAACTCAATGTGCAAACGTTTGCGCGATCAGTATAACGCTTTCACGTGGTCGCGATCAAGATGCAACCTCGAAAATGTCGCGAACCTCATCCCCTAACCATTGACGCAGTTCACCTGTTTAACGCGACAACGTCAGCGGGTTCGACACAGCTTGCCCATCGTCATTTTGCGCAGCGACTCGGTAGGTGACTGACGAGAAGCCGGCCGGAACTGGAAGGGAAATCGTCATGACTCCTCTCCCCACCCCCTCGTGCGCCGATACTCTGTTTACTGCCATATACGCCCCGTCCAACTGTTTCTCGTAGATGACATATTGTGTTGCGCCCCACACAGGTGTGATGGAAAGGATGGCTCTCCCCGCTTCGATCCGGCCACGAATCTCCGGCTGACTCAGACGCACGGCGGGTACATCTACCGGAAGAGACAGATGGCCTTCATTCGGACTCGTCTCCGGGCCAGGCGTTCCAAGGATGGCTTCAACAGCAAACGTTTGCGCAGTCGCGTCGCGGCTTACCGTAAAACTCAAGTCTTCCGCAGAAAGCACGGGCCCAACAGGCAGCCAGTGTCCGTCCGGATTCTTCTTCCAAACGCGATAACCCAGGGCACCTTGAACGGGTGTCCAAGCAATCTCGTCCTGAGAATGTGCAAATAGGCCACCGGCGTGTCGCTTGGCGTCACGAATATCGCGCCTTGGTAGGGCTGCAAGGTGAGCGTGATATGCCCGTTCTGCACCTCGTGCCATTGGTTGGTCAGCTCATCAAGCATCATAGTGCCGTCCGCAACGGTGCCACGTGTCGGAATGGTCACCGTGGTCGTTTCGTTCTGATTGTTGATGGCCACGATGGCCGTGGCGTTCGGCGCTGGGTCGCCGAAGACATCATGCCCATCTTGGATGGTTCTCGCAAATGCGTACACCATCCCTTCTGCATACAAGGGTGTGAAACCTCCGGTCTGTAGAACAGGATTGGCAGTCCGAATGGCGCCAAGCTTGCGATAGTGGTTTAAGAGCGTGAGGTTCTGATGATCCCACGGATAGGTCCTACGATTGAGCGGATCAGAATAGCCGCCTAACCCCGCTTCGTCTCCGTAAAAAATCGTCGGATCACCAGGAAAGCTGAATTGGAAGTCGGAAACAAGTTTCAGCCTCTCAATGCCGAGCTGCTCATCTGCCGCGGACGGCTCGTACTCATCCTGCTGTAGCGCAGACATATCGCTCGGTTGTGGCGCGTTCTCCAGGATGGTCAAGATCCTCATGGTGTCCTGTGAATCGACAAGGTTCATCATCGAATCAAACGACTGCAGCGGATACTCGCTGTAGAGCCGCATCAGTTCTTGGTTGAATCCTGAGGCGTCGACGGCGTGATGTTGCACATTGCCGTCGTTGTATGTCCCACGGAAGAAGTCAATGACCGCATTCCGAAACTGGTAATTCATCACACTATCAAACGTCGAACCCGTCAGCCAATCCGTGCCGTTGTCATTTGTCGCATTTCCCCAGACCTCTCCTATAATCGCCGCATTTGGATCGATGGACTTCACCGCTTTGCGAAAGCCACTCCACCAGGAAGTATTGAAGTTGCTGTTGTCTGCCGAGTCCAAACGCCACCCGTCCGCTCCTTCGCCTATCCAATAACGCGCCACAGAGTGGCTGCCCCCGTAAACAAATCGCTGATAGGCAGGGTCCGACGTATTCGTCAAGGGCAGGGTGTCAATCTGGAACCACGAATTGTAAGGGTTCGAGGCATTCCCAGTCCATTGATACCACGAATAGTAAGGCGATAGGGATGGCTGGTTCTTCAGGTATGCCTGCCATGCCCCCTCTGAGTGGAAATTTCCGAACTTATTAAAATACACGCTGTCACTTCCGGTGTCCTCGAACACCCCGTCCAGGATGATGTGGAACCCCTTTGCGTGCGCGGCCCGCACCAGGTTCAACCAATCCTGCTACGTGCCAAATCCGGGGTCGATCTTGAAGTAGTCAGCTGTATCGTACTTGTGATTGGACTCCGCTTCAAACACAGGCATGAGATAAAGCGTGTTGACCCCTAAGCTCTTCAGGTAATCCAGCTTGTCCTCAATGCCCCGCAGATCGCCCCCAAAAAAGTCGATGTTCCATTGTCCGTTCCCTCGGAGCGCAGCAATGCTCGGGTCGGACGAGGGAGGGATGTTAGGGTCGTAAGGCGGCGAGTCCCAGTTCCGATGGAACTCAATGGGACCCAACGACTCCGTGCCGTTTTCGTTTACATAGATCCCTTTTTGAGTCTTTGGGTTCTCTTCCGTCGCGATGTCTCCGTTATAGAACCGATCCGGCATGATTTCATAGATCACCGCGTGTTTCAACCAATCGGGGGTTTGAAATCCCCGTTCGTACACGGTGATCTGATAGCTTGGTCCGTCAGAAGACAACCCAACCTGGCCAAGACCTTCGAGTTGGGCCCCATTATCATCGTAATAGACGACCTGACCGGTTTCCGTCTCTGTCTTAAACTGATACCACATGGTACCGGGTGTTTTGACATAAGAAGGAGGGATCGTCACCGTCCACCATGTATAGTTGCTCGCATCCTCCACGCCCGTTTGTTGAGCCAATTCGCCTGCAGACATTTGCAGCTTTTGCATGGGTAGGTCCACCTCGTCCGCCCGACCGTCGGCTCCCCACAGTCGAAGCGTCGCGCGCTCGACGCTGAGAGGCGCACGCAGACGAAGTGTGATGGGTGTCCCTGTCGGCACCGCTCCGAATGGCGAACGATAAAATGCCTGAAACGAGTCGTGTTCATACGCTGCCATCCACGCAGGCAGCGGACCAATCACAAGTTCCGCACTCCTATCGAACTCGACGTTCACCACCCCATCCGCGTCCTTCGCGACTGTGACGATCTCGACGCGGTACAGACCATTCGGGAGGTTCGCGGGAACCGTGAATTGGACGCTGTTCCAGGTCGCATCTGCCCCACGAGCCGTGGCAACCGTATCGCCCGATGAGTTGACGAACCGCACCCATGTCTGGTTGGGCTGGTCCTGACTTCCCGCGAAGTCCCCCACAGGATCGGAAGCCGTGATTGTATCACCGGGATTGGCTTGTAAGGACGAGAGCGTCAGCGTGCCCACAGGCAGCGGAAAGTTGTTGTTGGTGTCGTCGGACGTGTGCAGGCCGTCACCGGAGAGACATGCAAAACTGGTGCCGTCGTAGATGTCGAAACGGTAGTAAACGGTTCCTCCATCTGAGGCCGGGATTTGGGCGGACCAGAGTTGATAGGGTCCAAATGTTCTGCCTGGAGACATTTCCACCTGAAAGCCTTTGTTCTGTGCGGTGTCCCAGCAGTTCAATACCACCTTCGTCAGATTTCCGCTGTACGCACGAAGACGGATGGTCACCGCTTCTCCCGGCGAAGGATTGGGATCAGATACGTACATCGAACTATCCGACGTGTAAATCCCGTCCCATTGAACAGTGCTGGCGGTTGTATAGGGCATCACCTCAAGCCCTTGTCCTGGAGGTGTCGAGACGGAAAGTGCCCCACTTTCGACGGTCACCGTGAACGTGCCCGCCCCCAGCCCATTATCACCCCCGGGAAGCCGCAGCGTGACAGAATTCGGCCCCGTCAGCGCGGCGTAGTCGGTTACGTCGATCACGCCGTTGATCGGATTCGATACCTCCACCTTGAAATTTGTGGCATCCAGGTTCAGGCCGGTCACGGTGAGGACCACCGTGGCTGCGTCTCCCGCCCGAAAACCGTTGCCGCTGACAATCTGAACGGAACCGGAATCGGTTGGTTCAGTTGCGTTGCCAGGCGCAGCCGCGCCGGCCGAGGATGGCGCATCGGGACTGAGTACCGTGTTCGTTACCGTGTTCGCCGCGAGAACGCGGGCCTTGGTCACGACACGTGGGTTGCCAAACACCGCCACCGGGAGCGTCGCGGACATGACGATGGACGTCGCGAGTCCCGCGGCACCTTTCCAATTCAAGCTTATCAACCTCCTTGTGAGGTGCAAACGTTTGCACCAGACTGATCGTCCTGGATTATACGCGTAGTCCGCATGAGGTCAATGGCGTTCCCTCACCGTTCATTGTCCGAATCGCCCTTCTTTTGTCCCCTCCCTTGTTCCCTTCACCTCTCGTTCACTGTTAAAATGTAAGTGCCGTGTCCCATCTCAGAGGAGGCGACCCATATGCCGCTCGATCCCGTCATTCAACAGGTGCTCGATCAGCTCAATCGCATGCCCGCCCCGGATTACAAGAGTCTCTCCGCCCAACAGTTTCGGTCCCAGCAATCGCTGTTCCCCCCGGTCAAAAAGGAGCCGGTAGCCGAGGTTCGCGAGTTCGACATGGATCTTCCCGGTCGAACGCTCAAGGTTCGCATGTATCGCCCGGACGGCATCGAACCGCCGTACCCCGCGCTCGTGTATTACCACGGCGGCGGTTGGGTGGTCGGCGACCTCGAGACGCACGATCCCGTCTGCCGCGTCCTCGCAAAAGACGGCCGGGCTGTCGTGTTCTCCGTGGACTACCGGTTGGCGCCCGAGCACAAGTTCCCGGCCGCTGTCGAAGACGCCTACGATGCCCTGCAGTGGATCGCACAGCGCCACGCGGATTTCGAGCTCGATCCGGCGCGCATCGCGGTCGGGGGCGACAGCGCCGGCGGAAATCTGGCCGCTGTCACGAGCATCCTCGCGAAGGAGCGCGGCGGGCCGACCATCGCGTTCCAGCTGCTCATCTATCCGTCCACCGGGTACGATCCGACCGAACCTCCCGCATCTCTTGAAGAGAATGCGGAAGGCTACCTCCTGACCGGCGGCATGATGCTCTGGTTCCGAGATCAATACCTGAACAGCCTTGAGGAACTCACGCATCCGTGGTTTTCGCCCGTGCTCTACCCGGACTTGAGCGGCTTGCCTCCCGCGTACATCGCCACCGCGCAGTACGATCCCCTCCGCGACGTGGGCAAGCTCTACGCGGAAGCGCTCCGGCGGGCCGGGGTGAAGGTCGAGATCGAGAACTTTGAGGACCTGATCCACGGTTTTGCACAGTTCTACAGCCTTTCGCCCGGCGCGACGAAGGCGCTCGTCCGCATCGCAGAGAAACTTCGCGAGGCACTTGCCTGACCGGGGCGAGCACAACCGAGAGGAGGCTTTCACGTGGCATGGATGAAGTTCCCCGGTGCGCATCGCGCGCCCATCATGTTTCTCGAGCACGCGCGCATCTTCCCGTCGCGCACCACGCCGTATGTGGATCCCTTTCTCCTTTTGGACCACTTCTCCATCCAGCACCCGGATGGCTTTCCGGATCACCCGCATCGGGGATTCGAGATCATCACGTACGTCTTGCGTGGCGCCGTCGCACACGCGGACAGCGCAGGCCACCAGAGCGTCATTCCCGAGGGCGGCGCGCAGCACGTGACGGCGGGGCGCGGGATTGTGCACTCGGAGATGCCTGGGACGGACGGGATCGACAGCGGTCTGCAGCTGTGGATCAACATCCCCCGAAGCGACAAGGGGATGGAGCCGGGCTACGAGGATATCCCGCCCGACGCATTGCCGATAGACGAGCCCGCGCCAGGTGTGCGGAGGAAGTGGATTGTCGGCGGTGGATCGCCGGTTCGGACCCATCGGCCGATGACGTACCAGGATGTCGAGATGGCGCCAGGCGCATCGTACGTGCTCGAGGCGCCCGCGCATCATCAGGGGTTCATCTTCGTGCTCGGCGGCTCGGGTCACCTGGGTGAAGAAGAGTTCCCCATGCAAAAGGGCGATCTCTTCATCTGGCACCGGGCCGCCGACGAGGCGTTTGCGCCCACGCCGGTCCGGGCCGCGGAGCAGCTTCGCGCCGTCATGGTCTTCGGCGAGCCGGTCGGCGAGCGGCCCATCTTCAACGGCCCGTTTGTCGATTAAGGCGCATCTTCCTGGGCGAAGAACCTTTCGAGCAGTTGCAGGTATGCGCGCGATCGCGGCACGAAGTCTGCCCAGGCCGCGACGCGCGCGTCTCGCTGCAGGCCAGATGGCGACAGGCGGTACCCAGTGAGCACCGCTTCACGACGACGGCCGAGGGCGAGATCGAGAAAATCGCCCACGGGAATCTCGTAGATGCCGGCAATCTCGTCCGGCGCCGGGCGCAGCGCCTCGAGTGACAGTTCCGGGACGACGGCGACATACACGTGGTTGAATTCGCGGTCCCACACCGGCCCGAGCCGCGCCTCGTGCGCCACCACCCCGAGCTTGTGCAGGCTTCCCGGAGCGACGTGAAGCCCAAGCTCTTCCTCAATCTCCCGAACACCCTCTTCAGGCGATTCGCCGGCCTCGAGGTGCCCCGCGGCGCTCACGTCGAGGCGCAGCGGATTCGTGTCCTTGTGAGCGCCGCGCAGTTGGACCACGATCCGCCCGTCGGCCCCTCTGTCCGTCACAATCCAAGCGTGAAACGTCTGGTGCCACAACCCGCGCTCATGTACCATGGACCTGGGCGCTGTGCCGCAGGGTATCATTTCGTGTGTAAAAATATCAAGCCACTCTTCGCGTTCGTCCGTGCCCATTGGCCCCACCTCGGGTTCACCGTACCACAATCACGGCATGCGCGGAACGGCCGAAGGAGGATGCCCGTGCCGATGTACGTCTGGCTCGCATGCGGCTTGTATTGGATGAACGGGATGGCGACCGTCGCCCTCGGCAGCGTGCTGCCGCTCGCCATACAACACCTGCACGCCACCTACGTGTTCGGGAGCGATCTCGTCCTGCTCCAGTTCGTCGGCTATTGGATTGGCGTCCCCCTCTCCTCCCTCGCGGTGCGCCGCACGGGGTATCGCGGCGCCATCGTCGCGTCGAGCGCCATCACCGCCGTGGCTTCGGCGGGCTTCACCGCGTGGCCGAAACCCTTACCGTACCTCGTGTGCTCGCTCGCAAACGGCATCGGCATGGCGCTGATGCAGGCGACAGTCTCCACCTCGCTCATCGAATGGTTCCCGACCCGCCGAGCGGTCATCATGAGCCGGACCGAGGCCGCGTTTGGCCTGGGCTGCGTGCTCGGCCCCCTCTTTGCGAGCGCATGCATCGCCGCCGGCAGGTGGCAGGTGGCCTTCGCGCTCGTGGCCGCGGCGGCTGCGGCGCTCGCGGTGGTCGGCGCCTTCACGCCCATGGCCGCGCGCGACAGCCGTGAGGGCCCGCGCGACGCGCACACGGACGCCATTCACCTCGCCAACCGGCGCGATCGCGCCCTTGTCCTTGCGCTGTTCATGCTGTGCGTTCTCATCTACGTCGGCTTGGAATCGTGTGTGAACAACTTCCTTCCGGCCGTGTTTGTCGAGCACTTTGGCCTTCCGGCCACCACCGCGTCCGTCGCCGTGAGCGCGTTCTGGGCTGCGATGGTGGCAGGGCGCATGGCGACCGGATGGATTGCGAGGAAACTGCCGTATCGGCCGTATCTGATCCTCGCGGCGCTGGGAACGCTCTGCACCACCGTGGTTTTGGCTGCGACGAGATCCGTTGTCTTAGGGTATGTCGAATGCGTGTGGCTCGGCCTCTTCATGTCGGGGATTTACGTCGTCACCTTGGTGTTTGCGAATCACGCGTTTCCGGACCTCACCGGGCTTGTGACGAGGTTGGTGACGTTCTTCGCGGGGCTGGGCGGTGCGACGCTGCCGTACGCGTTCGGTTGGACACTCGCCAAGACGGGATCACAGTGGGCGGACGTGGCGTTGGCCCTCTTTGCGGCCGTGCTGTTTGGCGTGGTGGGCTGGACGGGGTGGGTGACCAAGCGCAAGTCGAGATCGCCGAGCGAACGCGTGCACGCGGCGGGGTGAGCGGATGTAAAGACGACGCGGGGCCGCGGTCAGGAAGACCGGCGGCCCGAGGGTTCCCACGCGGTTTCCGCCCGTGCGGCCCACTCCGTGAGGACATCGGAGAGCGCTCGCAGTCGGCGCCCGTTCAATCGGTAAAAGGTGAACCGTTCGTCATGGGGGTGGCGGCGAAGCGCAACCCGGCATAACCCTAATTGACGAGACCCATCAATTCTTTGTACGGAAGCCTCGACGTAGACGGTTGGCTCTATAAAATCCTCTCCATCCGCTTGCGGTTCAAAAACATCTCCGCCGCGCTGCGGGTCGATTCACGGAAATGTTGGTCGACGTACTCTTCGAGCACTCGTACGCACAGCTGCTTCGCGAGGTCGCGGCGCTCCTGGGAGTCGACCTCCCTACCGGTCTCGATGTACGCGACTTCCTCGACGAGCTGCTCGAACTTGCGGAAGATGACCTTCGGCACGTCTATCGCCGGATCGAAGAGACCCATCGCTCATACCTCCTATCGATGGCGTATCGGCTGCGCGGCCGATACATTGGGGCAACGGCACGGACGACCTGCGTTTCGTGCAGCCCTAGAATGAAGAGCGCCGCAACAGCGTGTGCGTCCGGCGCGGCGAGCGCAACGATGATGTCGTCGATGAGCCGCAGCTCTTGACTCGTCATGCGTAGAGACAAGCGCTCACAACGTTCGTACGGATAGCTGATGATCTCGGCCAAGTCCCTCCGATCGGCGTGTCCTGGCCAGATGTGATCGCCGCGGACCAGTGGTCGCCAAAAGTACGGTGCCAGCTTGCTAAGAATAACCGGGCAGCGGGAGGCCTCCAGCACGATATCACGCGCTGTGTCGCCAATCGGTAACCCGCGTTGCGCGGCGATGTCGCTGACGACCTCCTTCTGCCACACCGGCACATACGGTCGGAACTGGGTGCGTCTTTCACTCCTCCCCACCGCAGCTCCCTCCTCCCTATCGGCGATGGTTGGTTTTCACAGGGACGCTGTCACAGGTACCCCTCCCCTGCCCTGCCGGCGTTCGGTTGGTTCGTGATTTGTGCATGAGCTAGTCAGGGACTGGTCAGGGATTTGTACTGTAACTAGAAGAGGGCGCTGAGTGGATCGAAGTCCGCTAGGGAATCGGATGTTTGAACAGAGGCTGGAGGTTGAAACGATTGGGGGTGCGTTAGGTCTCCGAACGTCGCAGATGTCGGCATCGGATTCGATAACGACTCTCCGGCTAACCAACGTTTCACGGCTGCGCTGAAGTTCGGGAATTGTTTGCTACGCTCAAGAAGTGCGGCCTGATACGGGTCTTCGATATTGAAGCTGACCGTTCGATTCACGATTGCGCATCTCTCACTGCGCCGTTGCGGTTTCAAGAGCCTTCACTCCTAACTGATAGAAGGCTGTCGCGTTCGCGTAAAGCGGATCGGGATGAACGTCGACTTCGGCATATTGCTCAAGGTACTCGGCGAGCGGGGCCGCCTTCCCTCCAATGAGCACAACCGGCGCCAAGGTTCCGACGTGTTTGGATAGTTCTGCGGCAACCATGCGGGCGAACATCGACAGGCTGATGTTTTGCACGGTTTCGAGTCCGAAATCCATCGACCCGCTCAAACGGTCAATCCACCGCCCGTTGTCCATGGTTGCGAAATTGACCGTTCGGCTGCCGGCATCCACAACGTGAAATCGTCCTGGTCGACGCAACGCCCACCCTGCGGTTGCGCACTCGGCCGCCACCTCGACTCGGACTACATGGAATGTCTTCAATTCGCCGTTGACCCGTATTGTGTGATCGCCCAATAGTAATTGCTTCATACGCAACTTTTCACCCGCGGTGTGGTTGTCGATGGGCTCTCCTGTGACCAGAAAGACGTAGGCGTTGTCAGGCAGAACGCGATGAAGGGCCGTCAATACGAAAATCTTCGTATCGTTGTGCGCTTTCGTGCGAACCATGAGTTGGGCCCCCGAGACCGACTCGTCGCGAGCCACATCGCCCACGTAGTACCGCTGACCGCTGTACTCGACGATCATATCCGTCCGCGACATCCGGCGTTCGAGCCGTAACTCCCGGTACTCCCCGAGGACTGAGGGGAAGTAGTCGCGAGCTCCGTCCGTGACAACTTTCGTGCCACTTCGACCCGCATCGACCGCAACAAGGTGCACCAATTCAATCGCCCCTCCTCACAAACTTCGTGGATAGTGCTGTGACTAATCCCTGATTGGTAAGAGGGTATGGAGCACGGGTTGTCCATTATGACCATGTTTAGAATCTTTCCTTTGTGGTCAGGATGGACAACAGAGGTGATGAGGATGGGCTGGCACTTTGGGCCACCGCGCAGTAAGTTCGGGAAATGGATGGACGAGCACGGAGTATCACATGTGGAGATGGCTGAGAAGAGCGGGGTTCCTCGAACGACAATTTCAAACCTCGCCACCGGCCGCGCCACAAAGCCTACACGTCTCACAGCGCGCAAGCTGATGGCGGTGATTCGGGAGATCGATCCCGGGGCGAGGTATGAGGATTTGTGGGGTTAAGGATGAGGTGACTTTGTGCACCGATTAAAAGCACGATCTATGATTCCGTTCCAAGCGTGCGAATCATTAGGATCAATAGAACGAGCGTCTTTTCCGATAATAGGTGCATACTGTTTGGGTATATCCTCCACTATAAGTTGCTCAGCCACGCATTGTTCAGCGTTTGATTCGGGTAGTCCGTTGACGAACCATTTTTGTCGTGCAGAAAGGACTGCTCCCAAAGGTAAAATGACACAATCTTCTTCACCGTCATTATCAAAGACGTAAGTGTATCCGACGCTAGCGGAGCCAACTTGCTTTAATGTGAGCACCCGTCATTACCTCCCATCCCGACTTTTGCGTTTACATCTCAACACAAATACGTTTTTCTCATGCTAAGATCAGGAAAATACACCTTACGACCAGCAAAGTCCGGATCATTCTCGAGTTCTTCCATAAGGGTGTGGTCTACTGTAATTAGATCCAACCCCCAATCTAACTGGCAACTTACGTGAAATGCATCCTTTGCTCCGTACTTAGAATTCGCCCAACGATCAATAGCCATCATAACTTCTTTGTCGTTCAAGGTCACAAGTTCGATAGCATCGGAAGCTATAAGCTCAATAATCGGTTTGGCATAGGACAATCTCACCTTAGGGGAAGCCACAAGACCTGTGCGCTCCTCGTAATTCTGAACCAATCTATGTAGACACTCATTGATAATGTCATATGTTATATAAAAACGCGGAGCGTGAGTCGCTCCGTATACGTATTTATGAAAGAAATCTTCCACAGCGTCATGCCATGCATCGTTTTGATCAAAATGCGCAATCAATATACCGGCGTCAACCAAAAGATCTGCCGTGAACGGTTTGGGAAGTATGTCGTTAAAACACACAGCAGTAGCGCCAATCGGATTGATTGGCGCTAAGGAACGGCGTTGACTCACTCTTAGCCTCTCTCCCTCTCTTCGGCGCGCTTCCGATGAATATACTCGCTCAGAGTCTCGCCATCATCCCCATACGGGATCTTGCCGGTCAAAAGGCCAGAAGTACGCTTCCAAGCCTCAATTTCGGAATGACGAATGCGATAGCGCTCAATCGGTTCGGTGTGAACGTGGGTATCGATAGGGGATGCCATGCGGATCACCTTCTTTTTTCTCGGGTCTTTGCCCTCATCGTAGTGCTTTGCGCGCCAAAAGTCCATAAGTTTTTCCCCCGACACAAGACTTTTTAAGAGTGTATGAAAATCGAGATCGACATATGTCTGGGCTTATCGGATTGTGCGCAAAAGCCCTGCCCACCGACGTGGTGAGCAGGGCCTTTTACTCGGCATACATGCGCCTCCGCTCATCGAGCGCGAACAGTTCGATGTCTGACAAGTGGACGATTCTGCTTAGGATGGATTCACCATCGACGCCATCCGTTTGTCCGAGTCGCACTGCCTCCGATACTTGGGCTGTGATATATTCAATGCCTGTACCTTCGGTTGGCGGCACGAGGGTCTGCATCAGCCAGTTGAGTTCCGCGGGCGAAAACAGTTCGCGGAGACGTTCTTCCCCGACCTCTCGCGAACGACGATACCGGCGCACGATGGTATCCATCGCCGCCGGGACTTCGCAGAAGGCTTCCACAAACCGCTGGATAAACGGCTCAAGGTCTTCCGTCACCCTCCACGTGATACGGTATCCGCTACTCTTCCTGGGTCTCGGCATTCTCCGCCTCCTCTCGTTCCATCTTCCTTCTAAGCATCTCTGCTCGCTGCAAGATGTCCTCCTCGTGCTCCAAGTCCCACTCCACTCCCGTGGGGACCATCATGACCTCGTCCCACTTCTGCACGGGCACACGATACCCGCGCACGAAGACACGATGGTCCCCAAGTGCCTCCGCGATACCTTCGCCGAAGATGTCGGATGGACGACCGTGCTCCTTGATGAGCCATTCGATGGCCATCTCGATAGCCGGGTCGTCCACGTAGTCGCGCCAGTTCCGTGGGATTTCCACATCGCCGTTACGTCCACCGATGACGCGAAAGTTCGGCGCGAGGTCAGCGCGGAGCATGTCACGGACGCGCGGCTCCGGTGTGCCGTCTATCCACTCCCATTGGTTTGGGCCGACGCGGCGAAGTGTGCCGCCCAGGCAGGTGATGTCTTTGTCTTCCATACATTTCCTCCTCAAAACACAAAAACGCCCCTAGCCCGTCAGCTTACTCGCTGACAGGCTCGGGGCGGAACAGCATATAGTCTGGCACATTCTCGCCCAAGGCGCGGGCGAGGGAGGCATACTCGGCATCCACCGTACGGGCGAGGTGGGCAAACGCCCGCCCGAGGTCACGTTGCGTGAACGGCGTGAACAGCGGCACGAACACGCCGCTGGCCGCAGTGGGCCAGCTACCCTCGAACCAGACTCCAGGACCCATCGTGGACTTGGAGCCGTCCAGGTCCACCTCGACACGCAGGCCCTCGCACTCACCGAACGGAGACTGCAGGAAGCGTGCCAACTCCAGCACGTCTCCATCGGGGCACTCTGGTATCGTGGCGAGCACACTTATGGCCTTGTTTAAGGCCATGACGTGGCGCGGACGAGCGTCGCGAGCCCACATATTGGCTGTGCGGCGGATGTAAGGCTCGCCGTAGCGCGTACGCGCCACCTCGGGCGCGGACACCTCGGCCTGCGCGACGACGCCATACGGCGTGGAGACGGTGAACGATACGGAGCCGTCAGGGCGGACAACCCACGACAGACGCCCAGTGCCCGTCGTGTGGACGATGTTATCTCCCGCCAGCTCCGGGCACTCGATGCCCGCGATTTGGCCAGGAAACGACGGTAGTGCTTTGTAACGAGCGCGGATGCGCTCGCACGCCTCCTCCGCAGAGGCGGCGAGATGGACGTCCTCTACCATGTCCGTGAAGGACGTGCCGTAGTCGGCTGCCCACCCGTGCCAGTAAGCACGGGCGAGAGCCCAGGCTGTGCAAAATTGAGTTAGATGCTCGTTCATCAGAACAACACCTCCAGAGTCTCATGTCCGTCGGTCGGGACCGTCTGCCCGACCACCACTGCTGGAGTATGGGAGGCTACCACGACGCCAAGTCCAAGCCTTGGCTCGTAAGTAGCAACCCACGGCCTGGGATGGAAATGGTGCACCAGCGTCGCGAACGCCCACACAGGCAGGCGCCCGCTCAGGATGATGCCCTCCGTGCCTCCCGCGGAAGGCATGGCGGCGATGAGATCCGGCAACTGCTCGGGCTGGAGCAGCCCGGCCTGAAGTGTTACAGTGATGATCATGAAACTTTCCTCCTTTGCCGCCCAAAGGCGGCTTTTGTGTGCGTTGTCCGCACCATGGGGAGCCCGAGCGAGTCGGGCGCCCTAGCTACGGGCAACGAGCTTAGCGGCTGGGTTAGATGCCGCTTTTCCCGGGGCCGCCGTGTTCGCGGTCTCGAAAACCGCGCTCGAACTCACGGTGCATGAAAAACGCGTCACTGTCATTCAAGCCAGAAATTAAAAATTTCAGCTTTTCCAAACCTTTCGCATGCGCCTCACGGCGCGAGAGCAGTGATGTACCCGGTTTGGCGGCAAGATAAGGTTCTGCCGCCTTATAGCCCAACCAATACGCCTTTTGCTCCAACATTTTCATTTCCTCCTCATCCAAGAATTCGGTCGAGGAATGCCTCGACCTTGCTGGTCCACTCCGAACGGTACTGGAACTGCCCCTGCTCCTCGCTCAAGTCCCACTCGGACTCAAGGATTTGAGCCAGCGTCCAGCGCTCATCGTCGGCCTCGCGGATTTGGTCGGCGAACCGCTCCTCGACGTCTGCGAGGATTTCGTCGAGCGAATGCCCCAAGAAACGGAACAGCCCCGTCTCCTCGATGGGCGTCACCCGCACGATCTCTCGCGGGATGACGAGCACCGCGCCGGCGTCAACGTCGAAGTCCTCATCCTCGGCCCACTCGGCTTCCATTTCGACGAGGACGGTGTCCTCCAGGTCGGCGCCCCGCGAGAGGAAATACGCCCTGAGGTCGTCCAACGTGAGGCAGGCGCTGACACCGTGGCGTACATCTTCGACCCAACCATCGCCGCCGCAAGCCTCGCATACGATCTCCTCCCCGTAGTGCCACCGGCGGCCTTCCCCGTTGCACTCCGGGCACGGGCGCTCGGTGTACGTCCAGCACCGAGAGACTTGGTGCTCGGGCTGGAGAAGGAGATTCACGTCGCGGTCGGCAGGTTGGATGCGGTACGCCTTCATTTCCTTACCCTCCTCATCGCCCCGTCCGTCGGGGCCTTGTTTGTTCCTTCTGATTCTCAGTATACACGTTTCGTCGACGAATTCAATAGTTTTGTCGACGTTTCCGAGAAAAAATTTTTGGCCCGGTGCTTCATTCGCATCGGGCCTTGAATCTCCACACGAACTGGCCTGCCCTGGTCCGCTGCCTCATGGCTCGCGTGGCAGGCTCTCTTAGCACCACTATATCACTTTGTCTTCTCCTTCGCCACTGCCTGCTCAATGAGCGTCGAGACGAGCTCTGGCACATCCCCGACGACTTTCTCCGCGAGCTTTGCCAAATTCGCGCCCTGCGACAACACGGCCTGCACCGCGTCCTGCTTCACCTTCGCGGCTAGTGTCGCGTTCCAGACGCCGTTCGCCTTGGCGTCGCTCACAATCGTCTGGTTGAACTGCGTCACGACGCTCTCAGCAATGGAAGCGAGGCCGCTTATGGCGTTCTGCGCGGTCTTGCTATGGATGTACTTCGGCACGACCTTGGTCGTCAAGTACGTGACCGCTCCGCCAAACGCAAGACCAAACGCGCTCAGCACGTCCTCAAGGATCTGCAACTCCACGCTCGTGATAGGTGCAGCCATCAGAATCCCTCCCTCAAAAGATGAGGCCCCACGCTGGTCTGCGCGAGGCCGTGACTAAACCATGACGGATATGGCATTTGATTAGAGCAGCGCCTTCGCCGCGTTCAGTGCCGACTCAAGCGCCGTCACAAGCGCCTGCACCTTGGCCTTGTCCACGGTGATGGTACTTCCCTTGTTCGCGAGGGCCAACAGTGCCTCGTACATGGCCTGTGCGGTCTGAGGGCCGTAGATGCCGTCCACCGTGAGACCGTGCTGCAATTGGAACGACTTGACCGCCGCTTGCGTGGCCGGTCCGAAGATACCATCCACGGCGAGATGGATACCTAGGACTTTGTTCAAGTCCTCTTGCAACTGCTTCACGGCGTCGCCCGTGCTGCCGAGTTGAAGAATTGTCACGATGTCACCTCCGTTGTTCGGTGATGGCGACGGCGACGGGCTAGGTGCGGGTGTCGAAGACGGTTCCCAGAAGCCCGGGTCCGCGTATACGTCACTCACGTCCACCTGCACGCCGCCGACCATGGCATCGTAGGTGTGCTGGTACATGGCATTGTTCGCGTTCGTCTGCCCGTTGCTCCATGCGCTCGTCTGCCAATACCAGAGCTTGTTGCCGTAGGTGTTGTATAGCGCATCGATGACAATCACATCGCCATACGCGCCCACCTTGTAGTCCGTGACTTTGCTCAAGAGGACGCCGAAGTACGCGATGATGGCCTCCATGTCATTGAGGGCGGCGTCGTAATCGACCGTGAAGGCGATAGCCGTTCCCTTCGGCGCGCCGAGCGCTTCCGCAGAAGCCATCGCTGCAACTGCGTCATGCGCCGCCTGTGACGGCGTAAAGTAGCCCACATATGTCGGGTCACTCTCCCAGATGAGGCCGACTTTCAGGCCGCTCGCACGGATAGCAGCCACCTCATCGGCGGTGAGAGACTTCGCCCAGTTACCGAGATACCGCATCACAACGCTATATCCCGCCTGCGCAATAGCCTGTGCTTGTTGGGGCGTGAGTTTGACCGTGCAATCAATAGCCTTTGCTATCACCGTAGGCATGGTCCCTCATCCCCCAGAATTAGTCGAGAATGCTGAGCGTGTGGTGTTTAAGAGACACAAGCAGGTCATACTGATGGTCCGCGAAAAACGAATAGCCGAATAGCGAGTTATACTGATACGATGGGTCAACGATGCAGGGGACGTTCTCGAACGTGACGCCCCCGATGGTAACATTCATTTGACTGAGATAGGCTTGGTTTGTCCCGCCGACGCCCGCAACCTCAATTGTCCCTAGATTGGGCAGGTTGAGTTTCTTTGCATCGTTGGCAGAAATGAGCGGCATCATAGCGCCAGTATCAAGCTGGAATGTCATATCCACACCGTTCACTTGCGCATCGAATAGCACTTCGTCGTTGATCACGCTGATAGCGGTCTGCGCGACGAGGTGGTCGTCTGGAGGGATAGGTGTTGAAGAAGGGGTCTGCGACACGAACGTAACTGTGGCGGTGCCAACATGCTTGATTCCTTCGGGGTCTGTCCACGTCAGCACGATGCTATCGGACGTAGGCTTGACCTCGTTGAAGCCCCACTCATATGCGCCATCTTGCGATGTTTTGTCTATGATCTCGTCAGGCGCGCCGTTCGTTCCCCCATAGTAGATTTTCATGTCGAATGCTTGGCCTGGGGCTGGCCGATTCCCGTCGAGCGTGTAGATTCTGACCATATCCCAGTTGCCTGCAAAGGCTTGCGGATCATAGACAAGCTTGAGTTGATAGTCTTGATCTGCCGCGAAGGCCCACCCGCCAGGTATCTTTGTCGCCTTCACGCTCGGCGCTAGACACGCCCACGGGATGTAAGATTGGCCGTTGTATGTGACCACCGACTCGTTCCATCCGAGCACGTCATACGTGCTGCTGTTCACCTGTTCGTAGGCCGTATGCGCAACACTAAGGGCTCTGGTGCTGACGTAAGTGGTGTTTCGAACGACAATCGCAGGCACGCTCACGCCGTTAACCGTTGCTTTGATGGTTGGGTATGATACGTTCTGCGCATGTGCCACAGCCGGAAAACCAAGAGCGCCAGCGAGCGATATCGCGGCTAGCGCACGCGTAAGATGCTTATTCATCATTGGCCTCCTTCGGGATGAGCTTGCCGTCGTCTCCGAGTTCGGCTTGCCCGCTTGCGAGCAGTCGCCACTCCTCATCCGTGAGCAGAATGTCTACGCCGTCTTTCGCCACGAGGTCAGACAACCACTCAGGAGCCGTCGAGTGGTGGACGCCGATATGACCGTCTCGGTGATGGCGTTCGCAGAGCACGATGAGGTTTCGGATGTCGTCTGGGGAATCGAAGGGTTGTCCCTTCATATGTGCCGAGAAGCCGTAGGGATCAAAAAAGCCGCTATCCAGCAGGCGTTGCACCTTCGCTGGATCAGCGGCGTTCCACACGGCCCATTCGACAAGCCAGTGGTGGACTTCGCGGTTATGGTACGCTTCCGGCGGCGGTTTGTCCGGCCATGCTTTCATGGCACACTTGAAGCACGGGAGGTTCATTTCGTGGACAAGCTTATGCTTGTTCGTGCGGAACAGTTCGCTTTCCGTCCTTTGCGAGTGCTCCGGGAACACGACGTATTCCGTGACCTTCTCCGTGACCTCATGCTCCTCCACGACGCGGTTAGCGGTCATGCGAACGCCTCCCTAGTTCGCGATGGACGGCCCTTAGTTCCGCAAGTTCCGTCGCCTGTTCCTCATGCATGCGCCTAAGTTCCGTAAGCTCGGACATGACAGCGTCGTGGGTTTCACGCAACAGTTTTTCTGTTCTATCCCCTTGGATGTTACTCACGAAAGCCAGAACTGGCAGAGATACGCCCTGAAAGAACACGGAAACGAGAAACAATATCCACCCTTGCGGCCCGCTAGGGCGCTGCAAGATGACTGTCGCCCAAATGAGGATGGTCAAGCCCCAAAAGAGCCACATACTCGAAAGCATGTTCGCCATGCGTTCAGCTAGCCACGCATTCATCCGCCGTATCATTTGCCACCACCTCCTGTCAACCACTGACGTCCGTACTCAAATAGCGCCCCAATGATGCCTGCGCCGACAAGATAGGCCCCCGTCAGCCATGAACGCCATCGTTGCAGGTCTTGGACGTCCTTGCTAAGCTGTTCGATGTCGGATTTTGTGGCGAACTCCGACGCTCGGTCGTTCTGCGCGCGTATCTGGTCCGATAGTTCCTCTTGTTTCTCCTTGATCTCCTTCAGGGATTGTTTGATCCACGCGATGTCGTTGGCCGCCACCGCTAGCCGGGTATCAGGGGAGTGGTTCTCATGCACTTCAACCGCCCCTCTCAGCAAACAATCTCGATGTGAATACGCGGGTCAAGCGCCAGTGTGGAAGGTGTCTCATCGTCCACCACAATGCCTGCTTGCCTGAGCGCCCATCCCACATAGGTCGAGCAGTACCGCGTCTTGTGCTCCTCGTACTTCTTGCTGTAGCCCGTGATAGCCTTGACCGCCAGCCAGAAGATGCCCACCCAGTCGTAAGGAAAGCCATTCTCGCGCTGGAGTGCGGCAAGAAACTGCTGGCGCTGGTCATACGTCATGCCGACCACATGGCCGATGTCGTACTCGCCTGCATATGCACCGATTCGCCCCGTCCCTGATACGCGAAGGCCCTGCGCCTCCGCGATGTTGTTGCCGCCGAGATAGACTGCGACGTGGGTGTAGAGACGCGCGAGCGGCAGCTTCTCTTCATGGTTGATGAGGACTTCCCCCAGTTTGATGGCGTCTGCAATCGGGTCCCACCAACGCCCGCGTACAAAGATGAGGTCGCCTGGCTCCAGCATTAGGCCACCTTCTTGTCCTCTACCAAATCGTCGATGACGTATGCCTCGCTCACGAAGTCCTGCCAGTACTCAAATGGCATCCAGAAGTAGCCGCCGATGCCCCAGTCAGCGCCCCACGAGTTGCGGATGAGGAACAGGCGCTTGCCGACGTCCATGCCGACGGCCACCATCGCGTGACCGCCGATGGGCTGTTCATACGGCGCAGGCATGGAGAGATAGCCTGTCTCCGCCACTTCTTGCGACTCAAGCTCGGAGAACACCGCTGCGCCGAACAGAATGGGCATGTCGTTGCTGAGCGCGTCCATGGCGTAGTCCACGAGGCGAGAGAGCGGAAGGCGACGGACGAGGTTGAGCGGCAATTGCGATCCAGGGATGAAGTCCTGCTCAGGCGGCGGATTGGTGAAGTCCGCGGGATTGTACGGGTCATCCTGCTCGGGCATAACGCCGTATGTGGCGAGCACCTGGACAGCGTCCCAGATGGTCGCGCCGGAGTCCTGGAAGACGGTGCCCTCCAGTTTGCGTTCCTCGTAATACTGAGCCAATTCGCTGTACTCGACCCACGAATAACCGTGCTTCACGCGCCACGCGGCGTACCAAGCGGTCGCGGCAAAGGCGGAGCATGCGCCTAGGTCGCCCTGGTTGTAGATAGGCCCAAAATATTGCCGCAGGTCCACTTCCACTTTTCCGTTTCCGTGCGGCTGATAGTACGGGACAGTGGCCGTCTGGAGGTAGCGGTACTTCGGCATGATGGACACTCCTTTCAGGCATGAAAAAAGCGCCCCCGAAGGAGCGCTGAGGAAACAGAAGATGTGGTCACTCAAGTCCAGGAATCGTCTCAAGGTCTTGTGCGTAACTCTCGTATGCCTTGAACGTGCTCGATAGGCCAGCGAGATAATCTGCGTACTGCAATTGTTTCGTTCCGCCGGACGGATAGGCGTTGTTGAGCGTTGTGTACAGATTCGGCAATGCGTTGGCCTTGATATCGTTGTAGGCGTTCTGCTGATTGGCGTTCAACGTCGGATTTACCGCCGGGAACAGCACATTGAACACGGCGTCGGTCAGCAGACTGATGACCGTTCCGATGTCGGCGAGATACGTTTCAAGCGATCCTGCGGAAAGCGAGTAATACGCCGCAAGGAAACTCTTTGACCCAGGGCCGACAGGAGCGACCATCGGCGTACTCGAACCAGATGGAGTGAAGACCTGGATACCGATGGGGAGTGGTTGTGTCCCACCAATCGTCGCCGACGCCCCTACACATCCCGTCGCAGAAACGGACACAGGCACCGCATACGATGAGAGTGATGGGTGCATCTGCACCGTGATGCTGGCCTGGTTGTTGGCAAGCGTTGAAGTCTGCGTCCATGAGCCAATCGTGAACGTGACGCTGGACGGAGGCGTGGAGGGTGGGTTGTTGAGGGTTGCGGTGATGTTGTAGGAGCCGCTTGACTCTGACGATGTGATTGTGATGTACGGCTGGAGCACCAGTTCGCCGTTTTGGACGAGATATCGTTCTGGGTGTTGGTAAGCATCCGTCGCTGTCGAATCGGATTGGTCAATCGGGCCGATAACCCCACAGCCTTCGGGGATGTTGGTCCACTCTTCTGCTGTACCGAGATATGGAGCACCATAGATTTGACCTGTGGTCTCTGTATACAGAAAGAAATAATTCATGGTTTCACCTCGCTTCAATTTCCAATCGCTATCCAACTGAAACTAATCGTACCCGGGTTTGCAGTGCCTGAGATTAGGCCTTCAACCGTGAATTGAGTGGCGGTATTTTCGTAGGCAGATAAATAGACCGTATAGCTATTGTTTACTGTGTTCGTATTGGATGTGACGTAGACATACGGGGCGGAAGAAAAGGGTACAGGAAACGTGATGGTAGTCGTGTATACTGTGTTCGGCGATACATTTGAGATATTAGCGGCGCCTGACTGGATTTTGTACCCTCCGCTCAGCGCTTCTAGCACAAAATAAGCACCTTGCGCTTTCATAGCTCCAGCCGCTACGATGCCACCAGAACCGTCATCGAGAGTGTTGTTGGCACTTTTGACTGTTCCATCGCTTCCGATTCGGATTCCAGCGGTTTTGCTTGCCCAAGGCACAATAGACAAAAAGGATGGATTTGTAGGATTGCCTTTGCTAACGAATACCAGCACTTCATCCCCGGCTTGAACGAGGGCATTCCAGCTTCCTACTGTTACACTAGGAGCAAGAGCGATATAGCTCCCGTCAGGGGATTTGGCAAGAATCGGTTGCTGACTTGATTGGTTTGCATTCGATTGAAATACTACCGGCTGTTGCACCATCTGCGGATTCGGCGCGCCGCTATCCGTTCGCAAGTAACTCAAACCCGTCCACGTGCCAGGGGTGCCGCCGGAGGTACAGATCCACAGGAGCAGCGTGTTGAGATCCAACACCACATCCCTCGTGTTGTACGTCCCGCTCGTCGGTGGGCCTCCGTTTGTGGTGCCCACGAATCGTAAACTACCAAGTCCGTTGATACCGCCTGCTGTGATTGCGGGCGCGCCAAACGGAACTGCAGATGAAGGTACAATCGCTTGACTCATGTATCACACCGCCTCCAGTACTGCGGAGATTGTCACGTTGTTCGCTGTGCCTGCTGTAGCTGTAAGTGTGATGGCGCTACTTGTTGTAGCCTCAAAAGTCGTAGCTGTTATGGTGTAGTCACCGACCGCCAAGGTGTACTGCGGCACAAGCGTAATGGTCTGTGAACCGGATGGACTGGTGTACGTCAGCGTCACTGTCACGCCGGTCGCCGCGTTGGCCACACGTAGATAGCCGCTCACCTTAAACTGTCCTGATGCGGCTGGCGTGTAGCTGAGTACAGTCGTGGCTGATGTGGACGTGAGGGTCATGTCTCGGACACTGACGGGGCGATACACGGCGACGGGGTTGGTGGGTGTGCCGGCTGACGGTGGTAACTGAATAAGCCCCAACGCTGTTGATGATGCCGTTCCCGGCTTTGGCACGTTTCCGAGCTGTGACAACGGCACATTGCCGGTGGCATCGAGGGTCGCTACTCCATTGGGTACCCCCATCTGTGACACCGGGATCCAGGTACCCGTCGGGACGTTGGCCGTCACTTGTGTCGCGTTCCCGATGGCAATCGCCAGCTGAAACTGCCGCGAGTACGGCCCGGCTGAGTACGGCGGAAAGGTGTCCCCTTGAGCCCCAGCATTAGCGTAGGCGTATAGGATCTCACCCGCCTGCGGGTCTTGCGCGAATAGCCCGATCTCGCACGTGTACGTAGGTTGCTGGAGTTTCGTGTTCTGGTAGATAGCGAGGATATTTGCTGTGTTGCCGTTTGTCGAGATCGAGTTAATTGGCACCCAATCAATCGGACTGAGCAACCCCGTGAGCGTGGTCGGGTCGGAAACCAACGTCACCGTGGTGCCCGCAGGATAGTTCGCGTTCGCAGTAAATGACGCAACCGGGATGCTCGTGGCTCCGATGGACACCGCGGCACTTGCCGTGACTGTTTGCGTCGTGCTACCTGTGCCGATTGTGATCGTCTGACCACTCGCGACAGGAGATGTGAGCGCCTGTACGGGTATGGAAGTGTAGGACGTCCCCGAGGTTAGGGCACTGCTCAGCTGCGTCGTGAGTTGCCCGCTACCAATTTGGAGCCGGGTAAACTGCATTTGGGTACCCGCTTGCACTTTGGCATATAGCGCCTGGCCTTGTTTGGTGACGACCATGTTGCCGTAAACGGCCACATGTGCCATCTCCTTTCTACATTCGAACTTTAATTTGGTACAACTATGAACAAGGAGATGATAGTGAAAGAACGAACAAGGCTAAATAAAGGGGTGGACGACATGAAAGAACGGATGCATTGTGTAATTTGCAGAAAAGACCAAGACTTCATCATCACGCATATTGAAGGTGATAAAGATGGACAATATGTAGCCTCAGGGTATTGTTCGGTGTGCAAACACCCGGAAATCTGGTTTTCATATCTAATGCCAGATCACGTAAAAAGAACACAAACACAAAAAGATGACAACACCAATCTTTGTTAAGATGAGGGCCTTTCGTGCCCTCGCTCTTGATCTCAGACCACTTGTAGCTTTATCACATCTCCTCCACTCACAAGACCCCCGACAAACACTTGGTCAACGACTCCAGTATTCGCCATGATGTTGAGCAGGACGCCCATCGGTCTCGGAATGATCAGACCTGCTGTCACGAGCTCCGCAGATAGGTTATCCTCGAGATTCGTGATGTTGGCCGTCATCGTCATATCCTGGTTGTCGACCAGTGCGAGTTGCGTGCCGGGAAAAGCCGCGTTCCAGATATCATAAATCTCTCCGACCGTGCCGTCCCATTGGTTGCGGACAATCCTGGACCGCAAAACCATACGATAGTGTTCGTCGTCGAGAATCGATGAGCTGTTCGTCAACGGGATGCCGATATCCCGCGGCTGACCGATCAGTTGGCCTAAGATGTCCAGTTGGACACCTTCGGCTGTATTTAGGCTAAAAGCGCTCGGTATCGAATTCGATGCGGACATGCCATCGTCGACTTTTTGCAGGAGCGCCGACAACCAAGCCATGTAGTTGGGCTTGTCCGAGTGCTCAGAGGTGATGAGCGACAAATAGGGTGCGATCGACATGCTCTCACCTCGCTGCCTTAGCTCGCGTTGACCGTGATGTATGACAGATTTCCGCGCGCTACTTGATTCAGGGCGATGGGAATATCGGAGGTGCTTTGTGTTTGCCCGTGTACGGCTGCGGTGACGCTTGTAACGGAGAAGGTTGGGTTGTTTGGTGTCGGGTTCGCCGACAGCGCAGCACCCCACAGCGCGGAGTTATACACAGGCACGCCGATCTCCGAGTTATTCAGATACGCGTACACCGCGTTCGCAATGGCGGTTTGCGTGTCTTGCGTGAATCCTTGTAGCTTCTTCACGTTAATAGTGACGTCGATGTCGACATACTGTGGGACATCGTAGTAGATCGTGTTGACGACGCCCTGTGAGTCTGTGACCTGGACCGCTGTGCTGCCATACGTGCCGCAGCCGATGCCCTTACGCAGCCAAATCACATTGGCGACGTCTTGTGCATCGCCACCCTCCACCACACACCAAATCGAATGCGGCGGTATGCCGTTTGCATCCGTCTGGCTCGTGTAGTTCTCATACACGCGGAAGCGGCCAATGCCCGGAATAGCCGAAAGCCCCGCGATGAGGCTGTCGACCATGTTCTGACTGGGTTGCGCAGTCGACACCGCTTGACGGGCACGTAACTCGGAATCGGTCTCCACGGGCGTGCCAGGGATTGCGGCGACCTGATTCGTCACCGAGTTCCAACCAAGCTGCGGCGTGACAATGGTGTTGATATCCCCTGGGTTCGCCGTGATGGCGCCCGGTGTTTGGCATGTCGCAGTCACGGTCACCGTGCCGTTTGAGCCAATCACAGTTGGTGTCGGCAACGACCAGTTGTAGCCATTCACGTCACTAACGACGCCGTTCTCGATCATCGTGCCCGGTGTGCCGGATATGGTCACTTGGCACGTGGAATAAGTCGCAGGCTTGCGCACAAGCCCGTTGACCGCCACGATGGCGTCCAACGCGCTCCCTAATGCCGTGGAAGGCGAACGACTGTTGTACGCAGCTTGAGCCGCGAGGAACGAGTCATAGATCATGCGTGCAAACACGCTAATCATCTGATAGTCCTGGCTGTCGTAGCCGAGATAGATATCTTGGCCAAAGATGTTCTGGGCATCCGCCACCAATTGGTCGACGATATCCTGATACGTCGGCATGTGGAATCCGGCGGAGTCGATGTATGGCGCGAAATAGCTCACGGCGAGAACGCCACCCCCTTCACAGCGACTTCACCAAACACTGTTTCCACAGTGCAAATCTCAATGGTGTACGTTCGTGTCGTATTGTCATACACACTCGAGAAGTTCGTGATGGCCTGGACGTTTGGGACATTTAAGATAGCCTCTTGAACGACCATATCGATCCCTCGTATGTGTTCGGGAGAGCCCGGCGTATCGAGCACAACTTGGAAGAGCGGGAAGCCGGCCGATGTATCTTCCCACCACTCGCCCTGCAAGAGCTTCAGGCTCGTGTAGATGGCTTGTGCAACGGCGTCTGCATCCGTCCAGAACTCGTTGGGCCTGCCAAGCACGTAATCCCCTGTTGGAGATAACTTGCGATAGATCAAGGCGAGATCACCGTCCCATTGACCTTCACGGTGGCTGCAACAATATCAATCTCACCAGGCCGCATGCTGATGTACGTCTGCCCATCGTCGGTGCGCAGCTGCGCCGCGTCAGTTGCGTAATTGGACAACACTCGCGGCTGCGACCACGTACCCAGAATCGCAAAGCCATCGCTTAGATCATGACGCCGCTTGTCGGGCTGATTCTGGATGCCCCCATACTTCCACCATCCGTCGATGCACATGTCCCCGAAGACGATCAGGCACTCGTCCCCCTGCTTTGGCGGGAGCGTCAACGCGAAGCCGCCCGCGCGCGGAACGACGATGGGCACGTCGAGCAGGATGGGGAGTTTAACCCATGAGTAACTCAAGTCGGGGTTGCGAATGCGCTCGCGGACGGCCGGCTGAACGGATACGATCTGCTCAACAGGGTCAAACGCTTGAATGATGCCGGGAATGGCGACACGGATGTTTGCCGCAATCGTGTCCATGAGCGTCCGGTAGACCTCTTCTTGATTATTCGGCAAGATGTCGTTGATGGTGAGCATCCCATCACCTCCCCCTTGTCACCAGGGACCATAGGCGCTCGATGCGATCATGTTCGGGATACCGCCAGCCTGACTGACCGTGACGCAATTGGTGTACCAATCATTCCCGCGTGTGTCTCCGACGTGCTCCACTCCGACCACGCGGTAAATCCCTTGTGCGTCCAGTGGCCGCGGAACCTGCCCAATTTGGTAGGTCTGCGCCTGAATCAAGCTGCTGTCGATATGCACCATCGTCCCGATTTGGATGGCTGGGTTAAGCAGACACCGGAACGAGACCCCTAGATCTTGCTGTGTCGGCTGACCGATAAGCCCACTCTCCGGGGTAAGGTCAAGGATTTCGCCTTTCGGCGGGTCACTTGCGTGTATGAGATTGATCTCGCCGCTCTTGGTATAGAAGGCGAGGTTACTTGCCTGGGCAATCTGGCGTATGTAGTCGCGCGTCAACCCGAACACCGCTTTGGCGCGCGGCAGCTGTGCTGCGCTCAGTTGTGGCGAAAGCTCTCCAATCGGCGATGGATGCGTGGCCATGCTCGCGAGATTCTGCACAATGCTCCGCGCAGATTGACCGCGATTCAGTGTGAAGTTCACGAAGGACTGATTGAGCAGTGAGTTTCCAGCCAATGCGTTGATCGTGAGGCGATAGGTTACGTTGTCCTCTTTGTCTCGAATGGGTTCGACGACTTCTCCGTCGAAGATCACGCCATACTGATTGCCTTCATAGCCTGCTTCCACGATGACGCGGTCTCCGTAGTTCAGGATGAAGTCTTCGGTGACAGGGTTTAGATTGTAGATGACGATGGTGCTGAATGGGGGTTGCTGATTGACCACGTACTGGATGTCGAATGTGCAGTGCAGATCCGAAACGTCGAGTGCAATCCCACCGGAATTCGCCACGATCACCCGATAGCGGCGCCCGTAGAGGACATTACCGGTACGTTGGCTGTTCGCTACCACGCTGTAGTTGGTAGGCGGAAAGGTTACCTGATTCGCGATGCCGGATGTCGAGGTTGAGTCAGTTGGGAATGCATAGCTACTCGTGTTCGTGTTATTGACGAGCTGGATATGCTGTCCCGTGATCTCGTTGTAGGCGGTTAGGAGGTGGTTATAACCACTCTCCATGTAGTGACCCGAGTCCCACGGACTAGCGACGATGGCCTGAATTTCGGCAATAGGATTCCCTGTTTGGATGGCCGCGCGGATTCCTGCATAATTCGGGTCGGTCTTGATGAGGAGAGCGTACGCCTGAGCGCCCGCAGCCGGAGTGGGGAAAATGAGAAATCCAGCTGCGTTGACTCCAGTAGCCAACTTGTCGACGTTCGGATTCCCCGGCGTGATACCCGCTGGATTATTGCTGGGCCAGTTCGCGCTTGAGATGCCTTCTTCGCACTGCCATTGTGCGAGGATCACATTCACGTCGAGCCCACAAATCTGAGATGCCATTTGCGCGAGTTGCATGACGTACGAATCAACTTGAATCGCCATGGTCTCACGCTCCTATGCTGAGATAACCCCCGTTATCTGTCCACACCAGCAAATAGTCGCTCCCGAGGTCATCGAACGAAGGGTTGTCCGGCAAACCTGCGGATGCAGGGACTAGATAAGCACTTCCGATGTTCAGGTATTGGTATTGGCGTAGGATGTCCGCCGCCGGGTACTGGCCTGTGATGACTGGGATGGCGTCAAGGAGCAGGTTCCCGTTGTTGTCCGTGATCGACATGAACCAGTAACCGCCTACGTCGTTCCACATGAACGAAAAGGTGAGCGTGACGTTGCCCCCGTTCACCGGCAAGGTACACGTGACCGTTTGGTTGGTCCCAGACGCAATGGGCACGACGACACTAGGCAACGCGATCACCTCCAACAAAAAAAAGGCCGCCAAAGCGGCCAAAGAAATCTATGGATCAAGGCAGGTTAAAGACCGTTTCTTTCGAACCAAACAGTCCGTATGACGCTACCAGGTTATAGTTCATCCCAATATGTCGGGATGTCGCAAAATCTGGCATGTCAAACACGAGGTTCGTGGTCATCGACACGCCAGGATTGAGCGTTGACGGAAGAGAATTTCCATTCGCGTTTGCATAGATTTCAGCTGGTGTGTCCGGATCATAAGTTTTTCCGTTTAGATCTCGAAGATAGAACATATCATCGGCTACCCCAAGCGGGCTGGATCCGTCATTGACCACGGTGATATTGATGATCCAGTACGCTCCGCTTGCTGTTTCGCCCAAGCTTGCGTATCCCACGCTCTTAGCTTCTTGGACCGAGTTCACCCGAATATCAAGACTTCCAACCTTGCCAAATGACCCGACATCAACATGCTTCGACGATTCTGAGTTCGGAGAGGTTGTGTTCGTCTTGCTATGAAGTGACGACGCTGTTGACGTGCTGTTTTCCTTCACCGTTTGAGTTATGCTATTAGAAGCTTGATTCACTGAAGTGTTAAGTGACACAGGGTTTGGAGAGTCGGAGTTTGGAAAGCCGCGAATGAGGTATATTGTATTCGCAAAGATGATGAAAGACCACAGAGTTCCCAAACCGCGCAGCCACGGCTTCATGTTACGCCATTTTACAAAGATCATGATGTAAGGTGCCACGATCCAACCCAGAATGGTAATCCACCGCAACTTTATCCCTCCTTTCTTGGAATATACCATACAGGATATGCGAAAGATGCTGTATATTTAACTCGCTTTGCCGTTCAACAGTTGGGACAGCGTCTCCATGATAGACTGCGGCACCTGTCTTGCCTGCTGCTTTCCCTTGTTCGCGGAGCTGGTGACGGACGGTTTCGAGCTAATCTTGACTGTCTGGACCGTCGCAACGAACACTTCCGACATGTCCACTGTGCACCGTAACCCGTGTGCTGTCGTGTTGTCGTCCTGTACTGTCAGCGTCTCAATGAGCATGTTCTGGTACAAGCCAAGTCTCGTATAGACCTGCACAGGTATTCGCATCTGCTGCAACTGCAGGAGCACTTGATACGCCTGCACAGACCGCGACTTGCCGCCGCTGAACTGACCTGGGATGAAACTCTTCGCCACGTCGGACATTCCGATCGTCAACGAAAGCGTCCTCGGCTGCATGTAGGCATAGTCAGTGATAGACGAACCGGATTGCACTGGGTGCTGCGTGATGGTCAGCGTGCTCGTATGCGTAGCCTGCAGCACCGCATCAAAGAACCATCCGCCGATGTTCGTCTTCGCGTACACCCAGCTTTTAATGGGAGCTTTGGTCAGATCAAGAATCGGAGAGGCCATCAGTTAATCACCCCGCGTATGTTGTGCAAGTTGCGATTAAACGACCGCGTGACAGCGTTCGCAGTCGCTTGCGGGCTGCTCCCGTGGATATGATTGGTCTGACTTACGTTCACCGTGATGTGCTTCGTCGTGGTGGACGATCCTTGGAACATATAAGGGTAAGCGTTCTTCGAGTTTGCGGTCTGCCCTGCGGTCGAACTGCCACCATGTTGTTGCGCAGCTGCATATTGAGCGACGGTCGGCCCGGATAAAAGCTTATCCTTGATGAAGTCCCATGCCGCGCCCCACTTACCTTGCAGCACGTCTCCGACAATCTGCACTACATCAGCGAGACCTTCGACAAGCTTGGCTACGATATCAATTGCACCAATCGCCATGTCGGCGATCATCTGAAAGAAGTTCTGCAGACCGCTCTTATTGCTTGAGTTCGTGATTTTTCCGAACAGATCCCCGACGGCCGATACAACATTGAGAATGGCGCCACCCAAATCGGCAAAGGCATTGAACAACGACCGTATCGCTGAAGTCATGGCCTTGATCGTTCCGTTTTGTTGGAATCGATCGTAGAGTTTCGAGAAGAAGGACACGGCCTTGTCCACCTGTTGATTGAGCCACGCAAACGCGCTTTGCAAGCCTTGCAGAATGCCCTGCGTTTGTTTCCCTGTTCGATTCGCAAGCGCTAAACGGGCGATAAACGCACCAATGGCGACGCCGATCAACGTAAGAGCAGCGACGATGGGATCCGCCTCGAACACGGCAAATAACGCTACAAAGGCGGCCCGGACAAGTTTCAAGATCGGTACTACACTACGCAAAACCCTTGCGCCCAAGATGGCCGTAATCACCGCCAGCACAGCATCCTTGAGCGTCTTCAGACCGTCTCCGTCCTTCGAGATATGATCAAAGAACTGGACAAGCTGGGCCCAAAACGGGCCAAACATCGCATTGCCGCCGTGCAGGTACGTCTCGAAATCATCAAATAACAGAATCAACGTACTAAGTGCCGTGATCATACGGAAAAACGGGTTCGAGATCGCAAGCGCCGCTAGCGCCATTCCCACAACCTTCGCCCACTGCGGTACATACTGAGCCAGATTGCGCAGCCAGTTCCACACGGACGTCAGGGCTTGGACGATATACTGTCCTGCCTGAACAAAGCTCACCATCACTTGCGCAACCTGCTTTGTCCATGTCGGCATGTTCTTGACGATGGCATCGTTGATGGCCTGAAGCACATTGGTCACGCGCGTGATCGGTCCGCTCATGTACTTGATGAAGTAGTACCCGACCCACTGAAGTGAGTAGTACGCCTCAAGCCGCAACTGCCGGAATTGCAGCTGCAAGTTCTGGACCATCTGAATCTGTTGCTGATAATCCCCTGGCGTCTGCATCTGCTCGGCCACAGCGTGCAGCTTTTCATATTGCTGCATAAGGGTGGGTGACAAGTACAGCTCTTGCAGGTTCGCGCCGAGCGCCTTCAGCGTGGCGTTAAAGGCCATGGCCTGCTGTTGGGTCGTCCACAACTGACGCGACAGGATTTCCATCTGGATCTCCTGGTTACCGAGACCTGCAAGGAACTTGGTCATACCCACTGCAGCTGTGGTCGCAAACGCCGCCATCGCCATCGACGCCTGCCCGAAAATCCGCATAGCCCCTGTCGCAAAGTTGTTGACGACCTTTCCGATCCCCTCGATGGCCTTCTCCGTGTTGTCATAGGACGACTTATCGACAGAAAACCCCAGAGAAACGAGATACTCCTTGATGGTCTCGATCACGGCATCTCGCTCCTCTCCCGTAGATACTCTGCGTAACGCCATTCATTCTCGGCGCGCACCTGCAAGATCTCATGAGCGTCCAACAAGTCATCAAGCGTGAACACATCCTCGATCAGATCGCGATGGCTCCAGAAGCCAGCCACAACCGGAGCGTACAAGAACGGATCGATGTTGGTCAGGTTGCAGAGCTCGTACCCTGGATGGCGCCAAACAACCCCATCAAGGGGCTTCCGTCGAAAAAACCCGCCAAGTTGTGAATGATGACATGGACCATCAACGTCAACAGGAGCATCCCGTCTTCTTCGAGGTCTTGGAGGGCGAATGAGCCGTTGTCATTCACCACATCAATCCATCCAGCCGGCAACTTAACCTGCACGACTTTCAGGCACTTATCCTGCAAGTAGAGAAAATCCGCCTCCGGGATAGAGGCCAGCGGTTGGAACATGGACGCGATATCGACATTTTGCAGGTCGATATCCGACGGCGCCTTCGCGTTCAACGCTTTGTTCACATCCATGCCCTTCAGTAAGGGCGCAAACACCGGCGCCAGGAGTCCAGCCAATTTGGTGACGATGTACACGCCTTCGCGCGCCGACCACTTGCCGATCCGATATTCGCGCTCCTTGACTTTCACGACCTTGTACCGTTCCATTCAAGCTACTCCTCTCGTCAAGCCGCTGTCTCCGTGATACTCGCCGCCATGAGGTTCCACGTCCGTTGTTGTCCCTGCGCCTGAAGGGACAACTCTGCACGGTTCTGGAACGATACACCCGTCGCGTTGATGAGGCTGCCCGACGAAACAGACCGGATGGTCACGGCCATCTGCGCCCATTGCGACGGGTCCGCCGTGATGAGGTAGTCAAAAGCGCGGACGAGCCATGCGTTGAAGCCGGAGGTCTGCTGAATTTGGAACGAGATCGTCCCGTTGTTCCCTTCAATCTTGCTAATCAGCACCGAACCGTCGGCCGCCACGTCGTGTGCCGTTCGGTCCGTGGACATCGTGACCGTGATGCTCCCGATGCCCGTCCCTTGAGCGGAGTACTGGCCGAGGGCGGGATGCGAGATAACCACGATGCAATCCGCGAAACTATAAGTCGTGGTGGTTGGCATGCCGTCATCCCTCCTTACAGACTCACTTGCACGCCGATGATGGCATGCTCAATGGCGCCCGCAAGTTTCACGCACACATAAATCGGAGGCGCCTGCCGCTGCTGAATTTGCTCTTGGGTAAGGGTGGACACTTTCTCAGCGAGGATCATGTAACCCTTGGACAGGTTTGCGCCCGGCGAAAGCGTTAAAATCTGCGGCCCGTTCCAGACACCCGGCGCCAAGAAACCGGTCTCGACGGCCTGATCGCAGACGACGCCGATGACATTCATCAATGTCGTAACGCCGGAGTCAGTCAGCGGGATCTTTGGAGCTGATACGAGTGCGTTCATTACGGCCGTCTGGATGTCGACCGTGAGCACATCGAGGTACAAGACCTGGTCCAGCGGTGTCCCATCAGCCATGCGACCTTGTACAAGCAACTCATAGCCGTTTCCATAAATCGTATAAACGTTGCCGTTCCACCCGAGAATGTTGTTCACCTGTTGCGTAGTCAGGTTATCTGGCTGGACACCCACCAGCGACTTGTACGCCATAGTGAAGGCGCTATTCGCAAGCCCCGTATTCGACCCCATGGCAAGCCCCATAGCCGCGGCACCCGAATACTGCTCCGTCGCGGAATACACGCCGAAGGACCGACTATACTTCGCCCCTTGCAACGCAGACATGATGTTGGGGGTGGTACCGGAAGCGACAGCTGTATCCGACGTATCGTAGAAGAACATCGTCTGCGGCTGCGCGCTTTGCACGTACTGTGCAATCGCCTCAATGTCGCTATCAGCGGCCCCGCAGACGTACACCCCGTACCATCCGTTGCTCGCGACCCGGCACGCCTGAACAGCCTCCAACGCAGTCTCGGGCACGGTGACGTCCTGGCGACCAATCATGACCTTGGTGGGCGCAGGTGACTGTGAAAAATAGGCCTCCGCCGCCAGAAACTCAGGCTCTGTGCCTTTCCATCCGCTACCGAGCATATCCGTGGTGCTGCTATACGTGGCGATGCGCTGTGACGTCGGAATGACCGTCGACGTACCGACAATCAATCCGACGTTGAGCGACGGTGCCGCGGGTAAGGACGGCGAAACGCTCACGGTCACATTGACGATATTGCTTAGCGATTGTGCCGTCACATAAAGCACCTACCCTTCGATGATTTGGACGCCTTCGCTTTCGTCTTCTGATGCTACTGTGACGTCGACTTCCGCGATGTACGGCACGCTTGTCTGGCGGATCACCAGCTCATAGAAGTCAGCGAAGAACGTCACGCGATTCCACCACTGGCCGTTAAACAACTCTGGTACCCTGACAGGCATCGGAACGTCAGGGATGAGGGACAGATTGTTGGCGGCCAACATCTGCGTCGTCGCGTCACGATAGAGCGACGCACGGACCATATCGGCATTGGACCACGCATTCGGTCCATAGAACGTCCATGTGGCTCGAATCCCCACCGTGTAGACCTGACTCACCTGTGCATCCGCAACGTCCAACTGGGCGTATTCCGTTTGGATCTGACGCGTGTACGAGTTGTCTGCGTACTGCACCATCAAAAAACAGACATCGTCGGTGACCTGCCACCCTGGCGATCCGTCCGTCGGCCAGCTGATGCGCACTGCAGATGGATCGGTCGTCCCGAGTGTTTGACTTGTCCATGATTGAAAAAAGTCTTCGAGTTGTTCGAGAGACAACACAGTATCCGCCATTACGGCGTCACCTCTGAAGATGGATCCATCTTGACGGCAATCGCCTTATAGTAGCCGTAGTCCACATAAGGCACCACCTGCATCACGCGATAACGATTCCCGCGCCACAGGATCTCGTCCGAGGTGCCGGACGTGGACGTGATCAGGATAGGAGCTGTCGTGTGCAGCCGTATCGCGCCGCGCTGGCGGTCGCCCTCGGGGATTTGCTCCAACTCCGTCGGGTCTGGAATGTCTACAACCCCGCGTACCGTAAGCGCTGTTTCGCTCCCGACCCAACGCCCGCCGACCCAACTACCCGACTTTCGATAAACCGTGACATCCTGAGCTAATCGCCCGCTCACCACTCGTCCTACGTTCATGGCGCATTCGCCACCACATAGGTGATTGAGTTGCGGAGGTTGCCGGTGTCGATGTTCGGCTGGTCGCTCCCTTTCCCCTTGATGAACTTTTTGCCGTGCTTATCAGGTTTGCTCCCGTGAACGGTGACCGGCGAGTTTGGTGGCCACATGTTGAGCGGATTCACGAACCAATCTTTAGCCGCTTCAACACCAAGTTCTCCAGCTTTATGAAGCGAAGGCATTGGGTCGCTACCATCTAACGCGTTAACAGCTGCTTGCCGAAGCGGTTTTGCAATGATGTCCTTGTAATGGTTGATTGCCGGCTCCAAAATTGGCCGCGGGGGTATGCGCCAGAGTGGAGACCCGTGCTCGTAGAGATAGAGTTGATAGGCGGCGCTGTAAGGCATCGTCTCCATGTTGGTGAGGAAGCGCTCGAAGTCGCGCATAATGGGCATGCCACCGGGTGTCAGACCCATGTATTCATCCATGGCATCGCGCATTTCCTTCCTCCGTACGCCGTGAGTCAAGACGTACATCAGTTGCGCATTCGTTATATTGGGATGGTTGCCGTCTTGGCCTTCAGGGATACCAACATACACATCGGTCTTCTCAAGCGACTGTAGCGACTGTCGCACCCGTTTGGTCAAGTCCTTCGAACTTGTCACCTTCGCGAGCGCTTTGAGCACGCACCACCACTTCCTCTCACCACACGTACATGCCGCCCTTCCCGATGAGCTTGCCGTACGTGACCAATTGCTGACCGTAACTCGTGAGATTCCATGCCGCCCATCCGTTGACCGTAGCTAGCGACAGATCGGCTGAGTAGGAAATGTCGCCAACCGATTCACCGGTGATGACGCCTTGAGCACGCCCAGCCTCGAGCACGGCAGCGGCGCCCCCATTGGGATCGGCCTGACTCTGCAACCAAAGCGTGCAAAAATGCGCAACGAACCAGCCCATCGCCAAGGGCCAAACGCTACGCCATCTTGCTTGCTGGAGACAGGCGTTCGCCATGCCGATAAACGACTGGATCACGGATTGAGGCACGACATAGTTCCCATTCGAGTCCGGACCGAATTGCGGGAACATCGAGAGGAAATCAGACACGCCGTAGGGCGGGTTGGACCCGGTCCGTAGGTTGGAGCCGTCGCCGAACGCATAAAAGCCGTAGGCATCCATGAACGTCGGATTGATGCTCATCGCCCATCACCCGCGATTCACGATGCCTTTGCGGCTTCGATCGCTTGCGTCAGCTGCTCCTTGCTCATCTTGGTGTAGCCTGGGATACCAAGTTCTTTTGCCACGTTTCGAAGTTCCTTCAGGTCCTGGTCGGTCACTGAGGTTTCAGCCTTCACCTCATCAGCTTTGGAATCGACGCGCATGACCGTTCCTTCTTCTTCGGCCCACTTGAACATCGTCGATTCCGCAACCCAATCCGGCACATCCGAAAAATCGAGCGCCCGTACAAAAACGGGCGCCTCTGCCTTCTGGGGATGGTCGAACCGTAACGCCTGCCGCGCGAAGATACGCATGATGTCGCCTCCCATCAGATACCGTCCATGTAGACCATCGTCTGCGTGTAAAGGACCTTGACCTGCGAGAACTGCGCCGCATACGCCGTCATATACGCCATCTCGGTCACCATTGGCTGCGTCATGACACGCGACAGCGGAACCGTCAGGTCGAAGTTCACGCGATCCTCATCGTTGACGTAGGCCACCAAACGGTCCTTACCGCCGACGCCCGCGCCGATGCACCAACGGGATGGATAGATGTACAGGTCCACGCCCTGGTTGTGGGCGAGGTTGTTCTCGAGCACGTAATCCAAGATCGAGCGATTGCCGGCCTGAGACACCAGTTCCGTCGCAATGTAACCGTACTGTGCCGGCGGAATTAAGATATGGTTGGCCATGCCCGTCAAGTCGTACTGGCTGTTCGCCCAGGTTGTCTCGATGACCGTATTGATGTCAGCCAGGATTTCTTGTGGCGTCTTATTGGCCCAAGTCGACTGACCGCTCGCGCCGTTCGGAGCCGCCATCGCCGTGATCGACGGGTTGTTGACCAGCCCGTAGATGTTTTGCGACGGCAGGCCGACATACACGATGTTGTCGATGGACTTGTTGTAGTTGAGGCGGATTCCCTTATCGAGGATCTCGTCAAGCGAGCGACCGATACCCTGCAGCTTGGCTTGATCGACAAACGGAACCTTGAGGATATTCGAGAAGGTGAACACCTTCCAGATATCCTTTGAGATGTTGGCTTGCATCACAGGGATGTCGTTCGTCTCGCCGCCGACGATGCCGCCGTCGGAACCGCCCGTCGTGGCGTAATCGACGAAGTACTGGCTGCTGAACTCGACCCAACCGCCACCCGTGCGTGCCACGATATCCCGTGGCCAGGTGACACTTTGCAGAGGCTCGAGCAGCCGAGGGTCTCGTTTTTCGAGTTCGGCATTCAGAAACGCCAGGCCACTCGCAATGGCGGCGTCATTCGTGACCACACCGCCACCGAGTCCATCCACGGTGTATGTCTTCAAACCAGGCACAACTGCCATGCGTTGATACCTCCTTTAAGTTGACCAGCTTTCTGCGATGACTTCCGTTACGGCTTGTTGCGGTTCAAGATGGTGATTTCAGCCGTGTTATTGCCGTCCATTTTGCCGGTCTTCCACACGGCATTCGGGATCAGGATGTTGTTCGTGCCGTCCGCCTGGGCTTCAAACCCGCCGACCACCGCATTCGGATACGACGCATTGGTCGCTACGCGGATATAGACAGGCCCACCAGCCGTGGGCGTACCGAGCTGGCAGGTCACCGTCACGCTGCCACGCTCGATGACGTCGCACGGGTCGCCAGGGTTGTACTGCGTGATCCCATACGGCGCGCCAAGATAACTCGTCGCTTGCTTAACTTCGCGGATGGCGACACCCGCGAAATCCGCGGCAGTATTCGACGCGCCAAACAGGGAATATGTGTTGTCCGCATTCAGCACCACAGGCGCGCCAAACGGGATGGGGTTCGTATCCGTCGGACGCACCGGACGATTCACGATCACAGCATCTGCACTGCGCGACACGTTCCCCGGATAGCCCAGATTCAGCGTTTTACCAATCACACTGCCCGGCATGTGTATACCTCCTCTAGCAGATAAAAGAATAGGGCGCCTTGTGTCTTGTCGACATCACTGCGCCCGGTTCTTGTAGTGCGGATTGTACTTCTTCGCCCACTCGCGTCCTAAGTTCGGATCGACGACGATGCTCGGCGCTTGCTTTTGGGCATCTTGCGCGGCCCGCTTCCGTCCGCGTTCAATCTGCGCATACGTATTGGTCTTCGGCTTACCCTTAATGGCCTTAATCGCGGCGTCCGCAGCGCGCTTACGCTCCGCAGGATCCGGGATTGCTGCAATGATGGGCTTGATAGCTCGAAGCGCCGCAATCTTATATGCCGTGTCGAGCGTCGCAAACCCGTTTTGCGGCCGATCTTCCTTGGGTGCCACAGGGCCCTCGTCCGGGTCTCCGTCCTGAATCATCTCAGGGTCGATCGTGTGGCTCTCCTCATTCTCATCCTCGCGCGGAGGCGTATTCTCGGGGTCCTCCATCTGCGCGATGGCGTCGTCGATGAGTTCTTCTGCGGACTTCTCCTCAATGTTCTCATCCTTCGCTAACGCTTGCTTCAACATCTCCTCAAGTGCAGCGAAGCGTTCTTCGAATTGTGACTTCAGCTCTTCGATGGCCTTCACGTCCTCGGGTGTATCTTCGTCGTTCGTTGTAGCGTTCGGATCTTCTGCCTTCTCTTCAGCCATCGCATCAACAGCTTCCATGATGTCTTCCGGCTCAGCATCTTGGGCGAAGTGTTTTAGACCCATAGCCGCCAGAAAGTCTGTCACACGCGAGCGCTTGCGCGCAGGCAACTTCAGCTTCGTGCTCATACGATCTTGTGCCTCCTTCTTGTCGTTTGGAGTGATAATCTTGCCGTCCTTGTACTCATATCCATCGTCCAGCAGACGGTTCGCGGCGGTTGCTATCCGCTTGCCGATGATAGACCACTCTTCCGGCGTATACTCGCCGTCCTCGCGCTGGCCGGCCCGGTTGAAGTACTGGACGGCTGGTTCGATGTGCTCCCGGTCGATGGGGTACTTATAGTTCACAGGATCGCCGTACTTCTCGCGATCCTCCGGGTAGCCTTTGGGCGGTGATCGATGTCCGTCCCTCTTCGGCGCGATCCCATACTTCCGGGACGCTTCTTTCGTTTCGTCGTCCACATCCGGCTTCTGGTCCAGGATTCGTACCCTATCACCAGCCCTTCCGGCGTAGACAACGGCCACGTGGTTGCCGACGATATTGCGCTGTGAGTACGTACCGTCGCCATTGGCCACATAGTCGCACTCGTAACCGGCTGATACCTCTCGCTTTCCAGCCCGGATTTCCTGGATGAGTTGCTCGTCGTAGATGACAAGGTCAGCCAGCAAAAGGTCGCTGTTCTCGCCGGACCCGCGCCTCACATTTTGCACCGCACCTTTGGCGTAGAGGTGGGCATTCTCGGGCGTAACCACGGACGGCGGATGGTCGTCCGTCACAGGTTTGCCCTCGAAACTTGCCACGGCTGCAGGTGCAAACACCTCTTCAGGAGACCGATAAACTTTCACGACCCGATCTCCATTCGATGTGTCCGCGCCAATCTCGCTCGCCCAGTACTCGTACCATCCCGTTCGAGCGATTGGGACGTTATGTGCGACCAGAAATCCTTCCGGCGTCATCGTCTGATTGGGTGAAAAGCGCGAACCATAATACGCCCTAGCCGTAAGCATCACCTCCCTTCAACGGGTCCTTTATCCGGCCATGCTCGGTGACCAAATCGACTCAAATTCCTTCCGCGTCATGAGGCGAATCACGCCATTTCGATACACTTTGCACGGCCAGTCCACGAAGTCGAGGTCGATCAAAGGTTCGGCGTAGCAGCGGCAATTGAAGATGCAACCTGCATGGTAGTGCCCGTAGCTGCGCTCATGCGCCAACTCCTCCGGACTCGGAGGGTCATCCCACGCAACCAGCACTTTATCCATGATGCGGTGGCTCTCTCGTACACGTGCGTCCTCCGACGTCCGCCATCGATACCACCGAATGCCGAGCATTTCGCTCCGAGACTGCGTGAGTGCCGTTGACGTCTTATTCGTCTCGGTGCGCGCGATGAGATTCGCTTTGACTTCGGAGATATGGGGATACAGCGAGAGAAGTTCCTGTGCGATATCGGAAGCTCGGATACCCTCGAATGACCGTCGCATGATGTGCTCCGTCATTTCGCGCGCGATGTCCGCAGGGACAGAACGGATGAGCTCCGCATTCCTGCGAACCTGCGCTACGACGGCACCACCTAGAGGGCCTTGAAGCTCGCGCTGAAGCGCCTCATAGATCATACGACCTTGGCTGTTGACCTTCGCTGCCTGCCGCCATGTCCGGCCCGCATCCGTAAAGAGATGGGTGACCATCTTCATCGCAGCGGCTTCGGCATACCGAACGAACCAAGGCTCATTCGTGGCAGAGAACAAACGACTAATGATTTCGCTTGGATCCTCTAAGCCAGTCAACAAACTTCCGAGCTGCCGAAGCGCCGCTCGAATCGCCCTGCGGTACTCCATCTCGATGCGCATTTTCGGCGCCCACAGCGGATAATGCCGAGGATAGCGGCGAGAAGGCATCGTCCGGGATCACCTCGCCTGGCGACGTGCCTTCGTCGGCCGCCGCGATCTGTTCATCCGTGATGTTCGTGAACATGCCCGTCGTATCCGACATCTGACGCAGCTCTTGCAGCGCCGTCTTCTGCGAAATAATGCCGGCGTTGTACAGATTGACAAGCGCGTTTGTTTTTTGCTCGACAAGGTCCGCAATGTCCTTGTCCGACGGGTTGCGAATGGGATTGAACGAATAGTCCAAGTCGTCCGGGATCGCACCAAACTCGGACATGCACATGACTGGCAACAGCTTATCGAGCGCTGGAGCCAAATACGTTTCTTGCGCCTGCTGCACCGTCTCATAGTAGTGCTGCAAGTCGCTCTCGCCAGTTGCGTTCATCCCCGCCGGCGACCGCCCGAAGAGGCGCGTGACAGGGATTTGACACGCGCCGGACACGTCCATCATGAACGATTCGTATATCTCGTTAAGACCCGAAAAAGTGTATTGGAATTGCTGGAATTCGTCGTCCTTATCCATCACGTAGATGCCCATGTTTGACATGAGCCAATTCTGAGCTTGCAGGACGTTATACAGGTCCGTCTGCGCCTGCTGGTCGCCAAGCGCCAGTGTCTGTCCCAAGTCATTCATCTTGATCACGCGCAGGTTCGCGAGGAAGATGAGCGACGCGATGTTGTAGGACGTGTTGTCGCGCTTGCGGAGTTCCTCGTACACCACCTCGACCTCAGACAAACCCCAGTGGACTTCTGCAAGCCGCTCCCAGTAGGGAAGGTCGCGGCCCGTGAAGCGGAGGATACGGCTATGGTGAATCCGAAGTACTTGGCCGTCCTCCAGTGTCATCAGGTAGTAGGCCGGAAGGCCAAACTCGACATCGTCGATGTCCTCGACCAGTTCTTCACTTGGATACACGCCCGTCCAACGGTCCACGATCTGCAATCCCTTGAACGACCCCGGCATGATGGTGTCGTAGTCGAGTGGCTGATCGAGGATATCCTCATGCCCTTCAATGAGGATAAGCCCTGCGGCGCCTCCGTACAGGCGTCCCCACTTCAGTCCTTGCAGGATCTTCTGTTTAAGGCGTTTCGAGCGCCACATCCGATTGAGCTTGTCGAGCGCTTCCGGAGGGATCTGAGTATGGATCGTGATCCAGTTCCGGCACATATCCTCCGGAATGATGTCGACCACACGCCGCACAATCCAGTTGTTGCGATACAAGCTATTCAACAACTGATAGTTCTGCGTGAGTCGCGTCAACGGATACTCAGTGCCCTCAATGAGGTTCGGCGTACCATAGCCGAGACGGGCAAGAGGGTTGCTGAAGGCGTCCATCGTGACCACACGCGACAGCACCTTCGCAAACTCATCGAGCATGAGCCCTTTTGGATCGCTCGCAGAGGCTTTCAACGTCTTCATGCCTTTTCACCCCCTTCGTCTCAGATGGCGTGCAGCCGACGCGGATTAACGACTGTCGCAACGAGATACCGTAATGCGTCGCACGCATGGTCATTTTGCTTGACCGGTTTCTCCTGTCCGCGTTCCGCCGCTTTCTCGTCCCATACATAGCTCGAGATCTCTTTGATGAGGTTCTTGCATCGGTCGCGATTCACGCGCAATCTCCGCTTCGCGATCATCGTCGACGTCATGCGGATGCCTTCCAGGACGTCGTTCTCGGCATCACGCACCATGAACCCGCGCCGACGCAAAGCCACCTTGAAGCTCGCCGCCGATGGATCGACGATGACAAAGCGCGGGCGATCCGCTCCGACAAAGCGGATGAGATCTTCGGCGTACTCGGCATCTTCCTTTTGTCTCCCTTGATCTCTTCCGCTGTGGTAGTATTCGTCGACGATCCAAAGCGTCTGTCCATCATCCCAGCAGTCGAGGAATACCGTCGCATTTTGCGTTCCGTAGTCCACCGATACATACCGGCGCGCCGTGGTCTTGAGCCCCAGAGGCATCTCATCATCCGAGAACGTGTTTTGTTCGTCGTCCCACATGTCATAGATGGCACCTTCCGCCATAACCCAAAGCCCGAGAATGAATCGCTTATACCAGAGGCCCGTGTACTCGCGTTTAAGCGATTCAACGTACGCCGGGTCGAGATTCGGGTTATCCTCAAGCTTGAAGCTCCACGACACGAGATCAAGCTCCGCATTGTCGAGGTACTGCTCCTTTAGCCAGTGATATGGGCTGTCGGGGTTGGTCGTGCCGAAGAACTTCGCTCCAGCCACGCTCAAGCGAGACAGGAGCATCTTGAAGAAGTTCTCCGGCCACAGCGTCACCTCGTCGCCATACGCGCCAGCCAGAGTCATGCCTCGGATCTTGCCTTCTGCTCGCTCGTCGTTCGCGCCGACGACGTAAATCTTACGGCCACAGATGTAGACCTCGCCCTCACCCTTGTTGTAGCGGTACAGTCGCGGGCCGAGGATCTGCTCGAGCACATCGAGAATATTGCGCTTCAGTGTTCGCTCGGTCTTCCCGACCATCAGCAGGTCACCGGCCGGGCCCGTGGCGATGTAGTCAAGCCATCGGACAATGCTCGCGATGGTCTTGCCGGAGCGAACAGCGCCTTCCCAGATATTCAGGCGCGCCGTCGAATCGCGTATCGAAGCCAACTGTTTGTCGCTGAAGCTCCCCCACGCGAAGGTCATGTCCGAGAGCTCTCCCGGATCGCTTCGACGAGACCACTCAAGCTATCGAGATCACGTCCGTCTCCGGACAGCAGACGGTGTTTCAACTCGATGAGCTTCAGCTTGCGCTCCTGCACGCGCGTGAGCGCCTCCTCAATGCGCTGAATGGTGTTCAATACGGGCTGCATGACGACGGTCTCTGACGTCTTCGTGCCGGTCTCGTCCGCAGACTCGCTGCGGACGAGCTGCTCTACGCCGAGATCTTCGCTTTGCCTTAGTCGCTGAATCCGTTGGAGCATGCGCCGTTCTCGAATCTCGGTTAGACGGATCTCGTTATCCAGTTGCACGAGTGCATCGATGTCAATCGCGTGGAAGAGTACGCGTTCCGCGTCGTCCAGCGTGTCCAGCCATATCGTCTCGTACTCGCCTGTCGTGACCGCGTTTTTGTTACCCCGCAACTTTTCCGGCGGCGCGCCAGTCGACTTACCGCCATGCATACGGCATCGTCCATTCGCCATCGCGTTGCTTTGGCACGGTGTCCCTTTACGCGTCTTCGCACCACACTTTGCCATTTCACCACCTTCTTACACGCATGAGGTTCGTTTCGCGCGTAGTTGTCGGTGCCGTTCGCGTTTCACGTATTCCCGATTCGTCGTTTCGTCGCTTGTCTCGCGTATCGGTTGCGTCACATAGCGCGTCACACGGTCGGTCATCGTGTCATGCACAAAGTTCCCGTAACGCTCCATCACGCACCGCGGCAAGGCGCATTTCGCACGGCTCCCGGATAGCCGCGTCATGTACACGCACGGGTAACCCTCCTGGCATAACACGATGCCTACCTCCTCCGCGTCAACGAAAAAGGCCGCCCCGCAGGGCAGCCGAATCGCTCATCTCGAATTTTGGGTGCACTTCTCCAAGGGCATTGTATCATGCGATGTCGGCACAAAAACGGCACAAAAGTGGCACGGTTTACTGGGAATCTTCCAGATATAAGGTTAGACCCAACACATCCGCTACCGTCAGAAGCGCATCTGCGCGCTGCTCACGAAAATAACGTTCGCTATAACACCACCGCGAATCTGCACGCAACAACGCCTCGTACGTCTCCTCGTTCGACAGCTGCTCGCGCCCCATATACTGCGTCCGCAAAATCGCCTCCTGATACCGGGGCAAACCCGCTACCACACGCTCGACATCCCGGACAAACCACTGCATGTACCGCAGCTTTCCGTCGATTTTCTCGACCAGCGGCCAAGTCGATCGAAACCCCGGCGCGTGGATGGTATCTGGGTGCTGTGCATGCTCGTAGCCTGGCACGGGCTGCAGCTCTTCACGCGGAACCGTACCCGCGTTAAGCAACTGCACGAAGCGTCGATACACCGCGAAATACGCTTGCACCGCTTGGCGGGTGCGCGCCTTATCCACCACGTACGTCGTCAACGCTCACACCCCCACGACCGCGGACTCGGAACGCATGCGCTCAATGCGCGCCTTCAAGGCCTCAATCAACCGCTCTTGCGCATCCGCTTTGCCTTCCAAGGCCTCCATCACGTCCTCGTCCACGCTGTCCTCAACCACCAGGTGATGCACGATCACGCGTTCCGTTTGCCCCTGACGGTGCAGGCGCTTATTAGCCTGCTGGTACAACTCCAAGTTCCACGTCAAGCCGAACCAGATCACATGATTGCCGCCTTGCTGAAGATTCAGACCAAACGCCGCGCTGGCCGGATGCGCCAGCAAGATGTCGATCTGCCCGGCATTCCAGTCGTCCTCGTCCTGCGGCCCGCGTAACTGTCGCACACGAAGACCGGTCTTCGCCAGCGCCGCCTGTAAACGCGCCGCGTCGTGCTGAAAGCCGTAGAACACCAGCGCCGGTTTACCGTTCAGGGCTTCGACGAGTTCCAAGAAGGCCTCCAGCTTGCAATCGTGAATCGGCACGACTTGACGCTCCTCGTCGTACACCGCGCCGTTACACAGTTGCAGCAGTTTCCCGGTCAAGACGCCTGCGCTGCCGGCGTCAATCGTGTTCTCGTCCACCCGCAACAGCATGTCGCGCTCCAACGTCTGATAGGCTTTGCGCGCCTTCGCGTCAAGGGCCACCGGCACCGTGACATACGTGATCTCCGGCAGCTCAAGATAGTCCTCCGCCTTCATGCTGATGACAATGTCGCCGATGAGGCGCCGAATGACCTCGTCAGCGCCTGGCTTCGGCGCGTAGGTCCAGATGTGATCCCGGTCACGCTGATCCGGGTCAAAATAGCGCTCGCGAAACCCAGCGAACGACTTACCCAATCGCTCGCCCTGGTCCAGCAGGTACACCTGCGCCCACAAGTCCTCAAGCCCGTGCGGCGCGGGGGTGCCGGTCAATTCGACGATGCGCTTGATATGGCCCCGTACCAGCTTCAACGCGCGAAACCGCTTCGACTTCGGGTTCTTGAACGACGTCGACTCGTCGATCACGACCATGTCAAACGGCCATGCGTTGCGATAATACTCGACAAGCCACGGCACATTCTCGCGGTTGATCACGTAGACATCAGCCGGCGTATTAAGCGCCCGAATACGCTTCGTCTGCGACCCAAGCACCGGGACAATTCGCAACAGGCGCAGGTGGTCCCACTTCCGCGCCTCACGAATCCATGTCGACTCCGCCACTTTCTTCGGCGCGATGACGAGGACCTTCGAAACGGCGAACCGGTTGTACTTCAGGTCGTTGATCGCGGTCAACGTGATCACCGTTTTGCCAAGGCCCATGTCCAACATGAGAATCAGGGCTTCGTCTTGAATCACGCGCTCGATGCAATAGCGCTGATACGGGAAAGGTCGAAATACAGTCATCGCTCTCCACCCCAGTAGAGTTGCTCGGCTTTTCGTCGGGCCTGAATAGCCTCCTCAACCGTTGGGAAAACACCCAGGTACACGCTTTTACCGTCGACGGAGATACTTGCCGCGTAGGAGTTCCGGCCGGATTTCCGAACACCCTTTACTCCGATTACATTTGACTGCCGCGGGCGTACGTTACGGCTCTGTTCCGCCTTCGTGGCCCAGCGACAATTCCCGGGTTCATAGTTCCTATTCGGGTCAATACGATCCAAAGTGTGTTGCGGCGACGGCCTTGGCCCCATGTCAGCAAGGAAGTTTTCAAAACAGCTACGCCACCGCTCACAAACTGTGATTCCACGGCCGCCGTATCTCGCATAGTCATACGCGTTCGGGTTCTCGCATCGTTGAATCATTGACCGCCATGACTGATATTCAGGCGATACAGCCTTCCTACGATTATGGCCGTGCTTCAGATTCATGGTCTGCCCACGTTTCACATGTTGTTCCCGTGCGTAACAACCACATGATCGGGTTAACCCACGACTTAGATTCCACCCTTGAACAACACATTGCCCTCCGCATTCGCAATAACAAAGCCATTGCGCAATTCTTCGTCCGCTGGGCGTGACTCTATCTTCTACGCGACGTACAACAGTGAGGCGTCCGAACCTGCGTCCAGTTAAATCAATGAACCTCACGTGTGCGTCACCTCCCCTTGTACTCTCGGATAAGCTCGTCCACAGCCTCACAGCTGTCAATCACCCTCACATCGAACCCCAGCGCACGGATCCGCTCCTGCTGCACCATCTGGAGCGGCGTCGGCCGCCGCCCCGGTGCCTTCAGCTCCACGAACACCACTCTGCCGCCAGGCAAGAGGACCAGGCGGTCAGGGACGCCGGCGTTCCCCGGCGAGACGAATTTATAGGCTCGTCCACCCAACGCATCCACGCGCTTACGCAGGTAGGCCTCGATGTCGCGTTCAAGGACCATCTCGTTCACCTTCTCCGGTTCGCCTACACGCGCGTACGCGCGTATAGAGCACTCGAAATTAAAGGATTTATAGACTCTATAAGCTCCATTTGCATCTATAAATCCTTATTTACGTACTGTTTTATATTGATGATGTAGAGAATGTAGGTAATACGTATTTATCCTTGCTACGACTAGGTTTTTCGGCCTACATTCCCTGCCTACATTCCCCTTCTTCTTGTAGAGAATGTAGTTTTCCTTTTTGAGGGAATGTAGGCGAAACGGGCGAATGTAGGTCAGGAATGTTATGGGCAATGAGGTAATGTGTTACTCGTTTGAACCCTCTTTGGTTGCCGTATCCGGCTCCGAAATTCAACGGCTTCGCCCGTTCCCATCCCGGCATCCGTTGCAGGATATCGTTGATCCGTTTCGCGTCCGCTTTGGTCATGGTGCGCCGTTCGTTTAAGCATTCCCTCCAAATCTCTAAGGCGCATACGCGGTCACGTGGGACGAGTTTGAGGTGGTCGGTCTGCATTTCGCCTCCCCAATACATGAGCCGTCGACCGAGTCCCCACTTCATCCAGTCCTCAGGTATCGGTTTACTCAGAAACTCCTCAATCTGCCCTTGCAGCGGGTCCGATTCCATATGCGATTCTCGGCGTCTGTCGGCTTCATGCTCCATCTCTTCGGTCAGAAATACTGGCTCCCCAGTGCGCCAACGAATCACGGCTTCGGCCCAAATCTGGTCGACTTCCTGGTCTAAATCCGCAAACACAGATTTCGTTGGGGGTTGGACCATGGCGTCAACAGGCCAGAATCTCCGATTCCCAGTCGGGTCGCGTAGATATTCATGATCATTGGTCGTTCCCACAAACACGCACCGACGTACCTGGGTTTTGACGTGTCGTCCATACGCAGCTCGATATTGGTCATCAATCTTGCTTAGAAACTGTTTGATACGGTTGATGTCCGTCTTGTTAAACGCTTGGAGTTCAGCGATCTCGACAATCCAACGTCCTTGAATCAGCTCTTCTGCCTCTTTGCCTTCAAAACTTCGAATGCTGTCGGAAAACCATCGCTTCCCGAGCTTTCGAAACAAGGTGCTCTTTCCGATTCGCTGCGGCCCACAGACGACGATCATGTTGTCGAACTTGACGCCCTCATCCGTCATCGCGCGCGCCACGGCCGCGACGAACAGTTTCCGGGTGATCGTGCGTATGAACGCACAGTCTTCCGCGCCCAGATAGTCAATCAGTAGCGTATCGAGTCGCGGTGTGCCGTCCCATTGCAAGCTGTTCAGATATTCTGCCACCGGGTTTCGCTGGTGTTTGGCCGCGTGATCCCGAAGTGCCATGCGAACGAGATTGGCGTTTGATGTGTTCAACAGGAGCTCCAGATACACGCACAAACCGTCGTCATCGTAATCGCTCCACACGAATTCGCCGCGCTGTTCTTTTCGCATGCCCCACGGGAGCGGTGCGATGCCCATGATGCGGTCCGCAAACGTGTCCAGATAGATACGTCCCTTGAGCGCGGGGTCGTTCTCAAGGACCACCTGCACGTTGTACGCGCTCTTCTCCGGAGCGCCGGTGTTTGGGTTGCGCTTCAGCTTCCTCAGCCAACTGAGGTCCGTCTCAGCAGGCGTCTCTGCGGGTGCTCCCGAAACGCTCACTTCAGTTGCCGGCGTCTCAGCGGTAGCGGTCGTCTCGTCCGCGAACGCCTCGCGCACCTGGGCGTAACGCTCCGCATCGAGCACCGCCATGACGTCCGGGTCCTGGATGGCGAGCTGTCGCATGGCGGACCAGCTGGGCAGCTTTGCAGGCGGTGTGCCGGGCGCCGCGTCATCGTCGAGGTCGCCGAACTTGTGTAGCCGCACAAGATCCCATGCGTTCACGAGTCGACCGCTGACTGGATCCGTGGCATGGTGGGAGTATAGATACAACCCGTTGTCGTACACGATGGCGCCGCCGGTCGTCGTGCCGCCAGTGTAGGTATAACGGTCCGGGTGTTCGGTCGGCTCGTATACCCCAGGGAGGTACTTATCCATCGCGCTGTAGATGTCATAGACTTTGCAGAACGCACCGACGATGCCTGTCTTCGTCGTGGGATCGGCCTGCTTCGCCGCGCGCTTCACCTGCGCGTCATGTACGCCTGGTACCTGCGGCCACTCCGACACATCTCGCCAGTTGACGTAGAGCGCCAGGAGGCCGTCCGTGTCGACGAACGGCTTGTCTCCGTAGTGGAAGACGTACTGGCTGTCGGCGCAACAGGACGGCCAGTACATGAGCCGTGAGGCCTCAAACGTCGTCGGGTCGCATAGCTCAATGCCGAGAATGGACGCGAGCTTCCGCGCGACCGGCTCATATTCATCTGCCGTCGCCGTGCGGCTGAGCGGGAAGAGCGCGCGCAGGCGAGGTTTCGCCGGTTCGTGCTTGCGGGTGCTGTAGACGACGTAGGCGCACCCGAGTGCCTCCAGCCGGCGCAGGACGTCGTCCGTGGCGCCCGCGGGGATATGGTCGAGGTCGAGGGTGATGAGATCCCGCCCTGCTACGTTCGCGGCCTTGCGGCGGTCTCCGTGGAACCAGCCGCCGACAAAGCCGCCCACGTCCTTCAGATCGTCCTGTTGGGCCTTTGGGAGCTGGAGATATTGCTCGAGCGTCTCCGTACCTCGCACCGGCACGCGCAAGCGTTCGACGAGCTCAGACCAGTAGATTTGCTGGGCCGGCCAATGCGTGGCCTTGCGACTGCCTGCCGCTGCGATGGTGAGAAGCTTGTCGTATTGCATCGCCATCACATCCTCATTCGTCCAGTTCGATGACGGGCATGCCGAGCTGCTGTGCGATCACATACTCAAGCCGTGCACCGCGGGAGGATTGCCACCCCGGCAGCATTGCTACAGCGTCTGCGTCGAGTAACAACCGTAGCGCCCGTCGCATGCACCAGGCCCACGGTTGATGCAGGTCGATCATGCCTTCCGCGGGGTTCAGCGGCTCATCACCCAACGCGCGGATGACTTCCGCAGCGCGAAAGAACGCGGGATAGTTGTAGTCGGGTAGCCCGGTCATGGGGCCCGCTATGTAGACTTTCATCCGTCTCACTCCTAGGTTGAGCCGCCAACGGATCAGCGCTGACGGCTCGTATGACGTTTCGCGAAATGCATTCCCTCGGTTATTCATCGATTTCTACTTGTGACGCGCGCGGGCAGTAGTACAACCAAACGTTTAATGACGGGCGTACTTCTACGAGATACCTGTCCACCTTCGCCATATTCTTGGCCTTAAGCCAGTCGCTCGGCGTTCCCTTTGGTGTGTATGCTAGTGCCGCATGTCCTGCGGGCACGAACGCGATGACGGAGCCCGTCATCTGCATTCGCTCGTCGCGGTGTCGGATGAACCATCGAACTCTTGTGCCAGGCGCTAGCTGTCCGTTCATGTTTCTAGCCCCCCTCACATCCATTCCAGAAGCGTGCAAGACGTGTCGTGCCGTCTTGGCCTCCATAACACCCACGCATAATCCGCGCTGTCGGTTCCTCGTCCAGTGAAGCTTGGGCGTTTGGACAAGACGTAAACAACTTTCGGTCTATTGACTTGCCACCAGTCCTTTCGTTTTTGCCCTGCAAGGAAACCTAGACGGAGCAACATCACAACTTCGTCGGCTACGCTCATTGCTTTCTCAATGAACTCCTGCGCGTATCGGTACGGCGGGTTGGTGATGCACCAGTCCCAGTGCATACCGGCACAGTCCATCGTCAGAAAGTCAGTCCCGGATTGAATATCGTAGGCTGTCACCACCGCGCCGCGGTCTTGAAGTGCTCGAACGATCTCACCCTTTCCGGCGCACGGCTCAAGGATTGTCTTGCCGTGTACTAGTGGCCCGATCTTGTCCAACAGGGCTGCAATGACCCATCGCGGCGTTTGGTACGCATCATACTCGCGTCTTGCTGTGTCGCGGTTCGTTGCGCTCATTGCGCCTTTTCCTCCCGCTCGCGGCGTTGATGACGCCATCAGTACTTCCGACCGCCGTGACGATACGCCCGTGCCTTGTTTCGCGCCATCTTGGCGAGGAGCGCATCCGCGAGTTTCAGCCCGTGCGCGGCGGCGGTGTCGAACGTACGGATGACGACATCAGCGAGCTCCTCGGCCACTAGGTCAGTGCCAAAACCTTTGCGGTCCGCTTCGAGCGCTTCGCTGACCTCGGAGTGAATGAGCGCGAGATGCACCGGCAACGGCGTTTCGGTATCGTGCCAGCCTTTGCTGCGCGCGGTGACGTGTACGTCTTCGATGAGCGCCTCAAGCACCGTCCGCGCCATGTCCTCGTGGCACACGAGGGTGAAGGTAATCGATGGCTCGGCTTCGGGTTCATCAGGGGTTTCCTCTTGTGCCTCAACGCGCGCGGCATCTTGTGCATGGTCTTGTGTGTCGAGGCCTTCCGCCGTGCTGTTTGCTTCGACGGCCGGCGCCACTTCGCCCGTCTTGGCAGTGAATCGGCGACGCATCTCGTCGAGCGCAGCTGCCTCCGCATGCTTGTCTTTCAGCCCCCACCGTTCGAGCGCCTGATAGCCCTGACTGTGCGAGTTGAAGAGCTCTCGAATGGCCTGTGCTCGGCCTCTGCCATTCAGGCGTAATGCGAGGTACGCCTCTTGTGTAGGTTCAGGCTTGTCCTTGCGCTTTTTCCCGTATCGCTCCTCGAGATAGGCTTCCATCTCGGCTTTGCTCATGTGATACACCACCATTTCGCTGGATTGCTCTGCCGCGCGTTCCCGGTCCGCACGTGGGACCGGGGTACCGGCGAGTGTGCGATGATAGTTCCGATACGTCATGGCTTGTCCACCTCGTGTCTGCGAGGTCGGGCTTTGCCCTGGTCGGGGTGACGCAGGATGTAGTCGAGCACGTGGACCTGTTGACCGACGACATACGTGAGCTCGATGACCGTGGGCAAGCCTTTGTGCATCTTTAGCGGGCGAGCTTCGACGATGACGACATCGGAAGTGACGGGAGTGCCCATTGCGTCCCACCTCACTTGGTCATGACCGCGATCAAGGCTTTGCGTTGTCCGTTACGTTGCGAGAGTAGAAACGGCGTCTCCGAACCGTAAAATTCGAATTCGACTTCGTTACTGTCATCCAACTGTTGTAGCGCCTGATGGAGCAACTGCGCGTTGATCCGTAGCCAGAAGGACACGCTGGCTTGACAGGGTACTTCCTGTTGCAGTTCATGTCCCTCCACACGTGCACAGATGACGGCTTTTCCGATGAATCCCTCGATGGTCATCCGGAATTCGAGATCACGGCGTTTGACCGACTTATAGAGCGAGATCACAGAATCGAGTGCCTGCATCCACGCTTTGCGATCAAGCGTGCCGCTCGCAATCGGTGTTGATCGTGGAAAGACCCCTTCGACATCGGGATAATGTCGCCCATCCACAGGGCGTACAAGAGGCCGAATTGCGATCTGATGCCCGTTGCCCCAATACCAGATGTGTGAGTCGTTCCAGGCCATGTATGCTCCTGACCGCGCGAATAGTTTCCCGAGTGTCGCCGCGTACGAGGCAGGTAAAACGAGATCTTGCGGCCAGGACTGATCTGTTTTCGCCCAATACGCGCACAGGCCGTCTGAGGCAAACATTGCATTTCCGCGATGGCAGATGCCTTGCAGCACTGGGCGAACCTTTGACTTCGATGCGGAAAGTGCGGCGCGTTCAAGCGCGTGAAAGTAAGCCGCACCACAATTCACGGCTTCGCTTGTCGCCTTCGGCGGGGCTGACGGGAAGTCCTCAGGTAAGATATCAGGGCAAAGCACCATCGGGCCCAAGCGCGGGCGGTCGCCGAATTGCAAGGTGGTCGGTGCCTTGGTGTTCAGGAGTACATCGCGATGTAGTACCGCGGCCGTCGGTGAGGGCACCGTTACATCCGGCATGAAGAGGGTCCGACGGTAGTACGCGTCGCTATTTGCGGCTTCGATGATCAGGTCCCCACCTTTTGCGGTGACACGGATGTATTCATAGGCGTGTACGGGGTATTTCTTCGGCGCGAACCGCGCGGCGGTTTTCATGGCGTCGAGAATGGGTTTCGTGATTTCAAGGGTCAGATCAGTGGTCGTCGTCATACTTCTTGGCTCCTTTCGATGATGCGGTTGAGGTACCAAACGGCCTTTTGAAGGTCTTCCTTGCCGCCCTTGTGCTGATAACGTGAGAGATACTTGATGGCGTTGCCAATGCAATAGCCCTCAAACCGTTCCGGGCCGAGCTTTGCCTCGATGAAGTCGATCGTCTCGATACCGCCGGTTACGTAGTGACGAGGATGGTTGACCGGGTCGTATGTAGGGGATTCTGGGTGCAGGATGGTATCGGTCAACCGTGTGATGACGTCTTCAGGGTCGAGTTCGCCGGCATCAACGCGTGCCTTTAAGGCGCGTAAAGCACGTTCCCACAGTTCTCCCATGGTGCCGCCTCCTCCACAGGCTCGAGTTCCTCCAGCCAGAAGCACTCCCGATATCCAAAATCGAGCATTACGGTTGCCCAGCCTCGAGGAGAGAGGTATTCGATGGTGCCGCCCACGTAGCGATATCCAGCACGCGGCCCGATGCCGAGACAGTCCATGGCGATGATTCGCTGGCCCACTGTGAGCGCGGTGTCTCGCATGTGTCGTCCTCCTGTTCGTAGCAGCAATAGTCGTGTACGCCGTATCGATTAAGAGGCTCTTCGGTCGCGCGGCCGCAGTAGAAGCAGGTTTCATGCAAGGTCCTCAATCCTTTCGGTAGTACTCGCAAACGAAGCCCTCGGCTTTAAGCGGTAGCCCTGGCGCCCAGTCGATGGGTTGTCCCATGATGGTCGTCACCGCATCGACGTCTGCTTGTTCAGCCGGTACATCAAGCACGATTTCGTCATGCACATGAAACGCGATCTTGTAGCCTGCCGCGGCAAGTCGCATGAGCGACACCGCCAGACAGTCGCGGGCGATGGACTGCACCAAGTTCTCGACGAGCTTCCCGCCCCACGTCGACGTCCTCTCCGGTTTGCCGCCTTTCATCGTGGTGCCCTGGTAACTTAGCTGTTCGTTCCCGCGGTCGTTGAGCTCGATAGCGGGTTTCGCGTAATAGAGCTTGCGACCACTCGGTAGCCGTACGGTGAGCCAGTCCTGCTGTCCGTCGCCCTCTCGTGCGAAGATGAGCCCTCGTACACCGACGGCTTGTCCCGTGCGCATCACTTCAAGCGCGGCGTTTTCAACGGTGTACCAGAGGCCAACGATGCGCCGGTTGGCGGCACGCCAGCGTTGTACGATCTCAGGCAGTTCATCCTCTGTGAGACCTTGTTTCAACGCGCCCATGTTGATGAGCGCTCCTGAACCGCCGCCGTACCCAAGTGCGAGAGTCGCGACCTTGCCCTTCTGCCTCAGCTCGTATTCCGGGTTGCCTTTGACAATCCGCTCTAGCGGCACGCCGAACATCTGCGCAGCCGTGGCCTCGTAAATCTTGCCGTGCGTCCGAAAGACTTCGAGCACCCACTCTTCGCCCGCTAGCCATGCGGTGATGCGTGCTTCGATAGCGGAGAAGTCGGCGACGACGAAGAGGTGTCCTGGAGACGGGATGAGCGCAGTCCTCGTGAGCTGCGAGAGTGTGTCCGCTAGGTTGCCGTAGATCACTCGGATGGCATCAAGCTTGCGCGCCTTGACGAGGTCTCGTGCCAAGGACATGCAATCCAAGTGATTTCTTGGCAGATTTTGGGGTTGGATGAGCCGCCCTGAGTTTGATACAATCCGGCCGTTTGCCATGAACCTGTTCTTCGGTCCTGCATTGATGATGTCGTACGTTCGCATCAGAGATGCCCCTCTTTTCGCATGGCCTGTAGTTTGGCTTGTACGTCGCGCCAATGGGATCCGCGTTGCCTGACAACCTTGATAGCGTCTGCGATGATTTCTTCTCTCGACATTCCCTGCCGCATCTTTCGTAAAACCGTAGCCTTTGCAAACGGCCATTCTTCCTGCTTGAAATCAGGAAGGATCGCCTTATCCATCATTCGTTTCTTCAGTTTCTTGGAGATCTTTGCTCCGATTGCGACGCGTTCGGCTTCGGTCCTGCGGGCCCACTGCGCCAATGCATGCTTGCGCGTCATCTCTGAGCGCTTGTGCTTCCACATGAGCCGCTCCTTCAGAGGACGTGTATCTTCCTTGCGAACAGGCTGCGGTCGAGCTTTGCGTGCCAGGCGGATGGCCCGGTACGCGAGCCTGTACGCTTCTTTGGGATGTTCCTTGCGCCAGGATTCCGCAGCCTCAGACATGGACTCATAGTCTGACCAATCGCGCGCCTTCTTTACCTCTGAAAGCTTTTGCAGGAAAATCTGTCGGGCTTCCGGATCCGCATTGAGCCTTTCCCAGAACACGATTCCGCCGAATTTCGCGTCTTCCGCTCCGCCTGGAGAGAGGTTGTAACGCAAGTGCTCTGGGGTGACAGCGATGAGTGCACGTTCCGCCTTACGGGCTTCGGTGAAGCCCAATCCAGAGCGAATCGTCTCAACCATGAACGCATCTCGGCCGTACTTACGGACATCCGAGTAAAAAGGATGGTCTATCGGCGCCGAATCGGCGTGATTGATGTGGTGACGCCAACGTTCTGTCACTGACATGCTGGTCACGCCGATGTACTGTTTGCCAGTTGGTCCGATGATGCGGTAAACGGTGAATTGCCTCTCCACAGTCGCAACCCCCTTCTCTTGGCTTCGGCCAGTGGCATTGATTCGGTGTCGGAGATGTACACGATGTGTTCAGGGGTCGCAGTAATACCGTCCCAGGTGATCACGTCCCTGTCACCGCTGAACACTACCCCCTCGTGAGTTACCCACTGCTCTCCGTCCCAAACTCGGTCTGTAAGCAATACAGATTCGATGGGCTTTTCCAGGATTTCGCCTTCTTGTGTTCGCACAAGTACGGGCGTTCCTTCGGCTAGACACCATCGCCCTGTGCGGCTGGCCCCGTAGAACTGGAGCAGCCCTCGCGCCCGCCCATCCGCGCACACCGCGTCGCGCATGGCGGCGTACTTTTTGACGGATGCTTTTGATAACTCTTGCCTTATTTCGAGCATGCGTCTGGCTGCGCCATCGTCGATGGACTGCAGCAGCGTCTCCACCGTATCCTTGCGCAGGTCCGTGACCTCTTCGCCCAACTCCTCGGTCAGCCACTTGGTGAGCTGTTGCACGCTGTTCGGGTTGTCCAGTCCGGACAGTCGGACGGCTTCGTCCATCAGCTCCGAGGTCACGGTCTCGTTGATGGCCAGGGCACCGTCCACAAGGTCCGTGTCGATGGCCACGCCGTACGCGTTGATGCGCTGATCGAGTACCCACAGTCGCTGTTCTTCTTCAGGCACCGGGAAGGCTGCCAGACGCCTCGCAACCTCCATCTCGACCTCGACGTCGCGCCGACAGTACTCCTTGAAGAGCGCCCACTTTTCGGGCTCGTGATGCGGGAGCGTCCGTGTGCGCCCTCCGTTCGCTTTGGTGGGTTTACACGGCACACAGAACGTCCGAATTAGTGCGGCACCGACGCTCATCTTCTGCTTGTCCTCGTTGAGCTGGAGCGCTTTGGCGACGTTGGCGAGACCTGCGGGATACCCGCAGTACAGACCGTGCACCATGGTGCAGCGCCACTGCTCGAGCGGAGATGGCCAGAACCGATTGATGCAGTACCACTCAAAGGCCGCGTTGTAAGCGTGTTTGATCACGCCTGGGTCTTGCAGCGCCGACAGAATGTCTGCCGGCAGCTGCTCTCCCTGAGCCAGGTCGACGACCTCGACGGGCCCTCCGTCGAACGAGTACGCAAACAGCAAGATCTCGAAGTCAGGGCTTTGCGCGTACTTGTACAGGCCGCTCTTCTTGATGTCGACGTTGGAGTACGTCTCGATGTCCACGCTCAAATGTCGCATCGCTCACAACCCCATCACGCCTCCGCTCAGCGGTTGGCCAGTAATCGGATCGATGGCAGGTTTCGCAGCCGTTGGCGGCGCAGTTGGTGTGGTAGTCGTAGCTGGCGTGAAACCATCACCGAAGGCCTGCGCGGCACTGATTCGTCCGCCAAGTGGTTCACCGTCGGCGACCTTCTGCACGGCGTTCAAGCCACATCCGATACCGCGGTTGCCGTTCGTATTGAAAGCGAAGAAGGTGATCGACACGCGCCCGTACATGCCGCTGTAGATTTGCGTTTGGTCGAGTATCGGACTCAGATTGAGGTCGACCACTTCGACCGGCTGTTTGCTGGAGGCAGTGACTACCCAGTGACCCTTACATTCAGGTCCAAATGGTTCGCCGTTCGGGCGCACGCCGTCTCCGTCGTGGACGGGGATCTTGAGTACCGGGGGTCGCACGCCACCCCACTTCGACAGGACGCCTTCTTGGATGGCCGCTTCGATAGCCGCATCGATACGTTGCTTCGTTTGCACGTCGGATTTCGGGATGAGAAGCGTCACGCTGTACTTCGGCTCTTGCCCGGGATTCGCGGCATACGGTTTCGTCAAATGCACGTAGCTCAGACGCACTTGTCCGGTCGTCACGGTCGTCGGTTTCGTCATCGTTCGTCTCCTCCAAAGGCTTCTTGGGCCGTAATTTTCGCGGTGATCGCGGGACGCTTGTCCGATTCAGGCACGAGTGTCGGTTTGCCGGGTTCCTTCCTCACGAGTCCCGGTTCTTCGAGTAGCTGTCGATACTGCGCTTTGCCGAGTACCTTTTCGAGTTGCGCGACAGTGAGTGGCTTGCGTTCGTAGAGCACCGCTTCATCGATGCCGGCGTCGATGAGCGCTTTGAACGCGGCATCCAAGTCGACGTATTGCCGCGAACCGCGACCTTCGACAGCTTTCCAGCCGGGGATCTGGTTGCCAGCCAAACATTGTTGCAGTGCGTATTCCTCGAGGTCCGTTACCCACTCTGCTAATGCCTTGGCTCGACGCAGAATTTCCCCGACCTCGCTGTCCGTGATGAGCGGAGGCTTGGCTTGTCCGAACGCTTCGAGCGCCAGGTACTGTTCAGACCGAGCGCGGCAGACGGACTTCGCACGACAGAAGCGACAGTGCTCCCCCGCGTTGAACTCACCCTCGCCTCGATACGCCATCTCGGCGATAGGCTTGATAGATTCGCCCCAGGCAAGCAGTTCGTCGACAGAGATCGTCTCTTCGCTGATGCTCTCGAGGCGCGGTTGCACAATGGCCGTGTGGATTTCCGTAATCGGGTACAGGAACCCGTACTCCTGCAAGGCGCCGAGCGCGTAGAGACGCATTTGTGGGTTGCCTTCTCCGCTCACTCGCACGCCTTTCCCGTACTTCAGGTCGATGATGTGTAAGGTTTCGCCGCCGATCACGATGCAATCGCCGGTGCCAAAACCCTCAGGCGCGTAGGCGCTGTAGTCAATCTGCTTTTCGACCGTCACGTAAGGTGGCACGCGATAGCTGTGCACGATACCAAGGACGTAGTCGACATAGCTATCCGTGTAAGTGTCCATTTCAGCACTGTAGAGCGGATGCGACTCAATTTCTTTGCGGCGCTTGTTGAATTCCCGCGCGTTGAGATTGCCGAGTTTCAACGCTTTGCGTAGCTTGAGCTCGGCGAGCTCATGCGCTAAAGTCCCCTCAGCCGCATACTCGCTCGTCGTGTCCGGGAATTGTTCACACAGCCGGGCACTCGGCGGGCAGGCCAGCCATCGATGTGCTGCAGACGCGCTGAGCAGTGCGTGAGGGCGTTCTGCGTGTGTCGCGACCACTAGAGCTTCGCCCCCATCTCGCGCAGCTTTGTCGCGAACGCACCGTAGTGCTCAGGTGCTAAGGCGGTGAGCGCTTGCGCGCCGAACGACTGGAGCAGCTGGATGAGTTCGTCCCGTCGGCCGGCGTCGACGAGCTGTGTCGCGGCGACCGCCAGCTGCTCGAGGGTGTAGGTCGGCGCGGCTGTCGGCACAGCAGTTGAGGGCGCCGGTGGCGGTGTGGGTGCCGCTGGTGCCGTTGGGGCCGCAGGTTGGGTTGCTGCGGCTGCCGCGGCCGACGCCGTTGCCGGAGCCGCCGTTGGTTGTGGACTTGGCGCAGATGTCGTCTGTGCCGTAGCCTCAGAGATGGCGCGCTCATGCGCCAATGACACCTTGGCCGCCTCCGCGGACACACCCATGGCGAGGACGGAGGCGAGCTCGAGAATGGCGTGCGTCAGTTCGGGCGCTTCGATGCGTACGGTCAGCTCCACGTCGTCTTCACCTCCTCTGCGGCGATTGCCGCCTTTGCTTCAGCCAGGAGCTTGTCCAACGCGCGCTGGAGTGCCCGTTCCGGGTGCAGTGCGTGGCTGTCCGACGGTGCCAGCGTGCGAGCATCAAAGGTGCTGAGATAGTTGCCTCGCGTTGTGGTGACGCGGACATCGCACATCCGTCCGCGGATTCGCTCAATGCGGCCTTGGCAGCCTACCGAGTGTTCGGCGTGCGGGCCGACGATGACGGGTTGTCCAACGTAGAACTTGTGCATGCCTGTCCCTCCAGTCGCTCGATCTCGTCGAGCAGTTTGATGACCACTTTGGCGGGGAACCGCAGTCCCCAATGGCCGTAGCGGCGTACCAACTCCCGTACGTCCGCCACGGTCACGCTGTCCCAGATGTCGGGCTCAGCAGGGGCTGGCGGAGACACAGGCACGTCTGGTACACTTATGGTGTTGGTGTGTGTCAGACGTGCTGCGCCTGGGTTCCCGTTGCCGCGGGAACCCTTTTTCCGTTTGCCCCTGCGTCTGTTGCCCATGTGGGTCACCTCCTTTCAGGCACTTTGTTTATGCAGGAATTTCCGTCCACACATCGAAACTGTCACCAGGGGAGCGGAAGTCCTGGAGGCACGTTATGGAACCAAAAGACTTTTTCAAGGGTGATTCAGCAGACCTGAAATGCCCGGGTTGTCAGAACAAATTCTCAGTGGCAGCTGAGAGTTTGTTCATACCAGACACTGTCGTGCATTGCCCTCACTGCAACGCTGAGATCCGTTTGGACAATCGCGAAGCGATCGACACGGTGCAGCGAACACTGGACGACTTATCCAAGTTGCTTAGGAGGCAAACGACGCATATCAATCTGAAACTTTAAGCAGCGAACCGTTCCCCTCCCCGTTTTGGGGGCTCAAAATGTCTGCCAGTTCTCGCAGTTGATTAGCTAGCTCACTCATGTCGAGCGCAACTTTGATGGTGTATTGGTTTCCACGGTTCGTGGCATCCGTTTTGCTCTCAGTTACGTCTGACGCCCAGAAGGGCCGAGAGCAGTATCGCTTTTCAATTCGAATGTGAGCTACTTGAGAGAGGTCAAATTCAGGGTGCAGGCGGAACTTGTCCAAGTCGGCTTCCGCCTGCTCGTATGATTGATACACGACAGGCGCTTCAATCTGTTCACCGTTTTGCAGGGTGTAAATCCGGACGTAATAGGCGTCCATTGTGATAAGCCCTCCTTTCAGAACCATTGCTTCCAGATGAGCCACGCCGCATCGACGAGATCGGGATACTCGTGTTGCAAGAACTCAAGAAACACAGGGAAATCGTTGGGATGTGGGTCTTCAAAGCCGGTCTTGTCGCAAAACTCCATCAAGACGTCGTCACTGTCGATGGTGTTCATATGAAGCCCTCCTCTCACGCGATTCGTTTCCTCTGCATTCGCACGTAATGCTCTTGAAGCAGCTGTTTGCGTCGCTGATAATCCGGTACGGCCACCAGCAATCCAATGTCCACCCGCTGGAGGGCTTCGATGGCTTGTATTTGTTCGACCGTCAAGTACGGGCGAATGACCGCGTCCTTGTCCAGCCCGTGCAGTTGCCTGAAGGCTTTCGCGTCCATGCCGAGCACGATGCGATAGATCATGTTGATCTCGTTGCTGAAGTGGTAATGCTTCGGCTCTTCGTGCGCGTTCATCACGGCTTCCGTGAACGCCGGGAACTCCATCTTCGCTGCCTGCAATGAGCGGATGAAGGCTTCCATTTCGTTAAAGCGTCGGATGTAGGCTTCTTTGAAGCACGCCGCTTTCTTTCCCCGATAGCCCATAACCAAAAAGGTGAATCCGTCTTTGGTCATGAGCATTTGAGGCTGTTTCTTTCCTTGCTCGTTGATGTAATATGACTCCTCAAAGTTGAGGAGTCGGAACTCCTCGCTGCAGTCGAGGTTTGCAATGTCTCGCAAGACATTGTCGTGACGCTTTCCAAACTCATCGGCTACTTGTCGACTGCTGCAAAACACTTGCCCGTCACGCTCATACAACCGATACTCAGGGTTGAGTGTGAGTTTGGCCATCCATACGGCCTCCTTCCTTGATGGCACGAATGCTCTCCAACTCTGAAGTCACGCCTAGTTCCTCCATCACGATGGGATAGAAGAACTGCGCCAAAACCTTGGCAAGCCGCTCTGGCTCGGGGTGTGGGACCTCTTCCACTGTGAAACGAATGGGTTTCGCGCGTTTGATTGGCGTCAGCCCCTTCCGCGTCATGGCCGTTCACACCTGGACCGGTCTTCGTGAGTTGACATTTGGTCCAAGGATAAAGTTAAGTTTCGCTTAAGTAGAAGGCATAAGACAGCCCTTCACCGTAAGTGTCACTTGCGCAAGTTCAATTGATGCTTTATAATAGGCGTCGACAACAAGTTTCCCTTAACTATCAGACAAATAGAAACTAGGGTCGTTAAGCTCCGGAAAGAGCTCGTCCAGAGGAACACCAAAATAATGCTCCATCCGTTTCATGATACGAATGCTTGGCAAGTAAGTACCATGTTCGATGGCTCGAAGGTATGTCTCTGTAATCCCGAGATCCGCTGCGACTTTGCGCTGCGTCCCTTTTTGCTTGCGGGCTTCGCGCAACCGACTGCGCAAAGGCGTTGAGGATGATGTTTGCGTGACCATTTCGGGGCCTCACCTCCTTGTGCCTCGAATATAGCACTTAAGTATCGCTTAAGCAAGGGGGTGAATCGAAAATTTTATTTAAGGACGGTGAAGTACATGACGTTGGGGCAACGCATTCGGCAGACGCGCATCCGGCGAGGTTTAACTCAAAGTCAGATCGCAATGGCTTTAGGAGTCACCGAGGCAAACATTTCAAATTACGAACGGGATAAATCCATACCGCCAAGTGAGCGATTACAAAAACTTGCTGAGGTGTTGGGGGTTTCGGTAGACTATTTACTCGGGCGTACTAATGACCCGCACGGGTATTCCCAAGATGCGGGTGAAGACGAACAATTGAGGGACGCAGTTGAATTTATTACTCGAGCCCGGGATGAGCTCTCGGAGGAAGCGTATACACGATTTCTGGAGCTCACGAAGCAGCTCGCGGAGGCGATGAAGCACGGAAACAAGCACAAATAATGAGCATTCTGTCTTGTCTTCTCCTCGATTTAAAGCCATGGAACAGATCGCCTACGTTGCTCTTGCGGAGATCGGAAATCCACAGCCACCAATCGATCTCACACCTCTAGCTCGAATATTTAATTGTCGTATACAATTTACTTACTTAAAGGGCCCGGAAGGCTACACCGTTAGAACGGGTACAGGGTACCACATATACATAGCGACCGATTTGCGCGGTGATGCAGAGACAGTTCGGCGTCGACAACGGTGGACGTTAGCACATGAATTGAGCCATGTTCTAGCTCATTGGGATTTACCCTGGAATACAACTGATGAGCTCGATCGGATTTCCCCCGAACTTCGAGGCGTACTTGAGGTCGAAGCAAACTGGTGCGCGTCCCGCTTGCTAATCCCAGATTACTGTTTTAACGGCCTTGAAGATCTCATTCCAGCCGTGTTGTCTAACAAGTGTGATGTCAATTTTACACCAGCTGAAAAGCGTATCAATCATCTAAGCAGGGCTATCCGGAATCGGTTGTTCCTTGAGGCTTTAGAGTGGATAGAAGCGGACCTCTGGTTTAATGGCGGAGGTTTTGTTTCTTCTTAAGGTTACTAACTGTGTCAGAAAAGAAGGTGAGCTTCTTTGGTTAAAAAGAAAATTCGGGCCGTTGCCTATCCTCGCTATAGCTCCGATAACCAACGCGAAGAGTCAATTGACGCTCAGATGCGCGCGATCGAGGAGTACTGTAAACAGAAGGGCTACGAACTAGTTGGGGTTTACCCAGACGAGGCACGGTCGGCGACGACCGATGATCGACCGAACTTTCAACGGATGATCCAAGATAGTGCAAAAGGACTCTTTGATGTGGTCGTCGTGCATAAATTAGATCGCTTTGCGCGCAATCGTTACGACAGCGCGTATTACAAACGCATTCTGAAGCGGAACGGTGTACGTCTTGAAAGCGTCCTGGAGCGCTTGGACGATTCACCGGAAAGTGTTATTTTGGAATCAGTATTAGAGGGTTTGGCCGAGTACTACTCCAAAAACCTCGCAAGGGAAAGCCGTAAAGGATTGAAGGAAAACGCCCTAAAGGGCATGACAACAGGCGGACGGCCACCTTATGGCTATCGAGTCAATCCAGAGACCAAGCGTTTGGAAATCGATGAACGTGCCGCAGAAGCCGTCCGAATCTTCTTTACCCGTATTGCCGAGGGGAAAAACAAGTCGGAGATCGCTGCAGAGCTCAATGAACGCGGCTTCCGTACCCAACGCGGACGGCCTTTCACCATCAATAGTTTTGACGGTTGGCACTGCAACAAGAAATACATCGGCATTTATACTTGGGACGTACGGTCTTCAAAGCGAGAAGATGGAACACGGAATAATCATGATTTCAAACCAAGAGAAGAGCAGGTTGTTGTGGAGGGTGTAGTTCCTCCCATCATTGACCGTGAACTCTTTGAGAGGGTGAATCAGATCATGGCCACACGGAAATTCAAACCGAGCTATTACAAAGGCGATGCTACGTATCTGTTGAGCGATAAGTTGTACTGCGGCCAATGCGGTGCTCGTTGTAACGGCAACAGCTATACCAACAAAGGAAGTCAGTATCAGTACTACACATGTTCTGCGAAGTGTGGCCTTCCGAGCATTCGTAAGTCTGACATTGAGAATGCGATTATCAAACTTTTGGTTGACACCTATTTCACAGACGAGTCCATTCAAATGATGGTGAAGAACATCCAAGCGCTGTATGCAGAGCAGCGCGCGCAATTGAAACAAGACGAAGAAGTGCTGCGGCGCGAGCTCTCGGAAATTAATCAGGATATTCAGGCCTGGATGAACTCGTTAAGAGGCATTAAAGATCAGGAACTTGTCTGGTCGTACATCAATGAGGCTAAGGACCGGAAGGATGAAATCGAAAAAGCGCTTGTCCGTCTCGAAGTCATGAAAAAACGAGACCATCTGGACGACGCGGCGATTGAGGCTGTGATCCGCGAAAAGAAGTACCAGCTCCTACATGGAGACGACGTGGCAAAGAAGGCTGTCATACAAGAATTCGTCGACTCCGTCATCTTGACTTTCGACGACGGAACCGACGAATTCGACTGCAACTTGCGAGTTCGGGTTATGCATGGTGGAGGCGAACCTCCACCAGCCCGTGCTCGCGAAGCTGTCTCATGTGATGGGAAAGCGTGTTTTGCCGCACGCCGAGGCGCTCGGAGAGCTCACCCGCGGTCTGCTCGCCGTCGGCCAACGCCCGGAGAATCCGCAGCCGCTGGGGCTCGCCGAGCACCGCCAAGCACCTCATGCAATCCTCTGCCGTATCCAGTCCGTGCGTCATAGCGTTTCTCCTCGCTTCGCGACCGACGCCCTACGTGGACAACATCAGCCCACGATGCTGTGATGCGTCTTGGCCTGGGGCGCAAGCCGGATGTCTTCCGTGTCTTCGAGCGACTTCTGTTTCATCTCCGGCACGGCGAGAACCGTGAGCAGCGCGCCGAGGAGGGCAACGCCCGCCAGCATCCCCATCGTGACGCTGAGACCCGTGGCCTTCAGGATGCCTGGCAGGACAAACGCGCCGAGGAACGCGCCAATCTTGCCGGCCGCCGCCGAAATCCCGTGCGCCGTGCCGCGCAGGTTCGTCGGGAACGCCTCGGATGGCACGAGGAACGTCGTGGTGTTGGGACCGAACTCGATGAAGAAGTAGCTCACCGCGTACAGCAGCAGGAACAGAATGGGCATCTTCGCGATGCTCGGCACCAGGAACAGCGCCGCATATGCGGCCGCCATCACCACGAAGCCGAGGCTCTGGATGAATTTGCGCCCCCACTTGTCCATCAGGTTGGCCGCCACGAAATAGCCCGGCAGCGCAGCCACCATGAAAATGGCGGTGGCGACGAGCGTCGTGGTGACGAGCTGCGCGTGCGGCAGCAGCGCCTTCAGAATGAGCTGCGACGAGACGCTGTTCCCATAGAACGCGACGTCAATCAAGAACCAGCTGCCCGCGGTACCGAGCAGGCGGAACAGGTGCTTCGGCGTCCACAGCGACTGTTTGGCGATCACGGCGCGCGAAGCGGACTCCTCCGAGGCTCGCACGGCCTGGCCCGTCAGTTGCTGCGCCGCGCTCGCCGCCGCATCTGCGTCCTGCTTCACGGCCATGAGATAGCGCGGCGACTCGGGCATCCTGCGGCGCAGGTAGATGACAGATGCCGCCGGAATGGCACCAAGCGCGAGCATGATGCGCCACGCGATGTCATGCGGGATACCCACCGAGAGCAGGATAGACGCCACGAGCGGCCCCACCAAAAGTCCGAGCCCCTGCATGGCAAAGACCATCGTGACCATAAACCCGCGGTTTTTGCGGTTGGAATACTCCGTCATGATGACCGAACTCGTGGGGTAATCTCCACCCACGCCCAGTCCCACGATGAAGCGGAAGATGACGAGCCAGATGAAGGACGGCGCGCACGCGGACAGAATGGCGCCTACGGCGAGCATGATGACCTCAAATCCGTACATCGCCTTGCGCCCGAGCTTATCCATCAGTTTGCCGAAGAACAGGGCGCCGAGGGCCGCCGCCGCGAGAGAAGTGCTGTTCAAGATAGACAGTTGCGCGGTGGAAAGATGCCAGAGGGGTGTGAGGATGGCGGTCACCGTGCCGATGATGAAGAGATCATACGCGTCGGTGAAAAATCCCATGCCAGCCGTGAACATGGTCTTCCAGTGGAAGCCGCTCAGCCGACTTTCGTCCATGGCCTCGAGAACTTTCGGATTGACGGACACGCGAATCGCCCCTTTGTGGCTAGGTTTGAGCTGCGACGGGTCAGTGCACTTGCCGCGATCGCGATGAATCCATACCCATTGATTCAATGGATATCGATCCTTTCCGTCATCACATGCTACGCGCCATTTGTGAAATCCACGTGTTCGGATTGTGAAGAGTGTGTAAAGATGGAGGAAAATCATGGAGGTTCTATGCGATCCCGGCGTTCTGAAATCGACCGGGATCGCGCCATTTTGTCACCACTTGGCGACGGCGTACATGAGCAGGATGTTCACGGCGAGAATGATGAGCGCCGTAGGCCATTGCGCCCGGATGACCGCATACTGGCTGCGCAGGCCGAGAAGCGCTGCGGGGACGATGTTGAAGTTGGCCGCCATGGGCGTGAGCAGCGTGCCGCAGTAGCCCGCGAACATGCCGATGGCCGCGACGCGATCCGCATCGACGCCGAAGTGCCCGATGATGAGCGGGATGGCAATGCCGGCCGTCATCACGGAAAACGCGGCGAAGGCGTTGCCCATGATCATGGTGAATACGGCCATGCCCACGCAATACGCGAAAACCGCCCAGAAGAGCGAGTGATGCGGAATCACGTGGTTGGCCAGCCGCGCCACGACGGTGCCCACACCGGCGGACGCGAACAGGGTGCCGAGGACCGCGAGCATCTGGGGAAGCACGGCGGCCCAGCCGATGGCCTCAATCAGGCGCCTAGCTTCGCGCAGGGATGTCACGGGCGAACTCCGGGCGATGATCCACGCGACGATGAGCGCGATGACGGCGGCAATGCCGAGCGCCACGAGCGTGACGTTCGCCGGATCCAGAAGTGGCAGAGCGCCGACGTGAATCCGGCTCAGCCCTTCCACCCCAGCCACAGTGAGCAGTGGGATGAGCACGGCCGGGATGAACAGCCGGTTTCCGAGCCGGGCCCGGCTCGCCTCGAGATCCGCCGCGTCCGCCTCCCCATAGCTACCGGTGCGCACCCCGCCAAAGCCCGCCAGAACGACGATGGCGATCACGACAAGGCCTAGGACGAAAGATGGCAGCACGTCCGCCAGGATGAACGCGAGTCCATACAGCGCGTAGAAGAGCCCTGTGGTGATGCGCCGTGGATTGGTGCGATCGCGAAAGGTATAGACGCTCGAGAGAACGAGAATGAGGCCGACGAGGTCATAGACGTATTGGACGCGAATCACGCGTTGACCCCCTCTCCCTGGGCCGAGGAAGACGCGGACGGCCCGGAGGACAGCCAGCGCCGGAGACGCCGATCCAGCAGGTACAGACGCACACTGTGGACGATGAACACAGCAACGGCCGTCGGCAGCGCCCACAGGCCCATGAGGATCGGAGTGGAATGAATGTGGAACTGATCAAACACGCCTTTCATGAGGAGAACCGCCCCGACCGCGACGAACACGTCCTCACCGAAAAACAGTCCAATGTTGTCGACTGCGGCGGCGTGGGCGCGGATGTGATCCCGGACGTGATGAGGCAGGTTGCCATAGGCGGCCTCGGCGGCACCTTCGGCCATCGGCGCGACAACCGGGCGAACCATCTGCGCGGGCCCGCCGATGGACGTGAGCCCGAGGGCAGCCGCCAGTTCGCGAATGAAGAGGTACGCGTTCAAGATGCGGCCCGTCGTGGCAGCGCGCACCTTCGACACCAGGCGCTGGGCCTGTTCGCGCAGCCCGTGGCGCTCGAGCAAGCCAATGACGGGCAGCGTGGCGACAAAGACGGCCATGTAGCGATCCTTTGCGAACGCAGCGCCGAATTGAGACAAAATGTCATACGGCGATTCGTGCGCCAAGAGGCCGGTGACCATGCCGGCCACCGTCACGACGAGCAGCGGGTTCACGCGTAGCGCAAAGCCCACGATCACGACAAGAACACCGTTGAGAACCATGGAGATGCCTCCTGCCATATGTCACACATGTAGATGAATGCTGCGTGCGATGTCCACCTTGGAGGAGGACTCATGGATCTCCCTCTATGACGCGCACGCCTGACACCGAATGAATGATGAAAAGCGATGTGCACTGAATGCTTCGTGGCGCGAGGAACGCGCATGCAAAACGAACATGGAGCGAAGACAAAACTGCGTGTGGCGAAACATCACCCTTTCGCGCAGAACCTTCGCGTGCCATGCGCCTGGAGCTGTTAATGAGCCCTGGAGCGCGTGAACTAGGGAATGCGCTGCTAGGGGGAATCTGCATGGACGAAATTTGGGTGCAACGAGCGACGCATGAGAGCGGTTCGCTTATGCATCCGAGGTAGCAGCGTGCACTCGGGCAGTTCCACTACTCGGCCACGACGGCGGTGAGGGCCCATCAGGGGACGGCACGCACATCCGCGGTACTCAAGCGATGGAAGTAGCATTTCGACCTGAATTCAGGGAATCCTGCATCGATTCTGGACAAACAAGGGTTGAGTGATTCAAGTGTTCACACGGTGCGCAACTGGGCGTTGCGCGAACCTGGATCGATGGCGAATGCCCGGGAGGTTCGCGCAAGACGAAAATTCCGCGTCAGGACTGGATTTTTTGACGCTGAGAGGGTATGATGAAGGTGATTGGATGCCGTGTAAACGCCACGCGCCGCGCAGGTTCGCGATTTAAGCCCGGGAAACCGCGCCAGGAGCGGGCTCTGGGGGATGGCGTTGATCCGCCGAGATCGTCGGCGGCCCCATTGAAGCATATCGAAGGGGGTGAATTTTGGTGGCAACGATAGGTTGATCCGCCGAGATCGTCGGCGGCCCCATTGAAGCTCGGTTCCGGGTCGCGGGCTTGTTCTTTCAGAAGCTGTTGATCCGCCGAGATCGTCGGCGGCCCCATTGAAGCAAACCTACTATGAGGCGGCGCGAGCGCGCGGAGGCGCAGTTGATCCGCCGAGATCGTCGGCGGCCCCATTGAAGCGGGTTACGTTTCAACTTTCTCAGCCAACTGAGGTCGTTGATCCGCCGAGATCGTCGGCGGCCCCATTGAAGCAGTCGTAGGCACATACTCCTCTCCAACTGATTGATAGGGTTGATCCGCCGAGATCGTCGGCGGCCCCATTGAAGCATGCTTCTTCGTGGTCTTCGTCAGATACACGCAGGGGTTGATCCGCCGAGATCGTCGGCGGCCCCATTGAAGCTACGTACTGGGACAATTGACGGTATAGGTTCTTAGTTGATCCGCCGAGATCGTCGGCGGCCCCATTGAAGCGCGTGACGCGGATCTCGTTGGCAGCTAGGCGTCAGGAGTTGATCCGCCGAGATCGTCGGCGGCCCCATTGAAGCAGAACTTTGTAAGACTCGCCTTCTTCCGTCGTAAGAGTTGATCCGCCGAGATCGTCGGCGGCCCCATTGAAGCTGATCTCTTCAGGAAGAGAATCCTGGAAGTCTTTACGTTGATCCGCCGAGATCGTCGGCGGCCCCATTGAAGCCCTTATGCGGCAGCGAACGGGTACGGGCAGTCATCGTTGATCCGCCGAGATCGTCGGCGGCCCCATTGAAGCACGATCTTTTCAAGCTTGGGTGAGTGCACACGCAGATGTTGATCCGCCGAGATCGTCGGCGGCCCCATTGAAGCCGACAGATGTGGCTCCTGGGTGATGATGCTCGCCCGTTGATCCGCCGAGATCGTCGGCGGCCCCATTGAAGCTTTCACGACACAGGTGCCACGCGACGTGCGTATTGGTTGATCCGCCGAGATCGTCGGCGGCCCCATTGAAGCATGCGATGGTGGCAGTCGGGATGGACGTCGGCAAGCGCCGTTAATCCGCCGAGATCGTCGGCGGCCCCATTGAAGCTGTCGCTCTACTCGAACGTGCTTCAGACAACACCGATTGTTGATCCGCCGAGATCGTCGGCGGCCCCATTGAAGCGACATGTCGACCGTACGCAGCTCGATATTGGTCATCGTTGATCCGCCGAGATCGTCGGCGGCCCCATTGAAGCTGAAGTTTTTGCTTGACGCCCTCTGCGATGGCGACGTTGATCCGCCGAGATCGTCGGCGGCCCCATTGAAGCACCTTTCGATCCCCGGCCATTATCGCGTTGATGTCGGGGTTCATCCGCCGAGATTGTCAGCGGCCCCATTGAAGCGCCGGCCAGTACACGTAGGCTTGCGCGAGCCGATAACCCCTCGCCGCGTTCACGCTTCCCTCGTGAATGTTCGAACTGCACAGGAGAGCCTTCACTGTAATCTAGAACAAATCCAGGCTGGCGGAGAATCGTGCGTCACGTGATGTCCAATACATGGTTAAAGTGGGGGTGTTGGAATAAGTGAACTGGTTAAGGAGGCTGACGAGGCCTAATCCACCGGAGGCCGTGAAATATCTTGCGTTGATTGACAAACTTCGATGGGTCGCGTTTCTTACAAGCGTCTTTTTCGTATTATTGGAGGAAATACCTTTCGTAAAGCATCACAAGATTTTGAAGGCGGCGGTGTTTTGGACCTTCGAATCGATCCTCGCTGTCGTGATTATCGGCGCTATCTATGCGCTGGTGAGGTATCTCATTGCCTACGCCCAAGGCACACGCTGACGCCGAATGCCCGCATGGCGACGTTCTGTGCTCTGACACTGTGAATGTTCATGCCAAAACGACGACTGTCATGGTTCATATGTTCCGCACAAATGACAGTACCACGGGTCTCGCCGTCCAGCGCACTCATTCAACGACACGGCCTAAGAGGCCTTTAAAGATTGTTTCAAATCGACCCATCCGTGAGCTCGCTGTTGGGCACTTGAGTAACCTTGTGCCGCCTCCATCCTCGTCAACGCGCGGCGAGCCCTGGGCACCGATTCACCCAGGGCTCGTGCTCGCTTTTCAGTACACGCCGTACACACCCGCGCCGGTACCTGCGCCGCACCCGCAGCTCGGCGCCGGAGCCGCGCCCACTGCCGGAACCAGCAGGAAGAACAGCACGAAGATGATGAGAAACACCACGGCCCAGCGCGTGTAGCCGCCAAACGTACCCATGAACTCTACCCCTTTCAGGCGAGATGGTTCATCGTACGCCGAAGCCGCACGCGCCAAAGCCGACAGGCGCCCCATCCACGCCTCCGCTTCCGCCGTGCCCATGGGAGGTCAAGCGGTCAGTCAAGGGGCCTTCCCTTCACGCGCCGTTCGCCGCTATTCCCGCACCTGCCCGTGTCCGTACACCACGTACTTATAGCTCGTCAGCTCGCGCAGGCCCATTGGGCCGCGGGCGTGCATCTTCTGCGTCGAGATGCCGATCTCGGCCCCAAATCCAAACTCAAATCCGTCCGTGAATCGGCTCGACGCGTTGTGGTACACCGCCGCCGCGTCCACCGAAGCCAGAAACACCCGCGCCGCCTCCTCATCCTCCGTCACAATGACCTCCGAGTGCTGCGTCCCGTACCGTTCGATGTGCGCGATCGCGTCCTCGAGCGTATCCACCACGCGCACGGCCAGGATGAGGTCCAGGTACTCCGTCTCCCAGTCCGCCTCCTGCGCCGGCACCGCCGAGATGCCGGCGCGCTGCAACACGTCCATCGCCCGCGGACACGCCCGCAACTCCACGCCCCGCGCCACCAGCGCCCGCGCCGCGTCTGGCAACCACCGCTCGGCCATCTCCGCGTGCACGAGCAGCGTCTCCGCCGCGTTGCACACGGACGGGCGCTGCGTCTTCGCATTCACCACGATGCGCGTGGCCATCTCCGGGTTTGCGGCGCGATCGACGTAGACGTGGCAGTTCCCCACGCCCGTCTCGATCACCGGCACCGCCGCGTTCTCCACCACGCGGCGAATCAGCCCCGCGCCTCCGCGGGGAATGGCGAGATCGACGAGCCCCCGCGCGCGGATGAGCACATCGACGGCATCCCGGTCGGTGTGGGCCACGAGCGACACCGCCGCTTCCGGCAGCCCCGCCTGCCGCAGGCCATCGTGGATGGCCGCCACGAGCGCCTGGTTCGACCCAAGCGCCTCGCGTCCCCCGCGCAGCACCGCCACGTTGCCCGTCTTCACCGCAAGCGCCGCCGCGTCGACCGTGACGTTCGGCCGCGCCTCGTAGATCATGGCGATCACGCCCATCGGCACGCGCACCTTGCGAATGTCGAGGCCGTTCGGGCGCAGGATGCGCTCCACCTCTTCCCCCACCGGATCCGGCAGCGCCTCCACCTCGCGCACGCCCGCGATGATCTGTTCGAGCCGCGCCTCGTCGAGCTTCAGCCGATCCACGCGGGCCGCGGGCTGCCCCTCCCGCACGGCCGCGTCCACGTCCGCCGCGTTCGCGGCCAAAATTTCGCTCCTGCGCGCCCAGATGGCGTCCGCCATGTGCAGGAGCGCCTCGTTCTTCACGCGCGTCGGCGCCGTGGCCAGCCTGCGCTTCGCCATTTGCGCGCCCCGCAGGGTGGCTTGCACCGACGCCACCAGGTCCGCCTTCGTGTCGACACTCATCCCGCCGTCGCCTCCGTCCAGATCACCATGTCGTTGCGGTGCACCACTTCGTTGAGCGCGTGCACGTCCTCGCCCGCGCGCTTTTTCTCGAGCCACTCGGCGAGATCGCGTGAAGAGAAGTTGGAGATGCCCTTGCCGAACGCCGCGCCAGAGGGCCCCACGAGTTCCACCACTGCGCCCTCCTGAAAGTCGCCGTGCACCTGCACGAGGCCCGGCAGAAGCAGGCTCTTCCCGCCCGCGATGAGCGCGTGCATGGCGCCGTGATCCACCTGCAGAACCCCTTCCGGCTTCGGCGCGTGCAACAGCCACGACTTGCGCAGGCTGACCGGCTCCGCCGCCGCCAAAAACCGCGTGCCCACCGGCTCGCCGCGAAGCACGCGCTCGAGCACCTGCGGCTCGTCCCGATGCGCGATGATCACCTCGACGCCCGACTGCGTCGCAATTTTCGCCGCCTGGATCTTCGTCCGCATCCCGCCCGTGCCCGCTCTCGATCCCGCCCCGCCCGCGATGCGCTCGATCTCGTCCGTGATGGCCGCGACTTCGCGGATCCGGGTTGCGGCCGGGTCGCGCCGGGGATTGGCGGTGTAGAGACCATCGATGTCGGTGAGCAAGACGAGTTTCTCCGCCTCGGCCACCAGCGCGACGAGCGCCGCCAGCGTGTCGTTGTCGCCAAACCGGATCTCGTCCACCGCCACGGTGTCGTTCTCGTTGATGATGGGCATGGCGCCGTGCTGCAGCAGGGCCATGACCGTGTTGCGGATGTTGACAAACCGCTTCCGATCCTCCACGTCCGCGCGCGTCATGAGAATCTGGCCCACCGCGATCCCGTGCTCGGCGAACAGCCGCTCGTACTGCTCCATGAGGAGCACCTGGCCCACTGCGGCCGCCGCCTGCTTCTCCGGCATGGAAATGTGCGCGCGCTGCCAGCCGAGCCTGCCGAGCCCCGCCGAGATGGCGCCCGAGGAGACGAGCACGAACTGGCAGCCCGTCTCGCGCTCGAGCCGCGCCATGTCGGCCGCCATCTGCCGCATCCGCCCCAACGCGAGCGATCCGTCCGCTTCCGTGAGCGAGCTTGACCCAATCTTCACCACCACGCGCCTGCGCCCACGACCATCCCTCGACATGCTTTCATCTCCCAAATCTCATCCGCTCCGCGTGCCAGGCACGCCTCATCCTGCCACCAGCCGGTTCTCGAGCCGCCCAAGGCCATCGATTTCACAGGCCACCACGTCCCCGGACTTCAGCCATACCTTTTCCGCCCGGCCCAAGATCACGCCCTCCGGCGTGCCGGTGTAGACGAGATCGCCCGGCTCAAGGGTCATGATGCGGGAAAGGTCCGCAATGACGTGCGCCACCGAGAAGATCATGTCCGCCGTGGTGGAGTTCTGGCGCAGTTCGCCGTTCAGGTACAGGCGCAGTCCGAGTTGCTGCGGATCTCCCACCTCGTCGGCCGTCGCGATGTATGGTCCAAGCGGCGCAAAGCCGTCGATGGCCTTGCCGTAGAGCCACTGCGACGCGCGCATCTGCAGGTCCCTCGCGCTCAAATCGTTCCCCACCGCGTAGCCGAAGACCGCGCTAAGCGCCTCCTCCTCCGACAGATTCCGGCATCGCCGGCCGATGACCGCCACGAGCTCCACCTCGTAGTCCACCTCGCGGGCCACCTCGGGAATGGCGATCTCGTCCCCATGTCCAGCCAGACTGTTCACAAATTTGGCGAAATACACGGGCGACGAGGGAATCTGCATCTTCGCCTCCTCGGCGTGCTTCCGGTAATTGAGCCCCACGCACAGGATCTTCTGCGGGCGGGTGACAGGCGGTGCGAGCCGCAGATCCGACAGCCTGCCGGCCGACACGCCCTCGGCTTCCACGCGCTCGAGCGCAGCCCGGCATGCCTCATAGGCCGCAATCACGTCCTCCATCGCATCCGGCACGGTCACGCCAAGCCGCTTCGCGCTCGACGCGACGTCCACGACTTCGTCGCCGCGCACGAGCCCGAGCCGCAGCGCGTCTCCCTCCCGGTAGGTGCAGAGCTTCATGGCCATCCTCTCCCCTTGTCACCGTGGCGTTACACTGCCGCCATTGTAACAAATTCGCGCGCACCGCGGCGATCCCGCGCTTTCGACGCATACGCGAAAACGCGCGCCGCGCAGCCATGCGCGCCTGAACTGCGGCCCCTTGCGCAAAGGCACACGGGCTGGCGCTTGCGCGCGCATCAAAATCGCCCCATCAAATCGAATGGGTTCCGCAAGATATTGCCGTACACCGTCAAAATCCTCTGCTACAATGCAGGCACATCAGGTTCGGCGCTTGACAAGGAGTGACCTCCATGAAATTCACCGACGGCAACTGGCTCGTCCGCGACGGCGTCTCCATCCACCCCGGCCTGTCCGTGCAGGACTGGCGCCAGGATGGGGACGGCGTCCTTTTCTTCGTCGCCTGCCGCCCCGTGACGCACCGCGGCCACATGCTCGACGGCCCCATGCTCACCTGCCGCGTCTCCTTCCCCCGCCCCGGCATGGTGCGAGTGGAGCAGCATCACTTCCTCGGCCGCGTCGACCGCGGGCCCCATTTCCCGCTCGCGCTCCATCCCCAGCCGTTTGCTGTGGAGGCGACCGAGACCGAGGTCATCCTGACCTCCGGCGAGATGGAGGCCCGCGTGCGGCTGTCCCCCTGGTCCATCGCCTTTTACGAAGGCGGCCGCCTGCTCACCGAAAGCGGCCCTCGCTCGGCCGCGTACATCGTCGATCACGGCCAGCCCCACATGCGCGGCCAATTGCAATTGTCCGTCGGCGAATACGTGTACGGCCTCGGCGAGCGCTTCACGGCGTTTGTCAAAAACGGCCAGTCGGTTGACATCTGGAACCGGGACGGGGGGACGGGATCGGACCAGGCGTACAAGAACGTGCCGTTTTACCTCACCAACCGGGGCTACGGCGTGTTTGTCAACCACCCCGAATGCGTCTCGTTTGAGATTGGCACCGAATTCGTCTCGAAGGTCCAGTTCAGCGTCGAAGGGGAGCGGCTCGACTACTTCGTCATCGGCGGCGGCGAGCCGAAGATGGTGTTGGAGCGATACACGGCGCTCACCGGTCGGCCGGCCCCCCCGCCCGTCTGGTCCTTTGGGCTTTGGCTCTCGACGTCCTTCACGACGGACTACGACGAGCAGACGGTCAGCCAGTTCGTCGACGGCATGGCCTCGCGCGGCATCCCGGTGAGCGTGTTTCACTTCGATTGTTTCTGGATGAAGCCCTACGAATGGTGCAACTTCGCCTGGGACACCGCCTGCTTCCCAGATCCCGAGGGCATGCTCGCGCGGCTCAAGGCCCGCGGGCTGCGCATCTGCGTCTGGATCAACCCGTACATCGCGCAGAAATCGCCGCTCTTTCTCGAGGCCATGGCGCGCGGATACTTGCTCAAGCGGCCCAACGGCGACGTGTGGCAGTGGGACTTGTGGCAGCCGGGCATGGGCATCGTGGATTTCACCAACCCGGACGCCCGCCGCTGGTACCAGTCCCATCTGCGCCGACTGCTCGAGATGGGCGTGGATGCCTTCAAGACGGACTTCGGCGAGCGCATCCCGACCGACGTGGTGTATCACGACGGAGCGGACCCGCACAAGATGCACAACTTCTACAGCTACCTGTACAACGAGGTGGTATGGGAGGTCCTCTGCGAGCGCGGTGAGCAGGGCGCCGTGGTCTTCGCGCGATCCGGCACGGCCGGCAGCCAGCGCTTCCCGGTCCACTGGGGCGGCGACTGCCGGGCCACCTACGAATCCATGGCGGAGACGCTCCGCGGCGGCCTGAGCCTCGCGCTGTCCGGCTTCGGCTTCTGGAGCCACGATATCGGCGGATTTGAGGACACCGCCCCCGCGCACCTGTACAAGCGCTGGATTGCCTTCGGGCTGTTGTCCAGCCACAGCCGGCTGCACGGCAGCGGATCCTACCGCGTGCCCTGGCTGTTCGACGAGGAATCGGTGGACGTCCTGCGCCATTTCACGCGCTTAAAGCTCCGGCTCATGCCGTATCTGTGGTCGTGCGCCATCGAGGCCCACCGCACCGGCGTACCGGTGCTCCGCCCCATGATGCTCGAGTTTCCGGGCGATCCGACCTGTGAGCCGCTGGATCGCCAATACATGCTCGGCCCATCGCTGCTCGTCGCCCCGGTCTTCTCGGCGTCCGGCGAGGTCACCTATTACCTCCCCGAAGGGCGCTGGACGCACCTCACGAGCGGCGAGACGAAGCAAGGCGGCCGATGGTACCGAGAGCAGCACGGCTTCTTCAGCTTGCCGCTCTACGTGCGGGAAGGCAGCATCCTCGCCATGCAGGACCATCCGACAAAACCCGAGGCCTTGCCGAGCGAAGGGCTCGCCCTCCACGTCTATCCTCTGCGACCAGGGCAACGAAGCGTCTGCCATCTCTTCGATGACGACGGCCGCTCCGCCGGCCACATCGAAGCCGCTTGGGAAGACGGACAGCTCGTCCTTGCGCCACACGCATGCGCGCACGCGTGGACCGCTGTGCTGCACGGGCTGAAGGAGCCGGGAGCCCTCCGCGTCGAAGGAGCCACATGGCGCGCGTCCGAGCAAGGCGTCCTCCTCGTCCCGCACCACCCCAGCGAGGCCGTGCGGATCGCAGGCATCCAACGCACGTGGTTGGAAGATTAGGTGGCGCGTCCTCCCCCGCGCCCTGCGCAAACCGCCAGACAGGCCTCACAATCCGGCCTTCGCCTCGATGCGGCCCCCGGTTGCCGCCCGCACGCGCCACGAGCCCATCCCAGGGGTCCATCTGGACCGCCACGGGATGGGCTCGCGCGCCATGAGGGTCAGCGCACCACAAGGACCGCCTGTTTCGCCCGGTGCAAGACGGCCGTGCTCACGCTGCCCATGAGCAACCGGTCCACCGCCTTTTTGCCGTGCGATCCGACCACGACGAGATCGGCCCCCACGTCGGTTGCCACGTGCACGATGCGCTCGGCCGGCGAGCCGTGCTCGACCCGAAACGCCACCCTAGATCCGTACGCCGAAAACCGCTCCTCCACCTGGCGCTTGAGGTCCCCCGCGAGCTTCTCCGCCTCGCGCTCCATCTGCACCGCGTACTCCGCCGTCCACTCCGACGTCGGCACCGCGGGCACGTGCACAAACACGGCCTTCAGCCGCGCCTCCGGCCACTTGTCCAAAAACGTCTGCACCATCTCACCAGCCCGCCACGCACAGTCCGATCCGTCCACCGCCCACACGATGTGGTTCACGGCCGCGCCTCCTCTCCTCGTCGGGCGCCAAGCGGACTTGGCGCCCCTCTACCCCTCAGTCTATCACGCGGCCGAGCGCGCGGATCGCGTCAACGGACGGACAGGTACTGCATTTGATAGAATCCGCCCCAGGACCACGGGTTCGGCTGCGCCCCCGTGATGCCCGTGCGCTCGAGGTAGTAGGTCTCCGCGTAGTAGAGCGGGATGGTGTAACCCTGCTGAATGAGCTGCGTCATCAGATTCGCCGCCGTGGCCGCCGAAGAGAACATGTCGGGGCTGTTCTGGTACTCCGCCTGCCACATGCGCCAGTTGCGCACGTCGTTTGACTCGTGTTCGTCCCAGTACACCTGCACATCCAGGCTCCCTGTGTTGATCCCGCCGCCGCCAGAACCCTCCGAGTAGGGCGCGACAAACTTCCAAGCCTCCACCCACGCGGCGTGTTTCGCCGCCGCGGTCTTTGCCTGCTTGAACTGCTGGACAATCTGATTCCACTGCTCGGTCAGCGTGGGCGATCCCGGCGGCTCCATGATCTTCCTCCACGCCGCGGGCTGCTCGGCCGTCCAGCGGTTCAGGTACGCGATATCTGCCTGCGCGGCCTTCACCAGGGGCGCCCATTGGCTCCAGCTGACCCCCATGTTCGGGTTATTCGGATCGCCGTACTTCTGAATCGAGGCCGGATCGTACGGCGTGTTGTACCAGGGGAGCACGTGCTGGACGAACGCGATGGAGTAGCCGTAGGTTCCTGGCCAGTACACGCCCTGGTCTCCGCCCAGGTTGAGCGAGGCCGGATCCATGTCATTGGTCCCGCCGACCGCGACGTTATACCCGGGCTGAATCCCTTTCTGCGGCCCGCCGTAGGTCAAACTGCCCCATTCCGTGCTGTTCAGCTGCACAATCTTCGTGTGGATCCCGAGGTTTTGTTGCAGTTCTTGCGCCACCGCCTCCGCCACCGGCACGAGCTGGGGGTTGGACGACGGCACCTCGGCGTACAGGTACAGGGTCGGGAAGCCTTTGCCGCCGGGGTAACCGGCCTTCGCGAGCAGGGCGCGCGCCTGGGCGACGTTCTCCGGCAGGCCGTGCTCGTACTTCGCCGTCGGCCAGCCGGGCACCGAGAACGTCGTGGTGGTGCCCGCCATGCCGCCGAGCACGTCCTGCACAATGGGCGCGCGCTGGATGGCCTCCGCGATGGCCTGGCGCACAAGCGGATTCGTGAGCGGCGACGGCACGGCGGAGTTGTCGTACTGCAGGTAGGTCACGGCGTAATCCGGCGCTTTGTGAAGCTGTGCAACGAGCGCGGGATGCGTCTTCACGTACTGAAGGTCGGAGGGTGTGCCCACCTCGACCACGTCGACCTTGTGGGCCATGAAGTCTTCCACCGGCACGCTCGTCCCCGGCACCACATCGATTTCCTGCGCGTTGCCCTCGTTGACCTCGCCGGGATGCCCCACGTACTTCGGGTTGCGCACCAACACCAGCGTCCCGTTCGGCGTGAACGACTTGACGGTGAACGGCGCGTCGCTCACGAAGTACGGCGGCATGAACCAGTCGGTGGGATGGGCCTTGGCCACCTGCTCGTTGATGGGCATCGATCCGGCCTCGGCGAGATCGCCCAGGATGTAGTGAGGCACGGAGGTGGTGATCTGCAGCGTGTAGGGCCCCAAGACCTTGAGCCCGAGTTGGCTCAGCGGCACCGTACCCGCGTGGTACGCGTACGCGTTCTTCACGACGTTCAGGACGCTCAGCCACAGCTGGCCGTTCGGATTGGCCGGCGACAGCTGGCGCATGTAGGCGTAATAGAAGTCATAGGCCGTGACCGGCTGGCCGTTCGACCAACGCGCATCGCGGCGGATCTGGAACGTCCACGTGAGCCCATCCTTGGAGAGCGTGTAGCCCGCACAGAGCTTGGGCACAATCTGATTTTGTGGATTGTAGCCGAACAGCCCCTCCATGATGGTTCCCTGGTCGACCAGGATTTGCGGCCCCCACTGCGAAGGATCGAGCGTCGTCAGGTTGCTGCCCGTCGGCGCCGTGATGCGAACGACGCCGCGAGCCGTAGCTTGGGCGCTGGCCGCCATCGTGGACGCGGTGGGATGGGGTGCGGTTTGCGCGCCGCATCCCGATACAACCCCCGCTGCGCCAAGCACACAAAGCCCACTTGCACACGCCACCCATTTCACTCGCCTGCGCACAGTGACATCCCCCTTTTCTTCGCGATCACGTCCATGGAAGCGCCTTCATCGCGCGGCGTTTTGCAGCGCCCGCGATGGCAGGACCCTCCCTGTGCACCGTATTCTAGTCGCGCAAAGCCCAAGCGAATGCGAAGATTGTAACGGAAAATCGGACAATTTTGATTTGGCGCCGCATCTCAACGCTCGCGCGCGTCTTGACAGAATTCATTGCCTGGCGCATGCTTGGACTGGAGTGCGAGATTCGGGCACCCCTTCACCTCTCTGAAATCGCTTGCATGCGAGGGACTCAAGTGGAAGCGGTACATCTCCTGGAACACCGGCAGCATGGCGATGCGACATTCCACATTCAGGCGTACCACGTGGTGTTGACGCCGGGGCCGTATCAGCAGACGGTCAATCTGCACTGGCACAGCGAGGCTGAATGCATCGTGGTCACGAAGGGCCGCGTCTGCCTCCAGGTGGGGAGCCGCCGCCACGTGCTGGCCGAGGGCGGCGTGGCGCTCATGAGCGGCGGCGAGCTGCACAGCATGGCCGCGCCTGACCAAGGTCCGTCCGAGTGCAAGGCCATTGTGTTTGGCCTGGATCTCCTCGAAGGCCCGTCCGGGGATCGCGTCCAGCAAACCTACCTCGCGCCGCTTGCGTCCGGCAAGCTGCGCCTACCCGGGGTCATCCCCGAGCACCATCCGATTCGGCAGGAACTCGCGGTTCACCTCAACGCCATCGCACGCGCGCTGGAAGACCAGCCGACGGGCTATGAGCTAAGGGTCAAAGGCGGCTTGTACCAGCTGTTGGCCGAGTTGGTGGACGCCAGGCTTTTGACGGAGGCGAGCCCCCGGCGCGAGACGGACGACCGCCGCGCCGAGATCCTCAAAGCGGTGCTCACCTACATCGATGAACACCTGGGGGAGAAGCTTCGGCTCGCGGATCTGGCGCGCGTCGCCAACATGAGCGAAGGGCACTTCTGCCGGTTTTTTAAGG
>Ga0167615_1000002_pt1 | contig 144320 bp, 120 predicted proteins | sample BED_Mat_host_9_1_FD_111800 | JGI IMG/M metagenome (GOLD analysis project Ga0167615, IMG submission 111800) | Extremophilic microbial mat communities from Yellowstone National Park, USA - BED_Mat_host_9_15 (v2) (version 2) | ecosystem: Environmental > Aquatic > Thermal springs > Hot (42-90C) >... | reverse complement strand
TTTACCACTCAAAACAAGCTCGCTCTCGCTGCTTAATCCAGCGGGACCGTTGCGTGATGCGTCGCCTGCGCGCGTCGCGTAACGTCATCTGAGCAGGCTGGCGGCTTCCCTCGTTCGCGGGGATGCCGCGAGACATAAGCGAACTCGCCTGTGCACCAGCGTGATCGTCCGCGGGTCACAGGGACTTCAGTAGACGGTCTACGCCCGTAGATGTACATGCGGCGAGGTCTTCGGACGCGGGTTCGATTCCCGTCGCCTCCACCATGCATAACCCGAACTCGCAAGTTGCAGTCGAATTCGTCGGTTCCGTCGTCGAAGGTTAGGATGACGGAGTCGACGAATTCTTGTATGACGGCCTTCTTCGCCGCGTCGTCTCCGTGGAGGAGCTGGTGTTTCTTTTCACCGAGAGCTCTGAAAAAGTGGGGAATTCCGTGGGATCAGGGGAGCCAATCAGAAATTCGTGTGGTCGGATACCTGTGGTTGAAGAGTGCATGAGGAGGCTGGTTGGTGTGCCCGTAGATTGATTCCATTGACCATCTTTGGCACATTACGAAGCAGGAACAGGTTTTGATGATCGACCCTGGATCAGGTTGACGATTCGTTTCGCGTTCAAAACCAAAAACGTGAGATACACTTGGATGGCTACACGCCACTTGCCGCGGTAGCGTGCGCGCCCGAGTCCGTGCCATTGTTTCAGTTCGCCAAATGTGCGTTCGATGGCCTTCCGGTCGTGCAATGCTCGCCGTAAACTTCGCTGGCTCTGAAGTGAGTCCCGAACCCGGTCGCTGGGGTACACTCGCTTTCGGGTTTCCTTCTTTCCCAGACACGCGGTTTTCAATGGGCATTTTTGGCAATCGGTTTGTGAAAAGTAGTACAGAAACCCGCCTTTGAAAAAAATTTTTCCGCTCGTCTCCTTCCGCCCTGGGCACACAGGTGTCTTTCCGAGGACGATAACGGAATCGTGTCTTCGCCAGGATGCCGGCGTTTCGTGAAGGAATCTCAGGTTTTGCGCCATGGTTGCGAATGGTGTTTCGATTCCCGATCGACTCATAGCCTTTGTCGGCCACCACCGAAGTAAACCGATGCCCTTTGCGGACGTCCTGTTCAAGCAGTTCTGGAAGGTGCTCTCCTTCGTGTTCGTTCCCGCTCAATATTTGAACAGAAGTGACAATCCCAGAGGCATCCATGGACGCGTGGGCTTTGTAACCAAAAAACGGAGTCCGTTTGTTTTTGAATCCCCACCTGCCGTCTGGGTTGACCAAGTTGGTCACGCCACCTTCACCGGACAGGATCTAGTTGTGTCCGATATCATGTGGAAAAAGAGTTCCTGCCGAAAACATGAAGAGCCATTCGGGCCCTCTTCGGTAGAATGTGAGTTGGACAAAATCACACATCTGAAGGAGGGTTCCCCAATGGCTCAATACCAGATTACCGTGGACGACGCGATTTTGGAAGGGCTCTTTCAACGAGACGGAGGCGTCGCCAAGCTCGTCGAAAGCGTCGTCAATCAAATTCTCCAAGCGCAGGTCCAAGAGCAGTTGAAGGCTGCACCCTACGAGCGGACAGAGGCACGAACAGGTTACCGCAATGGGACCGTCACGCGCACGCTCACCACACGGGTGGGGCGACTTGTGTTACGTGTGCCGAGGGTTCGGAATGGCGAGTTTTCAACGGAGCTTTTCGCTCGATACCAGCGTAGCGAGCAAGCCTTCCTCCTCGCCTTGATGGAGATGGTGGTGAACGGCGTGTCTACACGTGATGTGGCCAAGGTCACGGAGCCGTTGTGTGGCACGTCCTTTTCGAAATCGACGATTTCGGACCTATGCAAACGCCTTGACCCAATCGTCCAAGCGTGGAACCACCGAAGCCTCGCCGAGCACCGCTATCCGTTTCTGCTCGTCGATGCCCTGGTCCTCCGGATTCGGGAAGACGGACGCATTCGTTCGCGCGCGGCTTTGATTGCCGTCGGCGTGAATGACGAGGGATATCGTGAGATTCTTGGGCTGATGCTTGGGAACAGCGAATCCGAATCGAGTTGGCGGGAGTTTTTCGCCTGGCTGAAGCAACGCGGTTTGAGCGGCGTCGACATCGTCGTGTCCGACAGTCACAGCGGACTTGTCAAGGCACTTCAGACCGAATTTCAGGGCTGCACGTGGCAACGGTGCCAGACCCACTTCATGCGCAATCTCTTGGACGCCACACCCAAGGCGTTGCAGGAGGAGGTCTACCAACAGATCCGCGCGGTCCTGGATGCGCCTGACCTGAAGACTGCACGGTTGCTCAAAGATGCGTTTGTCGAGGCTTACGCAGAGAAGGCACCGAAGGCGGTTCAGGTGTTGGAGGATGGGTTTGATGATGTCACCGCTGTTTTGGTCTTACCCGAGCGATATCGACGGCGCTTACGCACGACCAATGGCGTCGAACGGCTCAACGAAGAGATTCGGCGGCGTGAACGCGTCATTCGCATCTTCCCCAACCGGGAATCGGCGATCCGCCTGCTGGGGGCGTTACTGATGGAAATGGACGAAGAATGGACGACAGGGCGGAAATATCTCAACATGGACGAGTACGAGGCATGGAAGAAGGCACAACAGCCCTCGAGCGAATCAGCTCAGGCTTGTGCTCTAACGGCCTAAGTGCTCACCGCTCCATTCGCCGAAGAGGGCAATTTACACACAATCTCGGACTTGACCGTCGACAAGGAGGAAGGATTCTTGCTCGGGAGGCTGTCCACCTCAGAGTTCGAGCATTACATTCACGAACTCCACGAGAAGTTGAGAATCCCCGCATCTAGGGATGGAATATTTCGCGAACTCGATGTCTATTTTGGGCCGTCTCGCCCTCAAAACTCAGAAGGGGCCTTTGCGTTCACCGACGAATTCGGCTACCATTACGCTTTTTCCGAGAAGGGTAAGGTTAGAATCCACAAAGTGAGTGACGATATATTCGATGCTTCATACTGGATTCTATCCGATCAAGTGTTCAACATGGCTCTTGAGTATGCCAAATACCACCAGATTCCTGGTCGCGACTTTCGACGCGTTCTCTTTGCAAAAGAATTGGAACTTTTCAAATCTCTGGGGCCTAATTACGTAAAGCGTGCTGAAATCGCAATTGACGAGATTCTAAAGAGAGAACCGTATCGCGATTGATGGTTTGTCCATGTGAAATCGACGGGTGCTCACTGTGTGATACCACTTGTCGTTGTCTCTTTCTGGCGCATCCCGGTGTTCCGGATGGCGGGAAAGCAGCCTTGTGACGCGGTGAAAGCGTTTGTACGATGTCTTTCGACATCAGCGCCGCGCGAGGGCGCGGCGGGAAACGGAGGCCAACATGCTGGATCGCACAGAGCTCTCACGTCAGTATATTGCGGGTGAGTGGCGCGACGGGCGCAGTGCGCGCGTACACCTGGATCAAAATCCGTTCGATGGATCGACGGTTGCGGAATTTCGACTTGCCACGGCAGAGGACGTCGACGAGGCGTACCGCGCCGCCGCCGAGGCGCAGAAAATCTGGGCGCAGGTGAATCCGTTTGAGCGGCAGCGCGTGATGGAACGAGCCCTGCAAATCTGGGAGGGGTATCGGGACGAGGTGATCTCGCTCGTCGCGGACGAGATCGGCGGTACCTTCATCAAGGCGGCCATCGAGTTCGAGTTGGTGAAGAACTTCCTGCGCGAGGCGGCGACATATCCGCTGCGCATGGAGGGGCGGCTGCTGCCGGCCACCATCCCCGGCAAAGAGAATCGCCTGTTGCGCCTGCCTGCCGGCGTGGTGGGCATCCTGAGCCCATTTAACTTTCCCATGTGCCTGTCGATGCGCGCCTTGGCGCCTGCCATCGCGTGCGGAAACGGCGTCGTTTTGAAACCGCATGAAGAGGCCGCGATCACGGGCGGCACGCTGCTCGCGAAGGTGTTTGAGGAGGCCGGGGTGCCCAAGGGGCTCGTCAACATCGTCGTGGCGGACGTCGCGGAGATCGGGGACGCGTTCTTAACGCACCCGATTCCGAAGATCATCTCGTTCACCGGCTCCACGGCGGTGGGACGGCATATCGCGGAGGTGGCGGGCCGGCACCTGAAGCGGGTGACGCTCGAGCTGGGCGGCAACAGCGCGCTCATCGTGCTCGACGATGCCGATCTCGATCTCGCCGTCGACGCCGCGGTCTTCAGCCGGTTCACGCACCAGGGGCAGATCTGCATGTGTGCGAATCGCGTGATCGCCGTGAGGGATGTGTACGAGGCGTTTCTCGAGAAATTTGTCGAGCGCGTGTCGAGACTGAAGATGGGCAATCCGCGCGATCCCGAGACGGTGATTGGACCGCTCATCCACAGGCGTCAGGTGGAGCGGTTGTTGGCCGTCGTGGACGCGAGCATCGAGCAGGGCGCGCGGGTGGCCTACCGGGGGCCGGTGGAAGGCAACGTGGTGGGGCCGGTGGTGCTTGCGGACGTGCGGCCGGAGATGGCGTGCGCGAGGGAGGAGATGTTCGGGCCCGTGGTGGCCGTCATGCCCGTCGAGGACGAGGAGGAGGCGGTCCGCGTGGCGAACGACAGCGACTACGGTCTGACGGGGGCCGTGATCACGCGCGACGTGGAGCGCGGCGTGCGGGTTGCCATGCAGGTGGAGACAGGGATGTTTCACGTGAACGACGGCACGGTGAACGATGAACCCCTAGTGGCGTTCGGGGGCGAAAAGGCGTCCGGCGTCGGCAGGTACAACGGACAGTGGGGAATCGAGGAATTTACGACGCTGAAATGGATCTCGATCCAGCGCGAGCGGCGCCAGTATCCGATTTGACCTCGCTTCACCCTTTTTTTCGATGGTGGGGCCCGGAGGCATCTCCGGGCCCTTCGGCCGTTTCCCCTTGTCGCCAGGCGCATCCCCCTGTTACAATATTCACTGATGTCCAGCACGAGGCCGTGCAGCGATGGCGGATAGAGGGAGAGACACATGGCAGCATCCAAGCTGAAAGGCTGCATCGAGGCGGACATCTCGAACGCCTTGACGAAGTGGGAAAAAGACTATCTCGGGCGCGGCTCGGTCTCGGTCAAGACGGATATCCTGCGGGATATGATCATCGTTTCGCTGCGCGGCATCCTATCCTCCGCGGAGTACGCGCTCTGCGAGACGTACGAGGGCATGCTGTCTGTGAAGCGGACGCGCACCAGCTTGGTGGAGTCCGGCGTGGAGGATCTGAAAGACATCATACGCCGGATCACGGGCGAGGAAGTGAAGAGCTTCTTCACGGACCTGAGCACGCGGACGGGCGAACGGATCATGGTGTTTCGGTTGCATTCGGATCTCGAGCGCAAACTCGAGTCCGGCGAGTTTGAAGGGGGCCGCGAAGTCGTGGACGCGGGGCGTGATGCGTGAGGTCTGCGCGTGTCCGGTCATGTCCAGTCGAAAAGCGGTGTAAAGTGAACTGAATCGTGTCACCTAGCGGTGTCGGCGTGGGGAGCGCGGCGCTCGGCCTCTGAACAAGGGGTCGGCGAGGCGCTTCGCACGGCGAGCTAGACCGGGTGTTTGATCAACTGGCGTGAGTTGACGAAAAACCGGCGTGACTCGAAGGATGGGATTTCAAACTGGTCCTTCCTTCGAGCGCGCCGGTTTTTTGTATGTCCATGTCGAATCGCGCGGCGGTGGCCGCGTAGTGGGAGGGCGAAGATGGTATCGGGGCAATGGATTCAACAGACGGTCTCCGCGGTATGGCTCGCGGCCTGGGGGGTGTCTGGAATGGCAGCGGCAAGCTGCTGGCGCCTGCGCGCCCCGGAAACGCGCGGCCGCCTGTTATTGACTGCGCTTGCGCTCGTGGCGTGCATCTCCATCGCAGGTCTTGTCGCCACCCTTGATGTGCCCGATCGCGACGCGCGGCTCGGATGGGCCGTCTCGATCTACGTCGCCGCGTTGGGGCTGTGGATCGTGGCGTTCTCGAGGCGCCACCTGGCCGGAGACGAACGTTACGGGCGCTACCTCGTGTGGATGACTTGGACGCTGTTCTTTGCGAGCGCGGCCTGGCGGGCCGACAACGCCATCCTGTTCGCCGCGTGCTGGGTGGGGATGGATGTGGGCTTGGTGAGGCTCATTTCGCTGCAGCGCCGCAGCCGTGCGGTGCGGCACGTGGTTCGCGCGGCCTGGATTCGGCTCGCGCCGAGCATGGCCGGGATCGCGCTCCTCGCCGGCATGTGCGCCTGGGTCTCTGGACGCGACTCGCTCCGGGCGGGCATCGCCGCGCTGGCTCATCGCCCGCACATCGCGTTCGTCGCGAGCCTCGTGCTCGCGGCGGCTGCGCTCGCCCAAGCGGGCAACGTGCCGTTCATGCGCTGGCTGCTCGATTCGGCCATTGCGCCGACGCCCGTTTCGGCGCTCATGCATGCCGGCCTGGTGAACGCGGGTGGACTCCTTCTCGCCCGGTTTGCACCCGTGCTCGCGGCCGGGGGAATCCTCCCTCGCGCGCTTCTCCTGGCCGCGGCGTGGGCCAGCGTGGCCATCGGCACCGGAGTCCTCATGATCCACGCGGATTATAAGCGACAGCTCGTCGCCTCGACCATGGCGCAAATGGGGCTCATGCTGATGGAGTGCGCCGTAGGCGCCTATGCCATCGCGGTGGTCCACCTGTGGCTGCACGGGCTGTTCAAGGCGACGCTCTTTCTCCGTTCCGGCTCTGCCGTGCCTCGCCCGGACGAGGTGTTGGTGACTCAGGAGGCGCCATCGCTGCGCGTTCCGTGGCCGGCGCTCGTCGGGGCGGCGTTCTTCCTTGCGTACGCCTTGCCTCATCCCGCAGACGGGCTGCGCCTCGTCCTGGGGCTGTTCCTTGGCGCGGCATGTGCGGCGGCACTCGCATCGGCCATGGCGCTCACCGTGGGGCGATGGATGGGTGCGGCCATCACGGTCTTGGCGGGCGCCATCGCGTTGGTGCTGCGCGACGAGTTGGTCCGGGCGTGCGAGGTCCTTCTCGGAACGCCGCAACCGGCCGACGCGCAGCTCGCGACGGTGGCCGCGGCCCTCATGGCCCTTCAGGCGGCGTTCTACGCTTGGCTTCGCCGTCATGCCCGCCGCCCCTATGCCCTTCGCGCATATGCTTGGCTCGCGCACATGGGCGATGCGAGCCCTCGCGCCATCGAGGCTCAGCCCATGGCGCTCGAAAGGTTGGCTGAGGAGGCGACGCTCTCATGATCTCGTCCACCGCGACGTTGCGAGACCTTGCTTGGACGCCATCGTCTGCCGCAGCGGCGGCGGAACTGGCGCTCGATGTCACCGCCGTTCAGTGGCCCCTTGCCGTGTGGATTGCGCGGCACCCCTGGCCGTCGCTGGAACATATACCCTTTCTGGAGGCCATACGGAGGCTGCAGGCGCTCGGCGGCGTGCGGCTCTACCCGTCCTGGCGCCTGCTGCAGGATGCAGAGGCGCGCGGCGAGATTGATCCAAATGCGCTCGAGGATCGTATGAATCAATACCTGGACCACCATGTCCCTGCGCCGCTGCGAACGGCCTTCGCCCGCCTCCAGCCGCGCCTGACGCGGGAAGAGATCGAGCTGCCCATCTCGACGGAGGCGGCGGCCCTGGCCGCGCGGACGGCCGCGCGGGCGGACCTGCCGCTCGAAGCGCTTCGCTTTCCGCTTCCGTCCGACGACGCGAGGCCCCGCGTCGACGCCATCACGGCTCGCTACCTTCGCCTGTACTTGGATCGGGGGCAGTCGGCGTGGCCCATGCCCGGGCGGAAGGACGGGCTTTTCACCGCAGCCCGTGCCCTCCTCATGCGCGATCCGGCGCTCTCGAAGGCGGAGAGGCGCCGAATGGCGGAATTGCCGGACGATCCCGACGCGGTGCTCGCGTTTGGGCTCGAGCGTTTCGAGGTGCAGCCGCGCTTCGCGGCCGACTACTTCCGCGTGCACTATCTGCGCATGCCGGGGTTTGTCGGCGCCCTCCGCTACGGGGACCGGGAGGCGGGAGGCCAAGGCCGCTTGCTGCGCGAGTACCTGGCGCTGCGCATTCTCCTGGAGTGGGCCGTCGCAGGGCCTGATGGCGCCTTCGCGCCGCATCCCGATCTGACCGGTCTCGCCAAGGCGGCTTCGCACGTCGAAGGGGCGGAAGCGGACATCGCCGACGATCTCGTCCTCGCCGTGTATCGGTACGTGACGGCGGATCGGTATGGCGTGTGGCTCGAGGCTTGGGAGCAAACGCTCGACCAGCACCTGATGGGATCCTCCGAGACGTCCGTGGGCGACGAAGCACACCCGGCCGATGCGCAGTTGCTGTTCTGCATTGACGTCCGATCGGAGCGATTGCGCCGCCACCTCGAGGCGCTGGGGCTGTACACGACGTACGGATGCGCTGGATTTTTCAACCTCGCGGTCAGGACGCAGCCGCTCGACAGCGCCTATGCCCATCCCAGCTGTCCGGCCATCGTGTCGCCTGTCGCCCGCGTGCAAGAGCGAGCGACGGACGAAAAGGCCCATCGCCGCCGCCGCAAGATGACCAACGCCGTGCGAGCGATGGGGCTGGCGTTCAAGAAGCTGAAGCAGGCGAGCGTGGGCTCCCTCGCGTTGCCCGAGTTGTCGGGCGCCTATCTCGCGTTGTACGCGGTTTGGCAAGCGTTCCCGCGCGTGTCGGCGCACGTGCGCGACGTCCTGCGCGAGTGCCTGCCCTCGGTCCCCACGCGTTGGGAGGCGGTCGGTGAAACTGACGGCGCGCTGGCGCAGCCGAACTGCGCGCCCGCGGAGCCGGCGCACCTGTTTGCGGAAGCCGCGGCGCAACTGTTCCGCTCGCTCGGGATCACGACTTTCTCGCGCGTGGTGGTGCTCTGCGGGCATGAGGCGCAGGTGGAGAATCAGGCGCACCGCGCGGCCTTCGAGTGCGGCGCGTGTGGCGGTCAATCCGGGCGGCACAACGCCAGGGTGCTCGCCGCGGCGCTGAATCAGGAAGCTGTCAGGCGCTTGCTGCGGGATCGCCACGGGCTTGTCATCCCGGAGGATACGGTGTTTCTCGCGGCGGTGCACATCACGACGACGGACGAGATCGAATGGGTGGAGCTCGCGGGCATGTCTCCACAACAGTCGCGCGTGTGGCAGCAACTTGATCAAGACTTGCGCCGAGCCGGAGCCAACGCGGCTGTCGAACGCCTCGAGCAGCTGCCCGGCGCAGAGGGACGGCCGGCTCAGCGCGAGGCCGTGCGCCGCGGGCACGACTGGAGCGAGGTTCGGCCCGAGTGGGGCCTCGCGGGCAACCGCGCCTTTTGGATTGGGCGGCTGCCAAGCCTTGATGCGCGGCTTCGGGGTCAGGTGTTCGCGCACGACTACGACTGGCGGTGCGATCCCGACGGGTCTTACCTTCACGCCATCGTGTCGGGGCCCGTGACCGTGGCGCAGTGGATCAATCTGCAGTACTACGCGTCGACCGTCGCACCGCATGTGCACGGGGGAGGTCACAAGGCCTTGCAGACGGTCACGGCAGGGCTCGGCGTGATGCATGGGAACGCGAGCGATCTGCTGCCAGGACTTCCGTGGCAGTCGATTGCCGCCGAAGACGGACGCCTCTATCATCGCCCGCTGCGGCTGACCGTCGTCGTGGAGGCGCCTGTGGCGCGGGCCGCCCTTCTTCTCCGCGAGCATGCGGACTTCAGGCGGAAGGTGCAGAATGGGTGGCTCCGGCTCCTCGTGCGAGATCCGCAATCGAAGAGATGGTGGTCGGGTGCCGAGATCCTGCTAGGCGCCGAGGCATGACGTGGGCCGGGGTTGTTTGTCACCTGGTTGTCAACGCTTGGCGGCGACGGCCCATTGCGCTCCGCTTCGGCGTACCGTATGATGGCTGTGCTGAGACGTTCGTTCGTGCACAAAGAAATCGCGAAGTTGCGGGCGTCATCCGTGGAGTTCGCGATGGCGAATGGAGAACCACTCAGGTGAAGCGCGGGGTGAGCCTGTGGTCGAAGAACAATCCGCACTGAGTTTCCACCAGGGGATGGAGCTCTATGCGATGGGAGAATACAACGAGGCGCTGAACGCGTTTTTGGAAGAGGCGAGATCGCTCGAGGGCAAGGTGCCGCAGCGGGCGGGAGTCGCGTACCGCCAGGCGGCGCTCTGCGCGCGGCGCCTCGGGCGCATGGACGACTATGATCACTACATGCGGCTCGCCGGGCGCGAGTTTTTGCGCGCCAGCGAGCTGCCGGATCAGCCCGCTCAGCACATCCGCGAGTACGCGCTTCTCGCGGCCCAATGCTTTCTCGCGGTTGAAAATCTGGATCTATCCTCGAAGAGCGTGACGCGAGCGAAGACGGTCGAACTGGCCTTGGAGGAACCCATGTCGGAGGCGGTGGCGACGTTCGCGGGAGCGGGTCTCGAGGATGCGTCCGCCGCTCCCGCAGACGCAGCGGTGGGCGCGGTCGATTTCGCCCAGGGAGCGCCTCCGCAGGCGGAGGCCCTCGGGGCGGACGAGGCGGTGCGAAGCGTGGACGCGGATGCGCTGCGCCTTGAGCCGACCGAAGCGGAGGAGGGCGAGCCGCCGCTTGGTGCGCCCGATCCGCTCACCCGCGTCCTGCGAGAGGTGGAAGCGAGGTTTTCCGCCGCGCCGCCGCGCGAGAACGCGGGCGGCGCCGAGAACCGCCCGGAACCGAACGGGCGAGACGGCCGAGGCTTTGCATCGGAGGAGCGCGCCGCACCCAACGAGCCGACGCAGGTCTCGCGCCTGGAGGCGAGCTGGGTGGCCGAGTTGCTGGATGAAATCAGCGAGATTCACGCGCAGATGGTGGAGACGCAGCGCCGCGTGTTGGAGTTGGAGCGGCGCCTGCACCGGCTGCTGCGCGAACAGCGTGCGGAGGGACGCCTGTGACCCGGCGCAAGGCGCCTGTATCGGACGTGTTGTTGGCCACCGAGGGCACGTATCCGTACACGCTTGGCGGCGTGAGCGCGTGGGCGGATCGGCTGATCCAAGGGCTTTCCGACTTTCGCTTCACGGTGTATGCGGTGGTCGCCAATCCGGGCGCGACGCCGCGCTACGCGCTGCCCGACAACGTGGATCGCCTGCTGATGGTGCCGCTTTGGGGGACGGATCGCCATGAAGAGTTCTCGTGGAATCCGCAGATGTCGTGGAGCCTTGGGGTGCGCAGAGCCTTTCAGCGCGATTTTCTCCCCGCCTACGAGGCATTTTTGACGGCCTGCCTGAGGCCGGCCGAGGCGCGCCTCGACGAGGCGCTGGACGCGCTGCGCGTGATGGCCGCATTTGCGGAACGCGGGAATATGAAGTACGCGCTCCGTCACGAGAAGACCTGGGATATTCTGCGATCCCGCCTGTCGGAGCATCCTCTGTTTCGCCATCTGAATTTGTTCGAGGCGGTTGACATCGGCAAGCTCCTGTACCGGTACCTGGCGCCGCTCGCCTTCCCGGTGCCGGAAGCCCGCATCTACCATTCGTCCGCGGCCGCCTTCTGCGCGCTGCCGCTCGTGATCGCCAAGGAGCGGTACCATCGGCCGCTTCTTGTCACCGAGCACGGGGTGTACTACCGCGAGCGGCTTCTGTCCATCGGGAGGATGGAGCGCGCGGCGCCCTATCGCTACTTCCTCTCGAGTCTGTACGGCTTGGTGGTGCGCTTGGTGTATCAGGCCGCGGACAGCGTCGCACCGGTGGCCAAATTCAACGCCCTGTGGGAACAAAAACTTGGGGTTCCTCCTGAACGAATTCACCCCATCCCGAATGGCGTGGATCCGCGCGTGTTTCACATCACGCGCAATCCCGGCTCGGGCAACCAGCCGCTGCGCCTCGTCATGATTGCGCGCATCGATCCGCTCAAAGACATTCACACCGCCATTCGCGCCATGCGCGCGCTCCGCGAGGCGTACGGAACCCGGCCCGAGCTGGTGGGCGTCACCCTGACCATCTACGGGCCCGCGCCCGACCCGGCCTATGAGGCTTCTTGCCGCGATCTCGTCCGCGAGTACCGGCTGGAGAACGTCGTTCGGTTCGCGGGGCCAACGGACGACGTGAACGGCGCGCTCAACGGCGGAGACATCGCGGTCATGTCGAGTTCGTCCGAGGGATTTCCCTATGCTGCCGTGGAGGCCGTCATGGCCGGGCGGCCCATCGTGGCGACCAACGTGGGCGGGATGAGCGAGATCGTGCAGCCGCCGTACGGCATCCTTGTGCCGCCGCGCCGGCCCCGGGAGCTGGCGGATGCCATCGCCCGGTTGGCGGCAAACCGAAGCCAGCTGGCGACGCTCGGGCGCCTGGGCCGAGAGCGCATGTTGGCGGAATTCACGCTCGATCGGTTTCTGGAACGGTATCGGGCGTGGTATCACGCGTGGGCGAGCGAAGGGGAGCATGAGCATGAGCGCCGAGATCGAGAGACCGTTTGAAGGAGCGAGCGAGGACGAGATCCAGCAACTGCATTCCCTGGCGTACCTCGTGGTGAGTCGACAGCCCCATCCGCGCAACGTCTTCGAGGTGGCGGTTCATCTTGAGGACAGCGGCTATGGGAACGAGGCGGCCCAGGCCCTCGGCTTTCGCGATGTGTTCGATCTCGCCGAGCCGGTTTGGGAACGCATTCCGCTCTACCAGACGCCAGAAGAGCTGGAGAAACCGAGCCCGCTCAGCTGGTTTCGCAAGGCGGCCGAACAGTACTTTCGCGGGGTCGGCTACACGGCCCCGTGGATGATGAGCGTGCTCATGCTCTTCATCACGCGCGTGGCGCTTTGGTCGTCGCTTTCCGCCTCGCAGGAGGTCGCGACCGCGGTCAGCCTCGCGTTCTTCACGGCGACGGTGTGCGCCGGCGCCGTGTCCCAGGTCTTCGCCGTTCGCGCGCTGTTTTACCTGGGTCAGAGCAACTGGATTCTCTTCCGCTGGATTGCCACGCGCGCCATTGTGCACGGCACAGCGGTGTCCGTGCTCGTGATTGCGCTCGTCTTTCGCTTCGCCATTGCGCCGGCTTACGGTCCGGCGTATGGGACGCTGTTTCTCGAATATGCGATCGCCATCTACGTCTTTCAGATTGCGCTGGCACCGCTCTACCTGCTCCGGCGCATCCTAGGGCTCGCCGTGACGACGGCCACCGCGCTCATCATCACCTGGTTCGCCATTTGGAACATCGACCGCGGGTTGAACGGGGCCTATCTCGGCCAGGCCGTTCAGCAGGCGCAGATCCTCGGGCTGGTCATCGCCGGCGCCGGCGCGCTCATCGGCGTGTACTCGTACGCGGTGCTGCGATCTCGGCGGCAGTTGCGCAAGCTGCTCCCCGAGGAGATTGGCGACGGCCCGCACGATCGCGACGTGCGCCGCGCCCCGGTCCGCGTGCAGATCCCCAGGTTTTGGCCCGTGTGGCGTCAGCTCTGGCTGTACGCGCTGTACGGGACGGGCTACTTCTCCATGCTGTTTGTGGACCGCATTGTGGCCGGTGTGCACTTCGGTGCGCTGCAAGGCGTGCACCACTACATCTATCCGCCGACGTACGAGCTGACGACGGATCTCGCCACGCTCGAGCTGTTCCCGATGATGGGGCTTGTGTTCTACTTCATGACCGAGCTCTCCGACCGGTTCCTTGGATGGATGATGCGCTATCGCGTGACCGAGAGCGACGGGTTCCATCGCACCGTGCTTCGTTTCTTTGTCACGCGCGTCGCGGTGCTTGCGGTCATCGGCGTCGCGGTGGGGCTGGCCGCGCCTCCTGTGCTGTTGCACCTGCCTGCCACGCTCATCGCCCCCATTCTCGTCGCGGGTCCGCCCTACCAGTTGGCGCTGCACCTGGCTGCGCTCACCTATGGGATCTTGCCGGTTGGGTTGTTTGCGAGCCAGTTCCTGTTTTTCTGGGGTGTCCGGTTTGCCTCGGCCCTCGCCGTGTGGGCGGGCACGCTCTGCGGCGGCCTTGTGGCGGCCGTGGCGGTGCAAGAAAGCGACGCCTACGCCGTCTACGGCATGGTGACCGCCATCGGTCTGTTCGCCGTGGTCGCGGTCATCCTCGGCATACGAACGGCACGGAGAGGAGATCTGCAACTGGATGCCAGCCATTGAGACTTCGCGCAGCGGGCGATTGCGGTATCGCCCCATGGAGCGCATGTTTTTGGCTGCCGTGATGGTCATCGCGCTCGCGGTTGCCGCGTGGGGCGTGTGGGTTGAACGGCGCCCGCAGGTGACCGCTCCGCTCCTTCGCGGCCCGGCCGGATCGCTCGTCCCCGTCGCGCCCCCCGTGGTGACGGAGTTCGACCAGGATTCGCAGGCGCCGCATCAAATTCAGAGTTCCACCTCGTGGCTGCTGCCTCCCTACTATCAATGGGAGGCAAACGGCAGCGCGGGCGCCAAGCTCGGCTTCGTGCGCGTGCGCGGCGGGTTGTTGACCGTGGGCGTGAAAACCGCCACGCCGGAGTTCCGCGGTTACTTCCTCACCACCCGGAACCCGTTCCCCGCGGGATGGTACGCGCACACCTGGGCCGTCTCTCCTCCCGCGGTGACCTCCGGCGTGGGCGAATTGGTGTTCGCCGTGCAGACGGCGACCACGGATCAGACGGGCCTCATCAATTACGTGTTCGTGTCGCTCGTGACCACGCGCGTCCACGGGAAACTTCGTTCCACGTGGGAGATTGGCTACGCCTACGGGTACGAGCAGAACGCGCACAGCGTCATTTTGAAGAAGATTCCAGAGAGCGCCGTCCAGCCGCAGAATGGGATGTACCACCTGGTCATCTGGACGAACGGCTCGACGGCGTACCGCGCCTGGATCAACGGCGTCGAGGTGTACGGTTCGAGCGGGCTTCGCATGCAGATTGCGCCGCCGTTTGACGCCTACCTCGAGGTTCAGGAAAAGAATACGGCGTATGCGGTGCAGTACCGCCGTTTCGCTGTCGTGCCAACGGGCGGCGTGGTGTTGCGCGGACTCCCCGCAAGCGCGGAGGTTCTGTGGAAGGGGCGCGCGTATCGCCCGAAAGGCGGGGAAGTGGTGCTGCCTGTGTCCGCGCAGGCGGGCGAGGCGAGCGGACACCTGGCCATCCTTGCAAACGGCAAGGAGACCGGCGGCGATGTGACGCTCTGGGCAGGGGAGGAACTGACGTACGAAGCGTGAGGCGCTTTTGTGCGCGCGGGTTGCCTCACGCGTGCGGCGGTTCATCTTCGACCGCCGCGGCGCCCGACGGGGAGGTACCGTGCCCGTTCGGCGCGGTGCCGCGGCGTGCGATGCTCGCTTCGAGCTCGGCCATCTTCCGCTCGCGCGCGCGGATCTCGCCGCGCAAGCGCCAGGCGTGAATTGACCAGAGGATGGCCATGAGGATCATGCCGAGCAGGACGGATAGAAGGATGACGAGTACCAGGTTGACGCGCGCTTTCGTGAACACGAAGTTGACCGAGACGTCGGTCGAATTCTCGAGCGTGAAGATGACGATGAGAACCGCAAACACCACCGCGCCAAGCAATTTCCACCGCATGAAAAGCACCTCCTCACGGTTACTGCCAGTATACCATCTGGGGCATCTGGGCATGTAGAACTTGACAAACGGCTCGGCGTGCGCAACGCTCGGGGTGCAAGAACGCGCCGCGCTGGTGTTGGGCGGCGCCGCGGAGGGAGGAAATTGGATGCCTCATGTGTTTCGACCTGAGCACGCTGCGCGGCTCCTAGCAGAAGAGCGCGAGCGTTTGCTGCCGCCGGATCGGATCATCGACGCGTTGGAGATGCAGGGGCATGAGGACGTGGTGGACATCGGTGGGGGGCCCGGCTTCTTTGCGCTTCCCATGGCTCGCCGCACGAAGGGAACGGTGTACGCGGTCGATTTGTCCAAAGAGATGCTCGCCATGCTGGGCGAGCGCGCGGCGCAGGCGGGGCTCACCCATGTGCAGGCGCTCGAAGCGCCGGCTGACCGCCTTCCGCTTCCCGCCGAGTCGGTCGATCGCGCCCTCATGGCCTTTGTACTGCACGAGGTGCCGGATCGAATCGCGGCGCTTGGCGAGGTCCGTCGCGTCCTGCGCCCGGGTGGCAGGTTTCTTCTGCTGGAATGGGATAAGCGCCCCATGGAGATGGGGCCGCCCGTGAATGAGCGGTTGTCGCTCGACGATTGCGAGGAGGCGCTGAAGGCGGCCGGTTTCAGGGTCCTTCATCGCGTCTTTCCGAACGACGTTCACTACGGGGTCCTCGCGGAGCGATGAGGTCTTTCGTCCACGCTGCAAACGGCGCCGTGCATGTCTGCGAGAGGGAGGGCTCCATCAGGTTGCCTATGGCCGGCCACACCTGCCTAAATATTGCATAAAATCCACAACTTTTTCTCCGGCCGTGCTATACTGAGGACAGCGAAGCCTGAAGCCCTGCATGCCCATCCGGATAGGAGATTGGAGTGGAAGGCCATGAGCGACATGGAAAAACCGTGGAAGGAAGGCGAGGAGGCGCGAGCAGTCCTCCAGGGACATGCGCGCGCGCAGGAGCCGCAGGCCGTGGACAAGGGGCCCGTGGCGGGGGATGAGCGGATGGCTGTCACGGTCGTGCTGCGCCGCCAACGCGCGGATGCACTGGCGGCGCACGTGGAACGCCAGGCCGCCATCGCGCCTCATGCGCGAGAGCACCTGAAGCGGGAAGCGTTCGCCGCTTCGCACGGCGCCTCGCTCGACGACTTCGCGGAGCTCCGCAGGTTCGCGGATGCGCACGGCCTCGCGCTCGATCGCGCCAACGTGGCGGCGGGCACGGCGGTGTTGAGCGGGCCGGTGGATGCCATCAACCGGGCGTTTGGCGTGGAGTTGCGGCACTTTGATCACCCAGACGGATCGTATCGAAGCTACCTCGGCGAGGTCACGGTGCCGGCGTCCATCGCGCCGATGATCGAAGCGGTGCTGGGGCTGGACACGCGCCCCGTGGCGCGGCCCCACTTTCGGATGCAAAGGCGCGCCGAGGGAGGGTTTGAGGCGAGATCGCAGGCCGCGGCCCCGACGGCGTACACGCCGCTCGACGTCGCGCAGGCGTATCAGTTCCCCGAGGGGCTTGACGGACAGGGGCAGTGCATCGCCATCATCGAACTGGGCGGCGGCTACGACGAGGCTTCCCTCGCGCAGTACTTCGCGTCGCTCGGCGTGCCCGCGCCCCAGGTGGTGAGCGTGTCGGTGGACGGCGCCTCGAACCAGCCCACGGGCGATCCGAGCGGCCCGGACGGCGAGGTCGAGCTCGACATCGAAGTCGCGGGAGCGCTTGCCCCGGGCGCCAAGATCGCCGTGTATTTCGCGCCGAACACGGACGCCGGTTTCCTCGACGCCATCACGACCGCCATTCACGATCCGACGCTCAAGCCCTCCGTCGTGTCCATCAGCTGGGGCGGCCCGGAGGACAGCTGGCCGTCGGCCGCGATCGCGGCGATGAATCGGGCGTTTCTGGACGCGGCAGCGCTCGGCGTGACCGTCCTTGCCGCGGCGGGCGACAGCGGGTCGACGGACGGCGAGCAGGACGGCCTGTATCACGTCGATTTTCCCGCGGCGTCGCCGTACGTGCTGGCCTGCGGCGGCACGCGGCTTGTGGCAAGCGGGGGCCGGATCGCGCAGGAGACGGTCTGGAACGACGGCCCGGACGGCGGAGCGACGGGCGGCGGCGTGAGCCGCGTCTTCCCGCTGCCCGCCTGGCAGGAGCACGCGAACGTGCCGCCGTCCGCGAACCCTGGCGCGTCGAGCGGACGGGGCGTTCCGGACTTGGCGGGCAACGCGGATCCGGCCACGGGTTACGAGGTCGTGATCGACGGCGAGGCCACTGTCATCGGCGGGACGAGCGCCGTGGCGCCGCTCTTTGCTGCGCTTGTGGCGCGGATCAACCAGAAGCTCGGCAAGGCGGTGGGGTACCTGAACCCGACGCTGTACCAGCTGCCGGCGGACGTGTTTCACGACATCACTGAAGGGAACAACGACATCGCGAACCGCGCGCAGATCTATCAGGCGGGGCCGGGCTGGGACCCGTGCACAGGGCTCGGCAGCCCCATTGGGGTCCGGCTCCTGCAGGCGCTTCTGCCGAGTGCCTCACAACCCCAGCCGTGACGGGGCTTTTGCTTCAGGCAAGGAATACAATTGCGAAAGTTTGCAAGCGATGCTATAGTAGCGCCACGTAGAGATGGCGTCGGCACCTGGCGACGCCCGGACCCACATCCGGGCGCCGCCTGTGTGTATCCGGGCGTGTGACCCACGGTGTCGCCATTGCGATTCTGCGAGGGAGGAGAGAACAACTTGGCCATCACCGCCTCAATCGGATTTCCCCGCATGGGGCCTCGCCGCGAGCTCAAGCGGATGGTGGAGCAGTTTTGGCAGGGCAAAATCGGAGAGGACGAGCTCACGGCTCGCGCCGCGGAGCTGCGCAAGCTGCGTTGGCAGGTGCAGCGGGACCGCGGCGTGGAGTGGATCGTCGCGAACGACTTTTCGTTCTACGATCACGTCCTGGACGCGGCTTGCCTGTTTCAGGTCGTTCCCGAGCGGTTCCGCGGCCTGCCGTCGGGATCGTTTGAACAATACTTCGCCATGGCGCGCGGCAGCGCGGACGCCACGGCGCTCGAGATGACGAAGTGGTTTGACACGAACTACCACTATTTGGTTCCGGAACTCGAGCCGCAGCAGGTGTTTGCGCTTGGCGTGAACAAACCGCTCAACGAGTATCTGGAGGCGAAGGCGCTCGGCGTGGACGTGGTGCCTCAGCTCATCGGCCCCGTGACCTTCCTCAAGCTGTCCAAAGTGGTGGGCAGAGACGCGGATCCGCTGTCGCTTTTGCCCAATCTGATCCCGGCGTACGAGGCGTGGCTCGCCTCGCTCCACGAGGCGGGCGCGCGCTGGGTGCAGCTGGACGAGCCCGCCCTCGTCCTGGACCTCACGGACGCGGAGCGCCAGGCGTTCGTGGACGCCTACGCGGCGTTGACAAAGGGCCCTCGTCCGAACATCCTCGTGGCGACCTATTTCGGTTCGCTCGGGGACAACCTGGCCACGGCGCTCGAGCTGCCCGTCGAGGGCTTGCACCTGGACCTCGTCCGTAGCCCGGACGCGCTGCAGCAGGTTCACGCGCTCGGATGGCCCAAGGGGCGCCGCCTGTCGCTCGGCGTGATCGACGGGCGCAACGTCTGGCGGGCCGATCTCGACCTGGCCTTCGCGCATCTGGAGCAGGGCGTGCACCTGGCTGGTCCGGAGCATGTCATGGTGGCGCCGTCCTGCTCGCTGCTGCACGTGCCTTGGGACGTGGAGCTTGAGACGGACATGGACCCGGAGATCAAGTCGTGGCTCGCGTTCGCGCTGCAGAAGTTGGACGAAATTGCGCTCTTGAAGCGGGCGCTCGACGAAGGACGGGCGGCCGTCGAAGCGGAGTGGGAGGCCAACCGCGCGCTGCTCGCGTCCAGGCGAGCATCGGCGCGGCTGAATCGCGAGGACGTGCGCGCGCGGCTCGACGAGGCCAAGGGATGGAAGCTCGAACGCCAGTCGCCGCACGCGGTGAGGAAGGAGAAGCAGGCGGCGCGGTTTGCGCTCCCGCTTCTGCCCACCACGACCATCGGATCCTTCCCGCAGACGCAGGCGGTGCGCGACGCTCGCGCAAAGTGGCGCAAGGGCGAGTGGACGACGGACGAGTACGAGGCGTACCTGCGCGGCGAGATCAGGCGCTGGATCGACATTCAAGAGGACATTGGGCTCGACGTGCTCGTGCACGGGGAGTTCGAGCGGACGGACATGGTCGAGTACTTCGGCGAGATGCTCGACGGCTTTGTGTTCACCAAGCACGGCTGGGTGCAAAGCTACGGCTCTCGCTGCGTGAAGCCGCCCATCATCTACGGTGACGTGGCGCGGCCTGCGCCGATGACGGTCCGCTGGAGCACGTACGCGCAGTCGCTCACCGAAAAGCCCGTGAAGGGGATGCTGACGGGGCCGGTGACCATTCTGCAGTGGTCGTTTGTGCGCGACGACATTCCGCGCGCGGAGACGTGCCGGCAAATTGCGCTCGCCATTCGGGACGAAGTGCTGGATCTGGAGGCGGCGGGCATTGGCATGATTCAGATCGACGAGCCCGCGTTGCGCGAGGGATTGCCACTGCGGCGCGCGGACTGGGAAGCGTATCTCGGCTGGGCCGTGGAGTGCTTCCGCATCGCGTCGTCTGGCGTGCGCGACGAGACGCAGATTCACACGCACATGTGCTACGCGGAGTTCAACGACATCATGCCGGCCATTCAGGCGATGGACGCGGACGTCATCTCGATTGAGACGTCGAGATCGCACATGGAACTCCTCAGGGCGTTCGAGCACTTCCGCTATGAAAACGACATCGGCCCGGGCGTGTACGACATCCACAGCCCGCGCGTCCCGTCGGTGGACGAGATGGTGGAACTGTTGCGCAAGGCGGCGAACGTGATTCGCCCCGAGCAGCTGTGGGTGAATCCGGACTGCGGCCTGAAGACGCGCGGTGAGCCGGAGACCGTGGCCGCGCTCCGCAACATGGTGGCCGCGGCGCGGCGCATGCGCGCGAGCCTCTCCCAACCTGTCGGCTGAGGCCGTTTCGGGCGGGCCTGCCTCCGGGGGTATAATGGCGTTGGGCCGATGGATTGCGCCCGCCTGAACCGGGAGGAGGCCTGCTCATGGATTGGGGCTTGACGAAGGGCGAGACGGCGCTGTCCGTGCTCGATCTCGTCCCTATCACGGAAGGCAGCACGCCGGCCGAGGCGTTTCGGAGGAGCGCGGAACTGGCGCAGCACGCGGAGCGCCTCGGCTACCGGCGATTCTGGGTGGCGGAGCATCACAGCATGCCGGGCATCGCGAGTTCCGCCACGGCCGTCGTGATTGCGTATCTCGCGCAGCACACGCGGACGATTCGCGTCGGCTCTGGTGGCGTGATGCTCCCGAATCACGCGCCGCTCGTGGTGGCGGAGCAGTTTGGGACGCTCGCGTCGATGTTTCCTGGCCGGATCGACCTCGGCCTCGGCCGGGCGCCGGGCACGGATGCGGCGACCATTCGCGCGCTGGGCGGGGATCCGGATCGCCACGGACACGATTTTCCCGAGCGGCTGGCGGAGCTGATGCGCTACTTCCATCCGCCGGAGGACGAGGTGCGCCGCGTGCACGCCGTGCCGGGCGAAGGGGTGGACATCCCCATCTGGCTCTTGGGCTCAAGCGACTTCAGCGCGCGGCTCGCGGCGCATCTCGGGCTGCCGTTTGCGTATGCGAGCCACTTCGCGCCGGATTATCTCATGATTGCGCTGGAGACGTATCGCGCGAACTTCCGCCCTTCCCAATGGTTGAAGGAGCCGTACGCGATGGTCGGCGCGGCGGTGGTGGCGGCGCCGACGGACGAAGAAGCGCGGTACCTCGCTACGTCCTCGCAGCTTCAGCAGCTCTCGCTCATCCGCGGCAAGCCGTCGCGGCTCATGCCACCCGTGGAGCGCGTGCAGGACCTGTGCTCGCCGTACGAATGGCAGGTGCTCCAGACGAGGGGGCGCCTCGCCATCGTCGGCGGGCCGGACACGGTGCAGCACCGCCTGCGCGCCTTCATCGAGGCGACGAAGGCGGACGAGGTCATCATCACCTCGCAAATCTACGATCACGCCGCCCGCCTGCGGTCGTTCGAAATCGTCGCGGACGTGATGCGGGCATAACGAAGCCCGGGTTCCTGTGCTCAGGAGCCCGGGCTTCGGCGTCTTGTCAGGGGTCATCCGGGGGCAATCACTTGGGGCGCTCGAGTGTGAACACGCGGCCGAGCAGGCCGTAATCGTTGCCGGCGAGCCGGGCGACAGGCGCCAATTGGTGCGGATCAATGCGCCCGTCGCGATACAGCGATTCGTCGATGTGAAAGCGCACGACTCGGCCGATGAGCAGGTCGCAGGCCGGCGTGCCTTCGCGGCCTCCTAGCGGGAGTGCGTGTTGCAGGACGCACTCCATGCGCACCCGCGCCTCGCGCACGCCAGGGACCTCGATGACCTCGCTTGGGACAGGCGTGAGCCCGGCCAGTTCCACCTCGCTCTGATCCGGCGGAAGCGTCGCGGATGTCTGATTGATGGGTTCGGTGTACGGCTCGCTCACGATGTGGACGACGAATTGTCCTCGATCCATGGCGTTTCGCGCCGTGTCCTTCGGCTTCCCATCCTGTCGTTGCACGGATACGGAGACCATTGGCGGATCAGGCGTCACCACGTTGAAAAAGCTGAACGGGGCGGCGTTCAACACGCCGTCTTTCGAGAGCGTCGTCACAAACGCGATGGGCCGCGGAATGACGGCGCCGATGAGAAACTTGTAGCACTCGAGCGGCGTCATCTTCTCCGGATTGAGCGACAGCACGTCCATCACCTCTCTCCCAGCTTGCCCTCTTGCGCGCAAAAAGTCAAATACCCATACGGGTACATGTACGAAGGAAGAAATCGCTTTCAAGACTCGTGGTGTCATGTTATCTAACAATTTTTCTGAAAAAGCCGGCGAATCTGTTGAACTTGGCGAACAATCATGATATAGATAGTGACACAAGGTCTCTAGGGTTCCGCCGGCAGCCGCCGGGCCTGGTCCGAGAGAGGCCAGCTCTCGCGCCGTCGAGAGCCACACGGAGGGATAAAAGCCCGGGAGGTTTCGCGTTCTTGGGTTTTTGTCCCTTTTTTCGTTCTCGGACGCGCGATTAGGTTAAAAAATCTAACACAAAGTGAGGTGGGTTCCCTGTGGAGGATTCCGTGGCCTTTGTCGACGCCGCTCGCCTCGAGCACCTGGGCTACCGCCAACAGTTGAGCCGGAAACTCAGCTTGCGCGACGTGGTGGGACTCGCCATCGCGAACGTGTCTCCAACCATGGCCGTCTTGCTCCTGACCTCCGGCGTGTTTTCCATCGGCGGCACGTTTGCCATCGGGGCAGATGTGATTCTGGGCGCCGTCGTGATCCTCATCTCGATGTGCCTGGCGGAATTGGGTTCCATGTTTCCGGTGGCGGGCGGCATGTACTCGCTGGTGCGCTTCGTCCTGCCCGCGCCTCTCGCCTTCGTGACGCTTTTCAATTACTTGATTCAGGGCGTCATCCTGCCGGCGAGCATCGCGCTTGGCATTGGCCAGTTCGTCAAGGACCTGTTTCCACACCTGGGGCTGTCGGAGCCGGTCATCGCCCTCATCTCCGTGGCCGTCGCCGTGGGCATTGGCGTCGTCCGCGTGGAACTGGGCGCGTATGTGACCATGGCGATGGTGTTCGTGGAGTTGCTCGTGTTATCGACGGTCACCGTGGCCGCCTGGATCCACCCGCACCAGTCGCTCTGGCGCGTGACCTTTCACCCGGTGTATCTCGATGGCAGCGCTCTTCGCCCCGTGACCCTCGGGATGATGGCGGCGAGCCTCGCGCCCGCCTTCAACATCATCAACGGCTATGACGCCACGCTTGGGTTTGCCGAGGAACTGGTGGGCGGGCCGAAAAAACTCGCGCGCGCCGTCATCACCGCCGCCACCACCGCTGCCATCGCCATCGTCGTGCCCCTGACTTCGGCCGTCGTCACGGCGCCGAATTTGACATCGTTCTTCGGCGCCGCAAGCCCGGTCATCTACGCGGTGGAATCGTCCCTCGGGCCGAATTTCCGGATTGTTCTGGATATCGACGTCTGCATCGCGCTGTTCAACTCGATGTTGGTCTACTTCATGTACTTCGGCCGCGTGTTCTACACCACCGGGCGCGACGGCTTATGGTGGCGCTGGGCCAATCGGCGGATCGGCCACGTGAATCGGTTCAAGGCGCCAGGGCTCTGCGTGCTCCTGCTCGGCTTGCCGACCGCCGCGCTCCTCTTCATGAGCCAACTGAACTGGCTCATCATCTTCTCCGGCACGGTCACGACCGTTGTGTACTTTTTCATCGGCCTGGCCGCCCTGTGGAGCCGAGTCAAGTACCGGCACGACGCGCGCCCCTATCGGATGCCCGCCTGGCCTCTGGCGCCGGTGGTAGTGACCTTGTTCACCGCCTTCGCCATCGTCACGCAGGAAGGCCAGTACCTGTTCGGCGAGTCGGTGCTCGCGGCTGCGTCCCTCGCGTGTTACGCGCTGTCGCGCTGGGTCTGGCGATCCCGCCAGACTGCCGACGGCGATGCCGAGTGGCAAGAGGACGCCGTCAGCGGTTGACGCCCCTCACCCGTGCATATCTGGAACATGTGTTGATTCCCGACTTGCAAAGGAGGCTTCCCGCAGATGTCCATGGCGCTCTCGTCGTTCACCCCGCTCTACACCATCTCCATCCCGTCGGGCGGCCGCTGGTCCATGCGCATCGGCCGCGGCAAGCGCCTCGTGGTGCGCGCCGAAGGCGCCGGTGCGAACGCCGCCCTGTGGCTCTACCGCGCGGATCATCCCGCGGAGCGCCTGAACGTGCCCGACACGCTCAAGGCTCAGCACACGGCGAAGATCTCGCTCTACGACGTGCTGATGAGCGACGAAGGGCGCGCGATGGCGACCGTCGTGCACGACACCGTCGGCTGGCACGATCCGCTCTCCGGCGTGCAGACCAGGGCGGACGTCGATCGCCGCTACGGCGAAACCAACTTCCAGCGCCATCGAAACGCCATGCTTCGTTCCGGCTACGAGAATGCCGTGAAGGAGCTCGTGCGCAACGGCCTGGACGCGGGCGATCTCGTCCCGCCCGTCAACCTGTTCTCCAAGGTGTGGTGCGACGAGTCCGGCCGGATGCATTTCGTCGCGGAGTTTGCGCCCAAGGGGAGCGAGGTGGGGCTTCGCATGGAGATGGACGTGATCGCCATCTTGAGCAACACGCCGCATCCGCTCGACCCGCGCAGGCCGTATCCGTCCGTGCCGCTCACGCTCGCCGTGTATCAGGACGAACCGACGGACCCGCGGGATCCGCGCCTTAAGACGGACGAGGCGCGCAGAGCGATGGAAAACACCGTGTGGCAATATGTGCTCTTGCGCTGAACAAGGAGGATGTGTATGCCATCTCTTGCGTTTGATCGCAATCGCGACCTGGTCGCAGCCGACACGCGGCTGGTCCTGCCGAGTGGGGAAGGGTTCATGTGCACGCTGCAGCCGAGCGATGTGTTGCGCATTGTGGATCTCGAGGGGAACCAGGCCGTCGACACGCTGTTCTTTGACGCGGACCGGCCCTATGACCACTACAGCGCTGTGAAGACCATCGCGGCGCAGGGCAACATCTACCTCACCACTGGTTCTGTGCTCCTCACGGAGTCCGGGCGGCCGCTTATGCGGATTGTCGAAGACACCTGCGGCCGGCACGACACGCTGGGCGGCGCGTGTTCGGCCCAGAGCAACACCGTGCGCTACGGCCACGACAAGGTGCACATGCACAACTGCCGCGACACCTTCATGCTGCAGATTGCCATGCACGAGCCGCGCCTCGCGAAGCGCGATCTCGCCCCGAACGTGAACTTCTTCATGAACGTCCCCGTGACGCCGGACGGCGGGCTGGAGTTCGCGGACGGCATCTCGGGCCCGGGCCGCTACGTGGAGCTGGAGGCGATGAGCCGGGTCATCGTGCTCATGAGCAACTGCCCGCAACTGAACAACCCGTGCAACGCGTACAACCCGACACCTGTCGAGATCGTCATCTGGCGGCGCGGTGCCTGAGCGAAGTCTCGCGTGTGAGTGAGGAGGATATCGATGTTTCGCAAAGTGTTGATCGCCAACCGCGGTGCCATCGCGGTACGCATCATCCGCACGCTGAAGAAGATGGGGATTGCCTCTGTGGCCGTGTACACCACCGCGGACGAGGACAGCCTGCACGTCGATTTGGCCGACGAGGCCATCTGGATTGGCGAAGGGCCGGTGCAGGACTCCTACGTCAACGCGGAGCGGATCCTCGGTGCGGCGCAGCAGTCGGGCGCCGACGCTATTCACCCGGGCTACGGGTTTCTGAGCGAGAATGCGGCCTTTGCAAGGCAGTGCGCCGAGCGCGGGCTGGTGTTCATCGGCCCGGAACCCGAGCAGATCGAGAAGTTCGGCTACAAGCACGTCGCGCGCGACGTGGCGCGGCGGGCGGGCGTCCCGCTTCTGCCGGGGAGCGATCTCGTCAGCGACCTCGACGAGCTCCGCCGCGTGTGCGCGGGCATTGGCTATCCCGTCATTCTCAAAAGCACGGCGGGCGGCGGAGGCATCGGCATGCGCGTGGTGGAGCGCGAGGACGCGCTCGCGGACGCCTTCGAGAGCGTGCAGCGTCTGGCCGGTCAGCACTTCCGCGACGACGGCGTGTTTGTGGAGAAGTACGTGCCGCGCGCCCGCCACATCGAGGTGCAGATCTTCGGCAATCGCCAGGGCGAGCTCGTGGCCATCGGCGAGCGAGATTGCACGCTGCAGAGGCGCAACCAAAAGGTGGTGGAAGAGTGCCCGGCGCACGTGCTCTCCGATGAGACGCGCCGGCGCCTGCACGAGGCCGCGCTGTCCGTGGCGCGCGCCGTGGGCTATCGGAGCGCCGGAACCGTGGAGTTCTTGTACGATCCGTCGTCCGCATCCTTCTACTTCCTTGAGGTCAACACCCGCCTGCAGGTCGAGCACGGCGTGACGGAAGAGGTGTACGGGATCGATCTCGTCGAGTGGATGATCCGCGAGGCGGCGGGGGAGCTCACAGACCTGGAGGCGCGACTGCCTGCGCCCTCGGGCCACAGCATCCAGGTGCGCGTGTACGCCGAGGACCCGGGTCGCGAGTTTCGCCCGTGCGCCGGCCGGGTGGATGGCGTGGTCTGGCCCGAGGGCGCGCGCGTGGAGACGTGGATCGACAAGGGCGTGACGGTGAGCCCCTATTACGATCCCCTGCTCGCGAAGATCATCGTCCGTGGCGCATCGCGCGCCGAGGCGGTTCAGGCGCTGCGGGGGGCGCTCGGCGAGGCGCGGGTGTACGGTTTGCAGAACAACCTTCGCTATCTGCGCGCCATCGCAGGCTCGGAGGCGTTTGCCGCGGGGGAGGTCTACACGAAGTGGCTCGAGGGATTTGAGGCGCCGGAGCGCGCGCTGGAGGTGTTGGACGGCGGCCTGCAGACGACGGTGCAGGACCTTCCGGGTCGCCTCGGCCTGTGGGACGTCGGGGTGCCTCCGTCGGGGCCCATGGACGCGCTGTCCATGCGCATCGGCAACCGCCTGCTCGGCAATCCGGAAGGCGCGCCTGCGCTCGAGTTGACGCTCCGGGGCGGATCGTACGCGTTTCGAGACGACGTCTGGATCTGCCTGACCGGCGCGGACATGCGGGCTGAACTCGATGGCGAACCGGTGCCGCGTTATCGCCCGGTGCTCGCGCGCCGCGGGCAGGTCCTGCGCTTTGGGCAGTCTGCGGCTGGCTTGCGCGCCTATCTATGCGTGCAAGGCGGGTTCGACGTGGCGCCTGTGCTCGGCAGCGCCTCCACGTTTGCCCTCGGCGGATTCGGAGGGCACGGCGGCCGAGCGCTCCTCGCCGGCGACGTGGTGGGGATTGGCCCCGCCTCGGGAGAGGTGGCGGCCCAAGGGGTCACGCCTCCTCAGTTCGGGCGCGTTTGGGAGCTCGGCGTGGTGCCGGGCCCGCACTGCACGCCGGAGTTTTTGCCCCCCTCGTACCTGGAGATGCTCACGTCCACCGACTGGACGGTCCACTTCAACAGCTCGCGCACAGGCATTCGCCTGAGCGGTCCAGCGCCGGTCTGGGCGCGGGAGGACGGCGGCGACGCGGGCCTTCACCCGTCCAACCTGCACGACAACCCGTACGCCATCGGATCGCTCAACCTGACGGGCGATCTCGCCGTCCTCTTGGGCCAGGACGGCCCGAGCCTCGGCGGGTTTGTCTGCCCCGTCACCACGCCCGCCGCGGAGATGTGGAAAATCGGGCAACTTCGCCCCGGCGACACCGTCCGCTTCCGCCTGCTCAGCCTCGATCAGGCGCGGGCATTGGACGCCGTGCAGGCGCAGTGTCTCGCGGATATCGCGCAAATGGGCAAAGCGTACGACGTGCCCTTGCCCGACATGCCGTTTTCGTCGTTCGCCGAGGCCGCGGAGGCCGCCTACCTCGCGCGCGAAAGCGAAGGGCACGCGTTTCCCGTCTGCATCCGCGCCGCAGGGGACGAGTACGTCCTCGTCGAATTCGGCGACATGGAGCTCGACTTGCGGTACCGGTTCCAGGCGCACCTGCTCATGGAAGCCATCCGCGCAGCCGGCGACATCCCGTGGATGGACCTGACGCCGGGGATCCGATCCCTGCAGATCCACTTCGACCGCGCTCGCACGACGAGCGAGGAGGTGGCGCGCCGCGTGCTCCAACTCGACGCCGGGCTGCCGGATCTGTCGAGCGCCCGGGTGCCTTCCCGCATCGTGCGCATGCCGCTTTCGTTCGACGATCCGTCCGTGCAACTCGCCATCGAGCGGTACCAGAAAAACGTCCGGCCGGACGCGCCCTGGTGCCCGAGCAACATCGAGTTCATGCGTCGCGTGAACGGCCTCGAGCGCATTGAGGACGTGCGGCGGATCGTGTTTGAGGCGAAGTATTTGGTACTCGGGCTCGGCGATGTGTACCTGGGCGCGCCCGCGGCCACGCCGGTAGATCCCAGGCACCGCCTGGTGACGACCAAGTACAACCCGGCGCGCACGTGGACGCCCGAGAACGCGGTGGGCATCGGCGGCTCGTACATGTGCATCTACGGCATGGAGAGCCCGGGTGGGTATCAACTCTTCGGCCGCACGCTGCAGATCTGGAACACGTTCCGGCAGACGAAATCGTTCCGGGACGGGAAGCCGTGGCTGTTGCGCTTCTTCGATCAGGTCGAATTCTACCCGGTCGCGCCGGAGGAACTGGAGGCGATGCGGAAGAAGTTTGTGCGCGGGCGCTACGACATCGAGATTGAGGAGACGGAATTCGATCTCGGCGCGTACCTCGCGTTCCTCGAGGAGATCCGAGACGACGCGGCGTCGTTCAAGGCGCGGCAAAAGCAGGCGTTCCACGAGGAATTGGAGCGGTGGAAGGCCATGGGGCTCGCCGCGTACACGAGCGAGGCCGCGGTCGAGGACGAGGAGCCGGAGGACGACGGCCTGACGGTGCTTCGCGCGCAGATGCCGGGAAGCGTGTGGAAGGTGCACGTCGCGCCAGGCCAGATGATCCGGCCCGGCGACACCATCGCCGTGATCGAGAGCATGAAGATGGAGTTTCCGGTCGAGGCCACCTGCGCGGGCGTGGTCCGCACGGTGCACGTGCGCCCGGGGCAGGAGCTGAGACCCGGCGGGCCGATTGTGGGCATCGAGGAGGTGTCGGCTTAGCATGATGACCGTGGACGCGCTTCGGCGCGCGTATCGAAGCGGGCGGCGGACGCCGGCGGACGTGATCGACGAACTCATTCGCGCGGCGGAAGCACACGCTGCGTGGAATGTTTGGATCACGCCGCCCTCGTGGGCGCGGCTGGAGCCTTATCTCAAGGCGCTGCGCGAAGAGGAGATGGACGAAAAGCCGCTCTGGGGCATTCCGTTTGCGGTCAAGGACAACATCGATGTGGCCGGCATGCCAACGACGGCTGCGTGCCCTGTGTTTGCGTACACGCCGGCGCGGCACGCCGCCGTGGTGGAGCGGCTCGTCCAGGCGGGCGCCATTCCGGTGGGCAAGACCAACCTGGATCAATTCGCGACGGGGCTCATTGGGACGCGCAGCCCGTACGGGGAAGTGGCGAACGCGCACAACCCCGAGTGGGTGAGCGGCGGGTCCTCGAGCGGATCGGCGGTCGCCGTGGCGCTCGGCATGGTGCCGTTTGCGCTCGGGACCGACACGGCGGGGTCCGGGCGCGTGCCGGCGGCCTTGAATGGCGTCATCGGCTACAAGCCCCGCGTCGGCGGCTGGCCGAACGACGGCGTGGTGCCCGCGTGCCGGAGCATCGACTGCGTGAGCGTCTTCACGCGATCGGTCGCGGACGCAGCCGCGGTGCAGGCGGTCATCGCGCCAGCGCCGGCTGCGCAGGGCGCGCCGGATCGCGTGGTGGTGCCGAGCGGGATGGCGACGTGGTTCGGGCCGAAGGCGGACGGGTTTCGCCGCGCCTTTGCCCGCGCGTTGGCTCGGCTCGAGGAGGCCGGCGTGCCCGTCGTCGAAGAGAGCCTGCCGGAGCTCGACGAGGCGAGCGCGATGCTCTACGAAGGCCCCTGGATTGCGGAGCGGTGGGCGAGCCTCGGGGCCTTCGTCGAGGCCCATCCCGACGACGTGCTGCCCGTCACGCGGGCCATCCTCGAGTCCGGCCGGGATCGCCTCGCGAGCGATCTCTTCCGGGCCCAGCACCGCCTTTTGGATCTGCGCCGCTCCGTGGAGGAGAAACTGCGCGGCGCGGTGCTTGTCATGCCGACCGTCGGCGGCACCTGGACGCGGGACGAGGCGCGCTCGGAACCCTTTGCCACCAATCGGGCGCTCGGCGCGTACACGCATCACGCGAACCTCCTTCACCTGGCCGGATTGTCGTTGCCATGCGGAAACGTGGACGACCACACGCCGTTTGGCGTGACCTTGTACGTCCCCCAAGAGCGCGAGGCCGAGCTTCTCGCCGCGGCGCGCTGGTGGGTCGATCTCGCCGAGGACGTGATCGCGCAGAGCGGCGAGGGGGAACTCGTCGCGGTCTGCGGCCTGCATATGCGCGGCATGCCGTTCAACCACGAGTTGGTCGATCTCGGCGCGGAGTTCGTCGGCGTGTCGCGCACGGCGCCCGAATATCGCCTTTACCTGCTGGACACCGAACCGGTGAAGCCCGGCCTTGTGCGCGCGGTGGACGGCGCGGAGGTGGAATTGGAGCTCTGGAGGCTGCCTCGGCGCGCGTGGCCAGCTTTTGTGCAAAAGGTCCGTCATCCCCTGGCGCTCGGGAAGATCCTTCTTGCCGACGGGCGAGAGGTGACGGGGTTCGTCTGCGAGGCGGGGGCGCCACGGCGCGAGGACATCACGGCGTATGGCGGATACCGTGCGTGGTGGGAGCGGGGCAGGGCGGTCATCTCGTGAACGGCCGCGGGGCGCCGTCTCGGCGCCCTTTTTTCAACCGTTGATGCCGCTCGACTTGGAGAGCCCGCGCAGAATGGGCCGGCGAAACAGAATGAAGAGCGCGATCATCGGCAGCGTCGCGAACATCGCGGCGGCGGAGAGACCTTGCCAGTTGGACGAATCCTGCGTCAAGAACGTAGACAACAGCACTTCGATGGGCTGGACCCGCGGACTCGAGGTGACCATGAGCGGCCAAATGAGAGAGTTCCAGCAGCCGATGAAGATGTAGAGCGCGATGGTGAAAAGGACGGGCCTCGACAGGGGCAGCACGATGCGCCAGAGGAATGCCAGGTGGCCGCAGCCGTCGATTTTTGCCGCGTCGTGGTATTCGCGCGGTAACGTCAAAAGGTGCTGGCGCAACAGGAACACGCCGAATACGCTCGCGCCGTACGGGAGGATCTGCGCGATGCGGGTGTCGACCAGGTGGAGTTTGGCCATCGTCACGAAGTTTGGGATGAGCAGCGCCTGTTCTGGGATCATGAGCACCGCCAGGAGCGCGGTCCACACGGCGGCCCTCCCGCGAAATGGGATGTAGACCAGTGCATAGGCGCAGAGCACGGTCGTCGCAAGGGCGATGGCGATGGTCGTAAGCGCGATGACGACGGTGTTGAGGATGGCGAACATCCAGGTGTTTCCTTGCCAGGTCTGAACCCACACCGAGAAATTCCAATCCGGCACCAGGTGAGGCGGATAAACAAATACGTCCTGTGGCCGGTCGATCGACGTGACGAACGCGATGTAGATGGGCAAGAGGAAAGCAAGTCCGAGCGCCAAGGCGGCGGCGGCGCGCAATCCGTAGGCGATGGTTCGCATCTGAACCCTCCTCAACCATCACTGGTAGAACGTGAATCGGTGGCCGATCCAACGCGTAAGGGCGGTGACCGCGAAGATGCAGATCACGAGCATCGCGGCCATGGCGGCGGCGTACGAGAACTGCCCGTTCGTGAACGCCTGTTGATAAATGTAGAGAAGGGCCGTCAGCGTGGCATTCTCCGGTCCGCCGCCCGACAGACTCAGGGCGTAGACCTGCGCGAAGGCCTGCAGCGAGCCGATGGTGGTCATCACGGCGATGAAAAACAGCGTCGGCGAGATGAGCGGCAACGTGATGCGGAACAACCGCGTCCAAGGCCCCGCGCCGTCCACTCGCGCCGACTCCAACACGCCTTCCGGAATCTGCGACATGGCCGAGAGCAGAATGAGCACGTCAAAGCCGATGCCGTGCCACAGCGAATACAGGACGACGGAGGGCATTGCCCACTCGGGCGAGTTCAACCATCCGATGGGCCTCAGGCCGACGTCTCGCAAGAGCGCATTCAAGATCCCGAAATTCGGGTTGTACATCCAGAGCCAGCCAATGGCCGTGCCGACGGCGGGCGTGATGTAGGGGAGCACCACCAACGACTGGGCAAAGCGGAAGAGCCTCCGATTGGCGTGGAGGAGCGCTGCCAGTGCGACGGACAGCACGAGGGTGGAAGGCACCATCATGAGGGCGTAGAGCCCTGTGTTCGCCATGGAGCGCCAAAACAGCGGATCCGAGAGCGCTGCGTGGAAGTTGCTGAGACCGGCGTAGGACGCCGTGCCACCGGGGTGGAAATTGAAAAACGCGAGCGCAAAGGCGAGTAACGCCGGCGCATAGACAAACGCCACGAGGAACGCAAAGGTGGGCGCGAGAAAACACGCCGCCCAAATGCCTTCCCGCAGGCGGGATGGGCCTGGGGAAGGTGCGGCGGTCTGGGCGGGCGAGCGCACAAATGCGTCGATGACCGACATGGTCCTCAGCTCCTGCGTTCGCCGCTCAGGTACTGGTTGCCGACGTTGTTCATGTTCGCGATGGCCGTTGCGGCGACTCCTGCCCGTTCAGTGCCTTCAGCAGATCCGTCTGCATGGCGGTCAGCGCCGCGTAATACTGCGTCGCGTTTGCGGCCGGGTCCGTCAACCAGGTGGACGGATTCGTAAAGGCCGCTGCCTGATCGGGGTGAGAGGCGTAGTACGGCTTCAACTGAGCTTGGGCAGCGGGTCCAATCGGAAGGTAATTCGCGGCCTGATCCCACTGAGCGTTTTCTGCGGGGCTCGCGAGCCAGCGGATGAACGTCCAAGCGGCGTCCTGCTGCGCCTTGCTTCCCGTGTTCAGGATGGCGAGGCTGTCGCCATCGACGTAGTTGTAGGCGCGGCCGGATGTGCCGGCGGGCGCAGGGGACGCCTTGACCGGGAATTTTCCGCCCACCGACTGCACGTCATAGGTCCATCCCGCGGAGGATTCGATGAGCAGACCGATGTTGCCTGTGCCAAAATCCAATTGATAGTCATAATTTTGAGTGAGGATCATGTCCCCCTGCGCGACGAGGTGGCGCAAGAAGGCGAGCGTGGCGACGGCCTGCAGGTTGTTCAGTGCAAACCGCGTCTCGCTGCTGGAAGCCCAAATCTTTCCTCCGTTGTCCGCGACCATCGTCAGGAATTGCTCCATGGAGGGGGTCCACGCGATGCCGTGGATGTTCCCGCCGAGCGCCGTGATCTTCCGCGCATCTTCCCCGAGCTCTTGCCACGTCTTCGGCGGCGACGAAATGCCCGCCTTCTTGAACAGTTCCGCGTTGTAGAAGATTACCATGTGCCCGTTTTCTTCGAACGGAAGGATGTATTGCTTTCCTGGCGCGATGGTGCGGCCGTTCCATACGGAGGGGTAGAAGAACGAGGCGAGTTGCTCCTTCGTGAAGCCCTGGGGGCCGTCGATGTACGGCGTCAGGTTGACGAGGTACCCGTCGGCCGCGAATTGTTGCGCGGCGTCGAGGTGGGGCATGATGACGTTCGGCGCGTCGCCGGCGGTCATGGCCGCCGTGACCGGCTGAATCTGCGCATACTTGTCGATGACCGTGACGTGAATGTGCGGATGGGTGGCGTTGAACTCATCCACGAGGGCGTGCATTTCCTTCTTCAGCTCGCCCGAGGGATGCCCGTTCCAAAAGGTGATATGAACGACACCACTGGCGCTCGCCGCCTCCGCGGGCGCCGCGGAGACCGAGGCGCGCGCATGGGCGCGATCCAACGCGAGATAAGTCCCCGCGCCCAACAAGATCACGGCGGATGCTGTGCCGAGAACGGCGTTTCGTCTCACCAGACTGCTCCCCCTTCGAATGTCCGAATCTTGGCTCAAGACCATCTTGAGACGTGCGTTTCAAGGGAGGCTTGTGGTTTTGTGAAGGGATTGTAAGAAGTCTGTATCTTTTGCTCATGGTCTTCCGGTGCGGAGATCGGTTTTCAGAGTGACGCAGGTACGGGCCTTTGGGGCATGCTAAGCGAGCGAGGGGGGAGCGAGCGGTGAAGAAGAGCATCCAATCCACGAAAAGACAGTCGCCCACAACGGAGGCTCAGAACGCCGTTGCACAAGCGGAGCGCGCAGCAAAGCAGGCGCTTTCGCACACCAACCGAACAAACGTCATGTCCGCTGAGGAGGCGTTTGTGCAGGCGCAGCACGCCGTCGACGGCGCCGACGGATCGTCGAATCCCCAGGTTGTGGCGTCGCTCCACGATCACCTGAACCGCGTCCGCGCCGCGCTTGACGATGCACAAGCGCAACAACCGTGAGGCCTTGGCTTCACGGTTGCCTCATTTTTCTGGTCTTCCGCACGCCGATAGAGGCGCGTTTCGTCAGGAGCGGATGGGACTCGATGTGCCGGTAGTCGGGCGTCGCATACAGGGCAGCAAACGATCCGGCCACACCCGCGCCGCAGGCGAGGAGGAGCAACTCGGGTGCGACGCCCTGCTGGAGAATCCACGAGGACAGCGCATAGCTGATGGGCGTGAACCCGACGCTGACGAGCATCAGGACGGACATGACGCGGCCGAGTTTTTCTTCCGGGATGCTGCTCTGTAAAAACGCGAGGAAGGGGATGTTGACGATGCTCATGAGGATGCCCACGAAGCCGAGCGCAGCCATCCCCTCGATGGGCACCTGCCAGTAGCCGACCGTTGCCATGGCCAGGCCCATGAGCGCGCCGCACATGCCAATCCAGATCAGCTTGCCCTGAAACCCCTTGAGTAGGGCGACGATGATCCCGCCGACAATGGACCCGACGCCGAGCGCGGACTGGTATTCGCCAAGGACCGCACCTGTCCAACCTCTGGCGTGGATGATGACCGGCACGCCGATGCTCAGCGGGCCGATGCAGAACAGATTCACGACGAAGCTCAGGCACATCACAATGAGCAGAAGGCGGATCTGCGCCACAAATTTGAGGCCGTCCCCGATGTCGCGCAGAACGGCGGAGACGCCTTGGACGGGTTCTTGAAGGCCGCCGTGCGCGCGAAGGCGAAGCCACAACACGGTGACGGCCGCAACGGCGAACACAAAGGCCACCACGACGAACATCAGCCGGTAGTCCCGCTGCGCCAACAGGACGGCCGCGAGAACCGGCCCCACCACCGTGCTCGCCTGCTGGACGGTCTGGACGATGCTCGAGGCCTGCGCCACGTGCTCCTCCTCGACGGCAGTCTGCACGATGGACGAGGTCGCCGGGTAATAGAACGAGTCGATCACGCCGAACAACACGGCCATGAGGTCAATGGCCCAGAGCGGCGCTCGCGGGCCAAAAAGCGCGATGCGCAGGGCAAAGGCGGCCAGGACGGCTGCGCGCGCGGCGAGCGAAATCCCCATGATCCACTTGCGACTGACCCGGTCCGCGATGGCCCCGCCGACCAACATGAAGATGACGCGCGGCACGGAGGCGAGTGTCATGGTGGCGCCGAGCGCGAGCTGGGAGCCCGTGATGGTCAGGGTGTACCAACTCAAGATGGTAAAATACGCATTGTCACCGCCCACTGAAAACAACGAGCCCAAGACAAGGATCCACAAATTGCGCTCGCGCACAAGCCGCCTGTCCAAATTCAGCAACGCCTTTGCACCACCTTGCCCGCTGGATCACTCTCCCTTCTAAATATACACATCGGCCCCGATACAGCCAACCACTTTTTGGTCATGAATGATTGGCACGCTCACGGTGATGCAGCGCCTTCGCCTTTGCGCCGAGACGTATGGCGCGGATATGTACGGCTCTCCAGCCAGCGCGGCCTGAAACCACGGCCTCTGCGAGGCGTTCAGGAGTCCTGCGGGCGGATCCGAGAAGATGAACGACCCGTCTGGTCGATTCAACCAGATGGATCCCAAGCGGTGTTCGTTCTTCAAATCGAGAAGCGCCGCCTTGACCGATTCGCCCTCCAGGTCCGAAGCGCGCAGCCGACGAGAGACGGCTGCCAACGCGGTTTTGAGCGCCTCCAACCCTTCGGTGTCGGTGGGCACCGCCGCGGGCGCGAACGCCTCGAAGGCCGTCATCTCCTCCGCCAATTCGCCGGCCGTCTCCCGTAGGTGGGATGCGACCTGTGTGAGCCGATCGACCTGCTGCCTCGTGGCCGCGTTTTGTGCCATGAGCGACACGAGATCGCCCGTGGCGTCCCGCATCGACGTCTGCGCCTGTCTCACGCCGCGTTCGGCGTCCGTCAGATGGTGGAACGCGCGGTCCGCCGCGGCCCGCGTATGCTTGGCGTCAGAGGCCATGTTCGCCACTTGCTCGCGCATGGCTGAGAAAAAGTGTTCCAAATGGTGCAAGGCCGTGGTGCCGAGCTCCGACGCCGATTGAGCTTCGGCGCCGATGGCCGCCAGGGCGTCGAGCTGAGACTGGATGCTTGCGAAGTTGTTCGAGCTTTTGCGGAGCGCGTCCTTGGCTTGCTCCGCGAGACGGCGCACTTCGTCTGCGATCACGGCGAAACCGCGGCCGCGCTGGCCCGCGTGTGCCGCCTCGATGGTCGCGTTCAGCGAGATCAGCGAGGTTTGTTCGCTGATGCTGCGGATGGCCTCGTGCACGGCCCGGATGCGATGGAGACCTGCGAGCATGTCTGACACGCGCGCATTGTTGTCTTCGATGGCGTCGGCAAGCTTTTGTAGCGTGCGCATGGCGTCCCGCACGCGCTCCAAGAGACCGGGCACGCTCGCCTCCAGGTCTTCCGCCTGGCGCGCGATGCGCTCCATCGAGGTCTGAGCGTCCGAAAAGGTTTCGAACGCAGCGCGCACGTGTCGGGCAGACGCGTCCAGATCCTCGACGGCGAGCGTCGCTCGCTCACACGTGCGCACCTCGGTCGACTCGGCGCGCTCCGCAAGTTGAACGAGTTCGCGGACGGATTGGTCTACGGCGGCGGTGGTGGCGTCCAACCTGTCGGCCGTCACGCGGATGGCCGCCAGGAGTTCCTGGGTGAGCGGCGGATGGGACTGGGCCCCGCTGTCCACGTCACGATGGCGCCGAAGAAGCGTCCACAAGGCGACCCACTCCTACCCAAATGTCATGTTTAGTTTCATTATGAGGCGAATGAAGGCGGGGTATCAAGAAGATTTGGTAGGTAAGCTTACAAGTCGGCGAGCGCTCCTGCGCTCGCCGAGACATCGTCAGACGGGGAGAGGCACGCGCAGCTGACGGAGCAGGTCGCGATCGATCTCCATCCGCGCTGTCTTCAGGGGATCGACGACTTGGCAGATGCGCAGCCGGCCGACCGCACTCAGCAACATGCAAGTGTCGGCGAGATGGAGGTGACTCGCAGCCGAAAGCCACTCGGCGGCCCGTTTCGTCGCCAGCTCGGCCGCCTCGTCCAGGGTGGGCGCGGAGGCGATGATGCTGACATCGTCCTCCGACACGACCATCGGCGCCGGGCACTTCACATCTCGAAGAACTTGCAGTCGGACCGTCACACGGCCTGCGATTTCCACGCCGGACACGCCCACCTCGCCGTCGCCCATGGCCGCGTGGAGATCGCCGAGCGCGAACAGAGCGCCTGGGACGGCGACGGGGAGCAGGAGCACGGCGCCAGCGGTGATGCGCGTACAGTCCATGTTGCCGCCGTGATCGCCGGGTGTCCCGCAAGGGATGGCCCCTGCCGCCGGGGCCACGCCGATGACACCGATCATCGGCCGGAGAGGCGCCCGCACGCCTCCGGGCAAGATGACCTCGCCTTGGTCGATCTCGACAAACCGAATCGCGTTCTCGGAGAGGTGTGCGCCCATCACGCCGAGATGGGGGCCGGTGGTCATGATGCCTCGCTTGGCGAGTTGGAGGTCCAAGATGTGGACCGCGAGAAGGTCCCCCGGCGCCGCGCCCTGTACCTGAATGGGGCCGGTGGCGGGGTTGATGCGGCTCCAGTCGAGCGTGCCAAAGTCCTGGTCCTCTCGCTGGATCTGATTTTCGAAGCAGTCGCACGTCTCGATGTGCACCAGCGCGCCATCCGGAACGGACAGGGCCGGAGGATGAGACGGCGAGAAGGAATACACGATGTTACGGGAATCCAAGGAGTACACCGCGGTCGACATGAAATTCCTCCTCTCGGATTCGGGCCTTGAAGGTGCTTTGGCGTTCCTCCATGTCTTTGACACTTGCGCCGAATTCACCTGCGAGCCTTTCGAAGGCCGCGGCATACTAACAGCGAAGGAGGGATGAGGGTGTCCAACAGTCGACACGAGTCCAAGCCGCTGCACAACGACGCCAACAAAACGCTGCCGACAGAAGAGCGGGACGAGCGCATCCCGGGCGAAAAGCTGCGGGCGAAACTCGGCAAGAAGAAGTGAAGCCGGGCGCGTGGGGGGGCTTCCTCCACGCGCTTTGTCGTGAGCGGGTTCGGCTCGGCCGTTGGGCAGGGATTGGCCACCCTCCTGGCGAATGGATGGATGGGAATCTGACGCCCATCGGCTGTGGGTGATGTGAAGGTGAGCGGCGTGATCGCAAGGAAGCGTGTGGCGGCTCTCGCTTTGGCCCTCTATCTGGCGCTCGTCGGCTGTGTCGCGTCATACGTGTACCGGTGGAATGAGCCGCAGCCGAGGGTGCAAAACCGCGTGGTCCGCGTGGCGAGTCCGGCGCCCCCAAGACCCCAACTGGACCCGCCGGTCTTCGGCGCGCCGACGTACAAGCCGGCCGAAGCACCGTCCGGCATGCGCCTGTCCGTCATTCACGAGCCGACGTTCACGGCGTACGTGCTCTGGGTGCGGGACCCGCGGCGGGTCGAAATCGTGGAGACGCGCTATCCGGGGGTCGTGGGGGAGACGGTCGAACAGTTCGTGAACGACTGGCACGCCGTCGCGGGGATCAATGGCGGATCGTTCACGGATACCAACTGGCGCGGGACCGGAGGGCTCGTGCAGGGGATTGTCATCAGCAACGGGCGCGTTCTCCAGCGCGCGAGCGGTCCCGAGCCCATCGTGGGCTTCACGGCGGAGGGGCGTCTCCTCTCCGGCACCTACACCCTCGCGGAATTGCAGGCGATGGGCGTCACGCAGGCGCTCATGTTCGGGCCCACGCTCGTGCAGGGCGGCGTGAACCAGATCCAGGGCGCAGGCGACTGGGGCTATGCGCCGCGGACCGCGATAGGTCAGACGGCGGACGGGACCGTGATTCTGATGGTCACCGACGGCCGCGAGCTGCATGGGCCCGCGGACATCGGCGCGAGCCTCGGCGACATCGCGCGGCTCATGATCTCGCTCGGCGCCGTGACGGCGGCGAATCTGGACGGCGGCTCGTCGGCGACCCTCGTCTACGACGGCCGCCTGATCAACCAGCCCACAGACATCCTGGGCGAGCGATACATCGGCACGGCCGTGATCGTCAAGTAGCCTGAAAGAGGTAGGCGTGTGAAGCTGAAGTCGCTGGGCATGTATCTGACGATGTTGGCGGGGGCTGCACTGGCCCTGTGGGGCGCCGAGGCCATTGCCCGATTTCGCCCGGCGCCCATCCGTTGGCACACGGTTCTGGTCCACGAGCCGCCCAGAGCCCCCGTCCTCGAGACGCCGCTGCGGGGGCAAAACGCCGCGCTCGAGCGGGCGCTGTCGTGGGATCCGAGCCCTTCGCGGCTGGCGGCGTTCGCCGTCGAGCCGAACGGCGAGCTTGGGGTGTTCGACCTGCGGACGGGAGACAGCCTGGCGAGCCTTCGCTTCTCTTCGGGCCTCAAGAGCGCGGTGTGGGTGAGCGATAGGCTCATCCTCCTTCTCACCGGTGACGGGCAACTGGAGACGTACGACGTGTGGAATCACCAACTGAGGTGGATTGCTGCGCTTCATGCGCCCGCGGGCATGGCCTGGCGCGCCGTGGCCTGGAGCGGTTACACGAACGACTTGTACGTCATCTACGCCGGCTCCTGGGGCAACGAGGTCTACTACTTTGACACGAACGAGCACATGTACGTGGAGTCCATCGGCGACCTGTCCATCCGCCAGGCCTACGACGGGGCCACGGATGTCACGCTGTACCTGGTCGACGCGCGCCATCGCCTGTGGGCGGATCAGAACGGCCTCCTTCGCCTCGTGGCCTCTCACGTGGCGCTCATCCGCGGCGCCGGAAATACCGTCTATTGTGCAGACCTCGACGCGCAGGGAAAGGCCGTCGCCGTCCGCGCGTATGACGGCCGCGCGTGGACGACCTTGTGCCGCTTGCCTTCCCCTGTATCTCCCTCGAGCCTGGTGGTCGATCACGCCGGCCACACGTACATCGTGAGCTGAGGCTTCATCGAGGACCCCTCGGGCCGAGTGGCGCGGGCGCCCGAAGGAGCGGCCCTTCTCGCTTCGCAGAGCCAAGACGCGGTGGTGGCCGTCCGTAAAAGCGCGTACGGGGTCGTGATCGATTGAGGTTCGCCTGCGTCGGGCGAAGTTCTCGATGTGAAGCCGAGGTGGATGTCGTATAATGTTGGGCGACTGCCGAGGCGGCCTTCCGCGTAGCTTCGGACATGACAGAGCAGGGAAGTGGCAACGTGGAACAGCAACAACCGATGGAAGAGAGGCCGAAGCGCAACTGGTTCTCTGGGCTCTTGTTGCCCATCCTGATTGGTGTGGGCATCGCCATGGCGCTTCGGATGTGGGTCGTGAGCCCCGCGCGAGTGCCGTCCGCTTCAATGTACCCCACCATCCCTGCGACGAGCTCCCGGAATTTCGCGTACGTGATTGTCAACAAGCTGGCGACGGAGCTTTGGCCCATCCACCGCGGGGAGGTGGTCGTGTTTCACTGGCCGGACGATCCGAGCGAGCTCTTCGTGAAGCGCGTGATCGGCTTGCCTGGGGACACGGTGACGGTGACGTCCAACGCTGTGTACATCAACGGCAAGAAGTTGGTTGAGAACAATCCGGACATTTCGAAGTACAACGGCACCGTCGTCGGGACGTGGAAGGTGCCACCGGGGTGCTACTTCATGCTGGGCGACAACCGGCCCATCTCCGACGACAGCAGGCTCTGGGTGCACAAGTTCGTGCCGCGCTCCATGATCGTCGGTGAGGCGGAATTCGTGGTCTATCCGTTCAACAAAATGAGCGTCATCTCTCAACACGTCTGAGAGGAGTGAGCGCAGATGCAGTACGTGCGCCTCGGCAAGACGGGGCTTGAGGTTTCTCGCATTTGCCTCGGCTGCATGAGCTATGGGGATCCGGAGCGCGGCACGCACCCGTGGGTGCTGCGGGAGGAGGAGGCGCGCCCCTTTATCCGCAGGGCGCTCGATCTCGGCATCAACTTCTTCGACACGGCGAACGTGTACTCGCTCGGCGCCAGCGAGGAGATCCTGGGCCGCGCGCTGCGGGAGTTCGTCCGGCGGGACGAGGTCGTGATCGCCACCAAGGTGCACGGGCGCATGCGCCCGGGGCCGAACGGCGGTGGTCTGTCGCGCAAACACATCATGGAAGCCATCGACGCCAGCCTGCGGCGCTTGGGCACGGATTACGTGGACTTGTACCAGATCCATCGGTTTGATCCGAACACGCCGGTCGAGGAGACGATGGAGGCCTTGCACGACGTGGTCAAGGCGGGCAAGGCGCGGTACATCGGCGCCTCCTCGATGTACGCGTGGCAGTTTTTGAAGCTGCAGCACGCCGCCGAATTGCACGGGTGGACGAAGTTCGTCTCGATGCAGAACTACTACAATCTCCTGTATCGCGAGGAGGAGCGGGAGATGATGCCGCTCTGTCAGGCGGATGGCATTGGCGTCATCCCGTGGAGTCCGCTCGCGCGCGGCCGGCTGACGCGGGACTGGGATACGCGCACGGCGAGATCGGAGACGGACGAGTTCGGGAGGAAGCTGTACGCGCTGACGGAGGAGAGCGACAGGCGCATTGTCGAACGGGTGAAAGAGGTGGCGACGCGCCGCGGCGTGCCCATGGCGCAGGTGGCGCTTTCGTGGGTGCTGTCGAAGCCGTTCGTGACGGCGCCCATCATCGGGGCGACCAAGCTCCACCACCTAGAGGACGCTGTGGCTGCGCTGGAGTTGCAGCTGACGCCCGACGAGATCGCCCTGCTCGAGGAAAACTACGTGCCGCACCCGGTCCTGGGCCATCAGTGACGCAGACCGGTTCATCACATCGGATGAAAGGGGCGCGGTGAAGGATGTCCGTGGAACTGCGAAGTCAGGAGGCGCTCCTCGACGAGGGCTCGCGCTACGCGAATCGGCGAACTTTTGCCATCATCTCGCACCCGGATGCGGGCAAGACGACGCTCACCGAGAAGTTGCTCCTGTTCGGCGGCGCCATCCGCGAGGCGGGCGCCGTCAAGGGGCGCAAGGCGCGGCGGCATGCGACGAGCGACTGGATGGAGATTGAGAAGCAGCGCGGCATTTCGGTCACCTCGACCGTGCTGCAGTTCGACTACATGGGGTGTCGGCTGAACCTGCTCGACACGCCGGGCCACGAAGACTTCAGCGAGGACACGTACCGCACGCTCGCGGCGGCCGACAGCGCGGTCATGCTCATCGACGCGGCGAAGGGCGTGGAGCCGCAGACCATCAAGCTGTTCGAGGTCTGCCGGATGCGCAGCATCCCCATTTTTACGTTTATCAACAAGCTCGACCGCCACGGCAAGGATCCGTTCGAGCTCATGGAAGAAATTGAGCGCGTGCTCGGGATCCGCTCCTGCCCGGTCACCTGGCCCATCGGCATGGGTCCCGACTTTCAGGGCATCTATCACCGCATGGAGGGCCGGTTCGAGCGCTTCACGACGCGAGGAGAGGACATGACGTCTCTCGAGGTGCCGGACGTGAACGATCCGGCCCTCGCGGAGGCGCTCGGCGAAGCCCTTTGGCGAAAGCTCAAGGACGACATCGAACTGCTCGATGTCGCGGGGGACCCCTTCGATGCGGAGCTCGTCCGGCAAGGGAAGCTGACGCCGATGTACTTCGGCAGCGCGATCGCCAACTTCGGCGTCGCGTCGTTTCTCGAATCGTTCATTCAGCTCGCGCCCGCGCCCGGCCCGCGCGAAACCCTCGACGGCGTGGTGCGCCCGGACGATCCCGTCTTCACCGGTTTCGTCTTCAAAATTCAGGCCAACATGAATCCCGCGCACCGCGACCGCGTCGCCTTTGTCCGCATCTGCTCGGGCAAGTTCGCGCGCGGCATGACGGTGACGCACGTGCGCACCGGCAAGCGTCTCGCCCTCACGCAGCCGCAGCAGTTTTTTGGGCAGGAGCGCGAGACCGTCGACGAGGCCTACGCCGGCGACATCATCGGCATCCACGACCCTGGGCTGTTCCGCATCGGCGACACGCTCGCTGAGCGAGGCAGCGTGGAATTTCCGCCGCTGCCCTCGTTTTCGCCGGAGCACTTCGCGCGGGTCTCGGTGCCCAACGCGATGAAGTACAAGCAATTTCACAAAGGAATCGCCGAACTGTCGGAAGAGGGCGCTGTGCAGGTCTTTCGCCAGGCCAACCGCACGGAGGATCTGATCCTCGGCGCCGTGGGCCAGCTCCAGTTCGACGTGTTCGTCTACCGCATGAAGCACGAGTACGGCGTCGACGTGGAGATGATCCGCCTGCCGTACCAGTTCGCCCGCTGGCTCGAGTCCGACGAGCCCGTCGAGCACCTTCAGTTCGACCGATACGCGACGCTTGTGGTGCGCGATCGCGACGGGCGCACGGTGCTCTTGTTCCAGACCGAGTTCGCGATGCAGTGGCTCTTGGACAAAAATCCGAACGTCCGCCTGCACAAGACGTCGTTCGAGTTGGACGCGTCCCGAGGGCGGCCGAGGGGGTGAGGCGCATGCCGACGGCGGCCTACATGACCTACGCACAACTTGTGCATCGCTTGCACCAACTCGCTGCTCGGGCGCCGGACCTCGTGCGGGTGGAGATCATGGGGAAGAGCCGCGAGGGGCGAGATTTGCTCGCGGTCACGGTGACGGATCTGGCGACGGGATCGCCCCTCGACAAGCCGGCCGTCCTGGTCGACGGCAACATTCACGCCGGCGAGGTCTGTGCGTCGAGCGCCGTCGTGTATTGGCTTGAGCGCTTGGTGGAAGCCCGCGACAGCGATCCGGCCGTGCGCGAGCTGCTGCGGACGCGCACCGTCTACGCCATCCCGCGCATCGCGGTCGACGGCGCGGAGCTGTATCTCACCACGCCCGCCAGGCTGCGCTCGAGCCCGCACCTGTACCCGCACACATCGCCGCCAGACGGCTTTGTCGAGGATGATGTCAACGGGGACGGGCGGATTCTGTGGATGCGCGTGCCTGCGGAGGACGGGGCGTACGCCGTCGACGAGATCGACCCGCGCCTCATGCGGCCGCGGCAGCCGGGTGAAGTGGGAGGCGCGTATTACCACCTCTTTCCGGAGGGCCGGATCGCGCGGCGAGCGCAGGGCGGAACGCGGCCAGCGGTGTCCTCCGCGCACGAGGTGCGCCTGCACGGCATGGATTTCAACCGAAACTTTCCCATCCGCTGGGCTGGGGAGAGCGGCCAGCCGGGGGCCGGGCCGTTTCCGCTGTCGGAGCCGGAGCTGCGCGCGCTCGCCGATTTTATCCAGGCGCACCCGAACATCGCGGCGTATGCGGCCCTGCACACGTCGGGCGGCGTCATCCTGCGCCAGCCGTCGACCGGCGACGACACGGTCTTGTCTCCGCTCGATCGCGCGCTCTTCACGGAGGTCGCGCGGATGGGCGAGCGCGAGACGGGATACTTCTCGGGCTCCAACTACGAGAAGTTCGCGACCGGCCATGAGACGGTTTTGATGCCCGGCGCAGCGGACGACTGGATGTACGACCACCTGGGCGTGCTGAGCTTCACGGTGGAGCTCTGGGATCTGCGCCGCCGGGCGGGAGCGCGAGGATATGGCGAGATCGGCATGCGCAAGATGCTTGCGCTCACCGCGGAGGAGCGCCTGGAGGACGAGCGCAAGGTCATCGACTACGTGGCTCGCGAGTTTCCGGAGGCGTACACGCCGTGGACGCCGTTTGACCACCCCGACTTCGGGCGCGTCGAGATCGGCGGGATGGATCCGAAGTTTGTGGTTCAGAATCCGCCGCCCGCCCTGCTTGAGGAAGAGTGCGATCGCGTCGCCAGGTTCCTCACGAGGCTGGGGCTTTCGACGGCGCGCCTGGTGGTGGCGGGCCTGTCCGTCGAACCAGTGGCGGAAGGCGTGTACCGCGTCGTCGCGGAGGTGGCGAACGCGGGCTTTTTGCCGACGACGAGCACGAAGAAGGGGCGCGATCTCGCGCTCGGCGGCATCCGGGCCGAACTGCACGGGGCATCGGAGGTCCTGGCTGGCGCGTCGCCGTGTGAGCTCTGTCACCTGGATGGATATGGGTTTCACGGCGCGTGGCGGCTTCCCGCTCATCAGCGCGCGCACGTGGAGTGGGTGATTCGTGGCGCGCCTGGCGATCTCGTCGAGGTCCAGTTCCACGCTCCGCGCGCCGGGCGGGCGGCGGCGAGCGCCGCGCTGCCGTGATGGATGAGCCGCGCGATGGCGAATGGAATCTATGCTTCTCTTGGCGCGGAATGGAGCGGTTTGCGCCGGCGAGCCGCTCCGTTCCGCGTTTCTAGTGGATATTTCCTATGGATTCTGATAAAATGGAGGAAGAGGTAGGGAGAAAACCGATGTGCGGTTGGGCCCTGCTGAAAACGTGGAGTGGGCGTGCCGGAATGCGCCGTGCGGCGAGCCGCCCACGGTTGGGTCAATGATGTGGCAAACGTGGGAGGTGGGAGCGGCGTTGCGACAAGTCGTCAATGGGATTACAATATTAGCAGCCGACTTCAACGAGTGCTAACAGGGTGTTGCCCTCTCGTACTCCATGACGTTCCACCGCGGTGTGTCCGTGATCTGCTCTCCCTGCGCTTCTTCTACACATCCTAGCCGCAGGTACTCGCGCACAGTTACTTGTCGGAATTCGTCGCGAATTGGAGCCAGACAGCACACAGGAGGTGGTGCGTGCATGACGTTGGAAATCGGATATGTCAGCACCTATGTCCCCCGCAAATGCGGACTTGCCACATACACTCATCATTTGCGCCAGAGCGTTCGCCGTGCGGCGGGATCGTCCGCGGCCGACCAGGTCATCGCCATGTTGGCCCCGGATGAGGACGTGAAGAACTACAACCGCTCGTACTGGTTTTTGCGCCGGGATGAGCGCCGGGATTACGCGCGCATCGCTCGGCGGGTGAACGAAAGCCGAATCGGCGTCGTCTCGCTGCAGCACGAGTTCGGCATCTTTGGCGGCGAAGCAGGGGCGTACATCCTCGACTTCATCGACGCGCTTCACAAACCGCTCGTGACGACATTTCACACCGTATTTCGAAAGCCCATGTCGCCGTATCGAGAAGTGCAGAAGGAAATTGCCGAGCGAAGCGACCGCATCGTCGTGATGAATCGCCAGGCCATCGAGTATCTCGCCGAAGCATTCGGCATCTCGCCGTCGAAAATCCATTATCTCCCTCACGGGACTCCGGTGCGGTCCGTGACGCCGCGCGCCGAATTGCGCAAGCAGTTCGGCTGGCAGGACCGGGCCGTGATCGTCACGTTTGGGCTCTTGGGTCCGAGTAAGGGCATTGAGTTCATGTTGGATGCGATGCCGGACATCGTGCGCGAGGTTCCGAACGCGCTCTATGTCATTGCTGGCCAAACGCACCCAGAAATTGTAAAGCGCGAGGGCGAGGCGTACCGCGAGTCGCTGGTTCGGCGGATTCACGCGCTCGGCATGGACGATCACGTCGTCATGCTGAACCGATACATGTCCGAGGCGGACATCGTGGATCTCATCACGGCGGCGGATCTCTACGTGACGCCGTATCCGAATATGGAGCAGATCACGAGCGGGACGCTGGCCTACGCGGTCGGCATGGGGCAGGTCGTGCTGACGACGCCGTACGCGTATGCGCGCGACCTGCTCAAGGACGTGCCGGAGCTGCTCGTGCCGTATGGGGACACGCGCGCGTGGGCGGAGCGGGCCGTGGAGGTCCTGACGAATCCCGAGAAGCGCGCGCAGTACGCCGAGCGGATTTCGGCGGTTGGCGCAGACATGACGTGGCCGCGCGTGGGCGAGCGCCATTGGCAGTTGTTCCACGATGTCGCCCTGCGGGCTCGCCATCGCGCATCGGGGGTGAAGGGATTTGCGGTCATCGCACACTGATGGGCTGCCGGTTTCGCTGGATCACCTGCGCAGGATGACCGACGACACAGGGCTCATTGAGCACGCGATTGGCCGCATTCCTCGCCGCCAGGAAGGATACTCCACGGACGACAACGCGCGGGCCCTCTGGCTCGCGTACGAGTGGCTCCACTACGCCCGCGAGCGGGGCCTGGAGGCGGAGGCGGCCGATCTCGCGCGGCTCATCGACATCTACTTCGCGTTCTTGGCCTGGGTTCAGAAGCCAGACGGCTGGTTCCACAACAATGTGTCGTATGATCGCCGCTTTGAGCTGGAGTTGCCGTCGGATGACTGTCAGGGGCGCTCCGTATACGCGCTCGCGGCAGGGATGTGCGAGGAGCGCGATCCGGCGCGCCTGACGGCCTATGCGCAAGTGCTTCGCAGGGGACTCGAGGCGGCTTTCGGCCTGACGCACACGCGCGGCGTCGCCCACGTGGTGGCAGCGGCTGCAAGGCTGTTGCGCCACGCCGAGGCCGCGGAGGTTTCGGAAGACGCGGCGCCCGAGTTCTGGGCCTTCGTCCGCCAGCGCCTGCCGGGCGTCATGGAACGCGGTGCGCGCGATCTCGTGTCGAGGTTCGAAGTGCACGCCCGCGCCGATTGGCCTTGGTTCGAGGAGCGCATGACGTACGACAACGCGGTCATGCCGTGGGCGCTCTTCGAAGCCTATGCGCTCACCGGCGAGGCCCGATGGAGAGATGTCGCGGAAACCTCGCTGCACGGACTCCTCGCCCGCATGCGCGCGCCCGAGGGGTGGCTTCGGCCCATCGGCAACCGCGGCTTCGCGGCGCCCGGGTTCACGGCCGTGTGGGATCAGCAGCCGCTCGAGATCGCGGGGCTCGCCATGGCGTGCGAGTCGGCCTGGCGGGCGACGGGCGACGCGGCTTATCGTCGGCTCGTGGCCGAGTGTCAGCGCTGGTTTTACGGCGAGAACGACAAAGGGGTGCCGATGGCCGATCCGGCCGACGGCAGTTGCTGCGACGGCCTGACGCCGCAGGGGCCCAACCTGAACCGCGGTGCGGAATCCACGTGGTCGTACCTGATCACCGAGATTCACGTCGAGCGGACATTTGCCGGGGATCTCGACGCCGCGCGCGCGTTTGGCGCGTGGGTGGGCGTTCCGCGCCACGCCCTCGCCTCCGCGCGGGCCAGACGGGCGCTCGGCGGCTTTCACCGGTGACATGGTGCGCCGGCCTGCCTCACAGCGGGGCGAGGCCGGCGTTTCCATTATCCTTCATGCGCTGGTACCAGCCCAGAAAGGCGTTCTCGACGGCGGTTCGCATCTTAGGCTCGGAAAACTCGCCGTGGTAGAGCCGCTCCTCGTCCCGCCAGTCGGCCCAGAGGCCGTTTTCATCCGGGGCCTGCGTCCAAAAGTCGTCCTTCGCTCGAACGTCGAACACCCCGTTTTTGTATGTCGCCACCACCTTGAAGCGCGGGCTGTAGAAGTGCGAGTTGAGAAAGGCCACCACGAGCTCGACAGACTCGGTGGTCACGACCTTCGCCTCGAGGGCGGAATCGCCTTCGTGAATGGCCTTGGCGATGTCGTTGAACAGCCGAACGGCCTCTTCTTTGCACTCGGTGTCGCTCATCACGACGTGCGTCTTGACGTTTGTCTCGTCCCCGCGCTCGCGGATGCGCGTCATCTCACGGTGAAACGCGTCCATCCCATCGCACTCCTTCCGCACGCTCTTGAACACATCCTCTCCTCGATTTGGCGTTTCATGCGCGTCCGCGCGTCCACACTTGGTGTACAATGAAGGCGTTGTCATTCGCTTTGCAGACATGATGGCATTTCAGTCGTGAACAGGAGGCATGTCCCCATGCGCGTGGTCATCACTGGAGGAAGCGGCCTGCTCGGCCCATGGGTCATTCGCGAGTTTTTGAGCGCGGGCTACGACGTGTTGAACGTCGATACGCGCCCGCCCGCAGAGGAGCTGTGCCCCACGCTCCTCGCCGACCTCACGGACCTCGGCGATTGTTATCAGGTCCTTCAGGGCGCCGACGCCTTGGTCCACCTCGCCGCACTGCCGCGCGTCGGCATCCGCACGGATGCGGCCACGTTCGCCCTCAACACCGTGTCGACGTACAACGTGCTCGAGGCGGCGGGATCGCTCGGCATTCGGAAGGCCGTCATCACGTCCAGCGAATCTTCGTATGGACTCGTGTTCGCCAAACATCCGTTTGCGCCGAAGTACGTGCCCGTCGACGAGGAGCATCCTCAGCTTCCGCAGGACGCCTATGGCCTGTCGAAGGTGGTCAACGAGCTGACCGCGGAGACGCTCCACCGGCGCTACGGCATGCAGATTGTGTCGTTCCGGCTCGGCAACGTCATTGCGCCGGAGATGTACAGAAACTTTCCTGACTTCATCAAAAAGCCGGAGGTGCGCAAGAATATCCTCTGGTCGTACATCGACGCGCGCGACGCGGCGGTGGCGTACCGGCTGGCCGTGGAGAAGGACGGCCTCGGATGCGTCAAGCTCAACATCGCCGCCGATTGGACCAGCATGGATCTGACGAACGGCGAACTGCTCGCGGCGTGCTACCCCGAGGTCACCGACATTCGCGTAAATCCAAACGGCTACGAGACCCTCCTCGCCAACCGCAAGGCGAAGGAGATGCTCGGCTGGCAACCCATCTACCACTGGCGGGATGAGGTCGCAAAGCTGTGAGGGGCCATCCCGCCCACCGCTAGCATGCGCCCCACGGCATGCCCACAGGGCGAGGCTGTTTCGACGTGGAAAGGAAGACCTTCGATGCCCATCCTCTTTGACGCGAATGAGCGCCTGTTTCACCTGACGACGCCGAGATCGAGCTACGCCATGCGCGTCCGTCAGGACGGACTCTTGGAACACCTCTACTGGGGCGCAAGGCTCAACGACGCCTTGGATCTGGTCCGCCTCGCCCGCGCGAGCGAGCGGCTCGACGTGCGTCCGGCGCACATGCGCGCCGCCGACATCGGCTCGCTTCGGCTCGAGTACCCCGCGTATGGGACGGGTGATCACCGCGATCCTGCCTACGAGGTCCTGCAGCCTTCGGGCAGTCATGCGTCCCAGCTCGTGTACGAGTCGCACCGGATCCTGCCTGGCAAGCCGCCCCTTCCGGGCCTGCCCGCGTTTTACGTCGAATCCGATTTCGAAGCCGACACGCTCGAGATTTCCTTGGTCGATCCCGCCATCTCGCTGCGCGTCATCCTCTCCTACACCGCCTACCGCGACTTCGACCTCCTCTGCCGGCACGCGCGCTTCGAGAACGCCGGGGCAGAGGCGCTCGTCCTGCGCCGGGCGCTTTCCGCGTCGGTCGATCTCGACCTCAAGCACGCGGATTTCGTCCAACTGTCCGGCGCCTGGATCCGGGAGCGGTTCATCGAGCGGACGCCGGTGTCACCCGGGCGGCACGAGATCATGAGCCGCGCCGGCCTAAGCGGGCACAAGCACAATCCCTTCTTCGCCCTGGCGGCGCCCGGTGCGAGCGAATCGAGCGGCGAGGTTCGCGCGTTCGCCCTCGTGTACAGCGGCAATTTTCTCGGCGCGTGCGAGATGGAGCCGATGCGGCAGAGCGTGCGGGCGCAAATCGGCATTCATCCCGCCGACTTCTCCTGGCGCCTCGAGCCCGGCGAGCGGTTCGTCGCGCCCGAGGCCGCGCTCGTCTACTCGGACGAGGGTTTCGGCGGCATGTCGCGCACGTTTCACCGCGCCATACGAAAGCGGTTGTGCCGAGGGGCGCATCGCGACGCCGTGCGACCCGTGCTCCTCAACAGCTGGGAAGCGACGTATTTCCAGTTTGACGAGGGCGATCTCGTCGAGATCGCAGAGCAGGCGCGCGATCTCGGCGTCGAGCTGTTCGTGCTCGACGACGGCTGGTTCGGCCAGCGCGACGATGACACCACGTCGCTCGGCGACTGGTGGCCGCACCCGCGCAAGCTACCGGGCGGTCTTCGTCGGCTGGCGGATCGCATTCACGCGCTTGGGCTTCGCTTCGGCATCTGGATGGAGCCGGAGATGGTGTCGCCGAAGAGCGAGCTGTACCGCGAACACCCGGACTGGTGTCTGCACGTGGCGGATCGGCCGAGATCGGAGCGAAGGCATCAGCTGATGCTCGATCTCACGCGCGAGGACGTGCGCGCCTTCGTGGTGGACGCCGTGTCCCGCGTGATTCAAGAAGGGGCCGTCGATTACGTCAAGTGGGACATGAACCGACCGATGACAGAGGTCGGATCGGCCGCGCTTCCGCCCGAGCGCCAGCGCGAGGTCGCGCACCGCTACGTGCTCGGGTTGTACGAGGTCCTCGAGGCGCTCACACGCCGGTTCCCGCACGTGCTCTTCGAAAACTGCGCCTCGGGCGGAGGCCGATTCGATCTCGGCATGCTCCACTACATGCCGCAGACCTGGACGAGCGACAACACGGATGCCGTCTCCCGCCTCAAGATCCAGCACGGCACCAGTCTCGTCTATCCGCCCATCGCGATGGGCGCGCACGTGTCCGCCGTGCCGAATCACCAGATGGGCCGCGTCACGCCGTTCGCCCTGCGCGCGGGCGTCGCGATGTGTGGCAATTTCGGCTTTGAGCTCGATCCGCGCCGGCTGTCGGACGACGAGCGGCGCGAGGCGCGTCAGGCGGTGGAGCGGTACAAGGAGGTTCGGAAGCTCGTGCAGTTCGGCGACTTCCACCGGCTGCTCTCGCCGTTTGACGGGCCGGAGGCGGCCTGGATGTTTGCGGCCGAGGACGGCAGCGAGGCCCTCGTCGCCTACTTCTGCACGTATCCGGATCCCATGGAGCCGCCTGCGCGCCTCGTCCTGCGCGGGTTGCGGCCCGAGGCGCGCTATGTCTGCGAGGCGCTTGGCGAAAGCTTCCGCGGCGATGCGCTGATGCGCCACGGCCTCATCGTCTCGCGCCAGGTGGGCGACGGGCAGGCGGTCTGGCTTCATCTCAAGCAAATTGGGGAGGGTGACGGGGCATGATTCGAGTTGGTGTGATAGGCTGTGGCGTCATCAGCGAGGTGTATCTCAAGAACCTTCAACTTTTCGGCATTCCGGTGGCCGCCGTGGCGGACCTCGACCAGGCGCGGGCCGCCGCCCGGGCCGAGCAGTTTCAGGTCCCGGCAATTGCGCCCGACGAACTCCTCGCGCATCCTGCGGTGGATCTCGTCCTAAACCTCACGGTCCCGAAGGCGCACGCCGACCTTGCGCGCCAGGCCTTGGAGCACGGCAAGCACGTGCACACGGAGAAACCTCTCGCGCTTCGCGCTGAGGACGCCAAGGCGCTTGTCGATCTCGCCCGCGCCCGCGGGCTCCGCCTCGGGTCCGCGCCTGACACGTTCCTCGGCAGCCACCTTCAGACCGCGCGGAAACTCCTGGACGACGGCTGGATTGGCGAGCCCATCGGCGCGACGGCTTTCATGATGAGCCACGGGCCGGAGCGCTGGCACCCCAATCCGGACTTCTTCTACCAGGCGGGGGGCGGCCCGATGTTCGATATGGGCCCGTACTACCTCACGGCGCTCGTGCACCTGATGGGCCCCGTCCGCCGCGTCGCCGGGACCGCCCAAACCACCTTCTCCACGCGCGTGATCGGTTCCCCCAATCGATTCGGGGAACGCATCCCGGTGGAGACCCCGACGCACGTGCAGGCCCTGCTCGAGTTCGAGCGCGGGGCCACGGGCTTGCTCGTCACCACGTTCGACGTGTGGCACTCCGAGCTGCCGCGCATCGAGATCTACGGCACGGAAGGGACGCTCGCCGTGCCGGATCCCAACTACTTCGAGGGCACGGTGCGCGTGCGCCGCCGCGGCGCCGAGGCGTGGTCGCCCGCGCCGGCGCTCTTCGGCTTCGCGGAGAACCGGCGCGGCCTCGCGGTGGCCGACATGGCGCTCGCCATCCGCGACCGTCGGCCGCACCGCGCGTCGGGCGATCTCGCCCTGCACGTCGTCGAGATCATGGAGGCCGTCCACCTTTCGGCGCGCGAGGGGCGTCACGTCGAAATCGCCTCGCGGCCGGATCGGCCAGAGCCGTGGCCCATCGGCTACGACGAGACCGCGCTTCAGCTCGACCTCTGGGGCCAGCGCGAGCGGGGTAAGTCATGAAGGCGCTTGGCATCGATCTCGGCACGACCTCCATCGCCGCGGTGGTGTACGACGCCGCGGCGAGCCGCGTCCTGTGGTACCAGTCTCAGCCGCACGGCGCCCAATTGCCGGCGGATCACCCGCTCGCGTCGCTGCAGGACGCGGTGCGCATGTTCGACTTGGCCGAGCGCATGGTGGAAGGGGGGCTTGCCGAGCATCCCGACGTGGCCGCCATCGGGGTCACGGGCCAGATGCACGGCGTGGTGTATCTGGACGCGAAGCTTGATCCCGTGAGCCCGCTCTTCACGTGGCAGGATGGGCGCGCAGGTGAAGCGGCAGAGGCCGGCGAGACGTTCGCGGCGCGCCTGTCTCGCCTGACGGGCACACCCGTGCATCCCGGCTACGGGCTCGCGACGCACGCCTGGCTCCTGCACCGTGGCCTCGTGCCGCAAGGTGCGCGCTGGATCGCCACGCTGCCGGACGCGTTTGCCGCCCGACTCGCCGGATCTTCGCGCCCTCGCGCGCACGCGTCCCTCGCGCACAGCATGGGTGGCTTTGACCTCGCGAACGGGGCGTTTGCCGCGGAGGGCCTGCAGGCGTCAGGCATCGATCTCGGCCTTCTGCCCGAAGTGGCGCCGGATCTCGCCGTGCTGGGCGAGCACCGCGGCATTCCCGTCGCCGTGGCGCTCGGGGATCATCAGGCGAGCTTCCTCGGCGCGGTGGGCGCGGCAGAGGGGGGCGTGCTCGTGAACATCGGCACGGGCGCCCAGGTGTCCGTCTGCGTGCGGGGAAGGCCCGAGCTGCCGCCTGGCGCCGAACTGCGGCCGTTTTTGGGGGATCTGCACCTCGCGACCGCCGCGACGCTGGCGGGCGGCGCGGCGTACGCCCTTGTGGCCACGTTTTTCGATCGCGTCGCCCAGCTGTATGGCGTCGAGTCCCCGCGCTCGGCGTACGAGGTGCTCGACGAGGCCATCGCGGCATGGCGCCAATCGGGCGGCGGGCCGTTTCCCCGCGTGCGCCCGACGTTTTTTGGCTCGCGGTGGGGCGACAACGGCGGCGCGCGGGTCGAAGGGTGGACCGCCTCGGGCATGACGCCCGAGGCCTTCGCCTGGGGCGTGCTGCGCGGCGTGGCGGAAGAGCTCCACGAGGGCTATGAACGCCTCGCGCCGGGCGCGTCTGAGGCTGCCGGCGCGCTCGCAGGGGCGGGCAACGCGCTTCGCGTCAACCGGCACCTGCGCGACGCGGTGGAAGCGGTGTTTGGGCGCCCTGTGCGGCTCGCGCCTCACCCGGAGGAGGCGGCGCAGGGGGCGGCGCGCTGGGCGGCGATGGCCGTGACGGCGTGACGCAACGCGCTCCCGGTGGGATGGGCGGCGAATGCGCCTATCCTTGGCTTTTCAGGGCACCGCTGCCTCATGCACGCGCGGCGAAGGCCCGCCAGACGACAGCCTCGGCCGGCTTGCCGTAGATGCAGTAGCTTCTATCCTCGCCGGCTTTGTCGCGCGGGTACAGCTTCCACGGCCATTCCCACAACATGTAGCCCTTGAACCACGGCTCGACGGGCATGGCGGAGAACATGGCTTCGTAAAACCGCGCCTGCTCGTCGAGATCGACCGCGCCCGGATGCCGGTAGTCCCACGGGCACGCCCCGGAACCCGCGCGGCTCGGGCAGCCCACCTCCATGAAGAAGAGCGGCTTCCCATGCGCCTCGGCCACCTCGCGGAGCACCGGCACGCGTTCGCGCCACCGGTCGATGGGGTAGTACGCGCTCGAGGAAATGAGGTCCACGGCGTCCCAAAACCGCACGTGCTCCTCGCGCCCATGATTGCAGTTGTACGTCACGAGGCCGGCGTACTCGCTCCGCACGCAGGCAATCACGTCGCGCCACATGGCTTCGTGCGGCTCGGCGGTGGTCATCTCGCAGCCGACGCAGAACATCTCGCAACCCGCGCGCGCGGCCAGGCGCGCGTAGTGGGCCATCATGTCGGCGTAGGATTCAAACCACGCCCGCCAGGACGCGAGGTCCGGTTGGCGCGCGTCCCCGAAGGCGATTTCGCCCCGCCAGGTCCCGTCTCGGCAGTTGACCGTGGGCTTCAGGCACACCTTGAGCCCGAGTTGATGGGCGAGATCGGCCATCGCCGCAATTTCGTCGTCGCTCACCGTGGCGGGCGGCCCAAAGTCAATGGCCGGATGGCCTGGGTGTTCCATGAGGCCGGCGAAGGCGAGCGTCACCCAATTGAAGGGCTCGTCGGCAAGCGCGCGCATCGACGCGCGCGCCTCATCGGTGGCCCACGTCCCGTGCTCGCCGACAAAGCCAAACGTCATGCCGCGGATGAAGTCGATGTCGAATGCGCTTTCGATCCGTTCCACGCGAAGTTCACCTCGGACGCGCCTCACGGGCGGTCGTTTTCCAACAGTTCAATCACGGCTCGCGCGGACGATGCGCCGTCGAAATAGGCGTACCGGCCTCCAGTGTATTCGCCGCGCTGGATGAGCCGGAGTCCCGCTTGGGTCAGCGCTTCGGTGTGCGCGGCCATGCCGTCGACTTCAAACGCGATATGATGCACGCCCTCGCCGTGTTCATCGAGCCAAGCGCGCCAGGTGCTCGGTTGGTCGTCGGGCTCGATGAGCTCGATGTCGAGGTTCTCGAGGCGGAAAAACGCGAGCTTGGCCCGCGCCGGGGTCGGTTGTCCCTCGTATTCGGTCCGCGCTTCCTCGTACGCCTCGGTCCAGTGCCACTTCGGCACCTCGCAGCCGAGGAGTCTCGCCCAGGCGGCGCTCGCCGCTTCAATGTCGCGCACGACGATGCCAATTTGTGCGACGCGCCGCGTCCCCAGTGGATACGCTTCCATACGCCTTCCTCCCAAAACGTTTTGACACCATCTTACCACGTCCATCGCCGTCCGTGTCGCGGCGAACCGATTTATAATCCAGACTTCAAACGGGAATGTTTACATATGCTGCCGTTTTATCTGTTCGGGCGGATGGCCGATCCGAGACTCACGGCGGCACGAGGAGGACCTATGGCGTTCGACACCGAGCTCGAGAGGCGCGCGCGTGCATTCGCGCTGACGCAAGACATCAGTTCGACGCGCGGCGGGGGGGCCGATCTCTGGCCCGTCCTGCGCCGAAAGGTGGCCGAGGTGCGGAATCTCGCCGCGAGGCTCGAGCGAGAGCCTGCGGCGTGTTCGGAACCTGCGCACGAGTGGTTGATCGATCACGCCGCCTATCTCGAACTGCAGGCGATGTTGGCGGAGCGACTGTGGCCGAACGCCGTGCTGCGGAAGTTACCCAGGATGGCCGAGAGCGGAGAGCCGCGCGTGGTGGCCCTCGCCGCGGCCTATCTCGATGTGACGCGCGGGCGCGTGGAACCCGACACGCTCATCCGCTTTGTGGAAGCTTACCAAGACGTGCAGGTGCTCACGACCCTCGAGTGCCATCAGTTGGCGAACGCCTTGCGCGTGGCCATGCTCACGCGGCTCGCCGAAGCGAGCGATGAAATCGCCCACCGGTACGAGGCGTGCCGCGCCGTGGCACAACTGCTCGACGAGATCGAGCGGGGAGAAGGTCCCGAAGCCGTGCGCCGCGCCATTGACCGCTTTGCCAAGGGGCGCGCGCTTGGCGCGGTGGAAGTGGTGCACCTCGTGCATCACCTGTCCGAGTGGGAGCCGGACAGCCACGAACTGCGCGAATGGCTCGCTGCGCACGTCGCCCATTCCTCCGACAGCATCGAGCGATTGACGACGTACGAGGCCGAGTGGCACGCCGAAATCCAGGTGCTCATCGGCAACCTGGTGCAGAGCCTGCACGCCTTGGAGCGCATGTCCTGGCAGCCCGTTGCCGCCCGCATCTCCCGCGTCGAGTCCTGCCTGCGGGAAGAGCCCACGGGCGACTATCTGCGGCTCGATCCGACGAGCCAAGACGTGCTCACGCATCAGGTCAGCTGGCTCAGCGAGGCCTTCCGCCTGCCCGAGGCGATGATCGCGGAGACCGCCGTGTCTCTCGCGCGCGAGGCCTGGGAAAAGGCCGGATCGCCCACATTCGCGAGCGACCTGCCACGCGAGGCGTTTGTCGCGTATTATCTGTGCGATCCCGACGGGATGCACGCCCTCCATCAGTCGCTCAAGGAGCGCGCGAAGCCGAGGCCTGTGCCACAGATTGCGCTCCGCCGCCGTCCCCTGCGCACGTACCTCCTTGCGGCCGCGCTGTTGTTCGCGGTCATCCTGTGGGGGGTGCTCGAGGGGATGACGGGCGGGTTTCGCGCGCCCCTCGGGGCGACGCTCGCCCTTGCCGTCCTGCTCGCCCTTCCCGTCAGCGAGTGGGTCCTTTCGCTCGTGCACGAGGGGATCCGCCGCGCCGTTCGGCCCGTGCCTCTCCTGCGCCTCGACTTCAGCGAGGGGATCCCGGAGGACGCGCGCACCTTCATCGCGCTCCCCGTCATCTGGGCGAGCGAGTCCGACGTCGACGAGGCGTTCGACAAAATCGAGCTTCACTATCTGACGCAGCGAGGCGACAACGTGTACTTCGCGGTCCTCTCGGACTTCCGGGACGCCGATGCGCCACATCTGCCGGAGGACGAGGCGCTCCTCGCCCGGGCGCGCGAGCGCCTCGAGGCGCTTCGGCGCAAGTATGGAGTGACGCGCTTCTTTTGGTTCCACCGGCGGCGCGTCCTGAACCGCGCCGACGGGGTCTACATGGGCTGGGAGCGGAAGCGGGGGAAGCTCGTCGAGCTGGTCGAACTCATGCGCGGCGCGCGGAAGACCACCTTCTGCGTCGAGGATGGCCCGCTCGACGTGCTGTCGACCGTTCGCTACCTGTTTACCGCCGATCTCGACACCGAGCTTCCCATCGGCACCGTGCAGCGTCTCGTCGGCACGATGCACCTGCGCTACAACCGGCCGCGCCTCAACGCCCGCGGGACGCGGGTCGAGCAAGGCTACGGTGTGCTCCAGCCGGCCGTGGCCGTGAGCCCGCGCTCCACACTTGTCTCCCGCTTCGCGCGCCTGTGGTCGGGCGAGACGGGCGTGGATCCTTACGCGTTTGCCATCTCCAACCCGTACCAGGACTGGTTCGGGCGCGGCCTGTTCGTCGGCAAGGGGCTCATCGACGTCGATTCGTTTCACGCCGTGCTGTGCCATCGCATCCCGGACAACCGCGTCCTGAGCCACGACATCCTCGAAGGCGGGTTTTTGCGCGCGGGGCTCGTCGCGGACGTGGAGGTGGTGGAAAGCCAGCCCGCGACGCTGCGCGCCTACATGCGCCGCGCCCATCGGTGGGTGCGCGGAGACTGGCAACTGACATATTGGCTGCGCCGGGTGTGTCGAGATCGGCACGGCCAACCGCGGCCCATCGATCTGTGCGGCTTCACCCGCTGGAACATCGTCGATCACGTCCGGCACAGCCTGGTTCATCCGGCGCTCGTGCTGCTCGTGGGCCTCGGCGGCGCGGGACTGTTGCCCGGTTCCGCCTACGCGTATGGAGCGGTGGTGCTCATCACCGTTTTTTTGCCCTTTCTTCGCCAACTGGACGCCATTCGTCCCGGCGAATGGTCGTGGAGGTCCGCCGCGACGGCGCTCGGGCAGAGCCTGGTTATGCTCGTGACGCTGCCGTTTATGGCCGTGGTCGAGGCAGACGCCAGCCTGCGCGCGCTCTATCGGATGCTCGTCACGAGGCGCCGGCTCCTCGAATGGATCCCGTCCGCTCACGCGGATCGCTCGGACGGATCGCCCGCCCCTCTTCTCTACGAGCCGGCAGGTTACGCGGTCGCATTGGCGTGTTCGGTGCCGGGGCTCTTCGGCACATGGGCACAGGTCCTGACGAGCGCCCTCGCGCTCCTGGTGTGGCTGCCCGCGCATGGTGTGGCGCGATTTCTCGCCCAGCCTCCAGGTCCGACGCGCGTGGAACCGCACCCCGAGCTTGCCGCGCACCTGCGCGAAGTGGCCGCGGCTATGTGGCGGTTTTACGAGCGGTACGTCGGCGAGGAGGATCACCACCTGCCGCCGGACAACGTGCAGCTTGAGCCGGTGGAGCGCGTCGCGCACCGCACGTCGCCGACCAACATCGGGCTCTACCTCCTGTGCGTCGCCGCGGCCGCGGATCTGGAAATCATCTCGAAGGAATCCGCCGTGCACCGCCTGGAGCAAACCATGGCGACGCTCAGGTCCCTGGAGCGGTGGCACGGCCACCTGTACAACTGGTACGACACGCGCACGCTCCGGCCCCTTCCGCCGAGGTACGTCTCCACCGTGGACTCCGGCAACCTGGTCTGCGCGATGCTGGCCTTGAGCCAGGCGCTTCGCGAATGGGCCTCTTCCGGCGCGGACGTCGCGCCGCGCGCGCACGGCCTCGCGGACGAGTTGGAGGCGTTCGCGCGAGAGACGGACTTCCAGCCGCTGTACCGACCGGAACTCCGGCTGTTTTCGCTCGGATTTCACGCGGATCGAAACGAGCTCGAGAACATCGTGTACGATCTCCTCGCGTCCGAAGCGCGCCAGGCGAGCTTCTTTGCCGTGGCGAGCGGCCAGGTGCCCGCGTCTCACTGGTTTGCGCTGTCCCGCACCATGACGCGCGTGGGCCGCCATCAGCCGCTTCTGTCCTGGTCCGGAACGATGTTCGAGTACCTGATGCCCGCGCTTCTGATGCGCCATCTGCCCGGGACGCTGTGGGAGGAGACGTATCGCGGCGTCGTCTCGAGACAAATCGCCTACGCGCAAGAGCGCGGCGTCCCGTTCGGGATTTCCGAGAGCGGGTTCTACGCGTTCGATCGCGACTTCAACTATCAGTACCGGGCGTTTGGCGTGCCGGGGCTCGGGCTTGACCGCGGTCTCGAGCGCAACCTCGTCGTGGCGCCGTACGCGACGATGCTCGCGCTCCCCTTCGCCCCGGGACAGGTGGCCGAGGCGCTCCGGCAATTGCGGGCACTCGGGGCTTTGGGCCCGTACGGCTATTACGAGGCCGTCGACTTCACGGCGAGCCGGCTTCCGCCAGGAGAACGCCACAGGGTGGTGCAGAGCTTCATGGCGCACCACCAGGGCATGGCGTTCATCGCCATCGCCAACTACCTGCATCACAACCTGTGGGTGGAGCGGTTTCACCGGCTGCCGCTCGTGCGGGCGGCCGAATACATGCTGTACGAGCGCATGCCGAAGCGCCCGGCGCTGCTCCTGAAACCCGTCCACGCCGCGCACGCGCCGAGCTTTGACCAACCGGTCTACGCGCGCACGCGAAGCGGCGACGAGCTGGCCTGGAACGCCATCTCCAACGGGAGCCTGACGAGTTTCGCCGACACGCGCGGGGAGGGCGGGATCGCCTGGCGCGGCATCGCCGTCACGCGCTTTCGGCCGGACCCACACTTGCCGTATCGGGGCCCGGTCATGTACGTGCGAGACGTCGATCGCGGCGGCATATTCCGCACGACCCTGCACGGCGGCGCGGGGCACATCGAGGCGGAGTTTCGGCCGGACAAGTCGACGTTTCGGCGCGTGGTGGACGGGATCGTGAGCGAGTGGTCCGTGCTCGTGGCGCCGGATCGAGACGTGGAGATCCGGCGGCTCGTGCTCCAGAACCTCGGGGAGGACGTCCGCCGGCTCGAGGTGACGTACTTCGCCGAACTCGCGCTCGCGAAGCCTTCCGCGGACATCGCGCACCCGTCGTTCCAGCGCCTGTTCGTCGAGACCGGGTGGGACGAGGCGCGCCAGGTGCTCTGGGCCCGGCGCAGGCCCGAATCGGACGACGAGCCGGGCGTGTGCGCGGCGTTTCACCTGGTGGCGGACGAGGAGGGGGCGCCCATCGAGTGGGACTCCCACCGCGCGCGGTTTGTCGGGCGGGGCGGCAGCCTGGCCGCGCCGCGGGGGCTCTGGCACCGCCTGCGCGGTGAAGCCGGCTCGGTGGCCGATCCGGCCGCCATCCTGCGCACGACCGTGGTCCTCGCACCCGGGCAAAAGCGCGCGCTCCATGTCATCACCGCGCTCGGCGAGGCGCAAGACGAGGTCGTGGAGCGCGCGTTCGAAATGCGCCACCCTGCGGCCCGATCGCGCGCGGCGCAGCTCGCCTGGATGCGCGCGCAGATCGAGCTCCGCCAGTTGCACCTTTCGCCCGACGACGTCGAGGACGCCATGGAACTTCTGTCGCGGTTTCTGTCCCGGCACGCGCTTTCGCCCGAGGGCAGGGCGGCCATCCTGCAGAACGAGCTCGGCCAGTCCGGGCTCTGGGCGCACGGGATCTCGGGCGACAGGCCGATTGTCGCCGTGCGGCTCGCCTCCCCGGCCGAAGTCCCGTTTGTCGCGAAGCTCGCCCGGCTCACCCAGTACCTCGGTCACATGGGCTTCGCGAGCGATCTCGTCGTGATCGACGAGACCCTATCCAGCTATCGAGACGAGATGCGCGAGCGGATCCGCGCGGAGATGGCGCGCCGAGGTGTGTACGACGCGGCCCTCGCGGTGGTGAAGGCGGATCAGCTGTCGAGCGCCGAGCGCACGCTCGTCGAGGCCGTCGCCGTGGCCACGCTGCGGGCCGGTGGGCCAAGCGTCGGCGCGCAACTGACGGGCGGGCGGGCGCGGCGCGCAGAGCCGGTGAGCATGGCGTCGGATCGCCTGGAGCCGGAGCCAGAGCGCGCGTCACGCGACGCCGGGCCGGTGGAGGGAGAGTTTGCGAACGGCTACGGGGCGTTTGTCGATAGCGGCCGCGCGTACCGCATGCGCGTGATGCGCGCCCTGCGGCCCCCGCGCCCGTGGGCCAACGTGCTTGCCAATCCCCATTTTGGCGCGCTCGTGACGGAACTCGGCACCGGCTACACCTGGTGGCGCAACAGCCGCGAGTGGAAGCTCACACCCTGGCACAACGATGCCGCTTTTGACCCACCCGGCGAGGCCGTGTATCTCGCCGATCTCGACCGCGGCATCGTCGCGAGCGCCACGCCATCGCCCGCCGGCGATGAGGGCGCGTACGAGGTGACGCACCGGCCGGGCGTCACGGTCTTTGAGAGCGATGTTGGGGGCGTCCGCGTCACTCTCGAGGTGTTCGTTGATCGCGCGGAGCCCGTCAAGTGGATGCGGGTGCGCCTTCGCAATTCAAGTGATGTGCGGCGACGCATGCGCGTGGGGCCTTACGCCGAATGGGTGCTCGGCGTGGATCCGTTTGCGACGGCGCCCCTCGTCGTGGTGCGAAAGATGCGCGGCGTGGACGCCGTCGCGGCGGAAAACCGGTATCAGGAGGCGTTTCGCGGCGCGGTGGGCTTTCTGGCCGTGGGCGGCGACGGCCAGACCACCGGCTGGCTGGGCGACAAGATGCGCTTTCTCGGCGGCGGATCGTACGCTCGGCCCGACGCGCTGCTCGCCGAGGACGGGTGGCGCGGGGAAGACGGTCCCACCCAGGCGCCCTGTGCCGCCCTCGCGCGCGATCTCGACCTCGGGCCGCACGAGGAGGCGGAGGTCATCATCCTGCTTGGCGCGGCGCAGGGCGAGCGCGAGGCGGCGCGCCTCGCGCGCCTCGCCCATCAAGCCGCGGCGGACCGCGCGCTGCGCGAGGTGACCGAGTTCTGGTCAGACCTCCTCACGCGCGTCCAGGTGCGCACGCCGGATCGCGCCTTCGACATCCTGATGAACGGCTGGCTCGTGTACCAGACCCTCGCCTGCCGCCTCTGGGCCCGCACGGCGTTCTACCAGGCCGGCGGCGCGTTTGGCTTTCGGGATCAGCTGCAGGACGCCCTGGCGCTGCTTCACGCCTGTCCCGACGCCCTGCGCCATCAGATCCTGCGTGCGGCGCGCCATCAGTATCTCGAAGGCGACGTGCAGCACTGGTGGCACGAGGAGCTTGGCAAAGGCATTCGCACCCGCTTCTCGGACGACTTGCTCTGGCTGCCGTACGCGGTCTCGCGCTACATCGAGGCGACCGGCGATAGGGCCATCCTCGACGAGCGCGTTCCGTATCTCGTGAGCGCGCCCCTTGCAGGCGGGGAACTGGAGCGATACGAGGACTGCGTGTGGAGTCAGACGGAAGGCACGCTGGCGGAGCACGTGGCGCGGGCCGTCGAGCGCGCGCTTCACTTCGGCGATCACGGCCTGCCGCTCATCGGCATCGGCGACTGGAACGACGGCCTGAGCCGAGTCGGCGCCAAGGGCCGGGGGGAGAGCGTGTGGCTGGCGTGGTTTTTGGCCGATGTGCTGCGGCGCGTGGCCGAGATCGACCACCCGTCGCTCGCTTCCTACCGCGGGCGCTGGCTCGCGATGCGCGAGCGGGTCCTGGTGGCCGCGAATGAATCCGCGTGGGACGGCCAGTGGTACCGGCGCGCCATCACGGACGACGGGGTGTGGCTGGGCTCGGCCGGCTCGCCCGCCTGCCGGATCGACGCCATCGCGCAGTCCTGGGCGGTCATCTCGGGCGGCGCCCCGCCGGATCGGGCCGTGCGCGCCATGGAGTCGTTCGACAGGGAACTCGTGGATCGACGCCTTGGCGTGGCACATCTGCTGCAGCCGGCGTTTCGAGACCTGCGCCCGAGCCCTGGCTACATCCAGGGCTATCCGCCGGGCATTCGCGAAAACGGCGGGCAGTACACGCACGGGGTCATCTGGAGCGTCATCGCGTGGACGAAGCTTGGGCGGGGAGAGGAGGCGTATGAGCTCTTCTCCATGCTGAACCCGATTCATCACGCCGACACCCTGCGCGAAGTGGAGCGGTATGGAAACGAACCGTACGTCATGTCGGCGGACATCTACACGGCCGAGCCGAACGTGGGGCAGGGCGGCTGGTCGTGGTACACAGGCGCGGCCTCGTGGATGTACCAGGCGGGACTGGAGGCCATCCTCGGCGTGCGGCGGCGGGGGAGCAAGCTCATCGTGGAACCGTGCATTCCTAAGCACTGGCCTGGCTTTGAGGTGCGGTATCGCCACGGTTCGGCGGTGTACCGGATTCGCGTCGAGCGGGTGGCACAGGGTGAGGGCGCGCGTGCGCAGGACCTCACGGTCGACGGCGTGGGTGTGGCCGAGATCGACCTCGTCGACGACGGGCGGGAACACGACGTCCTCGTGCGATGGAGCGGCGGGCAGGCCCAAGACCGCGGCGCGGCGGCCGACAAGGAACCCTTCGAGATTCGCGAGTGGGTTCGGCGGTTGCGCGCGTCGAGCACCACCCATGCGCTGCCCGCCACCGCGACGTTTCGAAACGGGCCATCGGATGTTTGATCGCGCAGGAGGCGTCGACCTCCTGCCGCGCCTGATGGTGTGTCTTTGCCGTTTCTTTACATGGTGGCAAGAGGTCGTTCACGCGCCATTTACAAACCGGTTCTACCATGGAGGTGACACGAGTACAGGGAGGCGTTTCCTATGGCCACCGTCGGCGCAGACCGCACTTCCATGTTTGCACCCCTCGACCGATCGCGGTGGAACGCGTTCCACTGGAAATCGGTTGTGACGACCGGCATGGGTGTCTTCACGGACGGCTATGACCTCTCGTCCATCGGTATCGTCCTGCCTTTCATTCTCGCTTCGTTCGGCCAGAAAAGTTTGACCAGTTGGCAGAGCTCGCTGTTGACAGGCAGCGCACTGGTGGGCGCGGCCATCGGCGCGCTTGTGTTCGGGCCGCTCGCAAACCGAGGGCGCAAGCGGTTCTACGGGTTGGACGTCCTGGTGCTCACCATCGCCGCGTTGGCTCAGGCGTTTGTGCAGAACATTGATCAGCTCATCGCGATTCGCTTTCTCCTCGGGTTTGGCGTCGGGGCCGACTACGTGCTGTCGCCGGTGATCATGGGCGAAAACGCGAATGCGCGCGATCGCGGCAAGAGCCTGGCGCTCGGCTTTGGGTTGACCTGGGGCATCGGTGCGGCGGTTGCGGGCCTCGCGACCATGGTGTTGAATGCCTGCGGCGTTCCCGCCGATTGGGTGTGGCGCATTGTCCTCGGGCTTGGCGCGATTCCTTCTGCATCGGTGATCTACCTGCGGCGCCGCTTGCCGGAGACGCCTCGCTACGTGGCGCGCGTGGAGGGGAGCAGCGCGGCGTATGAACGCGTGGTCGAGGCTGTGGTGGGCCAGCCTGCCGCCATCGCGCCCGTGAAGCGAGACGACACGTCCGCGGCCGTCTATTTCAAGACGCACGCAAAGCGCATCGCGACCGCGTGCCTGCTCTGGTTTTTGTTCGATCTCGTCGCATACTCCAGCATCCTGTTTGGTCCGAATTTAATCGCCAAGAGCTTGGGCGTTTCCTCGGGGTTGTTCCAGGTGGTCATGGAGCTCGCGTTCACCGTCCCCGGCGCCTTGGTGGGCTTGGCGCTCATTGATCGCGCTGGGCGCAAGCCTATGCAGATCATCGGGTTTCTCGGTATGGGCGCGAGCCTCGTCCTGTTCAGCTTGCTGCGAGGCCATTTTGTCGGTCCGTGGGTTGGCCTCATGCTGTATGGCGCGCAGAATTTCATGTCGCAAATGGGGCCCGGTTCCGTGTCCGCCTCTGGCATGCTCGGCGTGGAACTGGTGCCGACGAAAATTCGCGGCACCGTTCAAGGATGGACGGTGGCGTCTGGGCGTGTGGGCGCGGCCATCACGGCCTTCGTCTTCCCGCCGCTCTTCGCCAGGGTGGGTGAAGGAACCGCCATCCTCCTCTTGGGCGCGTTGTGTGCCATCGCGGCCATCTGCACTTGGGTCCTGCTCCCTGAAACCAAGGCGCTTCCTCTGGAAGAAGCCGCGGAGGAGTCCGTCGCGTAACGAAACGGCTTCCATCGCAATGAAGATGGCAAGGGCGGCCGATGCCCTTGCCATCTTTGTGCTTCCAGTGTTTCCATCCATTCTCGTTCACGGCCATTCACATGCCGACATTCGGCCCTTCGTCCTGCACAATGACGCGCTCGTTGACGTCCTCCAGTGCGCGTCCCGTCGTCTTGGGGCCAAGGACCCCCACGTCAATCATGAGGAGCACCATGGCGCCCGCCACCACCGAGAACATGGCCGTGGCTCCATGCGCGTGCAAGACGGGCAACAGGATGAACGGCATCAGGCCGCTCATCAGACGGCTCAGGCTGTACGCCGTGCCGACAGCCGTGGCGCGCACGGAGGTGGGGTAAATTTCGGCCTGAAAGATGTGGTAGCCGTTCGAGAAAATGTTGCTCGATAACGTATACAAGAATCCAAACAGCATGATGAGTGCCGGCCGCGTGGTCATGCCGAAGAGGATGCCGAACACGGCCATGCAAAACGCGGAGCCCACCACAATCCACTTGCGTTCCAGCCGCTCCACAATGGGCACCGACAGCAGCGAGCCAATCGGATAGCCGATGAAACTCACCGCCGCGTAGGTGAGCGACGTGGTGATGGTCAAACCCTTGCTCGCCAAGACCAGTGGAACCAACGTGCCGAAGCCGTAGTAGCCGAAGGTTTGGAGGATTTGAAAAATCCACAGCATGACGGTTCGCTTGGCGTACGTCGGCGTGAACAGCGTGGAGAGCGGCACGCGCCGCGGCTCTACCGCGTCCCTGACAGGCGCTTGGTTCGCGGGTTCGTGTGGCGCCTCGGCCAGGAAGCGCGCGAGAATCCGCTCGGCTTCTTGATGGCGGCCCACCGATTCCAGCCAGCGGGGCGATTCTGGAAGGATTTGCTGAAGCGACCACACGATGATGGCGCCGAGGGAGCCAATCACAAACAGCCAGCGCCAGCCCGCCATGAGGAAGTGCGTGGTCACGAGGGCACGCGCCAAAAACCCTTCCACGGGCGTCGCACAGAATTCCAGCGTGTAGGTCCACGCCATAATCCGCCCGCGATTGTGCGCCGGGAAGATCTCGCTCAGGTACACGTCGCAAAGCGGCAGCAGCGCCCCAATGCCAAGTCCGGCGAGAAACCGGAAGACAATCAGGAAGGAGACGTTGGGGCTAAAGGCCGCGATGAAGGTGAAGACGGAATAAGTCGACAAAATGCCCAGAAACGCCGCCTTGCGTCCGACGCGATCCGCCAGCGCGTTGAAGCCGATACTGCCGATGAACATGCCGAGAAATGCGGATGAGAGCAGAAGCGCCTGCTCGGACTTGGGAATGTGGAACGCGCTGGTGAGGACGGTTCCGAGCACGCCCGAGAGGTAAATGTCGAACAGGTCGAAGAACAAGCTGATGCCGACGATCACGGCGATGCGCTTGTGCCACCTCGTGAGAGGCATCTGGTTGAGGCGCGCGGCCACCATGGGTGTGGACAAGACCATCCCTCGCTTTCTGACGATTGCCCGCCCGCGTTCGTCACCTCCCTGGGCAGGTGCTATGAAATCATTTGCATTAACCAGTATATCGGCTTCGAGATTTTTTTGACATTAAATTGCGCAACTCATAGACAGGGAGACAAGAACAAACTGAAACCATTTCATCCTGAAGCCCAGAGGAGACCGGCGTGCTGCGCAAAGTAAGTTAAAAAGAGAATTGAAAATAACAAAAAAGTGGAGTAAAAAGACCATTTAATATGAAATCAATTTAACTTATTTTACGAGTAAAACCGAACTCGTTAGATGTTCGAGCAACAGGGGGCGGCAAGGCGATGGCGACAATGAAGGATGTTGCGGCACTAGCTCGTGTTTCAATCGCGGTAGTCTCGAGAGTGCTGAATGAGGATCATTCCTTGTCCGTTCCTGATTCTACACGAAAACGAGTTTTAGAGGCCGCGAATCAATTAAACTATAAAGTAAAAAAACGTAATCTGAGGTCTGGGATTCGCAGAGTAAAGACCATTGCGATCGTAGATTTCCATCCCGAAGAACAAGAGCGTGATGACCCCTATTTTTGGCCTATGGTTCGCGGTATCGAGCTTGAGTGCCAAGAAAATGGGTTGAGCTATCCGGTTAAGTTTTACGTAAAAACTCCCGCTGAATTTAATCCGAATGAGTTGTCCAACTTTGACGGAGTGCTTGTCATTGGCGCGGAAGAATGGAATGGGTGGGACGATTTCCAACATCATAACGTTGTGTTTCTTGACCATTGCCCAGCCGGGTCTCGCTATCCGTCCGTTCTGCTTAACTTTTCTAGTGCCGTAAGAGATGTCTTTAACCATTTTTGGGACCTCGGTTATCGGACGTTTGCGTACATCGGCGGCACCCGTACCTTCGGCTTGGATGAACGCGAGTCGACGTTTCGGATGTACGTAAAGTCTATGGTTGGAGAAGAGCCCCGGGTATATCACGGAGAGTGGTCGACTGGCGGCGGATATGAGGCCATGAAACAGATGCTGAAAGATTGCGGAGAAGTTCCAAGGGCGGTTTTTGTTGCAAGTGATCCAATGGCAATCGGGGTAATACGAGCACTTACAGAGATAGGAAAACGGGTGCCTCAAGACGTGGCGGTGATAGGTTTCGATGACATTGATATGGCAGGATACGTGACACCCGCTCTCACAACAATACGCGTGCAGCCGGAGGTTATGGGGCGAATAGGAGTGAGAATGCTAATGCACCCCTACGACCGAGACGTACCCATTCAGGTTGTCATGCCGTACCAGTTAGTCATTCGGGAGAGTTGCGGCGCATATGCCACCCGTTCTGCTGCAGGGGAGGGTTCAGGTCAATGAAGCGCATATTATCAATTTCTATTTATTACCTTGTTATGGTTGTAGGCGCCTTCATATCGATATTTCCGTATCTATGGGCTGTGCTGACGTCGTTGAAGCCGGAAAACGAGGTATTCACTTCTCGCTTTTTGAGTCTACCGACTCGGATCGATTGGTCAAACTACATTCATGTGTTTCAACAAATTAACATGGGAAGATATCTTTTAAATACAGTTATCGTGGCAGCGGCGAGTGTTCTTGGACAACTGCTCTTCGGCTCAATGGCTGCGTTTGGATTTTCTCGGTTTAACTTTAGAGGAAAGAACGTAATATTTATGCTCTATTTAAGCACCTTAATGATTCCGAATATAGTAACACTAATTCCGCTTTTCATTATGATGAAGTACCTAGGGTGGATTAACACGTATTATGCGTTAATCGCACCAACAGCGCTGGGAACTCCGGTGGGCATATTTTTGCTTCGACAGTTCTTTTTGACTATACCTTCAGACATCGAGGAGGCTGCTCGAATGGACGGAGCAGGTGTCATAAGAGTATTCCTGCAGATCATTCTGCCCTTAAGTAAGCCGGTTCTGGCCACATTGGCCATCATCACGTTTGTGTCATCATGGAACAACTTCCTATGGCCTCTAATAGTCACGAACACAGATTCCATGAAACTTGTCAGCGTGGGAATTGCATCGTTCCAATTTCAGGTGGGAGCAGAATGGAATTATATGATGGCGGCTTCGACAATAGCCTTGCTCCCGTTGGTGATTCTATTCCTGCTGTTCCAGCGCCGGATTATCGAGTCTATTCAGCTTACGGGCTTGAAGTAGGATTCGGCTCGAGATGCTAAGGGGGTGATTGCGCCGATTGATCCGGTACGTTTGTCAATGGTCTGGTAGCATGCGTGGTAGTTAGACATATGCATTTAGGGGGTACTGTACATGATGTCAAGCGCAAAGATAATCTGCGCCATCATTCCCGTCGCACTTACGACGGCTCTGGCTGGATGTGGAACGGAAACTGTGAAGCAGCCCACCGGTGCGGTCTCCGTGAACAAAGGCAGTGCTTCAACACAAATCGTTACCCTGCACTATATGCTCTGGGATCCCAACGAAGAAATCGGATACAAGAAGTCCATCGCGTTGTTCGAGAAGTTACATCCAGATATCAAAGTCGTCGTCGAACAGTATCCGTGGTCGCAGTATTGGCAAAAGCTAGAGACCGAAATGGCGGCGGGAACTGCTCCTGACGTTTTCTGGGATCATGTAACCTACTTTCCGACATTCGTTACAAACGGCCAACTTCTCAATCTCACACCGTATATCAAATCTTCACACATCAATCTGGGGCAGTACTATCCGAATTTGTTAAAGCAATATGAGTACAATGGGAACATTTACGGCCTACCTAAGGACTGGGACACCATAGCGATATTTTACAACAAGAGAATGTTTGAAAAAGAACACGTTCCATTCCCTACCAACCTTACGTGGAATCCTCAAAATGGTGGCACACTACTGAAGCTTGCGGAAGAAATGACAATAGACAAGAATGGGAAGCACCCGGGCCAACCAGGGTTCAATCCAAACCAAATTGTCCAATATGGTTTTATGTCATACAACTCAAATCAGTCGTTTTATTACAATTTCTTAGCTGAAGATGGGGTGAAGATCCTAGATCGTAACTTTGGCACACAAGTACTGATGGACACGCCGCAGGGCGTACAAACCATGCAAAACCTACTTGATATGATTTACAAATATCACGTATCTCCCCCTGGGGCTGAGGGAGCTAACGTGGTAAATAGCGAAGGTAATGCCCAGCAACTCTTTGAAGAAGGAAAGCTTGCGATGTACACCGATGGCGACTGGGTTCTAACACCGGTCGTCAAGGCAAGCAACTTCCCAGTCGGGATTGCGCCACTGCCCGTTGGACCGGTGGGGCGTGTGTCTGTCATGAATGGGCTGTCTGATGCGATATATGCCCACACGAAGTATCCGAAGCAGGCTTGGGAATTAGTCCAGTGGTTGGCAAGTCAGGAATCTGAAAGAATTTTGGCATCTGGCGGCTACGTGTGGCCCGGCATCAAGTCACTGGCACCTCTGTTTGCACAGGCTTGGGCCAAGAAAGGCGTCGACGTGACACCCTTCCTCGAAGAATCGAGGGGCAAGACGATATCGTTCCCCATCACGGTAAACTGGGGACAGGCAGAAAACGCTATTGATAAAGAATTCGATTTGATGTGGCTCGGGAAGGTGCCTCCGTCTCAGGCACTGCAAACAGCCGTGCAACAGGCCGATGCGGCCCTAAATGGGGGACAATGATTCCTCTCGAGGGAAGGTACCGCGTCGCAGTACCTTCCCTCCCCCTTACGAATTCGAGAGGAAGGATGCGAGACATATGGGAACTGAAGTGGGTGCGACACTGAGCCGCAACCTTGAAAAACGAACTCCATATAGTATCAGTAGACAGTTGGCGCCGTATGCCTTTATCTTCCCGAGCTTTGTGGGAGTGCTGGCGTTTCTCTTAGTGCCTGCCGTCGCAGTGTTGGTGATAAGCCTGTTTAGTTGGAATATGCTATCACCTCCCCGGTTCGTGGGACTACGTAACTATTTGGACATCCTTAAGGATCCCATAGCGCTTCACTCCATGCTCACGACTGTGTACTACGTGGTGCTCAATATCCCGGCACAAACTGTCCTGGCGATTCTGCTGGCACTCATGTTGAACCGAAGATTGCCGGGGACCGGCGTGTTGCGAGCTCTCTTTGTGCTTCCTTGGCTGGCCATGCCAGTAGCCATCTCGGTAGTGTGGAACTTAATTTTCGATCCCACAAACGGTGTACTGAACAACCTGCTGGTTGCTCTTGGACTGCGTCCTCAGCAGTGGCTTTCATCGCCCGCAGAGGCACTGCCGTGTGTGGCTTCGGTAAATATATGGCAATGGACGGGGTATAACATGCTCTTTTTTCTTGCAGGGCTTCAAAGTATTCCGTCCCACCTTTACGAAGCAGCGAATATCGACGGAGCTGGACGATTTCGCAAGTTCTTTTCTATTACCTTACCACTGCTAAGGCCGACCCTCTTGTTTGTGCTGATCACAAGTGTAATAGGCTCGTTTCAAGTGTTTGATACCGTTTATGTGATGACGCAGGGGGGGCCGGGAACCGCGACAAATGTTTATAACTACTATATTTTTCAACAGGGATTTCAGTTCTTTCACATGGGCTATGCTGCAGCGCTGTCAGTGATCTTGTTCTTGGTAATCCTTTTGGTGACACTCATCCAATTCCGCTTCGTCGGTCGAGGAACAACCTACGACATGAGCTGAGCCGGTATTAAAGGATTTCGCTAGATGGTGAACGTCATGAGGATAGCATAGAAAGGATGTTACTGGTGGATAAGATAGCGTTTATTGGCGCTGGGAGTACCGTTTTTGCAAAGAACGTCCTTGGAGATTGCATGCTGACACCGTCTCTACGAGGATTTGAATTTGCGCTGTTTGATATCAACGAGGAAAGACTGAAGGACTCTGAACGGATGTTGCTAAACTTGAAAGTGCAATTGGGCGCTGATGTCGAGGTCAAGGCCTATCAGGATCGCAAACAGGCGCTTGCAGGTGCAAAGTATGTGATTAACGCAATTCAAGTTGGTGGGTACGAGCCGTGTACGGTAATCGACTTTGAGGTTCCCAAGAAATATGGACTGAGACAAACAATTGGAGACACAGTAGGTATAGGTGGTATTTTCCGTGCGTTACGCACGATTCCCGTAATGCTGTCGATAGCAGAAGACATGCAGGAGGTTTGCCCCGATGCCTGGTTCCTAAACTACACCAATCCAATGGCCGTCCTGACCAACGTGATGATCACACATGGTGGGATTAAGACGGTTGGGTTATGCCACAGTGTGCAGGTATGTGTACCGAATCTGTTAAGATCACTCAACATGGATCCTGAGGGTGTAGAATACAAAATCGCCGGCATCAATCATATGGCTTGGCTTCTAGAGATTAAAAGAAAAGGTGTAGATTTGTATCCGGAAATCAAACGAAGAGCGAGAGAAAAGCAGAAACACAAACATGATGATATGGTTAGATTTGAGATTATGGATAAGTTTGGATATTATGTAACGGAGTCGTCCGAGCACAATGCTGAATACCATCCCTACTTTATAAAGCGGACACATCCAGAATTGATAGAAAATCTAAATATACCGTTGGACGAATACCCACGCCGATGTGTGGCTCAAATTGAGCAATGGCGCCAGATGAGAGAGTTGCTAGTGGAAAACAAGAACTTGCAGCATTCACGGACGCACGAATATGCTTCGTATCTCATAGAGGCCATGGAAACGAATCAACCGTATAAGCTCGGTGGCAACGTGATGAATACGGGATTAATCGAAAATTTGCCTAGAGAAGCGTGTGTTGAAGTGCCTTGCCTGGTGGACGCGAGCGGAGTGACGCCCACGTATGTCGGGAGGCTGCCTGAACAATGTGCTGCGCTCAACCGCACCAATATTAATACTCAGCTCATGACGATCGAGGCCGCAATAACGAGGAAGAGAGAGGCGGTGTATCAGGCCGCCTTCTTGGACCCTCATACTGCCTCTGAGTTGACCCTTGATGAAATCGTGGCCCTGTGTGACGACTTGATCGAGGCACACGGAAATTGGCTTCCCGAATTTCATTGATTACCTCCTACTATCCGCCTGCACAACGTTCCAGTTGTGCAGGTTTCTTTACGGGAGTTCGTTGCATTGTTTAGGCTGATAAACATATCCGGTCTCTGTGAAGTCCCGTAGTGTTCGGTAGACGAGGGGATCTCGGTCCGCGAGTACGTCAAGACGAGTCCAGTGAAAGTTCTGAACACACTGCCAAGCCGCCTTGCCGGCCTAGTTCCTGTATAATGAGGCTATGTAACCGCTATCGAAATGAGGCGCGGCAGCAGCTTCGCGCCTGACGAGGAGGCTCGCCCATGTCCGAAGCGTACAGACCCGGTTTGGAAAACGTGATCGCGTGTGAGACCGAGATCTCATTTCTCGACGTCGATCACGAAGAGATTGTCCTGCGCGGATACGACCTGATCGATCTCGCCAAGAAAGTGTCGTATATTGATCTCATTGGCCTGCTGATTGACAAGCGCTTGCCTAACGACGCGGAGCGGCAGGCGATTGAGCGCGCGCTGAGGTCGTATCGCCAGGTGCCGTTGAACATCTGGGCCATCCTCAAGCAGTTGCCGCCGACCACGCATCCCATGGACATGTTGCGCACGGGCGTGTCGGCCCTGTCGGGATTTGATCCCAATCTGGACGATCAGTCTCCCGCCGCGAATCGGGAGCGCGCGATGCGCCTTTTGGCCCAGGTGCCGCAGATTGTCGCGGCAAGCCATCACATCGCGCACGGCGCGGACCCGATTCCGCCCAAGGAGGAGCTGTCGTATGTCGCGAATGGCCTCTATATGATCACCGGCCGCGAGCCAAGCGCCGATGAGGTCAAGTACTTTGACCAGGTGCTCATGGTCTACTGCGAGCACGAACTGCCGAACTCCACCTTCGCGGCGCGCGTCATCACGTCGACGCTGTCGGACATGTACGGCGCGCTCACAGGTGCGGTGGCGTCGCTGAAGGGGCCGCTGCACGGCGGCGCAAACGAGGCGGTCATGGAGATGCTCCTCGAAGCCGAGACCGTGGAGGGCTTTGAGCGGCTGATCCGGGAGAAGCTTGCGAACAAAGAGAAGATCATGGGCTTCGGCCACCGCGTGTACATGCGTAAGATGGATCCTCGCGCGCAGATGATGAAGGAAGCGCTGCAGGAGATGGCCGGATCGAATCCTGAAGCCAAAAAATGGCTTGCCATGTGCGTGGCAGGCGAGACCATCATGCGGGAGGAGAAGGGGCTCTACCCGAACCTCGACTACTACGCGGCGCCGGTCATGTACATGCTCGGCATTCCGGTCCCGCTCTTCACGCCGGTGTTCTTCGCGGCGCGCGTCGTGGGGCTTTCGGCGCACGTCATGGAGCAGTTGGCAAATAACCGCATTTTCCGCCCGCGCGTGCTGTACACAGGGCCGCGGGGCCTGAAGGCGTAAATCGGCGCTGCAACAGGCGCCTGCATCCTCGAACGTGTGAGCGGGCGGCGCTGCCGCCCGGTACTTTGCTGTGCAGGGGGAAAGACGATGAGTGCAACCGTGGATCGCCAGGGCGGTCGTCCGTTTGACGACGTGATGGTCCAGATGACGGATTACGTGATGAAGCCGGAGGTCGCGAGTGACGAGGCGCTTCACATCGCGCGCCATGTGCTCATGGACACGCTTGGCGTGGGGCTACTCGCGCTGTCGTTTCCAGAGTGCGCGAAGCACATCGGACCGTACGTGCCCGGGGCCTCCATGTCAGGGGGCGTGCGCGTGCCGGGCACGAAGTACGAGCTCGATCCCGTCCAGGCCGCGTTCAACATCGGCGCAATGATCCGTTGGCTCGATTACAACGACACCTGGCTCGCCATGGAATGGGGGCATCCGTCGGACAACCTGGGCGGCATTCTGGCCGTCGCGGATTATGTGAGCCGGGAGGCGCGCAGAAAGGGACAGAAGCCCTTGACGGTGCGCGAGCTCCTCGAGCGGATGGTGCAGGCGCACGAGATCCAAGGCGTGCTGGCGCTTGAAAACAGCCTGAATCGCCGCGGGCTCGATCACGTCCTGTTTGTCAAAGTGGCGTCGACGGCGGTCACCACCGCCATGCTCGGCGGATCGCGCGAACAAATTCTGAACGCCATCTCGAACGCCTGGATCGACAACGCGCCGCTCCGCACGTATCGCCACGCGCCGAACACGGGGTCGCGCAAGTCGTGGGCGGCGGGCGACGCGACGAGCCGCGCCGTGTGGCTCGCGTTTACGGCGCTGCGCGACGAGATGGGCTACCCGAGCGCGCTGACCGCGCCGCAATGGGGCTTCAACGACGTCGTCATGGGCGGCAAGCCCATCGTGCTCGCGCGGCCGCTCGGCTCGTACGTGATGGAGAACGTGCTCCTGAAGATTTCCTTCCCCGCAGAATTCCACGCGCAGACGGCGGTGGAATGCGCGTTCCAGTTGCATCCTCTCGTGAAAGATCGGCTGGACGAGATCGAGCGCATCGTCATCACCACGCACGAGTCCGCCATCCGGATCATCGACAAGAAGGGGCCGCTTCACAATCCGGCGGATCGGGATCACTGTATCCAATACATGGTCGCCGTGGGGCTCATCTATGGGGATCTGCGGGCGGAGCACTACGAGGACGAGACGGCGAGCGACCCGCGCATCGACGCGTTGCGGGAGAAGATGGAGGTCGTGGAGGATCCGCAATACAGTAAGGATTATCTGGATCCCGACAAGCGCTCCATCGCGAACGCCGTTCAGATCTTCTTCCGGGACGGATCGCACACCGACAAGGTCGAGGTGGAGTATCCCATCGGCCACCGCCGCCGCCGTGCGGAAGGGCTGCCGAAGGTCATTGAAAAGTTCCGCGCGAACCTACTGACGCGCTTTCCGGAGAAGCGCGCGGAGCGCATCCTCGATCTGTGCCTCGACGAGAAGCGCCTGCACGAGACGCCGGTCGACGAGTTCATGGATCTGTTCGTCATCTGAAGGGGGGGCGTGCACGTTGGCGTGGCTCGTGGAAGAGCAACCAAGTCAGGAGGCGTTGGCCCGCCGGTTTCTCGAGCGCATTCAGCAGCCGAAGATTCTCAAAATCCCCGGCGCGCACGACGGGCTGACGGCGCGCATCGCGAAGCAGGCCGGGTTTGAGGCCATCTATCTGTCCGGCGCGGCGTACACGGCGAGCCGCGGCCTGCCCGATCTCGGCATCGTCTACTCGAACGAGGTGGCCGAGCGCGCGGCCGATCTCGTCCGGGCGTCCGGCCTGCCCGTGCTCGTCGACATCGACACCGGGTACGGCGGCGTGCTCAACGTTGCGCGCACCGCGAAGGAGATGGTCGAGGCGCGCGTGGCGGCCGTGCAGATTGAAGATCAGGTGATGCCGAAGAAGTGCGGGCATTTGAACGGCAAGAAGCTCGTGGAGCCCTCGGAGATGGTGGAGAAGATCCGCATGCTGAAAACGGTGGCGCCGACGCTCGTCGTGGTGGCGCGATCCGACGCCAAAAGCGTGGAGGGCCTGGAGGCGCTCGTGGAGAGGGCCAACCGGTACGTCTCGGCGGGCGCGGACGCCGTGTTCCCGGAGGCCTTGACGACCGAAGAGGAGTTTCGTTATGTTGCGGAGCGGGTTCCGGTTCCCCTGCTCGCGAATATGACGGAATTTGGCAGAACGCCGTACTACACGGCGGACCAGTTCGAGTCGTGGGGTTATCGCATGGTCATCTACCCCGTGACGAGCGTCCGCGTCGCGGCAAAGGCCATCGAGCGCGTGTTCGAGGCCATCCAGCGCGAGGGAACACAGAAGTCGTTCCTGTCGGAGATGCAGTCGCGCGAAGAGCTGTATCAGACCATCCGCTACTTCGACTACGAAGCGCTCGACGAGCACATCGCCAAGACGGTGCTCGAGGATTCGATGAAGCGCGCGGACTAGATACGACGAGGCGGGCCGTCGTGGCCCGCCCTTTTTGGGGAGGAAACGCGGTTGCAGGATCGGTCGTTACCCACTTTGCAGGACATCGAGCGGGCGAGAGAGAGAATACGAGGGAGCGCGCTGTACACGCCGCTCGACTACTCGGAGACGTTCTCGCGCCTGTCCGACAACGAGGTCTACCTCAAACTGGAGAACCTGCAGAAGACGGGATCGTTCAAGTTGCGCGGCGCGCTGAACAAGATCACGGCGCTTGCGGAGTCGGGCGCGCTGACCGGCGTCGTCGCGGCGTCCGCGGGCAATCACGCCCAGGGCGTCGCCTACGCGGCGCGAGGGCGCGGCGTCCCGTGCACCATCGTCATGCCCGAAGGCGCGAGCCTCGCCAAAATCATGGCCACGCAGCGATACGGGGCGCGCGTGGTGCTGTATGGCGACGACTACGACGCCGCGTACGGTCACGCGAGCGAGATCGCCATGCGCGAGGGGCTGACCTACATCCACGCGTTTGACGATCCCGACATCATCGCCGGCCAGGGCACCATTGGGCTTGAGATCGCGGAACAGCTGCCGGATGTGCGCGCCGTGATGGTGCCGATGGGCGGCGGAGGACTTGCGGCGGGCATTGCGATTGCGCTCAAGTCCCTTCGGCCGGATGTCAAAATCTACGGCGTCCAGGCCAAGGCGGTGCCCGCGTTTCGCCGCGCGCTCGATCTCGGCGCCATTGAGACGGTGCCGGGCGAGCCGACCATCGCAGACGGCATCGCGGTCCGGCGTCCCGGCGTGCTGACGTTTGAAGCCGCGAAGCGGTACATCGACGACATCGTCGTGGTGGAGGAGGACGAGATCGCCCGCGCGATGATCCTGCTCATGGAGCGGTCGAAGCTCGTGGTGGAAGGTGCGGCCGCGACGACCGTTGCGGCGATTCTGGGGAAAAAGGTCCCATCTGGGCTCGGCAAGGTGGTGGCCGTGCTGTCCGGTGGCAACGTGGACGTCGTCGTGTTGTCCCGGATCATCGAACACGGGCTCGTGGAATCGGGCCGGTACCTGCGCCTCGCCGTGACCATTCAGGACCGCGTGGGCGCGCTGAGGGATCTGCTCGACATCGTCGCGCGACTGCGCGCGAACGTGCTCACGGTGCACCATCAGCGCGTCGGCTCCCACATCCATCTCGGGCAGACGGAGGTCGAGATCGACCTCGAGACGCGCGATCACGCCCATATCCAGCTCATCTGCGACACGCTGCGCCAGGCGGGGTACGAGCCGATCATCCGGGATTGAGGGCCGGATCCACCCGGGGGCGACGTGGCGAAACGCGCGGTCCCTTGGCGGCGCCATGACCCATTGGCCTCCTTGTTGCGGTAGAATGTTCACAACTGAAGGAGGTGCAGGCGTGTCCAAGCCCGAGCGCACGAGCGATGTTCGCTACACCTACAGGGAATATGTGGAGTGGGATGGACCAGAGCGCTGGGAACTCATTGAAGGCGTGCCGTACCTGCTTGCGAGCCCGTCGCCGCTTCATCAGCAGATTGTCCTGCAACTTGGGGCAGAATTTGCGCTTTACCTTCGCGGCAGGCCGTGTCGGGCTTTCGTGGCCCCTATGGACCTCTGCTTTGAGGAAGACGAGGGCACGATGGACGTGGTGCAGCCGGATCTGTTCGTCATCTGCCCTCCTTATCGAGAAGACCGCCGCGTGGTTGGCGTACCCGTTCTCGTGGCGGAGGTTCTTTCGCCGTCCACGGCGGCGCATGATACGATTCGCAAGATGTTGCTATACGAGCGCGCGGGCGTGCCTGAATACTGGATTGTGGAGCCAGAAGAGCGAGCCGTGCACGTGTACCGCGCGAACCACGGGGCATTGCGCTGGCAGATGTCGAAACACGCAGGCGACCGTCTCTCTCCCCAAGCCTTTCCCGATCTCGCCATCGACGTCAGCGTCCTTTTCGGTTCATGAACTCGTGAGAAGGTCGCGGTGCGCATCAAAAGAGGGCCAGGTTTACACCCAGCCCCCGCCATTGTTGTTGGAGTCGTCAAACGGCCCGTTGTCGAACGGCTCATTCTGAAAGCCGTCGTCGCGGAAATCCACCTGGTTGTCCCAGGGCTGTGCCGCGTTCCAGTCCTGCATCGTGCCCGGGTCCACCGGATTCCCGTTTGGATCATAAACGCCGCCGTGATCCATCATCATCTGTTGCTGCAACTGTTCGATCTCGTCCTGCTGAATGATGTTTTGCTGCAGGAGCGCGTCGATCATCTGCTGATCTTCCATCTGGCGAAACATCTCGTACTGCATGGCGTCAATTCGGCCCTGTTCGAAGAGCCACGACAAGAGCGCACCCGCGGCCATGCCGCCCAAGAACGACCCGGCGCCGCCAAACCCCGGGCGATAGCCGGCGTAGGGCGGTGTGACGTCGTACGTCGGACCGTAGTTCGGGCCGTAACCGGACTGAAACGGACCTTGGTTGTACGGGCCGCTTTGATACGACTGGAACGGGCCGCGGCGGTACACGGGACCGCTCTGCGAGCGGCGCGCAAACAGGAGCACCAACAGGATGACAATCACGACGAGCAGAAGGATGACCAACAATCGGCTCACCTCGCCTGAGTGGTACCCTTATCATAGCGCGATTTTCTCGCTTCAAACCACTGCGCATGCGAAAAAAGTGTTGCAATTGGCGAGCGACGTGCTATAATTGGTCAAGGAAAGACAAAGTCAAGCTTTGCATGGCCTTAAGGTCACGGTTAGTCAAAGTCATCGAAGGCGACCCGCCCGCGGTTTCGCGCTGCGGCGGTCCGTGTCGCCGACGTGGAGGTGGCGATCATGCCATTCATTCATCCGGACTTCATTCTGGGAGGGAACTTCCCGTTTGACGATTTGTTCCGCCCGATGAGCGGAGGGTCCCTGGGACAGCCCGTGCAGACGCTGCCCGGCGGGGGCAAAAGCGGCGGCGTGCTCGAGCAGTTTGGCCGAAACCTGACCGAGCTCGCGAGGGCCGGGAAGATCGATCCGCTCATCGGCCGGGAGGACGAGATCGAGCGCACGCTCGAAATCCTGAATCGGCGCAACAAAAATAACCCCGTCCTCATCGGCGAGCCGGGCGTCGGGAAGACGGCCATCGTCGAAGGCATCGCCCTGCGCATCGCCGAAGGACGCGTGCCAAAGAAGCTTTTGGGCAAGACCATCTACGCGCTCGACGTCGCCTCGCTGGTGGCGGATACCGGCATTCGGGGCCAATTCGAGAGCCGCATGAAGCAACTCATCGCCGAGCTGGAGGCTCGCTCTGATGTCATCGCGTTCATCGACGAGATCCACCTGTTGGTCGGGGCCGGCGCCTCGCAGGGCGGGCTCGACGCCGGGAATATCCTGAAACCCGCGTTGGCGCGCGGCGACATTCAGGTCATTGGGGCCACCACGCTCGATGAGTACCGGCAAATCGAGAAAGATCCGGCGCTGGAGCGGCGATTCCAGCCTGTGATGGTCGAGGAGCCGTCCGTCGAAGAGGCGGTGCGCATCCTCGAGGGGCTCAAGCCGCGGTACGAGGCGTATCACGGCGTGCGCTACACGGACGGGGCCATCCGGGCCTGCGTGTCGCTGTCTCACCGGTACATTGGCGATCGCTTCCTGCCCGACAAGGCCATCGACTTGATGGACGAGGCCGGATCGAAGGCCAACCTGCAGGCCGGAGGAGACCGGGCGAGCATTGAGCAGCGCCTCGCCGCCCTCGCAAAAGAAAAGGAGGCGGCGATTCGGCAGGAGGCCTACGAGCGCGCGGCCGCGTTGAAAGCGGAAGAGGAGAAACTTCGCGCGGAACTCGCTCATGCGCCGAGCGCGTCCAAGGTCCCCGTGGTCGATGAGGAGCAGATTGCGGCGATTGTCGAAGCCAAGACGGGCATCCCGGTCACGCGGATGCAGGCCGACGAGCAGGCCAAGCTCAAGAATCTGGAGGCCGATCTCGCCGCCGTCGTGATCGGCCAGGACGAGGCCGTGCGCCAGGTGGCGCGGGCCATTCGCCGCAGCCGCCTGGGGCTGCGCAGGGGCGACCGGCCCATCGGCAGCTTCCTCTTCGTCGGACCGACGGGCGTGGGGAAGACGGAGATGGCCCGGAGGCTTGCCGAGTTGCTGTTTGGGTCGAAGGACGCGATGATCCGGCTCGACATGAGCGAGTACATGGAGAAGCACTCGGTGTCGAAGCTCATCGGCGCGCCGCCCGGGTACGTCGGCTACGAGCAGGCGGGCCAGTTGACGGAGCAGGTTCGCCGCCACCCGTACAGCCTGATTCTGGTGGACGAGATCGAAAAGGCGCACCCGGACGTGCAGCACATCTTCCTCCAAATCATGGAGGATGGGCGGCTGACCGACAGCCAGGGGAGAACGGTGAGCTTCAAAGACACGCTCATCATCATGACCTCGAACGCGGGCGAGATCGAGCGGAAGAGCCACGTCGGGTTCACGACCAAGCCCGACGAGGAGTCGAACGCACAGGCCGATCTCGGCGATCTCTCGGCGTACTTCAAGCCGGAGTTTCTGAATCGATTCGACGCGATTGTCCGGTTCCGCCCGCTGGGGCAGGCCGAGATGCAGCGCATTGTCGAGCTGATGCTCGCAGAGGTCCGTGCTCTCCTCGCAGAGCGAGGCGTGGGGTTGTCGTGGAGCGAGGAGGCGGTGAATTGGCTCGCGAAGCGCGGCTATCACCCCGCTTTCGGCGCGCGGCCTCTCCGCCGCACCATTCAGACGCACGTGGAAGATGCGATTGCGGACCGGCTGATGGAGGAAGAGGTGCGCGAAGTGCGGCTGGACGTCGAGGGAGACGCGCTGGTCGTGCGGACGCAAGACGTCGTGTCTGCCGCATGAGGCGCGCGGTTTCACGCAAGTGAACGAAGGGCGCGGGACCTGAGTGTTGGGTTCCCGCGCCCTTTCATTTTGACTACCAGAAGAAGAGCCCGAACAGCGCGTAGATGATGAGAAAGGGCACGGCCCACCGCACCCACGCGCCCCCGTACCCGTATCCCGGGCCAAGCGCGCCATAGGGAGAGATGCCGAATCCCGGTCCGCCCACGGGGCCTGGGCCGAAACCTCCGTATGCGAGGGCGGGATCGAGGTCGGCCGGATCGCCATCGGCGAGAATGAGGGACGGCACGGCCTGGGAGCGGGGCGACAACACAATCACACGGCCGTCCGCCGTCACCTGCTCGATCAGACCTTGGTGCTGCCCGTACGGGGTGCGAAACGTCACCCAGCGCCCGACGAGGCGCTCGCATTCAGCTCTTGTGCACATCGTTTCACCCCCCAACCTAGTCGTACGTTATGATGGCAAGCGCTGGGGTGTCGCGGTGGATGTACGGGGATACGACAGCGGGCGTAAAACGTCCGAAGAATGGCCTCGGCACTCTATTTCTTCTCAGCCCTCGACGTGGGTCGTGCTGTGTTGGGTTCTTGGCGTTGCGGAGCATGACTTTGGATCGTCGCGAGGTGCGCGCGGAGCCAAAGGTGATAGGGCGAAAAGACAATAAAAGGATGATCGTGCCGGGTGGATCACGGACTCCGACTGGATTATGTGCCATCGTGATAGCAGATCACTCATTTTCCAGCTGAGAGGTGCGATATGAAACCCGGACGCTTCGCGACTGTCGTGGCTTCGATGCTCGTCGCCTCAATGAGTGCGGTCATGCCATGTTCGTTCGCTGACGCGACGGCCCGAGCGCCTGGTCATCCCATTGTGTTGGGGGAGCGCAAATTTCCGTATCCTTATCAGGCCATGTTGGCCATCTCGTCTGATGCGGACAGTGAAACCCTGCGAAAATTCAACCTGGTGCATGAATTCATCAACACAACGGCAGACACTCCTCTTGGGAAAGGTCTCGGCTTGGATTTCGCAGACTCATTTTTCATGTACAACGGAACCGATATGCCGGGAGATGTCGACATTGGGCATGAGCCAATGTCAGACGAAATGTCCTGGTATCGCGGCACAAGTGATGAGCTGTATGATGCCGCGGCGATCAATCACTACATTCACGTTGGCTGGATCGACACGATGCACACGTTTGGAGATTTTTCGATGAAGAATCCGCACAATACCCGCTTCTCGAGAGCCTTGGCTCGTCGAGCGCTATCGGAACTGATCTCCAATGGGGACCGATTGATGGTATGGACCGATCATGGAAATCAGTCCAACGTGGATAATTTTGGGAGCTATGGCGACGGCGCCTTTTACTCGTATCAGCAAGGAGCGAATCCTTGGTCGCCTTACTATCACACGGACCTGACCATCCCATATGGCATACGATTTGTTTGGCCAGATACGCATAGCGACCAATTTGGAATGAACTCGATGATTTACCCCATCAAGTTGCCCGATGGTCGCCGTGTGTGGGCTTTTTGGAGATACACAAGTGAAGGAGAGACCTCCTCAGGCGCGCAAAAATGGAATTGGACGCCTTACCACTTGGATGAACAGCTCTCCCAGTCTCATCTGGATGAGCTCGTTCGCAATCACGAGTATTCCATTATTGCACAGCACCTGTGTGGCACGACGTATCCCGGGGTTATTCCTAAGAACGCGGTACAAGCATTGACGCGTCTTGCCGGCTACTATCGAAACGGAGAGATTTTGGTCACGAGAACGAGCAGATTGCTTGTTTATAATGTCTCTCAACAGTACGTGTCGTATCGCGTGACATACGATTCGCAAAAAGCTTATATCGACATCCTGACTATTCGTGATCCTGTTTTTGGAACTCACGTTCCTTCGCTTGATGAAGTTCGCGGATTAACGTTCTACACGACCGACCCGCAACGAACCGTCCTTGAGATCGGGAACCAACCTGTCCCGAATGACCTCGTTCAAGACAACCCAACGGATGGTCATGCGCCTAGCATCGAGATCAAGTGGTGGTCGGTGGATACGACGAATTATGCGGTTGGGTCCCATTGACCGCGATCGTCAACGCCCGACGGAGCCTGCTTCATGTTGAAATAACTAGGGTGCCACGTCCGATCAACGCTTGCGCTGTACGCGTGGTCGGCCAATCGGCTGAGTCGCTCGATATCGAGTAGCGATATCTGATTGCGTCCCAAACGAATCAGGTTCATCTGCTCCAGTTCCTGAAGCGCTCGTGATACGGATTCACGATGTACACCGAGCGCTTCAGCGATTTCTTGTTGGGTCACTTTCAAATGTTGAGTTTGACCTTCCGAGTAGAGTGCATTCATATACAAGTCTACTAGGTAGTTTGAGATTTTTTCCGTCGAGGTGCAAAAGGCAAGATACCGAATCTTGCGATCCGCCTGGGTTAAACGTTCGACCACCACGGCGAACAAACGGCGCCACAACTTGGGGTATGCAAACAGTAGTTGCTCTAACAGGTTGGGCTGTATCACCCATAAGACGGCATCGGTGGCGGCCATCACACTTGCCGTTCGTTTCATTTCTTGATAGACGGCCTCCGCTTCTCCTACGCATTGTCCTGGATATTGATAACCTAATGTGAAAATACGGTCATCTCGTTGCGTAAAGATGCGAAGCGTCCCGTGCTTCACGACATACATTTCATGCTGGTCTTCCCCTTCGTGATACAACACCTTGCCTCGAGGAAAATACTTGCAAAAGCATTGCTCTAGGCGCTTTCGGTCTCGATCGTGGAATTGAATGTCGCGAAAGAGCGGCGTTTCAGCCAGATCCACCATGAACTATCCTTCCTCGCCCATGATCGGCTTGGTATGACAAACTTCGATCTCATTTTAGGAAATCCATTCCTTTTGTCAAAGTTGAACGTCACGAATGGACGTGGGAGTGAAAACTTATGGAAGACGGTGTGGAGTCGATCACAGATAGAAAGGGGCATGCCGATCTACTGTAGTGTCGAATATGCTTGAGACGGAGCGAGCAGGACCAGGAGGAGTCTAAGGATGCGCAAGAAGGGCCGGCTGCGACGGGGCATTGGATGGGTGCTGGTGGCTAGTTTGGCGTGGACGAGGTCCAGTGATGTCTTGGCATCGGACTCTTTTACAGGTGGACACATCGTCGACACCAAGTGGCCTGAGGATCCGAGAAATTACGAGGTATCGAATCGTAAGGTGGGAAATTTAGGTGTTCTCGTGCCGATTCTCGAATATCATGCGGCGAATGATGTTCCTGGAGACGAAGCCACCCTTCGAAGGGGCCAGTTGCAGCAGGAACTATACTGGCTGAAAACGCACGACTTTCACACCATCAATTTTGGGCAACTGTATGCTGCGTTTTATTATGGATACAAGCTGCCTTATCGCCCAATTTTGCTGACATTCGACGACGGTTATGAGAGTTTCTACACAGATGTCTTTCCACTGCTTGAAAGGTATCATTTTCAAGCGACATGTTTCATCATCGCCGGTTATGTGCATACGTGGATGAACACGAAGGCGGAGTTTCCCACCATGACCGAGGCTCAATTGAAGCAATTGCAAGCCAGTGGCTTGGTCGATATCGAGGGTCATAGCTATTCGCATCCCTATCTGACCTCCGTGTCGCCGAGTCGGATGGAACAGGAAGTGCGCGAGTCGGCGGACATCCTGTCGAAGATGGTGGGGCATCCGATATGGGTGTTTTGCTACCCGTACGGAGCCTACAACGCAGCCGTAATTCACGCAGTCCAGGAGAGCGGTTATGCTTTAGCCACAACGCAGAACGAGGGCTACGCAAGACTTTCGCAAGGTCCATTCACGCTGGATCGCATACCGATCTTGCGTGATACGTCGTTTGCAGAGTTTCAATCTCTGTTGGCGCCGTCTTTGCAAAACTGAGGAGAGGCGACGCGTTGGTGTGAGAGGAGGCTTGCTGTGTTTGCGGCAATGGAACATGTTGCACATCGGACTCCGGAGCCCTCTGCCGAGGTGAGGTACTGGTATCATCAGGGCGCTCTCGCCTTTTCACAACACCGCTACCTCGTGGCCCTTGACGATGAAGACAAGGCGATCTCGGCGGACCCGACATTCGAACCGGCGTACGTCGTGAAGGGAATCGCGCTGGCGTATGCTTACGATGACACTTACGATGCGGCGATGCGAATCTTGCGCAAAGCGGTGCAAATGAATCCTCGTGATGGCTATGGCTGGTTCAACATGGGTCTGTGCAATGAACGGTACGGCTTTTACAGCGAAGGTGTGGCCGCCTATGATCATGCAATCGGCCTGCATCAACGCGCGTGGTGGTTGCCGTGGGCTTATTATGGAATTGCTTGCATCTACGGACGCGAGGGCAATGCAAATTTGGCGGTGAAATACTTAAAGGATGCCTTGAAGTACGATCCTAAGGCCATCCTGAGCGCTGCGCGCAGTGAAGAGGATTTTGCGCCGATTCGCGATAGCTCAGCATTTCAGTCCGTCATCGACTCGTGACGAGGGGATTCGAATGGATATCAAATATTTCAGAAAGCCTTTACATGCCCGCCGATTCGATCAAAAATAGATCCCGAGGCGCATCGGTCGCTTGCGAAGCGACTCGATGCGTCGTATAATGACGTTAAGCAAGCAAGCGCTTGCTTTATGGTTCTGCAGGAGGGGAGACGAGCATGCCGAGGCCGAGTCAGAAAGATCAAATTCTCGCCGCGGCGAGGAGGCTGTTCAGCGAAAAGGGGTACCACGGCACCACCATTCGCGAGATCGCGGTCGAGGCAGGGGTACTCTCGGGCAGCCTGTACGCACACATTGAATCCAAAGAAGACTTACTATTCGAAATCGCCGACGAAGGCGCTGAAGCGTTTCTGTTGGCCGCTCGCGCCGTAGAGTCCAAATGGCAGCATCCCGTGGATCGCCTACGGGAGGGACTCCGGGCACACATCCGCGTGGTGGCGGATCAACAGGAGTCGGCTAAGGTGTTCTTTCACGAATGGCGCGCGCTTTCCGATGATCGGCGCAAGGTCATTCAATCCAAGCGGGATCGCTACGAAGCGCACTGGCGCCGATGGATTGAAGAGGGCATGGCACAGGGCGCCGTGCGGAACGCAGATCCGAAGTTCGTGCGATTGTGCCTGCTTTCGGTCGCCAACTGGGTGTATCAATGGTATCGGCCCGGTGGAGAGTTCACGCCGGAGGACATCGCCGAGCACTTCTGGACGCTTTTGTTCAATGGAATCGGCGTCGATCGGCCCGCCGCATGCGAGTTGTTGGGCGAGGCGTGACGCGAGAAAGACGAGCCGCATTCAGCGCAAGGGAGGCGGACGAGATGCCGGAGGCTCGCAGGGAAGCATTTATGGCGCGAATTCGGCGCGGAGAGAAGATCGAGGCACACGACTGGATGCCGGATGATTATCGGCTGTTGTTGCTGCGCCTCATTCACATGCACGCTGTGAGCGAGATCATGGGCGCGTATCCGGAGAAGGAGTGGGTTCCCAAGGCGCCGACGTTGCGCCGGAAGATGTCGCTCATGGCCAAAGTCCAAGACGAGATCGGGCACGGGCAATTGCTGCTGCGGGTGGCTGAGGACCTCGCGGCGCCGCTCGGGCGGGATCGGATTGAGCTCATGGACGATGTCATCACGGGCCGCGTCAAGTTTCACAACGTCTTCCACATGGAGGCGCCGACGTGGGCCGACGCTGGCATCATTGGGTGGCTGGTGGATGGCGCGGCCATCATCACGCAGACGGCGCTGCTCGATTGCTCGTACGCGCCCTACGCGCGGGTCTTGAAGCGCATCTGCGCGGAAGAGAGCTTTCATATGCAGCACGGAGAGTCCATCATCCTGTCGCTGGCGGAGGGTGAGCCATGGCAGCGGGAGATGTTGCAGGAAGCCCTCAACCGCTGGTGGGAGGCCATCCTGTTCTTCTTCGGGCCGCCCGTGGTCACCGATGCAGCCCGCCGCATGATGGAATATCGCATCCGTTCGCGCACGAACGAAGAACTGCGTCAAAAGTTCCTCACGCGCTACGTGCCGCGCATTCGGGCGGTGGGACTCGAGATCCCGGACTCGGCGCTTCGATTTGACGAAGAGGCGGGGCTGTGGCGATACACGGAGCCCGACTGGGAGCGTTGGTCGCGGGTAGTGCGCGAGAACATCGGGCCGAAGTCGCAGGAGCGCATTGCGCTGCGCCGCATGGCGCACCAAGATCAGGCGTGGGTCCGCGAGGCGCTTGTCCGGGCGCGCACGGCGGCTGTGGTGTAGGGAGTGATAGGGATGGCGATGACCCAGGTGGAGAAAGACCAAGTTCACGAGCGCGCGCGGCACACGTCCTACGACGTCTACGAGATCTTTGTCCAGGCCTCCGATCTCGACCCGCACGTCCACGTCGGGAGTCTCCTCGCGCCGTCGCCCGAATGGGCGCTCCAGCTCGCCCGCGAGAACTTCCTGCGGCGCGCGGACGCCGTCAACATTTGGGCCGTGCGTCGGTCCGACGTGCACGCCACGCCGGACGATCCCGACTGGTTCGCCCGCGAGTTTGACCGGAAGTATCGGGACGTGTCCGGCTACGCCGACAACGCGCGGCGATGGAAGCGCTTCAAGGCGCAGGCCATGAACATCGACGACGTGATCGCGGACGTGCGAAAGGAGTGAGCCTTGTGGCGATAGAGGCTGACGCGCGAGTGCGAGATGCCATCCTCGGCGGCCTCGCGCTGCAACTCGCGGATGAAGAGCTGTTCCTCGGCCACCGGGACTCGGAATGGCTGGGCCTCGCGCCCGAGGTGGAGGAGGACGTGGCGTTTGCCTCCATCGCGCAGGACGAGGTGCGCCATGCCGCGTTCTGGTACGAGTTGGCCGAGGCGTGCGGTTTCGGCCAGGCCGATGCGCTCGCGTTCGATCGCGCCCCGTCCGAGAGGAGGCATGCGGCCCTGTGTGCGCGGCCGAACGGCGACTGGGCGTACACGGTGCTCCGCCACTACCTGTACGACGCGTGGGATGCCGTTCGCCTCGCGGCCCTGGCGGAGTCAGGCGACGAGGTCTGGGCCAACGGAGCCCGGCGGATGCTGCGCGAGGAACACTACCATCATCTGCACATGGAAAGATGGGTTGTCGATCTCGGCCGCGCCGGCGGCGAGGCGGCGGAGAGGCTTCGCGGCGCGTTTGCGGCGCTGCTTCCCGATCTACCGGATCTCGCGGCCTTTGCCGTGGATCCGCAGGCGCTCGTCGATCTCGGCATCCTGTCGCGGCCCCTCGCGGACTTGCGCCGTGCGTTCGTGGCGCGCGTCGAAGCGACGCTCTCGAGGGCGGGGGTGCCCGTGGAGGAGATCGCGGCCACGCTCGCCGCGCATCCGCGAGAAGGCGCGCGCCAAGCGGCTCCTCACGACGACGCGGCGGCGCTGCTCGAGACCATGAACGGCGTGCGCAGCCTCGGCGCGGCCGTCTGGTGAGGGGGGGATTCGCGTGACCACTCGCTCGTTGTCCGAAGAGGATATCTGGCAAGCGCTCGCCGGCGTGCCGGATCCCGAGCTGCCCGTCGTGAGCGTCGTGGATCTCGGCATGGTCAAATCCGTGTCCGTGGACGATCGCGGCGCGCGAGTGGAACTCATTCCCACATTCCTCGGCTGCCCAGCGCTGGGCTGGATTGCGGACAAGGTGCGGGCGGCCCTGGCGGAGCGCGGGGTCGCGGCTGATGTGGCGTTCGCGCTCGACGTCGTGTGGGATCCGAGCCGTATTGCACCAGACGGGATTGAGAAGCTGCGCGCGATGGGGGTCGCCGTGCCGGCAAAGGGCGATGCCGCGCCTGTCGCGTGCCCGTACTGCGGGGCGCGCGACACGGACATCGAGAGCCTGTTCGGCCCGACGCCGTGTCGCGCGGTGTACTACTGCCGCGCATGCCGCCAGCCGTTCGAGGCGATGAAGCCGTAGGCCCGGCGGGCGAGCCCAAGCGCAGCGGATGGAAGCGCTTGCATGGTGTCGGCCGCATGCGCCGACGGGGATAGGAGGCGAATGCAGGTGGCTAGCATGTATCAGCCCGAAGTGGAGACCACGTCTCGCGCCGCGCTCGAGGCGCTCCAGCTCGAGCGGCTGCGCGCCGTGTTGGAGCGCGTCTACGCCAAGGTGCCGTTTTACCGCGCTCGTTTCGACGAGGTAGGCGTCAAGCCATCCGACCTGCGCACCCTCGCCGATTTGGCGCGCTTTCCGTTCACGCGCAAGCAGGATCTGCGCGATCACTATCCGCTGGGCCTTTTGGCCGTGGACCAGCGGGAGGTGGCGCGCATCCACGGATCGTCGGGCACGAAGGGCAAGCCGACGCTCGTCGCCTATACCAAGGGCGATCTCGACCGCTGGAGCGAAGTGGTCGCGCGGGCCATCGTCACGGCGGGCGGCAAGCCGGGGGACGTGTTTCACGTCATTTACGGCTACGGCCTGTTCACGGGCGGGCTCGGTTTCCACTACGGCGCGGAGCGCCTCGGGATGACCGTGGTGCCCGTCTCGGGCGGTCAGACGGCCCGTCAGGCCACCCTGATGGAGGACTTGCGCCCGCGCGGGATCGCCGGCACGCCGTCGTATTGCCTGACCATCGCGGAGCACATGCGCGCGGAGGGCAAAGACCCGCGCAAGGTCGGGATCCAGTACGGGATCTTCGGCGCCGAGCCCTGGACGGAGGAGATGCGGCAGAAACTCGAGGACGCCTACGGGCTCAAGGCGATGGACGTGTACGGGCTATCGGAGGTCATCGGGCCGGGCGTCGGGATCGAGTGCATCGAGGCGCAGGAGGGGCTGCATATCGCCGAGGATCACTTCCTCGTCGAGGTCATTCATCCCGACACACTCGAACCCGTGCCGCCGGGCACGTATGGCGAGCTCGTGTTCACCACGCTCACCAAAGAGGCGATGCCGGTCATCCGGTACCGCACGGGCGACATCGCGGCGCTCATCCCCGAGCCGTGCCGGTGCGGCCGCACGCACGCGCGCATGACCCGCATCAAAGGGCGGATCGACGATATGCTCATTGTCCGGGGCGTGAACGTGTTTCCGTCGGAAATTGAGGCGGTCCTCTTTGCGATGGAGGGGCTGTCTCCACACTATCAAATTGTCGTGGAGCGCGAGGGTGGATTGGACCGGCTGACGGTGCTCGTGGAGCTGGACGTGGTCTTTGCTCGTCAGGCGAGCCAGTCGGACGCGTCCGGCGTCGAGCAGGCTCTGTGCGCCCGCGCCGCTTCGCGGTTGCGGGACGTCCTGGGGCTCAGCACGGAGGTGCGCGCCGTCCCGGCGGGGAGCTTGCCGCGCAGCGAGGGCAAGGCGGTGAGGGTGGTCGATCGCCGACACGTCTACGCGTGACACGTGTGACATCCCAGGTGCCGCATCCCTACGTGAGACATTCCTACGTGAGAAAGGGAGCGTTGAGGTATGATCAAGCTGATTGCGCTGTACAAAAAGCCCGCGGACGTGGAGGCGTTCGAAGCGCATTATCGCGAGGTGCATCTGCCGCTGGTCCAAAAGGTGCCTGGGCTCGTGCGCGCCGAGGTGACCCGCATTCAGTCGGACGCCATGGGCGGGGAGACGCCCTACTATCTCATGGCAGAAATGTATTTCGAAAACGAAGAGACGTTCAAGCAGGCCATGAAGTCGCCGGAGAACAAGGCTGCGGCGAAGGACGTCATGAGCTTTGCGGGCGACATCGTCATGATGATGGTGGGCCGGATCGACGAGGGGTGATGCTCGAGGCGGAGGTGAGGGCGATGCGCGAAGGGCTGTTGCCAGGCCAGCGGAAGTCATGGGAGATCACTGTGACCGAGGACATGTGCCCTTCGTTCCTCGGAAAGCGCGTTCATCCTGTGCTGTCGACGGCGACCATGATCTCGTATATGGAATGGGTGGCTCGGCGAACCATCCTCGACTACCTCGAAGACGGCGAGGAGGGCATCGGCCACAGCGTGTCGGTTCGCCACCTGGCGCCCGCGCCCGTCGGCAAACGCGTGTCGTTTTACGCCGAGGTGACGCGCGTCGAGGGGCCGCGGGTGGATTGCCGCGTCTGGGCGGAACACGACAAGGCCCGGATCGGCGAAGGCGAAGTCGTGCAGTACATTTTGCCGAAGGAGAAGATTGAGGCGCGCATTCGGGCCATGGCGTGATCGGCCGGGCTTTGAGCAGAGAAAGGAGATCGACATGACGGACATCCAGAAGATGTACATCGGTGGGGAATGGGTGGAGTCCATCTCGGGCGAATTGCTGGAGGTGAGAAATCCTGCCACCGGCGAGGTGGTGGGGCGCGCGGCATTCGGCGATGATCGCGACGCGCTTCGCGCCATCGACGCGGCCCATGCGGCGTTCCCGGCGTGGAGCCGGTCGCTGGCTCGGGAGCGGTCCCGCTACTTGTACCGGCTTTATGAACTGGTGTTTCAACATCGAAACGAGCTCGCGGAACTCGTCTCGGCGGAGATGGGCAAGCCCATCCGCGAGGCCAAGGGCGAGGTCGTTGGATCGGCCGACTACTTCCTGTGGTACGCGGAAGAGGCGAAGCGCGTCTACGGCGAGACCATTCCCTCGAGCTTTGCCAACAAGCGGATTCTCGTGCATCGCCAGCCGGTGGGCGTCGTGGCGGCCATCACGCCGTGGAACTTCCCGGTGAACATGGTGGCGCGCAAAATCGCACCGGCGCTCGCCGCGGGCTGCACGGTCGTGCTGAAGCCGGCGGAGGCGACGCCGCTCTCCGCCATCCGGCTGTTTGAGCTGATTCACGAGGCGGGCTTCCCGCCGGGCGTGGCCAATCTCGTCATCGGGCAACCCGAGAAGGTGGGAGAAGCGTTCCTCAAGAGCCCGAAGGTGGCGAAGATCGCTTTCACGGGAAGCACGCGCGTCGGAAAACTGCTCATGGCGGGGGCGGCTGAGCACGTCAAGCGCGTGAGCCTCGAACTCGGCGGCCACGCGCCGACCTTGGTCTTCGCCGACGCCGACCTCGATCTCGCCGTGAAGGGCGTGTTCGAGAGCAAGTTTCGCAACACGGGCCAGATGTGCATCTGCACGAATCGCCTGTATGTCGAGCGGTCTGTGGCCGAGCCGTTCGTCGAGCGGCTGGTGGAACGCGTGCGAAGGGCCAAGGTGGGCGACGGCCGGGATCCCGAGGTCGAAGTGGGGCCCATCATCAACGAGCGAGGACTCGAGAAGGTGCTTGGCCACATCGAAGACGCGCGCGCCAAAGGCGCAGCGGTCGTCTGCGGAGGGAAGCGGCTCACGGAGGGAGACTACGCGAAGGGCTACTTCGTGGAGCCGACCGTGCTCACGGGCGTGGAACGCGGCATGCGCGTGCTCGAGGAAGAGACGTTCGGGCCCGTGCTCCCCGTGGCGGTCTTCGACACCGAGGACGAGGCCATCCGCCTCGCCAACGACTCGCCTTACGGACTTGCGGCCTACCTGTACACGCGCGATCTCGGCCGGGCCGTTCGGGTCGCCGAAGCGCTGGAATTCGGCATCGTGGGTGTCAACGACGGAGCACCCGTGCAGACGCAGGCTCCGTTCGGCGGGTTCAAGGAGAGCGGACTCGGCCGAGAGGGCGGTCACCACGCGATGGACGAGTTCCTCGAGATCAAGCACATCTCGCTCGCCTGGTGATGTCCCAGGATGGCAGAAGCTGCGGGCCATCTGCGCGCAGCTTCTGGCCGCTCTCGCGGCGTTGCGCTATGATGGGATAGGGTACACAGAAAGGAGCATCGGCGCATGCATGAAAGCGTTCGCGTGGAACACCAGGGGGCTGTGATGGTCGTCACCCTCAACCGGCCCGAAAAGGTGAACGCCTTGACCCGAGACACGCTGTTCGCCCTGCGGGAGGCGTTTCAGGCGGCAGGAGAGGATGACAGCGTCCGCTCCGTCTTGTTGACCGGCGCGGGCCGCGGCTTCTGCGCGGGACAGGATTTGGATCTCGGCGGCGGCGACGCCGACTACGCCGAGGTCATTCGCCAGACGTACAATCCTCTCATCAACATCATGACGCGTCTCGAGAAGCCCATCGTCTGCGCCATCAACGGCGTCGCGGCAGGCGCCGGCGTCAGTCTTGCGCTCGCCTGTGATCTCCGCGTCGCCTCCGAATCGGCCGTCTTCATTCAGGCTTTTGTGAACATTGGACTCATTCCCGACTCCGGGGGAACCTGGTTCTTGCCGCGCATTGTCGGGCTCGGCCGCGCCATGGAGTTGGCGATGCTGGGCGATCGCGTCGATGCCGCGCGCGCCTACGAGATCGGCCTCGTCAACCGTGTGGTGCCCGCGGATCAGCTGATGGCGGAGGCCATGGCGCTCGCGGAGCGGCTCGCGTCGATGCCGACGCGCGCCATCGGGCTCATCAAGCGGGCGCACTACGAGGGCATGGAGCAGACGCTGGCGCAGTCGCTCGAGCTCGAGGCCGTCCTGCAGAAGGAGGCGGGCCAAACAGAGGATCACCAGGAAGGCGTGCGGGCGTTTTTGGAAAAGAGGCCGCCGCGATTTCAGGGCCGCTAGGCTCTGATTTCGCTGTATTTCTTCGATGAAAGGAGATTTCACATGCGAAATGTCTGGATCGCCGAATACGTGCGCACGCCCATCGGCCGACAGGGCGGGGCGCTCAAGCGCGTTCGCCCGGACGATCTCGCCGCGCACGTGTTGAAGCACGTCTGTGAACGGGCCGGGATCGATCCGGGGCAGGTGGAGGAAGTCTACATGGGCTGCGCCAACCAGGCGGGGGAGGACAACCGGAACGTGGCGCGCATGGCGGTACTCCTCGCGGGCTTTCCCGAGCACGTGCCGGGCGTCACCGTGAACCGCCTGTGCGCCTCGGGGCTGGAGGCCGTGAATCAGGCGGCGAAGGCGATTGCGCTTGGCGAGATCGACATCGCCATCGCCGGGGGCGTGGAGAGCATGACGCGCGCGCCGCTCGTGTTTCCGAAGCCGGAGATGGAGTACGTGCGCGGCAACCAGCTGATGTGGGACACGACGCTCGGCTGGCGCATGCCGAACCCGCGCTTTCCGTATCCGCTCGAGAGCATGGGCGAGACGGCGGAAAACGTGGCGGAACAGTTCGGCATCTCGCGTGAGGACCAGGACGCGTTTGCGCTCGCGAGCCAGCAAAAAGCGGCGAGGGCGCAGGCGGAGGGCATCTTCGCGGAGGAGATTGTGCCGGTCGTCGTGAAGGAGAAGAAGCAGGAGACAGTGGTCGATCGCGACGAGCACCTTCGGCCGGACACCACCCTGGAGGGGCTTGCGAAGCTCAAGCCGGCCTTCCGCGAGGGCGGCACGGTGACGGCGGGCAACTCCTCGGGCATCAACGACGGCGCGGCGGCACTCGTGCTGGTGTCGGAGGAGAAGGGGCGAGAACTCGGCCTGAAGCCGCTCGCGCGCTGGGTGGCGAGCGCCACGGCGGGAGTCAGCCCGCGCGTGATGGGCATTGGCCCCGTGTACGCTGTGCGCAAGCTCCTCGCGAGGACGGGCGTTCGGGTGGACGAGATCGACTGGGTGGAGCTGAACGAGGCGTTTGCCGCGCAGTCGGTGGCGTGCATCCGCGAGCTGGGATTCGATCCCGCCAAGGTGAATCCGAATGGCGGCGCCATTGCGCTGGGGCATCCACTCGGCTGCTCGGGGGCGCGCCTCGCGGGAACGCTCGCGAAGCAGATGGCGCGGACGGGCGCGCGTTATGGGATTGCCACCCTGTGCGTCGGCGTGGGGCAGGGCGTGGCGACGCTTCTCGAACGGGTGGAGGCGTGAGGTAACCCGCGCGGCGTTCGCGCGCTGCGCGCCGCACGGTCGTGCGCCGCAGCGTCGAACGAGGTACAATCGAGGCAGCGAGAACGGCCTCCGGCCGGGCGGGACAGGCGTTCCGCGGGCCGAGAGGCCGTTTTGACCTTGGAGGCTAGGAGGGCTCGCGTTGCAAACGGTCGAGTTGGTGTTGCTTTTCGTGCTGTTGGGGTTTGCGGCATGGACGATTTGGCGAGTGGAGTTGACGCAGCGGAACCAGCAGCGGTTATTCGCTCGCCTCGAGGCCTACGAACGGGCGCTGAGAGACCTGCGCACGGACATGACGCAGGCGATTCAGGCTCAGAGCCAGGCGCAGATGAGCGCGCACGCGGAAGCGTCGCGCAGCCTGGCGCAGGCGCTCTCGCTGCAGCACCAGAATCTGCTGCACGCGCTCGGCGAGTGGAACGAGAAGGACTGGGCACAGCTCGAGTCGTTCAGCCAGCGGTTCAGCGAGTGGGCGCAGCACACGGCACGGCAACTCGAGGCCGTGCGAGACACCGTGGAACGCAGGCTCCAGTATCTTCAGGAGGAGAATCGCAAGGAGCTCGAGCGCATGCGCACGACGGTCGATGAAAAGCTGCATCAGACGCTCGAGCGCCGCCTGGGCGAGTCGTTCCAGCTCGTAAGTCAGCGCCTCGAGCAGGTGCATCAAGGGCTCGGCGAGATGCAGTCGCTCGCGGCAGGCGTGGGGGACTTGAAGCGCGTGCTCTCCAACGTCAAGGCGCGCGGCATCCTCGGGGAGGTCCAGTTGGAAAATCTCCTGGATCAGCTCATGAGCCCCGAGCAGTATGCGCGCAACGTCGCGGTCAAGCCGGGATCGGACGAGCGCGTCGACTTCGCCATCCGCCTTCCCGGGCGCGAGGGGGACGATCCCGTCTGGTTGCCCATCGACGCAAAGTTTCCGCTCGAGGATTACCAGCGGCTCGTGGAAGCTCAGGAAGCGGGGGATCAGGCTGCGTTTCTCGAAGCGGCGAAGGCGCTTGAGGCGCGCATCCGCGATGAGGCCAAGTCCATCCGCCAAAAGTACATCGCCCCGCCCCACACCACCGAATTCGCGCTCCTCTTCCTCCCGATGGAGGGCCTCTTCGCCGAGGTCCTGCGCCGAAGCGGTCTGTGGGAGTCTTTGTCGCGCGAATACCGCGTCATGGTGACGGGCCCGACGACGCTCGCGGCGCTTTTGAACAGCCTGCAAATGGGGTTTCGCACGCTCGCGATTCAGAAGCGCTCGAGCGAGGTCTGGCAGTTGCTCGGCGCTATCCGAACGGAATTCGGCAAGTTTGGCGATCTGCTCGCGCGCACGCGCAAAAAACTGGAGGAGGCGTCCAACGCCATCGATCGCGCCGCGACGCGATCGCGCCAAATCGAACGCAAACTCGTGGCGGTGGAGGCGCAGCCGGAACTCCCCGACGCGTCCTGGGAGGAAGAGGCGTAAACGAAAGGGCAGCACGGGCGATGTGCCCGCGCTGCGCGTCAGTGCTTGTGGCTCGTCTTGATGCGGCGCCATTTGCGGTCGTCGTTGGTGGTCTCCGGGAACCGCTCGCCCTTGTGAAGGTACACGCGCTTCGGATGATGCAGGTCTTCGCTGTCCGGGTGCGCGCCGACTTCGATGTAGACGCCGTTATTCGGCGCCTTGTACCCCGGCGTGAATTCGGATCGCTCGCCCACGGCCATCACCTCAGGCGTAGCATGTTCGAGGATGCGCCGGTCGATGCCCGGAGCTTGTTTCCTGAAGTGGTCATCCGAGCGCATGGACAAGCGGCGGCGCGAGGCCGAGCGTGATAAATGCCGCGACAATCATGGCGAGGCTGGAACACGTGCCTTCCATGGCGCCATATTCAAAGGCGCGCGCCGTGCCAATGCCGTGCGAGCCCATGCCGAAGAGCGCGCCGCGCGCGATGGGCGATTGGAGCCGCAACAGCCGCAGGAGCCACGGCCCCACGATGACGCCCGTGATGCCGGTCAAGATGACGAAGACGGCCGTCAGCGTGGGGATGCCGCCGATGGCCTGTGCGATGTCCATCGCGATGGGCGTGGTGACGGATCGCGGCGCGATGCTGGTCACGACCACGTGATTTAGGCGCAGGAGCCTGGCCAACAGGACCGAACCCGTGATGCCTGTGGCGGAGCCGAACGTCAAGCTGACCAAAAACTCCGGCCAGTGGGCCTTGAGGACGGGAAAGTGGCGGTGCAAAGGCACGGCGAAGGCCACGGTGGCCGGCCCGAGGAGCGCCGTCAACCATCGGGCGGAGGCGTCGTACGCCGCGTACGAGGTATGGGTGAAGTGCAGGAACAAGACGAGCGCGATGAGCGACGTGATCATGGGATTGAGGAACACGACGTGAAAACGCCGATACAGCGCCTTGCAGGCGGCGTAGCACACCAGCGTGGACACGAGGCCAAGCCACGTCATGACGCACTCGCCTCCCGCGACGGGTCCTGCTCAAGCCGCGGCCTCCGGTTGCGCGCACGCCAGACGGCTTCGGCCACGCCTCCTGTGACGGTCATGACAAGCAGGGTTCCGACGGCCACGACGGCGACGATCTTCCAACCGTCCTGACGCATGAGCGGCGCGTAGGCCATCACGCCGACCGACGAAGGAATGAAAAACAGGAGGAGCTCTCGAATGAGCAGATCCGCGCCGCGTTCTATCCAGCGCAATTTCACGACGCCCAATTGAAGCAGCGCAAATACGAGGGCCACACCCAGGATGCTGCCCGGGACGGGCAGGTGCAACCATCGCGCCACGGCGTTGCAAGCCAGTGTGACGGCGTAGAGCCCTGCCATTTGCACGAGCGCGACGGCGGTGCCCCTGAGACGAGCGGATAACGATTGCGCGAAGGACCGCACAAGGATCCCTCCCATCCGGCGCATGTCTTCGCTGATCTCAGGATACGCCTCGCAAAATAAGACGTCTAATATATAATTTTATCGTTAATGATATGTGTAACGAATGAAAATCCGAAGGGGCGGATGCCTACGGAACTGCGCCAGCTCGAATACTTCGTGGCTGTGGCCGAAGAGCTTCACTTTGGCAGGGCGGCTAGGCGCCTCGGCCTGACGCAGCCCCCGCTGAGTCAGCAGATTCAGAAGCTCGAGGACGAGATCGGCGTCACGTTGTTCGACAGGACGAACCGGCGGGTGCAGCTGACACACGCGGGCCGCGCGCTGCTCGCCGAAGCTCGGAAGGTGTTGGCGCACGTGGAGACGGCGGTGAAAGCGGCCAGGGACGCGGCCGCGGGCCGGGTGGGGAGGCTCTCCATCGCCTTCGTGGGATCGGCGACGTACGGTTGGTTGCCGGCCGTCGTGCGCGCCTACCAGGAACATCACCCGGACGTCGAACTCGTCCTCAGGGAGATGTCCACGCCGGCGCAGATCGAAGCGCTGACCGCCGGCGAGGCGGACGTGGGGGTGCTTCGCTTGCCCGCGCAACACCCCGATCTTCACGTCCGCCTCGTCGAGCGAGACGACTGCGTCGCCGTGGTGCCGAGCGAGCACCCGCTCGCGACGCGAGGATCCCTGTTTCTGGTGGAACTCGCGGAGGAGCCGTTTGTGCTGGTGTCTCGAACCATCTGGCCGGGCCTCTACGACGGGTTCGTCACGCTCGCACGCGCGCTGGGGTTTGAACCGCACGTGCGGCTTGAGGTGACCGAGGTGCAGACGGCTGTCGGACTGGTGGCGGCGGGACTCGGCGTCGGCATTGTGCCGAGCGCCGCGGAGCGCGTGCATCGGCCGGACGTCCGCTATCTGCGTATCGACGGCCAAGCGCCCACCGTGGAGCTCGGCGTGGCGTGGCGCCGCAGGGACACGTCTCCGCTCGTGGCCGCGTTTTTGGCCTTGGCCGAGTCGGCCCATGGTCAGCGCCTGTAGGGATGGCGCGGTTCACGAGCGGCGCATTGCATCCGGGACCGTCACGACGACCGCCCGCGCCTCGACGCACAAGACATCGTGGGCCCACACCTGGGTCTCGATCACGGCCTTCCGTTCCGTGGTGTCGACGACGCGCCCCACTGCGCGCAGGGGCAAGCCCATGGGGGTGGGTCTGCGGTATTCCACGTGCAGGGATGCCGTCACGCAGCGCGGCACGGGGGTCCTGTCGCCCAGTTGGCCGCCTCGAGCGCGAAGGAGGGCGAGCGCGCCAGAGCCCGTGCTGTGACAGTCAACAAGGCAAGCGAGGTAGCCTCCGTACACAAACCCTGGCACGGCCGTGTGGATGGGGTCTGGTTGCGCTTCGGTCACCGTGACATCGCCATCCCAGCGCGTGCGGAAGTGATGGCCGTGCGCATTGAGCCGTCCGCATCCGTAGCACCATGCAAAGTCGTCGGCATAATGGTCCTGAACATAAGGAGAATGGTTCATCTCAGGAGGCTCCTTTCGGTTTGGAATCGCGCTCCCCAGCGCCGTCGGGCCTGGCGAGGACGAGCCGGCGCATCCAAGCGGCCACGGCGCGAGCATCGGCGTCGTCCAGCGACTCAAGCGCTTCCACCACGCGCCTACGCACGTCGAGCGGCTTGTTCTGGCTGAGCTTCGCCGCAGCCTCGATGCGCTCGATGTCGATGCGAAACGGGACGATGCCGCGCATCAGGTTTCGATAGTACGGGCGATCGCGTTCGGCCGGCAGCGGGGACTGGGGATCGTACGCGAGGAGAAGGCGATCCAGAAGGTCCGCCGCGGCTTCCTCGTCTTCCATCACCTTCGCGCGGCCGTACACGTGCACAGCGACGTAGTTCCAGGTCGGCACCTGTTCAGCGAGGCCGTACCAGGCGGGTGAGATGTAGGCGTGCGGCCCCTGAAAGATGGCGAGGCACTGCGCCTCGTGAAGACACTTCGCCTGCGGATTGGCCCGCGCCAGGTGTCCGAAGAGCGCCGCCTCGGCCGGATCGTACACAAGGGGGGCGTGGGTCGCCATCATGTCCTCGCCGACCGAGGTCACGAGCAGCGCAAAGCTGTGCTCGCGAAGAACGGTTTCAATGAGCTGCGCGTCCTGAAGCTGAAAGGATGTTGGGATATACATGGGCCACCTCCGCGCGGACAATCAGGCTCTGCTCGAGCGCCCTGCCGATCTCCAGAATAACACGGAATGGAAGATCCGCCTGCGACCTCTCTTGACATTCTCGCATGGTCTGGTATGCTTACGATAGTCAAGCAAGCGCTTGTTTTGTACACCGGAGGTGTCTTCCGTGGGAATGGGGTTGATTTCCGCACGAGGTTCGCTCGCCCATGTCGCCCGCTACGTGCCCGGCAAGCCGATTGAAGAGGTCCAGCGCGAGTTGGGCTTGGCACACGTGGTCAAGTTGGCGTCCAATGAAAACGCTTACGGATGTTCGCCGAAGGCGGCGAAGGCGGTCGCAGAGGAGATGGCGAAGGCCGCACTGTATCCCGAATCCGTCTCGCCTCTCCTTGCGGAGAAGCTCGCGACGAAGCTTGGCGTGCGCGCGGAACAGATCGTGTTCGGGAATGGTTCGGACGAGATCATCGCCCTTTTGACCCGCGCCTTTCTCGATCCCGGCGACGAGGTGGTCATGGCCGATCCGACCTTCACGCGTTACGAGCAGAACGCCGCCATTGAGGGTGGCGCGGTGGTCAAAGTGCCGTGCCGAGACGGCGTGCACGATCTCGACGCCATGCTCGGCGCCATCACCGCGCGGACGAAGCTCGTGTTCGTGTGCAACCCCAACAATCCCACGGGCACCGTCGTCGGCGCTGACGCGCTCAGGCGCTTCATCGAGCGCGTGCCCGCTCGCGTCCTCGTGGTCGTCGACGAGGCGTATTACGAATACGTCACCTCTGCCGACTACTTGCAGACCATCCCACTCCTCGGCGCTCATCCGAACCTTGTCGTCCTGCGCACGTTCAGCAAGATCTACGGGCTCGCCGGGCTTCGCATCGGCTACGGCGCGATGCACCCGGACGTGGCCTCCGTACTACACAAGGTGAGAGGGCCTTTCAACACGAGCCGGTTGGCACAAGCGGCAGCGCTCGCGTCCCTCGACGATGCGGATTTCGTCGCGATGTGCCGCGAGCAAAATGCCCAGGAACGGGATCGCGTCGCGCGATCGCTTGCCGAGATGGGCCTACGCGTCTACCCGTCGCAAACCAATTTTATCCTGTTCGAAGTGCCGGGATCGGGCGAGGAGGTCGCCCGTCGCCTGCTGCGCCATGGTGTCATCGTCCGAGCCGGGGAAGGCCTCGGCGCCCCAGGGACCGTGCGGGTCTCCCTGGGCACGCCCGAGGAAAACGACGCATTTCTTCGCGCACTGACACATTCCATGGAATGAGGAGGGCTTCGCATGTTGGCGGAACATGATCGGGCCGAGCGGCTCATGGCTATCGCCAAGGCGGAAGGGCTGTACGAGGAGATTCACCTCCTGACGGAGGACGGCACGCTCGCCGGCTCCGTGGATGACATCTCGCCTGAGGTCATGGTGGCGATGTACCGACACATGGTGTTCGCCCGCGCGTTTGACCGGAAGGCCATCGCGCTCCAGCGCCAGGGCCGGATCGGCACGTACGCGCCGTTCGAGGGACAGGAGGCCGCGCAGGTGGCGAGCGCCATGGCGCTCGCGCCCGAGGACTTCGTCTTCCCATCCTATCGCGATCACGCCGCGACCATGGTGCTCGGGCAGTCGCCCGCGAATGTGCTGCTGTACTGGTCGGGGCGGGTCGAAGGCATCCGCAGCCCGGAGGGACGACACATCCTTCCGCCCAGCGTGCCGATTGCGACGCACGTGTTGCATGCCGTCGGCGCCGCCTGGGCTAGCCGGCACCGGAAGGAGCAGGCCGTCAGCATCGCGTACTTCGGCGACGGCGCGACGAGCGAGGGCGACTTTCACGAGGCGCTCAACTTCGCGGGCGTCTTCCACCTGCCGGTGATCTTTTTCTGCCAAAACAACGGGTACGCCATCAGCGTGCCGTTCTCGCGCCAGTCGGCCTCGCGCACCATTGCGCAGCGGGCCATCGCCTACGACATCGTCGGCGTGCGCGTCGACGGCAACGACGCGTTCGCGGTGTACCGCGCGGTGAAGGAGGCGAGGGCGCGTGCCCTCAATGGGCTCGGCCCGACGCTCATCGAGGCGGTGACCTTCCGCATGGGCGCGCACACGACGGCGGACGATCCGACGCGCTACCGCGATCAAAAGGCGGTCGTGGAAGCGTGGCAGAAGCGAGATCCCATTGCGCGCCTGCGCCTGTACCTCGAGTCGCAGCGGCTTTGGTCGGATGCCGACGAGGCGAAGCTCCAGGAGGAGGTCAGGGCGCGGGTGGAGGCGGCTGTGGATGAAGCGCTCTCCATTGCGCCGCCCGACATGGAGATGATGTTCGATCACGTCTACGCAGAAGAGCCCTGGCACCTCGCCGCCGAGCGCGAGGAGTACCGCCGGTCTCGTGAGGGGGTGTCCGTATGAGCAGGATGTCGAATCTGGTCCAGGCCATCAACGAGGCGCTGGACCTCAAGCTCGCGGACGATCCGCGCGTCGTGCTCCTCGGGGAGGACATCGGCAAAAACGGGGGCGTGTTTCGCGCGACCGACGGTCTTCTCGAGAAGTACGGCGAGGAGCGCGTGATCGACACGCCGCTCGCCGAATCGGCCATCATCGGCACCTCCGTCGGGATGGCGGTGAACGGCCTCATTCCCGTGCCGGAGATTCAGTTCTTGGCCTTCATCTTCCCTGCGCTGGATCAGCTGTTTTCGCACGTCGCCCGGATGAGGTACCGGTCGCAGGGCCAGTTCCCCGTGCCGATGACCATCCGCACGCCGTACGGCGCGGGCATCCATGGCCCGGAGCTCCACGCCGAGAGCGTGGAGAGCTTCTTCGCGCACACGCCTGGGCTGAAGGTGGTGGTACCGAGCGGCCCGTATGACGCGAAGGGGCTCCTCATCTCCGCCATCGAAGATCCGGACCCCGTGGTGTTCCTGGAGCCCACCAAGCTGTACCGCGCCTTCCGCGAGGAGGTGCCCGAAGGGCTGTACCGCGTGCCCATCGGCAAAGCGAAGCGGGTGCGCGAGGGCGAAGACGTGTCGGTGTTCGCGTGGGGCTCGATGCTGCGCACGGCGCTCAAGGTGGCAGACGCCCTCGAGCGCGAGCGCGGCTTCACCTGCGACGTGATCGACCTGCGCACGCTGTATCCGCTCGATCGCGACGCCATCGTCGAGTCGGTCCAGAAAACGGGGCGCGCGGTGGTGGTGCACGAGGCGCACAAGACGGCGGGGCTCGGGGCCGAGATTGTGTCGCTCATCAACGAGGAGGCGCTTCTCTACCTTCGGGCGCCCATCAAGCGGATTGCCGGGTTTGATGTGCCGGTCCCGTTCTTCGCGCTGGAGGACGAGTACATGCCGACCGAAGCGCGGATTCGCGCCGGGATCGAAGAGACCATCATGTTCTGAGGCGGGAGACGATATGGAATTCAAACTGGCGGACATCGGCGAGGGCATTCACGAAGGCGAGATTTTGCGCTGGTTGGTGAACGAGGGCGATCACGTCGATCAGGACGCGCCGCTCGTGGAGGTGCAGACGGATAAGGTGGCGGCGGAGCTGCCGTCTCCCGTGGCGGGCGTCGTGGAGCGCATCGTGGCGCGCGAAGGGCAGGTGGTGCCCGTGGGGACGGTGCTCGCGGTCATTCGCGAGGCGGGCGCCGACAAGGCGGCGTCGGCAGCTGCGGCGGCTTCGGCAGGTTCGGCGACTGCGCCTGCGGCGAGTGTCGCGCAGACGGTCCGTCCGGAGCAGGACTCTCCTCGCGGGCAACGTGAGCCGCAGCCTGAGCACAAGGCCGACGCGTCGGCCGCGCCTCAGGCGAGCCAAGCCGAGCCCAAAGAGGGGAGGCGGCGGGCGCTCGCCACGCCGCACGTGCGCGCACTGGCGCGGAAGCTTGGCGTGAACATCGACGAGATCGACGGGACGGGCCCCATCGGCCGGGTGACGGAGGAAGACGTGCGCCGCTTCGCGGAGGGCGGGCGCGAGCCTGCGGCCCTGCCGGTCCAAGCGAGCGCCGAGACGGGCGCCGGCGTTCAGCCGAAAGCCACGTCCCATGCGACGACGCCCGGGCCGGCGGGCGATCTCGTCGAGCAGGTGCCGCTGCGCGGGCTCAGGCGGCGCATCGCCGAGCACATGGTGCAGGCCAAGCGCATCATCCCACACGCGACACACATCGACGAGATCGAGATGGATGGCATCGAGGCGCTCCGCGAGCGGCTGCGGCCCTATGCGGAGGCGCGGGGCGTGAAGCTCACATCGCTCGCGTTCTTCGTGAAGGCGGCGGCCATCGCGCTGAAGGAGTTCCCGTACGTCAACGCGTCGGTCGACGAGGCGCAGGAGCACGTGCTGCTCAAGCGGTATTATCACATCGGCATCGCGGTCGACACGGAGCAGGGGCTCATTGTGCCCGTCGTGAAGCACGCGGACCAGAAGTCGGTCTTCGAGATTGCAGCGGAGGTGTCCGATCTCGCCCGGCGGGCGCGCGAAAACCGCCTGTCGCTCGACGAGGTGACGGGCAGCACGTTCACCATCTCGAACGCCGGCGCGCTCGGCGGGCTGTGCGCGACGCCCATCATCAACTACCCGGAGTCGGCCATTCTCGGCATTCACAAGATGGAGCCGCGCCCCGTGGTGCGCAACAACGAGATTGTCATCCGCAACATCGCCCACGTGTCCCTCTCGTTCGATCACCGCATCATCGACGGCGGCATGGCGATTCGCTTCACCAACCGCGTGCGCGAGCTGTTGGAGGAGCCGGATCGGCTGTGGGCGGAGCTTCGGTAGGGAGGTGCTCGCGTGGCGTACCTGTCCATCCACGATGATGGCCCGGTCCGTGTCATCCGCATCGCGCGCGACGAGCGGCTGAACGCGCTCAACCTCGAACTCGTGGACGAACTGGTTGCGGCTCTCGAGGCTGCGGACACCGAGACGCAGGTGCGCGCCATCGTCGTGACGGGCGGCGACAAGGCATTTGCGGCAGGCGCGGATATCGCGGAAATGGCGGATGCGACCGCGGTCGACATGAAGCTGCGCGATCAGTTTCGCGTCTGGGATCGGATTCGCGGCGTTCACAAGCCCGTGATTGCGGCCGTTCGAGGCTTCGCGCTGGGCGGCGGGTGCGAACTCGCCCTGGCGTGCGATCTCGTCATCGCGGGCGAGGGCGCGAAGTTCGGTCAGCCCGAAGTGAAGCTCGGGCTCATGCCGGGGGCGGGCGGCACACAGTGGCTGGCGCGCAGGCTCGGCAAGGCGCGGGCCCTTGAACTCCTTTGGCTCGGCGAGCCCATCTCGGCGCAGGAGGCGTTGGCGCTGGGGCTCGTGAACCGCGTCGTGCCGGACGAGGCGTGCGTGGCCGAGGCGGTGGAACTTGGCAAGCGCTTGGCCGAGATGCCGCCCGTGGCACTTCGCTGCATCAAGGAAGCGGTGTATCAGGCGATGGACACGGCGCTTGCCGACGGCCTCGAGGCGGAGCGGAACCTGTTTTATCTGCTCTTTGCGACGGAAGACGCGCGCGAAGGCATGCGCGCGTTCATGGAAAGGCGGAAGCCCACGTTTCGGGGCCGCTAGTCAGGCGAACGGTTCGTAACACGGCCGGTCGGGGCCCCGGAGACCGAGCCCGCCGCCCACGGGCCGGGCTGCGCGCAAAGGGGGGTGCGCGCACCGCCATGCTGCGCTATGATGAAGGACGTTGAACGAGACAGAAACGGAGTGGCGCAGCGGTGACGGATCACAAAGGGCTGTGGTACGCGTTTTTGGCCTACGCAGGCTGGGGGCTTCTCCCTGCGTATTGGAACGTGTTCGAGCGGATGTCTCCGTATGAGCTCCTGTCGTATCGCATGGTGTTTTCGGCGCTGACCATCTGGATCTGGGTGGCGCTCGCGCGCCGCGCGCGAAGCGTGGCGGGCGTGATGCGCGACGGACGCCGGGCGCGGCTCATGGCGCTCGGCTCGCTCATGATCACGGTCAACTGGCTGACGTTCATCGTCGCGGTGAACACCGGGCATGTGGTGGAATCGAGCCTCGGATACTACATCAACCCGATTGTGAACGTCGTGTTCGGACTCCTCCTCTTTCGCGAGCGGCTCGACGGCTGGCAGTGGGGGGCGCTCGTCGTCGCCGTGGCGGGCGTGGGCATCATGATCGGAGCCTACGGACAGGTGCCGTGGCTGGCGCTCGCGCTCGCCGGCTCGTTCGGCCTGTACGGCGTGGTGAAAAAGCGCGTGGATGCAGACGCCGTGCAAAGCCTCACGTGGGAGACCACGCTCGCCCTGCCGCTTGCCGCTATGTACCTGGCCGCGGCGTTCGCCACGCATCGCGTGACGGTCACCGCGCTCGCGAGCTGGCAGATGGCGCTCCTCGTCTTGAGTGGCCTTTTCACGGCCGTGCCGCTCCTTCTCTTCGCCATGGCCGCCAAGCGGTTGAGCCTCGCGACCCTCGGCATGGTGCAGTACATTTCGCCCACCCTGCAACTCGTCATTGGCCTCGCGGTCGATCACGAGGCCTTCACGCGGGCCGACGCCATCGGGTTTGCGTGCATCTGGCTGGCGCTCGCGCTCTACACCATCTCTCTGGTGCAAAACGAGCGGCGCCATCGCGATGCCCGAGCGCATGGCCAGGCGGTGAGCGAGGCCGCGAAAGGGTGAACTGAATCCGTGAGAACCATGCTTCGGGCGACGCTCCGTTCGGCCATGTTGGACATCACGCCGCTTCGCGCGTCGCCCGCGTTTTTTCGGCTCTGGATGGGCAGCGGCATCTCGACCCTCGGGGGCACCATGACGCCCTTCGCGGTCATGTTGCAGGTGTATCGAGCCACGCACAGCACCCTCAATGTCGGGTTGACCGGCCTTGCCAGCGTGCTGCCAGGCGCGCTGTTCGTGCTTCTCGGCGGAAGCGTGGGCGATCGCGTCGATCGCCGCAAGCTCGCCCTTCTCGCCACAAGCGGGCAGATGCTCGTGTCGGCGCTCCTCGCTGTGCAGGCGCTCATGGCCTGGTCCGCGCTCTGGCTCATCTACGCACTCTTGTGCGCGCAGTCGTTGCTCGGAGCCATCAACGCCCCGGCGCGCCGGACGTTTGTGCCGCGCCCTTCTCGGCGCCATGTTGGCTGACCTCAGCGTCACCGTGCTCGGCGTGCCCACCGCGCTCCTGCCTGCGCTCGTCAGCGAGCGCTTCGGTGGCCGGCCGGAGACGCTCGGCCTGCTGATGGGCGCCACCGGCGTCGGCGGCCTCGTCATCCTTGCTCTGTCGGGCCCTGTGCGCCACATTCGGCCGAAGGCAAAGCGATTCTGGTCGCCTGTGCGGCCTGGGCCATCGCTGCGGCGGGCCTCGGGCTCGCCCCCTTCGTCTGGCTCTGCGTGGCCCTTCTGGGGTTCATGGGCGCAGCGGACTCCATCCTCGTGGTGATGCGCTCGACGCTCATCCAGCAAGGGACGCCGGACGGCCTGCGCGGACGCATTTCCAGCGTGGATTACCTGGTGGGGACCGGCGGCCCGCAGCTCGGCAATCTCCGCGCAGGGCTCGTGGGGAGCGCGCTCCCGCCCGGTGCGGCCATTGCCGTCGGCGGGCTTTCCACGCTGGCCGCCACCCTTTGCGTCGGCTGGTTCGTCCCCGAGCTGCGGAGGGCGCGGGCCGAAGACGGCCCGTGATGCTTCGCGCCGATGCGCGTCGGGGCAGGGACCGACTCACCAGCCGCGCCGATAGTCCTCGTCGGTGACGTGCTCCAGCCACTGAACGGGCGATCCGTCGAGCGCCTCCTGAATCGCCACGTGGCTCATGGCGTGTTCCGGAGAAGCGCCGTGCCAGTGGCGCTCGCCAGGCTCAAACCAGACGACGTCGCCCGGGTACACCTCCTGGACGGGCTCGCCTTCTCGCTGCACCCAGCCCACACCCTCCAGAATGATGAGCATCTGGCCAAGCGGATGCGTGTGCCACGCCGTGCGCGCGCCGGGCTCGAAGCGCACCACCGCCGCGCCGACGCGCGCCGGGGCTTCGGCGTGGAAGGCGGGCGTGACCGACACACGCCCCGTGAACGTCGCTTCCGGCCCGGCGTACGGTTTGCGATCTCGATTGCGCACGATTTTCATCTTGGTCTGGCGCCTCCTCTCAGGTCTCTGGCCACAACAGCGCCTTAATGGCCCGGCGCTCGTGCATCGCTCGGTACCCTTCCGCCACCTGGTCGAGCGGCAGTTCCAAATCGAACACCTTCCCGGGCTGAATCTTCTTCTCCCATACCAACTGGATGAGATGGGGCAGGTACTTGCGGACGGGCGCCGGGCCGCCGTGCAGATGAATCTGTTTGTAGAAGAGCGTCCGCCCGTCCAGGGACACGCCGTGAGGCACCCCGACGAAGCTCATGTGGCCCCCCGGGCGCGTGCACTGAATCGCCTGCGACATGGACTCCTGCGTGCCGACGCACTCGAGCACCGACTCCGCGCCGAGGCCGTCCGTCATCTCGAGCACGCGCTTCGCGCCTTCCTCGCCGCGCTCTTCGACGATGTCGGTTGCGCCGAATTCCTTCGCCAGGGCCTGTCGCTTTTCGTGCCGGCTCATGACGATGATGCGGGAGGCGCCCATCTGTTTCGCCGCGATCACGGCGCACAGGCCCACGGCCCCATCTCCGACCACCACCGCGGTCTTGCCAGGCCGCACCTCCGCCGCGTCGGCGGCGAACCAGCCCGTGCCCATGACGTCCGACAGGGTGAGGAGGCTCGGGATCAGCTCGCGATCCGGCACGCCCGGCGTGGGAACCAGGGTTCCGTCTGCCCACGGAATCCGCACGTATGGCGCCTGCGCGCCGGGGATGCTGCGCCGATTCACGCACGACGACGGATAGCCCGCTTGGCACAGCGGACAGGTGCCGTCGGTGGCGAAGAACGAGCCGATGACGAATTGACCGGGCCGAATCCGTTCGACGGCCGGGCCGACTTCTTCCACGACGCCCACGTACTCATGTCCCATTGGAATGGGGCGTTCGATGGGATTCAGGCCGCGATACGTCCACAGATCGGAGCCGCAGACGCATGTCGCCACGATGCGGAGGATGGCGTCGGTCGGCTCTTCGATGCGCGGCGTATCCCGCTCTTCGAACCGCACGTCATAGGGGGCGTGAATCACCGTGCCTTTCATGCACATGCCTCCTTAGGTTTCAGAATGATGGGTTTGCAGTTGCCCACCTATCATTGTTTCACACGCTTCGGCGTTTGGCGACGAGATTGGTCGTCAACCACACGCCAATTGTGCAATTGTACACAGCCGAACCCAAACTGTCCCACACATCGGCGTTTGGGTGGTCAAGTGGGAACCCCGGTCTCGTTGACGCCGCGTCCGCGACGTGATATGTTTGATTCTGACAATCCGCGTTCCGGAGGCAGATGCGATGGTCGTGCGAGCGGCGTTGAACAGGTTCGGCGCGCAAGCCCGAAGTGCGTCGCGCGCATGGCCTCGGTTCACTCGGTGAGGCGCAGAGGATGCGCTTCTCTGGGTGTGAAACACAGCTTCTTCTCACAAGAGGACCGGGCATGCCACACGAGGCATGCCTTTTGGTGTCTAGGAGGCATGTTGGGTGTTCCAAGTCTTGTGGAAATTGCGCCACTTTTTCTGGCAGGAGCGAAGGCGATACGGGCTCGCCGTGGGGCTCCTCTTGTTTCTCAACTTGGTTGAAATTCTCCCGCCGTATTTTGTCGGCCGCGCCGTCGATCTGATCAGCGAGCACGGGTTGACCGCGAGCTCGCTCGCCGAACTTGTCGGTTTTTTGCTCTTGACCATTGTCGTGTCGTATGTGTGCGGATTCACGTGGCAATATCAACTCTATTCGGGCGCTCGCACGCTCGAGTTGTCGCTGCGCAGGCGGCTGATGCAGCACTTCTTGCGCATGACGCCGCGCTTTTTTGAGCAGTATCGCACCGGCGACTTGATGGCGAGATCGACCAACGATCTGAACGCCGTCATGCAAACCGCCGGGTTTGGCATCCTGACGCTCATCGACTCGACCACGTGGTCGCTCACCATCCTCGTGACGATGGCGGTGGCGGACAGCTGGAAGCTGACGCTCGCGTCCCTTTTGCCCATGCCCGTCATTGCCATCTTGATGACGAAGTTCGGTCAGATTCTGCATGGGCGGTTTGAGCGCGCGCAGGACGCGTTCGGCGACATGAACGATCGCGTCCTGGAGACAGTGGCGGGCATCCGCGTGGTGCGGGCCTACGCGCAGGAGGAGAACGAGGAGAGGCGTTTCGCCGAGACCATGGAAGACGTCTACCGCAAAAATGCGGCGGTGGCCCAGATCGATGCCCTGTTCGATCCGACGATCAGCATGCTCGTCGGCGTCACCTACCTGATAGGCCTCGGATACGGCACGTACCTCGTCTTTCAAGGTCAGCTCACCGTCGGACAGCTGACGTCGTTCAACGTCTACCTCGGCATGCTCATTTGGCCCATGCTCGCGGTGGGGCAGCTCATCAACATCATGCAGCGAGGGAATGCCTCGCTGGATCGGGTGAACGAGGTGCTGGCGTATCCCCCGGATGTCGTGGACCAAGATGCGGCGCTCGTGGCTCATCGCATCGAGGACATCCGCTTTGAGCGGTACAGCTTCCGTTATCCCGCGTCGGACCGCGACAACCTCGTCGACATCGATCTCGTGGTCAAGCGCGGGGAGACCCTGGGCGTGGTGGGGCGCACGGGCAGCGGCAAATCGACGCTCGTGCGCCAGCTGCTGCGCGAATATCCGGTCGGGCACGCTGGGCGCCTGCTCATCAACGGGCAGCCCATCGAGCGGTTCCAGCTCGACGCCCTGCATCGTCTGATGGGCTACGTGCCGCAAAATCCGATGCTATTTTCTCGCTCCGTGAGGGACAACGTTCGCTTTGCGAAGCCCGATGCGTCGGATGAGGAAGTGCTTGAGGCGCTCGAGCTCGCGGGCTTCACGGAGGATCTCCCTCGCCTTCCGAACGGGCTCGACACGATGGTCGGCGAACGCGGCATCTCGCTGTCCGGCGGGCAGAAGCAGCGCATTGCGCTCGCCCGAGCGCTCATCCTGGACCCGGACGTGCTCATCCTCGACGACGCCATGTCCGCCGTCGATGCGCGCACGGAGGTGCACATCCTGCGGTCCATCCGGCGCGTGCGGCAGGGGCGGACGACCATCATCGTCAGCCACCGCATGCCGGCCGTTCAGCACGCGGATCGCATCGTGGTACTCGACGACGGCCGCATTGCCGAAGAGGGCACGTTTCAGGAGCTCATGCGCTTGAACGGGTGGTACGCGCAGCAATATCTGCATCAGCAGGCCTTCGGTGAGGCCGAGGCGGATCTGCTCGCCGAGGGAGTCGCGGAGGAGGCTGTCGAAGAAAGGGGGGCTTTGCGGTGAAGCGCAAGAAAATTGGCAGCGTGGGCTATCGGCTCCTGCAGTACGCGGCCCACGCCAAGGGCGCCATCGTGCTCGCGCTCGTCTGTTTGGCGCTCGCCGTGACTGCGCAGCTCGCGGGGCCCTTTGTGGCGAAGGATATCATCAACCGCTACATCGTCGGCGTGCAGCAGGTGTGGTATGAGGTTCCGCCCCACACGGAGGGCGCGGTCGCGGTGGACGGCGCCTGGTTTGCCCGGGCGGACCGGTTGGCCCCGGGCGCGCGCCGCGACAATCCGCACACCTTTGCCACCATCGGAACGTCCGGTTATTTTCTTCCTGGGGAGATTCAGGCGATTGCCCCCGGTCCGCGGCCCGGCGCGATACGGGAAGAAACGCACGGCCGCTGGCGCGTGGTCAGCGCGAACCCGCTCACGCGAGCCCAAGCGTTCGCCTTCTATCGGCCTGAAGTCCCCCGCGTGATCCGGATGGCGCTCCTGTACTTCGCCCTGCTCGCGTCGTCCGCCGTGTTTTTGTACGGGCAGCAGTATTTGTTGGAGATCTCGGCAAACCGCATCCTGGTCCGCATGCGCCGAGACGTGTTCCACAAGATCCACTGCCTGCCGATCTCGTACTTCGATCGCGTGCCGGCGGGAAAAATTGTGTCGCGCGTGACCAACGACACCGAGTCCATCCGCGATTTTTACGTGCAGGTCGTTGCCAACGTGCTTTCCAGCGGGGTGATGATGCTCGGCATTTACATTGCGCTCTTCATCCTCAACGTCCACCTGGCGCTGTTGGCGTGTGCGCTGGTGCCGGTGCTCGTGGCCTGGATCTGGATCTACCGGCGCCTCACGGTGTCCGTAAACCTGCGCGTTCGCCAGTTGCTCTCCGAGATCAACGCCATGCTGAACGAGTCCATCCAGGGCATGCCCATCATCCGCGCCTTTAACCGCGAGGCGCGGACGGCCGACGAGTTTGGCGAGATGAACCAGGCCTACTACGAGGGCCAGACGCGGCTCTTGAGGGTCAACGCAGCCACGGGCTACAACCTGGCGGGCGTCCTGCGCAACCTGTTCTTCGCCGCCATCATCGCCTGGTTCGGCTGGCGATCCCTGCACCTCGAGCCCATCGTCTCGCTCGGCGTGCTGTATGCGTTCGTCGATTACCTAAACCGCTTGTTTCAGCCTATCACGCAGGTCGTCAACCAACTCGCCACGCTCGAACAGGCTCGGGCTTCGGCAAAGCGCGTCTTCGAGCTCCTCGACGAACCTGGCGTGGAGCCTGAATACGGCGCCATCCCGCGCTTTCGCGGCGAGGTCGAGTTCGAGCACGTCTGGTTCTCGTACGACGGCGAGCATCCTGTGCTGCGCGATATCACGTTCACGGCGCAGCCCGGGCAGACCGTCGCGCTCGTCGGACACACCGGCTCGGGCAAGAGCTCCATCATGAATCTCTTGTTTCGCTTCTACGATCCGGACCGCGGCGCGATTCGCATCGATGGCCAGGACATCCGCGAGATTCCGCCGCAAAAGCTGCGGCAACATATGGCCATCGTGCTGCAGGATCCGTACCTATTCACCGGGACCATCGCGTGGAACGTCGGGCTTGGGGACGAGCGCGTCACGCGCGATCGCATCGAGCGGGCGCTCCGCGACGTGGGGGCGGATCGGTTGTTGAGAAACGTGCCCGGGGGCCTTGACGAGCCGGTGCTCGAAGGCGGCAGCACCCTTTCCGCCGGCGAGCGCCAGCTCATCTCCTTTGCGCGCGCGCTGGCGTTCGATCCGGCCATCCTCGTGCTGGATGAGGCCACCGCGAGCGTCGACAGCGAGACGGAGCGCATCATCCAAGACGCGCTCCAGGTGCTGAAGCGCGGCCGCACGACGTTCATCATCGCCCACCGCCTGTCCACCATTCGCGACGCCGATCTCATCCTGGTGCTCGACAAGGGCGAGATCGTGGAACGCGGGACGCACGAGGAGCTGATGGCGCTCGGCGGCCGCTATCGACAGATGTACGAGCTGCAGACGAAAGCGCTCGGCGTCACAGGTTGACCACGGCGCGCCCCTGCATCTGACCCGCGAGGATCTGCCTCAGGGCGCTGTCGAGATCGTCCAAGCGGATGTCGTGCCCGATGTGCCGGAGCGCGTCCTCGCTGGGCTTCCACGGGCCGGCGAGACGGCTCCAGATCTCGCGGCGCGTCTGCATGTCGAGCCACACGGAGTCGATGCCGATGATGGCCGCCTGGCGGCGGAGGAACGGAAACACGCTCGCGGTGAAGTCCGGCCCGCCCGTGTAGCCGCTGATGGCGATCACGCCGCCATATTCGAGGCGCTGCAGCAGGTGAGGGACGTATTTTCCCGAGACGGGATCGATCACGCCGGCATAGCGCGTCCTGGCGTTCAGGTACGACTCGCCTTCTTGCAAGAAGAGGGCGTCGGGGTGCACGACGTCGTCCGCGCCAAGCGCCGTAAGCCACGCACGGGCTTCGCCCTTCCGCGTCGACGCCACCACGCGATAGCCGGCTCGCTTGGCGATGGCAATGCCGGTGGCACCGACGCCGCCGGTGGCGCCTGTCACAAGGAGGGTGCCCATGGCGGGGGAGACGCCGTTTTGCTCCATGCGATACAGCGACAGCGCGGCGGTGAATCCGGCGGTGCCGAGCACCATGGCGTCGCGCAGCGACAGGCCGTCGGGGAGGGGGACCACCCAATCGGCGGGCACGCGCGCGTATTCGCTAAAGCCGCCGAAATGGCCCGTGCCGAGGTCGTAGCTCGTGCAGATCACGGCGTCGCCCGGGCGGAAGCGGGCATCCCGCGACTCGACGACTTCGCCGGCGAGATCGATGCCGAGGACCATGGGATAGCGCGTGACGAGGCGACTCGCGGGTTGCGAGCAAATGCCGTCCTTGTAGTTGACGCTCGAGTAGCGGACGCGGATGAGCACGTCCCCCTCCGGCAGCTGGTCGAGGGTGAGCTCGCGGACACCCGAGCGGTGGGTCTGACCGTCTTGTTCCACCATATACGCGCGAAATGCGGTCACATCGATTCTCTCCCTTCGGTGGAAGATGGGGCGCATCACGGTGCCGATGCGCCCTTCGGTTTGACGCCGATGTGGTGGAGCAGGAATGCGTGGATCTCCGCGGACTCGCGCAGATGCTCGAGCCTTCCGGACGAGCCGAAGTGCCCGGCGCCCATGTGCGTTTTGAGCACGAGCGCTTCTTCGCCCACCTTGGTGGCGCGCAGTTTCGCCACCCACTTGGCCGGCTCCCAGTAGGCGACGCGGGGATCGTTGAGCCCCGTGGTGACGATGAGGTGCGGATACCGCTTCGGCTCGACGTTGTCGTACGGGCTGTACGACTTCATGTAGAAGTAGTACGTCTCCTCTCGCGGATCGCCCCACTCGTCCCATTCGAGCGTCGTCAGCGGGATGGTCGGATCGAGCATGGTGGTGACCACGTCGACGAACGGCACGCCTGCCGAGATGGCGGCGAACCGGTCGCCGCCCATGTTGGCCACGGCACCCATGAGCAGGCCGCCCGCAGATCGCCCGTCGGCCGCAAGTTTGTCGGGCGAGGTGTAGCCCTGACGGATGAGCGCGTCCGCACAGGCGATGAAGTCGGTGAACGTGTTCTTCTTCTGCAACATCTTCCCGTTCTCGTACCAGTGGCGCCCCATCTCCGATCCGCCGCGGACGTGCGCGATGGCGTAGATCACGCCGCGATCGAGCAAGGGGAGAAGGAGCGTCGGCATGAACGTGGGGTCCAAGTTGGCGCCGTAGGACCCGTAGCCGTAGAGAATGCACGGCGCCGGGCCTTCGCGGCGCGCGTCCTTGCGAGCCACGATGGAGATGGGGACCTCCACGCCGTCGCTCGCCTTCGCCCAGAGTCGCTCCTGCACGTAGTCCGACGGGTTGTACGGACCGTTCACTGGCTGGCGGTGAAGCTCGGTCCTCGCGCCGGTGACGGGATCGAGCGCGTAGGTGGTGCGAGGCGTGAGGAACGATTCGTATTGGATGAGCACCTCGCGGGTGTCGTAGCGGCGATTGGCCGACACGGACACCGTGTAGAGCGGCTCATCCCACTCGAGCCGCGCGAGGCGCCCGTTCGCGAACGTCCAAATCTGCGACAAGCCGCCTTCCCGGCCCTCGATGACGACGGCCTCTCGAAACGGGTGCACGCCGGTGAGGTATCGAGCGCCGTCGTACGGGAAGAGCTCCTCCAAGCGATGGTCCTGGCACGGCGCGACGGGATGGCGAAACAGGCTGAAGTTCGGGCGATGGAGGTTGGTCAGGACGAGAAAGGCGTCTTCCCAGTGTTCGAGTTCGTACTCCACCTTGGCCTCGCGCGGGCGGAACACCGTCCACGCGCCGAGCGGCTCGTCGGCCGGCAGATAGCGGACCTCCGTCGAGGTCTTTGTGGACGAGGTGAGGAACAGATACTTGCCGCTCTGCGACTTCGCGAGCGTGAGAATGCAGGTCTCGTCGTCCTCCTGATACAAAAGCTCGTCCTCCTCGACCGAATGGCCGAGCTTGTGCCGATATAGGCGGTATGGCCGCTGGGCCTCGTCCACGGTGATGTAGAACAGGTATTCCCCGTCCGTGCTCCAGGCGACGCTCTCGTCGATGAACACGCCTTCGATGCGATCCGGCAGCATCTCGCCCGTGTCGAGGTCCTTGACGAAAAGCGTGTACCGGTCCGTGCCGTCGCGGTTTTCGAGGTACGCGAGACGCCTTTCATCGGGGCTCACGGCGAGCACGCTGACGCTCAGGTAACCGCCGTCGGCGAGTTGATTGACGTCGAGCACCACCTCCTCCTCCGCGTCCGCCAGCGCTTCTCGAGAGTCCGAGCGCTTGCGCGCGTGAATGGGATACTGCAAGGACTTTTCCATGCGCGTGTAGTAGTAGTACTGGTCTCCCTGAACGGGGACCCGCTCCTCCGCATCGGGGATGCGAGCTACCATATCGTCGTATAGCTCGTCCGTGAGCGGCTTCACGCGCTCCATGAACCACCGGTAGTATGTATTCTCGTCTTCGAGATACTGGATCACATCGGGGTTGTCGCGCTCCCGGAGCCAATAGTAGGGGTCGATCCGACGGTCTCCGTGGATCTCGAGCACTTTGGGAATCGCTTTTGCCTTCGGCGCTTCCATGCGGTCACTCCTTCGCGGCGTTGATGGCGGTTTCAACGCGATTTCAAGCCTTCACGAGTATCATATCATGCGGCGTTTGCTGGCGCCTGTCGCCAGTCAACATGGGGGTGGATGGCTTGCGCAAGCTGTTTCCCTATCTGCGGCCGTACCGGCTGCGCATCGTTCTCATCGTGACGTTCATCTTCCTGCAGGTGCTTGGCAACCTGTATTTGCCGACGCTGATGTCCGAGATCGTCGACAACGGAGTCTTGAAAGGCAACCTGCCGTACATCGTTCGCATGGGCGGGTTCATGCTCGGCGTTTCCATCGTCGCGGTTGGCTTTTCCATCACCGCCAGTTACCTGTCCTCGCAGACGGCCGCGAGCTTCGGCAAGCACCTTCGGCGCGACCTGTTTGCGCACGTGCAGACGTTTTCGCTCGAGGAGATCGACCGCTTTTCGACGGCGTCGCTCATCACGCGCACCACCAACGATATCACGCAGGTGCAGCAGTTGGTCAACATGATGCTGCGCATGATGATCATGGCGCCGCTCAACTGCATCGGCGGCGTGCTGATGGCCGTGTACACGGACGCAAAGCTTTCGCTCGTCGTGTGGCTGATGCTTCCGGTGCTCGCGGGCGTGATTGTGCTCGTGTTTGGACGGGCAAGCCGGCTGTTCCGCCTCATGCAGGGCAAGATTGACGTGCTGAACCGCGTGTTGCGCGAAAATCTGACGGGCATTCGCGTCATCCGCTCGTTCAACCAGGTGGCGCGCGAGGCGGAGCGGTTCGATCGCGCCAACGCTGACCTCACGGACACCACCACCCGCGTGCAGAAGATCATGGCCGCGCTGTCGCCGGCGCTGATGCTCATCATCAACCTGGCCGTGATCGCCATTCTCTGGTTCGGCGGCATCCGCGTGGCGGATGGGAAGATGGAAATTGGCTCGCTGATGGCGTTCATCCAGTACGTCACGCAGCTCTTGTTCGCCATCATGATGGTGTCGATGATGTTCTTCATGATCCCGCGCGCGAACGCGTCCGCGAACCGCATCTGGGAGGTCTTGTCGAGCGAGACGCGGATCCAAAACCCCAAGTCGCCGAGGTCGGAGCCCCAGGCCGCCGGACTCGTCGAGTTCCGCGGCGTGACGTTTCGGTATCCCGGCGCGGAGGCGCCAGCGCTGTCCGACATTTCGTTTGTCGCAAGGCCGGGTGAGGTGACGGCCATCATCGGCGGGACCGGATCGGGCAAGTCGACGCTCGTGAGCCTGATTCCCCGCTTCTACGACGTGGAGTCCGGGAGCGTGCTCGTCGGCGGGATGGACGTGCGCGAGTGGGACCAGGAGGCGCTGCGCGGGCAGATTGGCTACGTGCCGCAAAAATCGGTGCTCTTCAGCGGCACCATCGCCAACAACATTCGGGTCGGCCGGCAGGACGCGAGCGACGACGAGGTGCGCGAAGCTGCCCGCATTGCCCAGGCCCTCGAGTTCATCGAGCAGATGCCCGATGGCTTTGACGCAGTGGTGGAACAGGGCGGGAGAAACCTCTCGGGAGGTCAGAAGCAGCGGCTCTGTATCGCCCGGGCGCTTGTGCGCCGAGCCCCCATCTATATCTTTGACGACAGCTTTTCCGCGCTCGACTTCCGGACGGATGCGCGCCTCCGGCAGGCGCTGCGCGAGGCCGTCCGGGATGCCACGGTGATCATCGTCGCACAGCGGGTGAACACGATTCGCGATGCCAACCAAATCGTTGTGCTCGACGAGGGGCGCGTGGCGGGCATGGGCACGCACGAGGAGTTGCTCGCCAGCTGCCAGGTGTACCGGGAGATTGTGCGGTCGCAACTCGGGGAGGAGGTCACAGCATGAGCCAGGATCGGCGAGAGATACAGGCCATGCGGCCGCCCATGCCGATGCGCCACGGGGGCATCAGGCCGGGCATGCCTGTGCAGAAACCGAAGGACTTCGGCGGCACCGCGCGGCGCCTCATGCGGTACTTTCGGCCGCACGCCTGGCGCATCGCGCTGGTGTTCATCATGACCGTGCTCGGGACGCTGTTTTCCATCCTGGGTCCGGACGTCATGAAGGGCATCACGAACGATCTCGTCGCAGGGCTGCGCCACGAGTGGATGCATTTGCCCGGTCCTGCGTTTCGGTGGGGCGACATCTTGCGGATTCTCGAGGAACTGACAGGTCTGTATGTGCTGTCGAGCCTGTTCAGTTACTTGCAGCAGTACATGATGGCCGGCGTCGCTCAGAAGACGGTGTACGCTCTTCGCCGGGAAGTCTATGCGAAGCTGGAGCGCCTGCCGCTCTCGTTCTTCGACGGGCGCCCCATCGGCGATGTGATGAGCCGGTTTGTCAACGACTTCGACAACATCGGCAACACGCTGCAGCAGGCGTTGCTCCAGTTTGTGTCGAGCATCGTGACGTTTGTCGGCGTGATCGCCGTGATGATTTCCATCAGTCCGCTCATGACCCTCGTGATGTTTCTGACGCTGCCTTTGTCGTTTTACGTGACGCGATTCGTCACGAAGCGGTCGCAAGGCTTCTTTGTCGGGCAGCAGCGGTCCCTGGGACTTTTGAACGGCCACATCGAGGAGATGTACACCGGTCACGCCATTGTGCGCGCGTTCAACATGGAGCGGCGGGCGCTGGAGACGTTCGATCGGCACAATGAGGCGCTGTACGAATCCGGTTGGCGAGCGCAATTCGTCTCGGGGCTCATCTTCCCGCTCAACAACTTCATCGGTAACCTGGGTTACGTATTGGTCAGCGTGATCGGCGGACTGTTTGTGGCGCGCGGCACCATCAGCATCGGCGATATCCAGGCGTTCATCCTGTACGCGCGCCAATTCTCGCAGCCCATCACCCAGTTGTCGAGCATTTCCAACGTCATTCAGTCGACCATCGCGTCCGCGGAGCGGATCTTCGAGCTGTTGGATGAGCCGGAGGAGGCCCCGGATCCCGAGCATCCCGTTCGCCTGAGGGAGCCGCGCGGCGCCGTGGCGTTTCACCACGTTTCGTTCCGCTACAAAGAGGACCAACCGCTCATCGAGGACCTCAACCTCGAGGTCGAGGCGGGCCAGACGGTGGCCATCGTCGGTCCGACCGGCGCCGGGAAGACGACCCTGGTCAACCTGCTGATGCGGTTCTACGACGTGCGCGAGGGGGCCATCACCATCGACGGCGTCGACATCCGCGACATGACGCGCGCGGATCTGCGCAGCCTCTTTGGCATGGTGCTCCAGGACACGTGGCTGTTCCACGGCTCCATCCGCGACAATATCGCGTACGGAAACCCCGGCGCGAGCGACAAGGAGATCCGGCGCGCAGCGCGGGCGGCGCGCGCGGACCACTTCATTCGCACGCTGCCGGACGGTTATGAGACCGTCATCAACGAAGAGGCGTCGAACCTGTCGCAGGGACAAAAGCAGCTCATCACGATTGCTCGCGCCATCTTGGCCGATCCCGCCATTCTCCTGCTTGACGAAGCCACGTCGAGCGTGGATACGCGCACGGAACTGCTGATCCAAGAGGCGATGCAGCGGCTGATGGAGGGCAGGACGAGTTTTGTCATCGCGCACCGGCTGTCCACCATTCAGAACGCGGATCAGATCCTCGTCATGAACCACGGGCGCGTGATCGAGCAGGGTACGCACCGCGAATTGCTCGAGAAGGGCGGCTTCTACGCCGAGTTGTACCGCAGCCAGTTCGCCGGATCGAGCGTCGACGAAGCTCTGCGCGAGGCGTCCCGAAGCGGCACGGCACCCATCAGCAGTTCGTGATCTGAAAGTGGATGAAAAAGGAAGAGAGTGGGCAAGCTAGGGTCGTCGAATTTCGGATGGAGGCGATGACGCATGGGGCCCGCTCTTCTCGTTTCTATGGCGCTCTTCGGATGGTCGCATCTGCACACGCTCTTTGCTTCCGCCGCGACGCGACAGGCGGTGTACGGGCCGGTGGTGCACGCCGTTCGCCTGGACCAGGCTCATCACGTGGTGACCGTCGATCTCCGGCCGGTGGCCGGACCTCGCGTGGCGCCGCCTCTGGAAGCGACGGATGGCCGCGGCGTTACGGCGCCCATCTCCCCGGACGCGTACACGGATGGCCGGGCGATCACGGCACCCGTGTCTCCAGACGCCTACACGGACGGCCGGAACACGGGCCGCGCGTTGCGCGCCCAGCGTGGCTCGCTCGTGCTGTCGGTGCCGCTCGGCTGGGAGCTCGACGTCGAGGGCATGGAGGCCGACAGGTGCGAAGTGCGCACGTCAGATCTCGCAAACCCGGCGTTTCCATCTATCCAGGGTGCGGCGGATCGGCCGCATCGCCGTTTCCTGCTCGGGCATCCTGGCACGTACCGCCTCGTGACCGTCGACGCTGGGCAGGTGACGCGCGTCCTCGACACCGTCGTCGTGTCGCCCCATCTCCGCGAACCGGTCATCGGCGCACCGTGATGGGGCCGCATCTCGCGGCACCGAAGCTCACCGGATCTGGGCGACGAGCATCCCGAAGTACGTCGGTCGCTCGTAGGACAACACGCGCGGGTGCCGCTCATCCCTCGGCACGGCACCTGCGAGAACCAATGCCTGCCATATGCCGTCTGGCCGGGCGTTTTGGATCATCTCGGCCGGAAATTCCGCCAAGCGTTCCAGCTCTCCCGCGGCGATGGCGCGTTCGACCTCCGCATCGAGCCTCGCGGCGTCCTCGTGGTAGCCGTACGGGCCGTCTTCCGCGTGCGCGTGCGCCCAATCGCAGCTCGCGATGACCGCCGCCCGGCGACCGAGCGCGCCGCACGCCGCGCGCACGGCTTGACCCAGGCGAACGTGGTCATGAAATGGGCGGGATGGCGCCGTCTGAAGGACCACCACCGGTCGATCCGGCATGAAGGAAAGCGGGATCATGGTTCCCCAGTCGAGGGGGAGGGTCGAGAGAGGGCCTTCTGCGGTCGCGAAGTTGAGCACGGCGAGCGGCAGCTCGGGCGAAGCGATTTTTGCGATTTCCCGCGCGAGTTCGCGGTCGACGGCGCGGCGCATGTGTACGCGGTTGCCCTTGTCGAGTCGGTGCGATCGCACCATCCATGCCGCGGTCTGTTCGCTGAGCTCGCCTTCCATGTAGGCGCTTGCGCTGAGGGTGAATTGCCCCTCGGCTCGGATGCCGTGCGGCGTGATGACGATGAACGCGTCGGGATCGGCGCTTTGCGCAGCGCGCCCCAGCTCGACGAGGCTCGCGCGGGTTTGGGACATCCGATCCGGGCCGTCGCCCGCGAGTTCAGGGAGAATCGGCAGTCCATGGGGTGCGATGGCCGCAAATACGATGCTCATCGAATCGCCTCCTGACGCCACTGTAGACCAAATCTCGCGACGATACCAGATTTGGCTCACGCAAGAGAAGTGGCTACAATACAGTCAGAGGAGCCAGACGGCCGGGGGCGATGGGGAATGCCGAAGAGTCGAGAGCAGGCGTTCAACGAGATTGTTCGCAGGGTTCGCAAGGAGTGCTTCGGCAAGGGACCGGAGCGGATTCACACGGTGTTTGTCGAGAACATGGCCATCTCCGTGCTGCAGGGCAACCTGACCCCGACGGAAAAGTTCATCAGCCGGACGCCCGAGGGGGCCGAGATGGTGCGCGTGGCTCGGACCAGCATGATTCAGGAGCTGTACAAGCGCAAGGTCCCCGAGGGCCTGGAGGAGGTTGCCGGATCCAAGTTTCTGCACCTGTTTTCCGATTTCAAGGTCGAGGAGGATATGGGCGTCTCGGTGTTCATCTTTGAGCGCCCCATCCCGCGAGATCCGCTGCCGGACGGCGAGCCGCGATTCGGGAAACAAGGAAATCCAGCGCAAGAATCCGCAGATTGAGTTGTATTCGGTTTCAGTGCACGCGTGGTATAATAGCGTTGCGTGGCGGGTGCATTCGCGTGAGTGGGCGCGCTACGAACAATTGGCTCGGCGCTTGAATGGTTGGCCTGTAGGTTCTGCAGGCGAACACATCGGCACAAGTTGACCGCAGAAGCGGCAATTTGTGTCCTTTTTTGTGCGCGCTAGGCATGGGTAATTATGGATCCGGTTTTGCGTATGAAGCTTGTGGCGCTGCACAAGGTAAGATTGGGCAAGGTGGAATCCAGAAGAGCGCTGAGCAGAAAAGGGTGAGAGTCGAATGAGCAACGGGTTCTTGAGTCCAGCGGAGATTGCGCAACTGGCGGTGGAAGTCGGTGAAAAGAAGGCGAAAGAAACGTGGTGGAAGCTGCTCATTCTCGGCATTCTGGCAGGCGCGTTCATCGCGCTCGGATTCCTCGTCGACATCCGAGTGACGGCAAGCTTGCCGGATAGCCTGGCGTCCATCAAAAGCCTGATCGGCGGCGCCGTGTTTCCGGTCGGCCTCATGCTTGTGGTCATCGCGGGCGGCGAACTCCTGACCGGCAACATGATGACGGTGCCCATCGCCGTGCACGCGGGCCGCGCGAGCATCGGAGGTCTCGTGTACAACTGGTTCTGGGTGCTGATTGGAAACCTTTTGGGTTCGCTGTTTGTGGCGGGCGCGTTCGGCGTCGGCGCGCATCTGTTGACGGCGGACCCGTTTAAGGCGACCGTCATCGCCATTGCGACGGCCAAGGCGAAATTGGCGTTTGGCCCGACCATTCTATCCGCCATTGGGTGTAACTGGCTGGTGTGCCTCGCGGTCTGGATGGCGTACGGCGCGAAGGACATCGTGAGCAAGATCTTCGCCATCTGGTTTCCCATCATGGCGTTCGTGGCCATCGGCTTCCAGCACGTCGTGGCGAACATGTTCGTGTTGCCGGCCGGCCTCTGGGTCGGCGCCGACTACTCGTGGGGCAAGATCATCGAGGAGTGGTGCGGCGCGTTCATCGGCAACGCCATCGGCGGCTGGATCTTCACAGCGCTTGCCTACTATCTTGTGTACCTGACGAAGTCCCGCCGCGAGGCGTGACACGTCCACTCGAACGCCCGCCCGCCATCGGCCGCGCCCTCTCCACGGGGCGCGGCGCGTTTACGCGGCCGTCTGTCTCCTCTCGCGCGCAAACTGAAAGACAAGGGGGATATCGCCATGATCGATATCAGGACCGAGGCACAGGCCGAGGCTCGGACTGTTCTGCTCGAGATCGACGGCAAGGCGGTCACCGTGGATCGCGGCGCGTCGGTGCTCGACGCCATTCTGTCCACGGGCCAGGAGCATCCACACGTCTGTTATCATCCAGCGCTCGGCCCCATTGAAACGTGCGACACCTGCATCGTCGAGATCGACGGCAAGCTGATGCGCGCGTGTTCCACACCTGTCGAGGACGGCATGAAGGTGCGGACCAAGTCCGTGGCCGCGCGGTACGCCCGCAAAGAGGCGATGGACCGCATTCTGAAAAACCACGAACTGTACTGCACGGTGTGTGACAACAACAACGGCAACTGCGTGCTGCACAACACTGTGATGCAGATGGGCGTGGAGCATCAGGCGTATCCGTTCACCCCAAAGCCGTACGAGGTGGACATGTCGAACCCGTTTTACCGGTATGATCCACAGCAGTGCATTCTTTGCGGCCGCTGCGTCGAGGCGTGCCAAAACCTGCAGGTGAGTGAGGTTCTCTCCATCGCGTGGGATCGCGAGGTGCCGCGGGTCATCTGGGACAACGACGTCCCCATCAACGAATCGTCGTGCGTGTCGTGCGGACACTGCGTGACCGTGTGCCCAACCAACGCGCTGATGGAAAAGTCCATGCTTGGGGAGGCGGGCTTTCTCACGGGTATCGAGAAACCGACGCTGGACAAGATGATCGACATCACCAAGAAGGTCGAACCTGGTTACTCGTCCATCTTCGTCGTCTCCGAGATCGAGCACGAGATGAGAGAGGCGCGGATCCGGAAGACCAAGACGGTCTGCACGTACTGCGGCGTGGGGTGCGCGTTCGACGTCTGGACGAAGGATCGGCACATTTTGAAGGTCGAGCCGCAGATGGAGGCGCCGGTCAACCAGATCTCTACGTGCGTGAAGGGCAAGTTCGGCTGGGACTTCGTGAATAGCCCAGACCGCCTGACCAAGCCGCTGGTGCGCAAGGGCGATCGGTTCGTGGAGGTGAGCTGGGACGAGGCGCTTGACGTGATCGAACGGCGCATCAAAGACATCCAGGCCCAGCATGGGTACGATGCGGTGGCGTTTATCTCGTCGTCCAAGGCGACCAACGAAGAGAACTACCTGATGCAGAAGCTGGCGCGCGCCGTCATGCACACGAACAACATCGACAACTGCTCGCGCTATTGCCAGTCGCCCGCGACCGAGGCACTGCGGCGGACCATGGGGCTCGGCGGCGACACGGGATCCATCAAGGACCTGGAGCTGGCCGATCTCGTCCTCATCGTCGGCGCCAACCCCGCCGAGGCGCATCCGGTGCTTTCGACCCGCCTCCGCCGGGCCCAGAAAAAGCGCGGCCAGAAGCACATCGTGGCCGACGTGCGACGCAACATCATGGCGACACGCGCGGATCTCTTCATCCAGCCGCGCCAGGGCACGGACTTGGTCTGGTTGTCCGCGGTGACGAAGTACATCATTGACCAGGGCAGGCACGACGAGGCGTTCCTGCGGGATCGCGTCAACGGCTTTGACGAATACGTGAAGTCGCTGGAGAAGTTCACCCTGGACTATGCGAGCGAGGTCTGCGGCCTTCGCAAAGAGGAGATCATCCGCGTGGCCGAGATGATCATGGAGGCGGAGCGCGTCGCGGTCTGCTGGGCCATGGGTGTGACGCAGCACCGCGGCGGCAGCGACACGTCGACCGCCATCTGCAACCTGCTCTTGGTGACGGGGAACGTGGCGCGGCCGGGCACGGGCGCGTATCCGCTGCGCGGCCACAACAACGTCCAGGGAGCCGGCGATATGGGCTGCGCACCTCCGTTTTTGCCGGGCTACGAGCGCGTGGACAACGAAGCGCAGCGGCGCAAGTGGGAAAAGCTGTGGGGGGTCGAGCTGCCGACGACGCCCGGACTCAACAACCATCAGATGGTGGACGCCATCCACGAAGGCAAGCTGAAGGCGATGTACCTCTGCGGTGAGGACATGGCGGTGGTCGATTCCAACGCCAACTACGTGGAGGACGCCTTCCGGAAGCTCGAATTCTTCGTGGTCCAGGACGTCTTCCTCTCGAAGACCGCCCAGTTCGCTGACGTCGTCCTTCCAGCGGCACCGAGCCTTGAGAAGGAGGGCACGTTCACCAATACGGAGCGGCGCATACAGCGCCTGTACAGGGTCCTGGATCCGCTCGGCGATTCCAAGCCGGACTGGGAGATCATCCAGATGGTCGCCAATCGGTTCGGGGCCAACTGGCACTACTCGTCCCCTCGGGAGATCTTCGAGGAGATGGCGAGCGCGGCCGATCTGTTCCGCGGCGCGTCGTACGACCGCCTCGAGGGCTACCAGAGCCTGCAGTGGCCCGTGCTTCCGGACGGCACCGATACGCCACTTTTGTACACGGATGGGTTCGCCTTCCCCGACAAGAAGGCTCGCTTGTATCCGGTCGACTGGACGCCGCCCATCGAAGTCGGCGAGGAGTACGACCTCGAACTGAACAACGGGCGTTTGCTCGAGCACTTCCACGAAGGCAACATGACGAGCCGCGTGCCGGGCATCCATGAGAAGGTGCCGGAGACGTTCGTCGAGATCTCGCCGGAGCTCGCGAAGGAGCGCGGCGTGACGGACGGCGCGCTGGTGCGCCTCGTGTCGCCGTACGGCAGCATCAAGGTGCGCGTCACCGTGACGGATCGCGTCTCCGGGAAACACGTGTACGTCCCGCTCTTGTCCCACGCGGACGAAGAGGCGGTCAACCGCCTTACGTCGAGCGATCACGACACGGTCACCTACACGCCGGCTTACAAGGAGATGCGCGTCCGCATGGAGGTCATCCAATCGTGCGGCGAGCCGCCCGTGAAGCGCGGCAACTTCCGCCTGGGCAAGCCGAACCCGCAGCCCGGCGTGAACGTCGAACAAAAGTGGGCGCGCAAGGACTACGTACCGCTGGTGACGGATCGCGCGCTCGTGAAGGAGGGTTGAGCCGTGGCGGAACCCATTCGGGTCATTGAGCGACGGGAGGAGACGCTCGAGGAGCGGCGGCAGCGCGTCCTCGAGCGCCTGGCGGATGCGGTGGTCCACGAGGAGCGGGCCGCGGAGCGGTTGATTCAGCTCGTGGCGCTGGCGGAAGACAAAGGGCTGCTGCCGATGTTGACCGCACTGCTCGAACGCGGAGACCGCGTGCTGGCCCACGTCGTGGATTTGCTGGCTCGCGATGAATATACGTCTGCTCTGCAGAACGCCATCGGGCTCGCGCAAGCGCTGGGGAAATTCAACCCGGATGTCTTGGCCAAGCTCGTGGACGGCCTCGCGGGCGGGCTGGCGGATGCGAACGAGGCGACGGCGGCAGACCGAAAGCCGCTCGGCGTATTCGAATTGCTCGCTCTGTTGAAGGATCCAAATGTATCTTATTCAATTCGTTTCCTTCTTCGCTTCCTGTCCGGCATGGGGAAGGCCCTTCAGTCGCCGGGATCGTCCGATTGACGGCGCAATTTCTCGGGAAATGTCGAATGAGAAAGGCCGCGGTGTCCACCCGCGGCCTTTCTCATTAGATCTCGAGCCATTGGCGATATCGCTTCAACAACGTTACAGGACCACCCAAATGCATTAAATATTTCATTTTCGAACCGTCCTTGAGCACCAGTGCGGTGGCGCCCGTCGCGTGATGCCTGCCGATCTCGGCCACGCCGTACCTCGGTCCGAGAGAGGCCACCATGCCGTGATCGTGGTAGACAAAGGGCAGAGGGGGGCGTCCGTGTGCACTTCGGACGAGGTTTGCCCCGAGGTGGTGGCCCATCTGTTCGGCCACCTGTCCAGTGGGCGGCAGGACGTGGCCATGCGCGTCGGTGAACCGCGCACAATCTCCAACGACGTACACTTGATCGGCGCCCCGGGCCATCAGAAACTCGTTCACGTCGACTCGGTTTCGAGCGTCCACCGGAAGCCCCGCTTCCTTCAGGAGATCGGGCGCCTCGACGCCTCCTGTCCAGACCAGGGTGCCTGCCTCGAGTCGTTTGCCCGAGGCGAGGCGATACGCCTGCGGTTCTGCGCCCGCCACGCGCTCGTTGAGGATCAGTTCGACTCCGCGTTCGACGAGCTTCGCTTGGGCCACGGCTCGGAGCTCGTGGTCCACGTCGGGCAGGATCTCGGCGTGCGCATGAATCAAGCCGAGGCGCAAGTCCTCAAGCGGCAGCCTGCGTTCGCGCAACCGCTTCGGCAACCAGTCCGCCCACTCGCCCATGAGTTCCACGCCGGTGAGCCCGCCTCCCGCCACGAGCACGCGCAGGTGAATCGGGTTGGCCGTTTGCTGATATCGCTCGATCTCGCGCTCCACGTGGTGATGGAGTTCCATGGCCGCCCGCAGCGAATCCAGGCGGAACGTGTGCTCCGCCACGCCCGGCAGCCCGAACGTGGCCGTGCGGCTGCCGAGCGCGACAATCAGCGTGTCGTAGGCCAGTTTGCCGTGATCGGTTTCCACGAGCTTGTCCGACAGGTGGAGGCGCTTGACCTCCGCGATGACGATCTCGCTTGTGGGGTGGTGAAACAGTTCCTTCAGCGACAGCGCGTACGTGTGTGGGTCGTGTCGCGCGCCGGCCACTTCGTGCAAAAGCGTCTTGAACGTGTGATAAGGCTCGCGGTTGACGAGCGTAAAGGGAATGCCGTGCCGATCCAGTTCCAGCGCTGCAGCGAGGCCGGCGTATCCGGCGCCGAGAATCACAATTCCGCTCAATGCGCTCTCTCCCCTCGCCATGATGATACACGAAACGAAAGAAGAGAGCAGCGAGGGGATTCATAGGCGCTCGTCGAGATCTGGAGACAGAGGGAGCCGCGCAAGCGCGCGGCTCGACCGAGATGCGCCTCAGTTGGCGTAGGTGCCGTACGGAACGAGGAGGATGAACAGCACGAAGATGATGAGGAACACGACAGCCCAGCGGGTGTAACCACCGAAGACACCGTACATCGTCTCTGCACCTCCTTGTCGTTCGATGGTTCACTGTATGTAGGCACGCGCGACATGGGGTGGACGGATGCCCGGATCCGATGCGTATAATGGACAAGAAAGGATGTCTTTCGAGGAGGGCGAATTTTCGTGGCATTGACGTTCATGCAGATGGTGCAAAAGGCGAAGGAGAATGTGCCAGGACTGACGGCCGCCGAGGCGAAGAAAAGGTTGGAGGAGAATCCCGACACGCTGGTGATCGACGTTCAGGACGCGGCGGACGCGGGCGCGTGCGGGCTCATCCCGTCGAGCGTCAACATCTCGCTCGGCATGCTTCCGATTCGCGCGGATCTCGAGCTTCCGAAGGAACTGCGCGATGAGCGCCTCGCGGATCGCAACCGGCCCATTATCACCACGTGTGGGGCGGGGGGACAAGCGGCGCTCGCGGCGTACGTCCTGAAACTGATGGGCTTTACGAACGTGGCCTACATCGAGGGCGGGACGGCCGCGTGGAAAGAAGCGGGCTACGAGGTCGTGCACTGAGGCGTGCAGAGAGGAGAAAGCGCCCGTACGGGCGCTTTCCGCGTTAAAAGGTGTCGGGATCGGGCCCGAAGCGATGGTTTCGGTTGAGCGCGTTGATGCGCTGCATATCTTCGTCGGAGAGCGAGAAGTCGAACAGATCCGCGTTCTCGAAGATGCGCTCTCGGCGAACCGACTTGGGGATGGTGACCACTTCGTTCTGCAGATCCCAGCGAAGCACAATCTGGGCGGGCGTCTTGTGGTACTTCTCCGCCAATTCCTGCAGGACCGGGATGTCGAGATTGCCCCGCATGATGGGACTCCACGCTTCCAACTGGATGCCATGGTCGCGGCAGAACTGCCTCAACGGTTCCTGCGTCAACAGGGGATGATATTCCACCTGATTGACAGCCGGCACGACGTTCGAGTGCGCGAGGATGTCTTCGAGATGATGAATCTGGAAGTTACTCACCCCGATGGCTCTGGCGAGCTTCTCGTCGTAGATGCGCTCGAGTGCACGCCAAGTCTCCCGGTACTTTCCGCTCACCGGCCAGTGCACGAGGTACAGATCTACATACTCGAAGCCGAGGCGCTTGAGGCTCGCTTCAAACGCGCGCAGGGTTTGATCGTAACCCTGGTCTGTGTTCCACACCTTGGTGGTGACGAAGACCTCGCTGCGCGGCAGGCCCGATTCGCGGACGGCCTTGCCCACGCTCTCCTCGTTGGCGTAAAAGGCCGCGGTGTCGATGTGCCGGTAGCCCGCTTCGAACGCGAAGCGGATGGCCTGTTCAACTTCGTCCCCTGCCTGCGCTTTGTAGACGCCGAGCCCGAGCCAGGGCATCTTGACGCCGTTGTTCAGTGTCACAGTGTCCTGCACGTGTTGAGCGACCATGCTGCTTCAGCCTCCCTCTTGGACGGGTACAAAGTGCCAAACGCTATTATAACGCAAGCGCATCGCGATGCGATCTGGACATTTCTCAAGATTCCGTTCATAGTGAAACATAGCATCCCTTCAATAGGCCTTAGATACAGATCTCAGGGAGTGGCGAGGAGATGAACGCATGAGCTACGTGTACTTGCTCGACACCACGTTGCGAGACGGCACGCAGGGCGAGGGCGTCAGCCTGACCGTCGCTGACAAACTCAAAATTGCTGAAAAATTGGACGATCTCGGTGTCGCCTACATCGAAGGCGGCTTTCCAGGCGCCAATCCGAAGGACGAGGAATTTTTCCGCGCCGCCAGGTCACTTCGCCTCAAGCACGCGAAGCTCACGGCGTTTGGGTCCACGCGCCGCCCCGGAGTTCGCGTCGAGGACGACGCGGGCGTTCGGGCCGTGCTGGACGCGTCGACGCCCGCCGTCGCGATCGTCGGGAAGGCTTGGGATTTTCATGTGACGGATGCGCTTCGGATCGATCTCGACGAGAATCTCGCGATGATCCGGGACACGGTGCAGTACTTAAAGCGCTTCGGTCGCGAGGTGATCTTCGATGCGGAGCACTTTTTCGACGGATTCAAGCGGAACCGAGCGTATGCGCTTGCCACGGTGCGCGCGGCGTGGAAGGCCGGCGTGGACTGGGTGGCGCTCTGCGACACGAACGGTGGGAGTATGCCGCACGAGATTCACGACATCGTGGCCCAGGTCATTCAGGAGGTGCCGGTCCAAGTCGGCATTCACACCCACAATGATTGTGAGTTGGCGGTCGCCAACAGCCTCGCGGCGGTGCAGGCGGGTGCCCGGATGGTGCATGGGACCATCAACGGCATCGGCGAGCGCTGTGGGAACGCCAATCTGGCTTCCGTGATTCCGAACCTCGAGCTAAAACTCGGGTATTCCTGCCTGCCGTCGCGCGAGCATCTGCGCCTGTTGACGCCGGTGGCCCGGTTCGTCGGGGAGGTCTGCAATCTCGTCGCGCACAGCTACCAGCCGTTCGTCGGGCACAGCGCGTTCGCCCACAAGGGCGGCATTCACGTCAGCGCCATTCAGCGAGATCCGGAGACGTACGAGCACATTCCTCCTGAGCTCGTCGGCAACGAGCGGCGCGTTCTGCTCTCGGAGCTGTCCGGCGTCTCGAATGTGCTGGCGCAGGCGCAGGCGTTTGGCATCCCGACGGAGGGGAGAGAGGCCGAGCTCAGGCGTTTGCTCGATCGCATCAAGCAGATGGAGCACATGGGGTATCAATTCGAGGGCGCCGAGGCGTCGCAGGAACTGTTGTTCCGCCGCGCCCTGAACGACTTCACGCCGCCGTTTCGAGTCCTCGCCGTGCGCGTGGATACCGACGTGCAGCGTCAAGGCGAGTCGACGTCTCAGGCCATCATCAAGCTTGAGGTCGACGGAGATATCGTCCACACCGTGTCGGAGGGCAACGGACCGGTCAATGCGCTCGACGCGGTGTTGCGAAAAGCGCTTGCTCCGCATCGCCCCGAGATCCGTCGCATGCACCTCACGGACTACAAGGTCCGCGTCTTGGATGAAAAGGACGCGACCGCGGCGAGAGTCCGGGTCCTGATTGAGTCCACGGACGGCGAACACGTCTGGCGCACGGTCGGCGTATCCGAGAACGTGATTGCCGCCAGCTGGGAAGCGCTCGTCGACAGCTTCCAGTACTACCTCGCGCTCGTGGTGCCGAGCCAGGCGCTCGTCGAGGCTTGAAACGATTCGGCAGAAGCGCCACAATGGAATGGCGATCATCGACGCGACGCGGAGCGCCGCAGCCTCTTTGGGCTCGGCGCTCCCGCGCTGAACGGGGGGTTGTCGGTGGAAGCATCGGGTGCAGAGCGCGCCTTGGATCACCTTGGACGTCCGGTGTCGTGGAGGCGGACGCTTTGGACGATGTGCGCCGTGCAAGCCATCATGATGATGGCCTTTTCCAGCATGAACCCGTTTCTGGCGCTCTTCATTGGCCAGCTCGGCGTCCACAACCCGCACGCCGTCGATCTCTGGGCCGGCGTCGTGGCGAGCGCCAACTTCCTGATGTCCGCCATCATGTCCCCAGTGTGGGGATCTGTCGCGGATAAGCGCGGCAAAAAGCTGATGGTGATGCGCACCACGCTCGCCATCGCGCTTGCCACCAGCCTGATGGGGTTGTCTCGCAACGTGTACGAGTTGCTGGGCATCCGCATGTTGCAAGGGGCGTTTAGTGGATTTTCGGCTTCGGCCAACGCGCTCGTGGCCAGCACCATTCCAGAGGAGCGGCTCGGCTTCGCCCTCGGATGGCTTTCGACGTTCGCCATGGTCGGAAGTCTCGTCGGACCTCTGTTGGGCGGCGTGCTCGTGGACGCCTTTCATCACAACTATCGCATCGTCTTCTATCTCACGGCGGCCTTCGCCACGACTGCGTTCTTCTTGACGTGGACAATGATTCGAGAACCGAAAGCATCGAGTCACGAACCGAAGGGCGCGACTCGCCGCATGGGGCTCATCGGTCAGTTCAAAGCCGTACGCGACCTCCGCTCCGTTCAGGTGATGTTTTTCGTCCTCTTCGCCGCCCAGTTTTCGGTCATGAGCGTGCAGCCTGTGCTTCCGCTCTACATCCGCCAACTCGTCGGCCGGGATCCGCAGTTGCTCGGCGTGATCGGCACGCTCTCCGGCGCCTGCTTCGCCGTCACGGGGATTGCGGATCTGATCTTCTCTCCGTTCCTCGGCAAGCGAAGCGATCGAATCGGCTACCGCAAGGTGCTGTCGATCTCGCTCGTCGGCGCCGCCCTGTGCTACATTCCGCAGGCGCTCGCGCCCAACGTCTGGGTGTTCATGCTGGGGCGGTTCCTGCTCGGCGCGTTCATCGGCGGCATTCTCCCCACCGCCAATGCGCTCGTCGGCCGCATGACGCCGAAGGAGGTGCGGGGACGCGTATACGGACTGACAGCGAGCTCCACCTTTCTCGGCAGCTTTGCTGGTCCGCTCATCGGGGGCGCCGTGTCGGCCGGGTTTGGCATTCGCGTCATGCTCGCGGCCGTCATCCTGCTCTACCTCGCCAACTTCGCCTGGGTGCGCTGGAAGGTCCCCGAATGGCAAGAGGGCCAGAACGGGCATGCGGCGCATACGGGCGCGTGAGGGTGGGCATCCTGGAAAATAAAGACGGTCGACGGGCCGTCGTCGATGGCGGGATGAGGAGGATGGCGGTGGATCAAGCGAACGGTGAGCCGAAGGCGCTTCGCCTTCCCGAAGATGCAGCTTCCCGCCGCGCGCTGGAGAGATCCTACGAGGCGGAGAGCCCCTTCGAGCTGCGGAACGAGCTCCTGGCACTCGCGGGGCGCCACGAGGAGAAGCGGGCTCGCGCCATGCTCGACGCAGGCCGCGGCAACCCGAACTGGATTGCGGCAGCTCCGCGTGACGCGTTTTGGTGCCTCGGTCAATTCGCCATGGAGGAAGCGCGACGCGTGTGGCAGGAGGGCGATCTCGCCGGCATGCCACACCCGGACGGGATCGGCCGGCGTTTTGACGACTTCGCGCGTCGACACGTGGACGCCCCGGGTTGCCAAGTGCTCCTCGAATGCCTGGATGCGGCCGTGCAGCGCGGCCTGGACCGGGATGCCTTCCTGTTTGAACTGGTGGACGGCGTGACGGGCGACAACTATCCCACGCCTGACCGCATCCTTCCCGGGGTGGAACGCGTCCTCGCCCACTACCTGAGCGAGGAGATCTGTGGAGGTCGCGTCCATCCTGGCGAGTGGCAGCTTTTCGCGACGGAGGGCGCGACAGCCGCGATGTGCTACGTGTTCGACTCGCTCGCGGCCAACGAGCTCGTGCCTCCAGGCGCGAAGATTGCCGTGATGGTGCCCATTTTCCCTCCCTACGTCGAGATCCCTGCACTCGATAGGTATCGGTTTCAGGTGGTGGAAATTCGGGCTACGGGCCGAAATGCGTCGGGTGAACCCACGTGGCAGTATCCGCCGGAGGAACTCCGCAAGCTCGCCGATCCGTCCGTGCGGGCGCTGTTTCTCGTCCATCCGTCCAATCCTCCGTCCGTCGCGCTCTGCCAAACGACGCGCGAGACCTTGGTCGATCTCGTCCGCCGCCACAACCCCGAGCTCTTGATCATCACCGACGACGTGTATGGCACGTTCGTCGAAGGTTTCCGGTCGCTCGCCGCAGACCTCCCGGAAAACACGCTGCTCGTGTATTCCCTGTCGAAGCACTTTGGCGTCACGGGGTGGCGACTCGGCGTCGTCGCGCTCTGCCGTCAAAACGCCTTTGACAAGCGCCTGCAGCGCCTGCCCGCTGAGGCCCGCACACGCCTCGGCGCGCGGTATCGGATCCTCTCGCGCGAGCCGGAGAAGCTCCCTTTCATCGACCGGATGGTGGCCGACAGCCGCCAAGTCGCGCTCAACCACACCGCCGGGCTCTCGACCCCCCAGCAGGTGCAGATGGCGCTCTTCGCGCTGTACGCCTTGACGGACCGCGGCAGGCGATACAAGGCACAGGTGCGCGCCATCTGCCACAGGCGCATGGCGCGCCTTTACCACGCCCTCGGCCTTGAGATGCCTCGCCTTCCGCTCTGGGCCGAATACTACACCGAGATCGATCTGACGGCGCTCGCGCGGGCGCGGCACGGAGATGCGTTTGTCGAGTACCTCCAAGCTCAGTACGAACCCGTGGACATCCTCTTTCGCCTCGCCGAGGCGTCCGGCATTGTGCTGTTAAACGGGGGCGGTTTTCACGCGCCTCCGTGGTCCGTGCGCGTCTCGCTTGCCAATCTGCCGGACGACGCCTATGACACCCTGGGGCGCGAGCTGGTCTCGGCCCTCGACGCGTACGCGAAGGAATGGAGGCTCACCCGGGGCGAGGCATGACGCTGCTCGGCCCTCGCAGCCGTGCGATCCGCCCGTGGGCGTCGAATCCGCGACAAAATTTTTGTGCTCAAACTCTTGCGATTAGGTTCGTCTAACTTGTAGAATACCTCCTAGAAAGTTGACTCCGGAAGTCAAGTATGCGGCGCCGCGGATCTAGGAGGTTGTGGAGATGTCCATCGCCATTCGGAATCTCGGTTGGAAGAGAGCGCTCGTGTGGGCATGTGCCGTGATCGTCATAGCCGTCCTGGTTTGGCAGGGCGTGACGGCCGGCGGCAACCCGGATCCCACGAGCCACAACATCGGCCGCGGAGCGGCCATCGTCGATACAGGCATCCTCGTCTTTCGCGAGGGGCTCGAGACCATTCTGGTGCTCTCCGCCATCACGGCGAGCCTGATGCGGACCGGCCAGGAGTACTGGCGCCCCATCTCGGCCGGCGCGGGGCTCGCGTTCGCAGCGACCCTTCTCACATGGTTTGTCGTCGTCGGCATCATTGCGCTGGTGGGTCAGACGGCGCCCGAGCTGTCCATTCAGGCAGCCACCGGCCTTTTGGCCATCCTCGTTCTCCTCATCGTGATGAACTGGTTTTTCCATCGAATCTATTGGACCGGGTGGATCAGCTTCCACAACCGCAAAAAGAAGGAGATCATCGATCAAGCGGAGCGAGGCGCCCAGGCCAAATCGCTCGCGTATCGAGGCCTTGTGGTGCTCGGCTTCACCTCGGTGTACCGCGAAGGATTCGAGGTTGTGTTGTTCCTCCAGAACACGCGCATGCAACTGGGCTCGGGTGTGGTGGTGATTGGCGCGGCCATTGGCCTCGCCCTGACCCTCATGGTGGCCGTGCTCACGTTCTTCGCCCATCGAAAGCTGCCGTACAAGCGCATGTTGGTGTTGACGGGCGTCATGCTCGGGGTGGTGTTGCTCGTGATGGTCGGCGAGCAGGTGCAGGAGATGCAACAAGCGGGCTGGCTGCCGTCCACGCCTCTGAACCTCGGCCTGCCAGACTGGGCGGGGCTCTGGTTCTCCTTGTTCAACAATTTGCAGAGCATCGTCGCGCAGGCCCTCGCGGCGGTCATCGTCCTCGGCTCCTACTTCGGCGCGCAGTACCTGCGCGTCTGGCGCCCGCGCCGGGAAGCAGCCCGCGAGTCCCAGGCCATCTCCGAATGAGGCCCGTGTGAATATCTTCATCCATCGCCTGGCGAGCACCCGCGTGGCACGCGCGGGTGCTTTTTGCGCGCTGCTGTTCACCACAACGCTCGCTAGGCTCCTTATGTTAGCATGAGGTCAGAGAGAGCTAGGAGGGAGAGGCCATGTCCATTCGCTTTGCGTTTTTTGATATCGACGGCACCCTGATCGATGATCGGCGCGAGCTTTCGCCGCGCGTCGAGGAGGCGCTCGAGGCGCTGAGGCGCCGGGGCGTCGAGACGGTGATGGCCACGGGCCGGGCGCCGGACCAGCTGCGGCCAATCGCCGACCGCCTCGGATTCGATTCGTACGTCTGCTGCAACGGCGCCCTCGCCGTGTATCGCGGCGACAAGGTGCGCGCGGTCGCCGTGCCGAGGGACGTGATCGCCTCTTTCGTCCATCTCGCCGACTCGAAAGGCTATCCCGTCGTGGTTGCCGGGGAGACGGCTTGCTACGCCAACCGCCGCGAGCACCCCGAAATCCGCGAGGCATACCGGTTCTTGGGTTTGCCAACTGAGCCCGTGTTCGATCCGGACGCGTGGAAGCGGGAAGACGTGTATCAACTGTACCTGTTCTGCAAGCCGGGACAGGAAGATCCGTTTCTCGAAACGTATCGCGGCGAGCTTCGCTTCATCCGGCCCCATCGCTTTTACCTCGACGTGTTTCCCGCGGGCGTGTCGAAAGCCACGGGTATCGACGCCATCCTGCGCCACGCGGGCTGCAGCAAGGAGGCGGCCGTGGCGTTTGGCGACAGCGAGAACGATGTCGAGATGCTCGCCTATGTGGGGATGGGCGTCGCCATGGGAAATGCCGCCGAAGCGGCCAAGCGCGCGGCGAAGCGCATCACGGCCTCCGTGGATGAGGGCGGCATCTATGCCGCGCTCGTCGATCTCGGCCTCATCGAAGGGCAGCCCGTGCCGTGATGCGCGCCGTCTCACCGCTCGACGACCACGATGGCCGTGGCGAGCGCGCGCTTGGGCGGCGTGAGATAATGCCCCTCATACCACAGTCCCACCGATGAACCGCCGTCCAAGTTCATCGCGTCCCACAGGCCGAGCGCCTTGGCGATGGACGCCTCTTGCCACACATTCGCCTGGTGGATCGTCAAAAAGACGAGGTGGCCTGCGCGATCCGTCCCGACGACGGATCGCAGGGTCTCAGCGTCGAGAATCTCGGGATCATCGAGGCCTTCAAGCGACGGTTCGACGTCGATCCGCCCGTTCTGCACGAGCATCGGTCCGGCGCCGATGGCGTTTGGATACGCGGCGAACGGGACCGGCTTGTCGCTCGGCAGGGCCAGCACGGTGTCGGTCAGCGTGGCCGGATCGCCCACGTGGACGCGCGCGGCAATGGGCGTTTGAGCCTCGCTCGCGCCGAGTTCGATGTCGTACCCGTCGGAAGGAATGGGGGTGATGCCTCGGTGAAGGGCCGTCACTTTCCCTCCGACGACCTGGGCCACGAGGGCGCTCGGATCGCGCGTGGCCGGGCCAAAGTACGGCGTCAGCACATCCACCCGCATGGGATTCGCGCTCAGCCGGTTCAGGAACCACGGCCACATGGCGGACGTGGAACTGGACGGATCGTCCACGTCGAGGGACAGCGCCTCGGCCGCGCGCAACATCGTGGTCGTACCGTTCGGTCCGAAACCGAGCAGCGTGCCGCGCGCGTTGAAGACAAACGAGCCGTCCAATTCGAGGGCCCCGGCGGGGAAGTTGTCGCCGCCCGCGTCGAAAAAGGTGCCGTTGATGGCGGCAATGGCGTGATTTTGCGCGGCAATCTCGGCGAGCGACGCGGTGGTTCCCAGCCGATGGTTGGCGATGGCGGGCTTGGCCTGTACGCCCGGCGCCCGGAGGTCAATCACCAGCTCCTGCACGGTCTGACCGTCCACCGTCAGCGAACGGGCCGTGATGGGGTTCCGCAAAGCGGCGACCTGGGCGCGCGCGGGAGACGTCACCGCGACGGTGGCAGGCGGCATGGCATCGATGTGCAAGGAAATCAACTGTCATTCTCCTTTCGCGCGTCCTGGCGGAGGATACATGACTTCTCAACGCTTGGCGCATCTTGACCGCAAAGGGGCGTGGTCGAAGATGAAGGCGAGAAGCCTTGGTACATGGGGATGCGCACTCGTCGCATCGCTCTGGCTCGGCGCGGGGTGCGGGGCGGCGAACAAGTCGGGTCCGCCGCAAACGCCCTCCCGGACCGATGGCAGAGGGTCGGCGAACGCATCGACGCCTGGCGTGGGCAACCGCCACATTGTGGTGCAACCTCTTCCACGGGGCGTGCGGACCACGGGCGATCTGTACAATTGGCTATTCAACCAGCGGCTCGCGCAGATCGACAACCCGGCCCAGGGGGAGATCTGCCTCGATTCAGCCTGTCAGGTCGCGGCCACGGTCTTTTCTGGGCCGTTGAAGGGGAAGGCCGGCACACAGGGCGCGCTGGTCGCCTTTCAACCGCGGCCGGGTTGGCATGTCCTCTTGGGCCCGCTGCCGCAGAAGGACGATCCGCTCCGCCAAGCGGCGGCTCTCGACGCGCATCTGCGCGACTACCCGCGGGCCGACGGCGTGTGCGTCGTCGACGCCGGCGAGATCGACTGGTATTGGATCGAGGACGGACGCTTGCAGATCATGCGCCAGCCGCGGGCCTGAGGGTCTCCGCGGCTGGTCGCCGCTACAGGCGCTGGTTCGCCAATTGCAGGAACGCGTCGAGATCGCGCAGGGCGAAATCGATGGCGGTCTGCCAGAAATCGGGTTTCGTCAAGTCGGCCCCCATGTGCTTTTGCGCCAGATCTTCGACGCGCATCCGCCCCGTGTCGCGGAGTAGGTCGACGTAACGGCGGGAGAACGCCTTCCCCTCTGCGGCCGCCATAGCGTGAATGCCGGACGAGAACAGATAGCCAAACGTATACGGGAAGTTGTAGAAGGGCGTGCCGGTGATGTAGAAGTGGAGCTTCGACGCCCAGAAATGCGGGTGATACCGCCGAAGCGATCCGCGGTACGCCTCCATTTGTGCGTCGACCATCAGCTGGTTCAGACGTTCGGCGGGCACGTAACCGCGCTTGCGCTCGTCGTAAAACCGCGTCTCGAACAAAAAGCGGGCGTGGATGTTCATCATCATCGCGACGGCGCGCTGCAGCTTCTCGTTCAGCAGTTCAAGCCGTTCGCCATCGCTCGAGGCGGCGCGAATCGCGGCGTCGGAGACGATGGCCTCCGCGAACGTTGACGCCGTTTCGGCGACGTTCATGGCGTATTGCGTCGCGAGGTAGGGGAGATCGCGCAGCACGTGCTGGTGGTACGCATGGCCAATCTCGTGCGCGAGCGTGGCGACATTGCCAGGCGTGCCCGAGAAGGTGACGAAGATCCGCGACACCTGGTGTACCGGAAAGCTCGTGCAGAATCCGCCCGGGCGTTTTCCCGGACGGTCTTCCGCCTCAATCCACCGGCGCGCAAAACAAGCGTCGGCGAACGCGGCCATGTCCGGGCTAAACGCGGCAAACTGCTCTGCGATGAATTGCCGGGCCTCTTCGTACGTGATGGCTCGCTGCTTGGCGCCGGATTGGAGTGGGGCGTCCACGTCGTAGAATGACAGCTTTTCCACCCCCATCAGCCGGGCCTTCGCGTTCAAGTAGGGTAGAAGTCGCTCCTGGTTGCGCACGACCGCATCCCACATCGCCTCAAGGGTCTCCCGGGACATTCGGTTTATCTCGAGCGGCTCTTCCAACACGGAGTGCCAGCCGCGCGCCTCGTACACCTGGAGCCGAAATCCGGCCAGGTGGTTCAGCGCCTCGGCGCAGAGGTCGGCCTCATGAGCAAAGCGCGATTCCCACACGTCGAACATCCGGTCGCGATCGCGCTGGGCCGCTTGGGTCATCCGGTTGGCGAGTTGGCCCATCGAAACGATCTCCCGGCGCCCCTCCATCTCGATTTCCGCGGTCATGCGGCCGACGATGGTGTCGTACAGCTCTCCCCACGCGATGTACCCGTCGGACGAGAGCCGCGCAATCAGCCGCTCCTGTTCCGCGGGCAATCGCCGCCTCGACCGCGCGATGCGCTCCTCAATCGCGAACGCGAGCGGCGCAAGCTCTGGGTCTCCCAACAGGGCCCGGATGCTGTCTTCTCCGGCCTGCTGGAGGCGCTCATCCAAAAGCGCGAGCGCGCTGGTGAGCGTGGCGCGAATCCGGTTGACCCGGGTCTGTAGCGCCTTCGCTTCGGCGTCATGCACGTCCTGCGCCGTCAGGCAGGACACAAACGCGCTCGCTTCGCGCAGGCGCATGCTGAGATCCTGCATGGTGAGGATCACGGCCTTCAGCCCCATGTCGGGGCTCTGCATGGCGCCCGGCGTGTTCTGAAGCACCATCGAAAACGAGGTCGCGTTGGTCTCCAAGTCGTCGAGAAAGTTTCGGAACTGAGGAGAATGGCTTCCTCCTGGGTAGAGGGACTCCAGGTCCCACCGCTGTTGTTCGCTCACGCGATCGCCTCCCATGACGGATTATACCGCTCAACCCACTCTGCGATCTTGCTTCCAAAGGTTCTCCTCTTGCATGCGCGCATCTCCCTTGCGACATGGACGATCGCGCCAGGTTGCGCCACAATGAACAAGAGGCGGATCGAACGGGGGGAAGCGTGGAGATGCGGCGCTGCAAGTGGGCGGGACCGAGAGACCTGTACGTGCGCTACCACGATGAAGAGTGGGGCGTGCCCCAGTTTGACGATGGCGTCCTGTTTGAGTTTTTGACGCTCGAAGCCGCGCAGGCGGGCCTGCAGTGGTACCTGATCTTGTCGCGCAGGGAGGCGTACCGGCGGGCCTTCGCGGATTTTCAGCCCGAGGTTGTGGCACGCTACGGTGAAGAGGACGTGGCGCGCCTCTTGGCGCCCGATTCCGGCATCATTCGCAATCGGGCGAAGGTCGAAGCGGCGATTCATAACGCGAAGGTGTTTCTGGAGGTGCAGGCTGCGCACGGATCGTTTGCGCGCTGGCTGTGGGGGTTTGTGGACGGCAGGCCGGAAGTGCACGCCTTTGTGCGCGAAGAGGACGTCCCCGCGACCTCTCCGCTCGCCGAGCGCGTGAGTCGCGAGATGCGTTTCCTTGGCTTCCGTTTCGTGGGACCCGTGATGGTCTACGCGTATCTTCAGGCCGTCGGCGTGGTTCTGGACCACGTGGTCACATGTTTCCGCTATGAGCCACTCCGCGCCCTGGCAGAATCCCTGGGACATCACGCTCGGTGACGCGGCGGGGCTCGGGGCCCTTGTGCCCGGCAGCGTTTGACCAACGGCCCACAAAAATGGTACTATAAAAATGCAAGTAAGTACCTTAGGGGGTATTCCAATGGCCACGATGACGTTGACGGACGCCAATTTCCAACAGGCGATTCAAGGCGATAAACCCGTGCTGGTGGATTTCTGGGCGGCGTGGTGCGGACCCTGCCGCATGATGGCGCCGGTGCTCGAGGAGTTTGCCGAGGCGCATGCGGACAAGGTGACCGTCGCCAAGCTGAACGTCGACGAGAACCCGGAGACCACCAGTCAGTTCGGCATCATGAGCATTCCGACGCTCATCCTGTTCAAAGGCGGACGCCCGGTCAAGCAGCTCATCGGGTATCAGCCGAAGGAACAGCTTGAGGCTCAGCTCGCGGACGTCCTCCAGTGAGAAAGAGGCGACGCACATGACACCCGAGGCAGAGCAGGATGCCGGCCTTGAACGGGCCACCTTCGCCGGCGGATGCTTCTGGTGCATGGTGAAGCCCTTTGACACGTGGCCGGGGGTCGTCTCGGTGGTCTCCGGCTACACCGGGGGGCACGTCCCGAACCCGACTTACGAACAGGTGTGTTCCGGGACTACGGGCCACGTGGAAGCCGTGCAGATCACCTATGATCCTCGGCAGATCACGTATCAGCAGCTGCTCGATATCTTCTGGCGCCAGATCGATCCGACCGATGCCGGCGGCCAGTTTTACGATCGCGGCCCGTCCTACAAGACGGCCATCTTCTATCACACCGAAGAACAACGGCGCCTCGCCGAGGCATCAAAAGCCGCCCTGGAGGCGTCAGGCCGCTTTCAGAAACCGATTGTGACGGAAATTCGCCCAGCGGGCCCGTTCTACCCGGCGGAGGAGTACCACCAGGACTTCTATCGCAAGCAGCCGCTTCATTACGAGCGGTACCGGCGCGCATCGGGCCGAGACGCGTTCATCGCCGCGCACTGGGGCCGGGAATGACCGCGGCCTCGGCCTTCTCGCCACCTGGGGAAACCACCGTCAAAAAGGCTCGATTGCCCTGCCAGACCGTGCGCACGGGGACGTGAAAGGTGCGAGAAAGCACGTCGTCCGTGAGCACGGCTTTTTTGTCGCCACAGGCCACCACGCGCCCGTCGTCGAGCGCGAGCACGTGCGTGATGGCGGGGATCATCTCTTCAATGTGGTGCGTGACGTACAGGAGAGCCGGGGCGTCGGGAGACATCGCCATGGCATCCAGAGCGGTCAACAGTTGTTCCCGCGCGCGCACGTCGAGCGCCGTGCACGGTTCGTCGAGGATGAGCAGCGAAGGTTTCGGCATCAGCGCTCGCGCGATGAGCACCCGCTGCTTCTCGCCCTGAGAAAGGGCGTGAAACGGGCTGTCGACGAGGTGCTCGATGCCCAGCTGGCGGGCCAATGCGTGCGCGCGCTCCCATTGTTCAGGACGCGGCTTTTCCCACAGGCCGATGGAGGAGAACGCGCCGCTTACGATCACGTCGAGCGCCTTGTCGCCCTCTGCGTCTTGTTCCACGCGCCGCAGCAGGGCGTAGCTGACCCAGCCAATCTGCCGCCGCACTTCGCGGATGTCCACGCGGCCGTATGCGTACCCCAGCACGGACACCTGTCCGCGCGTGGGCCACTGGTAACCCGCGATGATCTGCAACAGCGAGGTCTTGCCCGAGCCGTTAAGGCCAATCAGTCCCCAGTGTTCGCCCTCGCGAATCTCGAACGACACATCATCTAGAATCTTCCGTTCATTCCGAATCCACGTCACGTTCGAAACGGAGAGAACCGCCACGCCTTCCGCCTCCTTGCTGTCTCTCTATCCTAACACAAAACCGGTCGCAGACCTAGCTGCGACCGGTCTCTTGGCCCTCTCCGCGCTGCGCATTCACTGGGCCTTCGTGGCTTCAATCTCGAGCTCAATCTTCACTTCGTCGCTCACGAGCACCCCGCCCGTCTCGAGCGCGGCGTTCCAGGTGAGGCCGAAGTCCTTGCGGTTGATCTTGGCCTGCGCCGTGAAGCCTGCCACCTCTTGTCCCCACGGGTTCTTGCCCATGCCTTCGTACGTCACGTGGAAGGTGACGGGCTTTGTGACATCGCGGATGGTGAGATCGCCGGTCATGTCGTACGTGTTCGGGCCCGTCTTCACGG